>Ga0214917_10003407_pt1 | contig 18368 bp, 17 predicted proteins | sample LL_1208_BB_MetaG_FD_177983 | JGI IMG/M metagenome (GOLD analysis project Ga0214917, IMG submission 177983) | Freshwater microbial communities from Lake Lanier, Atlanta, Georgia, United States - LL_1208_BB | ecosystem: Environmental > Aquatic > Freshwater > Lake | place: USA: Georgia | collected...
GAGAAGCAGCCCGGCCCGACGGGTCAGTTCCGCCAGCCGCCGCAGCTGTTCGGGCGAGTGGAACCGCATGCCGACCGCACACTGCACGAGCGGCTCGACGATCACGGCGGCGCACCGCCCGCCCACCTCCGTGAGGAAGGCGGCGAAGTCACGCCAGCCCGGCTCGTCGTCGGGCAGGTCGCGGGGGAACTGCTCCAGCAGGAACCCGCGGAAGTGGCGGTGCATGCTGTCGTCGGGATCGCAGACGCTCATCGCGCCGCTGGTGTCGCCATGGTACGAGTGACGCAGGCACACGAACCGCTTCCGATCGGGCATGCCCCGGTTCATCCAGGACTGGGCCGCGATCTTCATCGCCACCTCGACGGCCACCGAGCCGGAATCGCAGAAGAACGAGTGGTTGAGGGTGCCCGGCATCAGGGCCGCGAGCCGGTCGGCGAGGCGGACCGCCTGCGGATGCTCGAGGCCGCCGAGCATCACGTGCGGGAGCCGCCGGGCCTGCGCCTCGATCGCCGCCACCACGTGCGGGTGGCGATGGCCGTGGGACACGGTCCACCACGAGGACAGGGCGTCGATGATCCGCTGCCCGGAGTCGAGCTCCAGCCAGACCCCCTCCGCCGCCACCACGCGCAGCGGCGCCGCGGCCGTCTTCATCTGGCAGTACGGCCGCCAGAGCGTGAGCGACGCGAGGGAATCGGCGGGCTCGGAGAACTCGGGCATGGTCCGTGGCGGCATGGGGTGCGGGGATCGGCGGTGACCGGAACGTGGAACGGCGCGGGCCTCACTCCGAACGGAGGGGGTGCATCCTGACGACCAGCGACTCGTACCCGAGAGGCCGCTCGTACGCGGCCGTCCGCTCGACGCGTCCCCGCCTCGAGACCGGCTCGATCCGGCGCACGTGGCGGCACAGCAGGCCGAGGAGGCCCCGCAGCACCGTGCGGGCGTGGGCCGCGCCCAGGCACAGATGGGCACCGAAGCCGAAGGCGACGTGCGGGTTGGGCGTGCGGTCGAGCCGCACCTCGTCGGCGTCCGGAAACACCCGTTCGTCGAGGTTCGCCGACGCCCAGCAGAGCGAGGCCCGGGCCCCGGCCTTCACCGCCATGCCGTGTACCTCCGTGTCGATCGGACAGACGCGGCCGATGTGCGTGAGCGGCATGAAGACCCGGAAGAACTCCTCGCCCGCGTGCACGATGCGATCGGGATCGGCCCGCAGGTATTCGAGCGCCTGCGGATGGTCGGCGAGGTAGCCGATCGCGCACGCCACGCTGTGGATGACGGTGTCGCGGCCGCCCGCGAACATCAGGTTGGCGAAGCCGAGCATCTCCGCGCGGGTGAGCGGCCGGCCGCGGAACGTGGCCCGCGTCAGCAGCCCGTAGAAGTCGTCGCCGGGCCGGGCCGCCGCGGCGTCGAACCGCTCGTTGAGATAGGCTTCGAGCGCGGCGGCCTGCCGCACGCCGTCGCGACCATGGAAGACGTGCACACCCCAGCCGATGAACCGCTCCGCCTCCGATTCGGGGACGCCGAGCAGCACCGTCAACGCCCGCGACTGCAGCGGCAGCGCGAAGCCCTCCACGATCTCGAGCGTGTCGCGGGAGAGCGCCTCGGCCAGCAGCCGCTCCGTCAGGGCCTCGACGCGGGCGACGAACGCCGGCTGCCGGGCCCGCAGGAAGAACGGCTCGACGATCCTCCGGTAGTCGGTCTGGTCGGGCGGATCGGCCTCGATCGGCAGCTGCCGCACCGAACGGAGGTGCTCCTCCGACGGAATCGGCACCCGGAACGGGGCGTCGGAGCTGAAGGTCCGCCAGTCCTTCGCCGCCCTGCGGACGTCCTCGTGCCGCAGGATCATGGGGATCGTTTCCTCGTCGGTCGGCAGACCGAGCACGCCGTCGGTCCGGCGTTTCTCGCGGAATGGATCGGGGATCTCGCCCATGGCCGCCATCATACCGGCCCGCAGGCGGGCCCGGACCGCCGGCCGCTCAGGTCCGCCGACCGGTCACCCGGGCGACGAGCCGCGCGAACGGCTGCGGCACCAGCCGCTTGAGCCACCAGATCAGCCGCCCGCGCAGCGGCAGGACGACGTAGAGCTGGCGGCGACGGACCGCACGCACGGTGGCCTCCGCCACGGCCTCGGGCGTGAGCCGGGCCGCCGCGAAGTAGCGTTCCGCGCTGGCCTTCAGCCCCGGCCGCTCCCAGCGGCCGCCCGCCAGCAGATTGGTCGGCACGAATCCCGGGCAGAGGACCGTGACGCCCACTCCACGGCGGGTCAGCTCGCCGTGGAGCGTCTCCGACAGCGACACGACGCCGGCCTTGGAGACGTTGTAGGCGGCCATCGTCGGGGCCGAGACGATCGCGGCCATCGACGCGGTGTTGACGATGTGGCCGCCGTGCGGGTTCTCGGCGAGCCAGTCCACGAAGGCATGGCAGCCATGGATCACGCCGAAGAGATTGACGTCGAGCAGCCAACGCCAGTCCTCCAGCGGAAACCGCCCCACCTCGCCGGCGCCGCTCACGCCCGCGTTGTTGACGAGCAGGTCGATCCGTTCCCAGCGTCGCCGCAGCCGCTCGCGGAGGCCGTCCCACTCGTCCGGCCGGGTGACGTCGAGCCGCTCCAGGTGCGCGACGCCGCCGGCACGTTCGACGAGAACGACGGTCTCCCGGCCGCCCTCGTCATCGACGTCGCAGACGGCGACGTGCCAGCCGTCCCTGCCGAGCCGCACGGCCAAGGCCCTGCCCAGCCCGCTGGAAGCGCCGGTGACGACCGCATGACGCGCCGCGGCGCTCATGCCGGAGCCTGCGCCGCCGCCTCGATCCGCTCCAGGATCGTGCCCAGGATCTCCCGGTCCGACGCCGGCCGCCGCGGGCTCAGCGGATGCGGCTCGTCGGCGGCGAGCAGGCCCCGCAGGTGGAGTGCCTGCGCCATGGAGTGCTTGTAGGCCGGCACCGGGCGGCGGAAGGCGAAATCGCCCAACGCCTGCAGGGCGTCGTCGAGCTCGTCGAAGCGGCTGTCGCCCGCCGCCCACCAGCGGTCCCGCTGGGCGAAGGCCTCCGGCGCGGCCGTCGACAGCCCCAGCAGCCAGTCGCTGCCGTAGCGAACCATGTCGATGGCGAGATCGTTGCCGGTGAACACGTGAAATCCAGGCCGCGTCCGATCCCGCAGCGCCAGCCGTTCCCACTCCAGCCGACGCGACAGCGAGGAATGCTTGGCACCGATGCAGGCGGGCATCTGCAGCAGTTCGGCGTACGCGTCGATGGACAGCACGCGGCCGCAGGGGACGAACTCGGTCGAGAGTTCGAAGCCGATGAACGATTCCACCCGGCGGGCCAGGAGGCCGATGCGGCCGAGCATGTCGGCGTCGCCACCGGCGGTGAGTCCGAACGACGGGAAGATCACCGGCAGGCCGCCCACCGCCGTGATCATTTCCAGCTGCCGACCGTACGCGGCCTCGTCGAAAGGGGCCCCCGGTGCATCGACCACGCACGCCCCGGCGACCAGTTCCCCGCCGGTGCCGACGGTCTCCCTGGCGATCGCCAGAGCCTTCCGCCGGGTGTCGTCGTCGATCAGCTGCACGTAGCCGGTGTCCATGTTGACGGCGGGCGTGATGCCGGCCGCGGCCGTGCGGGCCACGTGGGCCGCGAACCCCTCCCAGTCGATCCGCCCGTTCCCGGTGAAGGGGAGCAGGATCGCCGACATGCCGCGGATGACCCGGCGCGGACGGACGAGCGAGGCGGGATCGACGCGTCGATCATCCGGGCCACGGGTGGGGGAGTGCCGCTGGTTCATGGCTGGCAGTATCGACGAAAGGCGGCGAATCCGCCACGCGCCCGGGCCGATCGACGGCGCAGGGGGAGCGACGGCACGGGTGGGAGCGTATGATGATGCGGAGTCCCGCCCCGCCCGGCCCTCGTGGGCACTCCGCACGGCATGCCGATGTCCGACCCGCAGCCCCGCTATCCCCGCATCGCCCGGTTCCGATCGGCCGCCGACCTGCGGTCGCACCTCGCCACGCTCGACGCCCCGATCCCGCTCGACGACGCGGCACTGTCGGCGGCGGCAGGCTCTCCGCTGGCGGAGCCGGTCACGCTCGGCGGCCGGAGCGTCGGCAACCGCTGGTGCATCCATCCCATGGAGGGCTGGGACGCCACGGCCGATGGCCGGCCCACCGACACGCTCCTCCGCCGCTGGAGACGCTTCGGCGAGAGCGGGGCGAAGCTCATCTGGGGCGGCGAGGCGGTCGCGGTCCTGCCCGAGGGACGTGCCAACCCGAACCAGTTGTGCGGACCGGCCTGCGGCCGTGAGGGCCTCGAGCCGCTGCTCGTCGAACTGCGGAACGCCCACCGCCGCAGCTTCGGCGGCACCGACGACCTCGTCGTCGCCCTGCAGCTGACGCACTCGGGCCGGTTCTCGAAGCCGACGGCGGCCGGCCGCCGGCCGCGGATCGCCTACCACCATCCGCTGCTCGACGCCCGCCACGGCGTCGATGCCGACGACACCGCCTGCGTCGTGTCGGACGACGACGTCGAGCGGCTCGTGGAGGCCTACGTCGCCACCGCACGCCAGGCCGTGGCGGCGGGCTTCGACATGCTCGACATCAAGGCCTGCCATGGCTACCTCGTGCACGAGTTCCTCTCGGCCCGCCGCCGCCCGGGCCCCTACGGCGGCGACTTCGCCGGCCGCACGAGGCTGCTCCTCACGCTCGTGGACCGCATCCGCGACGCCTGTCCCGGCGTCCTCCTCGGCGTGCGGCTGTCGCTCTTCGACACGGTGCCGTGGCACAAGCTCGGAGACCGCGGCGCGCCGTGGCCGTTCCACGACGCGCTCCCCTACGACTGCGGCTTCGGCGTCGATGCCGCCGATCCGACGCGGCTGGATCTGGACGAGCCGATCCGGCTGCTCGAGCTGCTCCGCGACCATGCCGTCGTGGCCGTGAATCTCTCGGCCGGCAGCCCCTACACCGTGCCGCACATCTCGCGTCCGGCGGCGTTCCCCCCGTCCGACGGCTATCCGCCCCCGGAGGACCCACTCCTCGGGGTGTGGCGGCAGATCGACGCCGCCCGCCGGGCCAAGGCCGCCGTGCCCGGGCTGGTCATGGTCGGCACCGGCTACACCTACCTGCAGGATTACGTCGTGCACGCGGCGCAGGCCGCCGTGCGGCAGGGCTGGATCGACATGGTCGGCCTCGGCCGGATGGTGCTGTCCTACCCGGAACTGCCCGCCGACTCGCTGTCGGGCCGGCCGACGCGGCGCCCGGCCATCTGCCGCACGTTCAGCGACTGCACGACCGCGCCGCGACACGGGCTCCGCAGCGGCTGCTATCCGCTCGACGACTACTACAAGGCGCTCGAGCCCGAGGCGTCCCAGCTCAAGGGCATCAAGCAGCAGGCCTGATGACCGGTCACCCGGGCCGCCCCCGCGATCCCCCGGCCCGTCACCCCCGCATCCCCGCATCCCCGCACCGCCCACGACCGCCTCGATGAGCCTTCCCGATCTGGCGCCCTGGTTCGACAACGTGTCGGACGATTACGACGAACTGCCATCGACCGAACAGCCGTCCGCGTACGACGAGTGAGACGGGCGGGCGTCAGCCCGCGACCGCATGGGCGCGCCGGTCCCTCGCCCGGCAGCCGCTGCCAGGACCTCGACCAGGACCTTGTCGGCACCTTGACCAGAACCTGTGCCAGCAGCGGATGACGCAGCTCTCCTTCATCGTCGCCGAGATGCTGCTGCTGGCCGCCACGCTGGCCGGCGGCCCGCCGTGGACGGCGATCGCGATGGTCGCCCTCGTCGGCCTGCTCGGGGTGGAGGCGACCGCCACCCCGTTCCGCGGGTTCCGCACGACGGCCATCGCGCCGCTGGTACCCGGCCTCCTCTGGCTGGTGGCCTTCCGGGTCACCGGCAACCGCGAGCTGTTCTTCCCCTACTGCATGCACCTCGCCTGCGGCCTGGCCACCGCGGGCGGCGGAACGACGCGGGGGCCGGCGCTGGCCGGCACGGCGACGGTCGCGGCGTTCCTCGTCGTACGCATCCTGCAGCACGCCACCGCCCGCGTGCTCGCCGTCGAAGCCGCGGTGGCGGCCGTGATCCTGGGAACGGTGATCGCGGCACGCGTGTTCCAGCTCCAGTGGCCGGTCCGGCTGTCGTGTCCGTCGCCGGGGCGGGACCGCGGCCTGCGATCGCTCGCGTGGCGGACGGCCATCGCCAGCGCCGGCTCCCTGGCGGCCTTCGCGGGCCTGTCGCTGTGATGCCGGCAGGCCGCACGGCGTCTTGAGCCGGCAGCCCGGCGAGACCGCCGGCACTGGCCCCGCGCCGGCCGATCCGCGACACTTGACGGCCACGCCCGTCGCCGCCCCTGCGGTGATCCCACCACAGCGAGGCCCGCATGCACGTCACGTTCCGACAGTCGGGCGGGTTCGCGGGCCTCGTGCGGGGCTGCGGCATCGACGCCGCCGCCCTCGACCCGGACGAACGGGCGCGGCTGCAGTCGCTGGTCGCCGCCAGCGGGCTCGTGGCAGGGTCCCACGCAACGACGGCCGCGGCCGCTGCCCGCGACCTGCGGCACTACGAGATCACGATCGACCTCGACGGCCGTCGGCTCTCGTTCAGCGGCGACGACCGCACCCTGCCGGCCCCGATCATCCCGCTCATCGACTGGCTCCGGGAACGATCCCGGCCGCTGCGGCCGGACGAGTTGCCGGCCGATCCGCCGGCCTGAGCCGGGGGCGCCGGAGGCCTGAGCCACGCGCCGCATGCCCCGTCACGGCCCACCCTCGGGCCGCGTTGTTCACGGTCTGCATCGACTGCTACGCTCAGCTGGCATGGAAGCGGTCCTGACGACGGCGTGGCGGTGGTGGATCGTGCTCTGGCCGCACGTGCTGGCCGTGGCGATCGTCGGCATCAACGTCGCCGCCTCGATCCACGCGATCCTCGTCAAGCGCGACACCCGCTCCACGATCGGCTGGGTGGGGCTGATCTGGCTGTCGCCGGTGTTCGGCGCGATCGCCTATGCGGTGCTGGGGGTGAACCGGATCCGCTCGCGGGCCGGACAGTTGCGTGCCGGTCACCTCGCCGTGATCCACGAACTGCGGGCGGCGGTGCCCGGGCCCGAACGGCTGGAGGCGGTTCTCGGCCCCGCCCGCGCCCCGTTGCGGTCGCTCGCCGAACTCGTGGGCCGGACCACGGGGCGGCCGTTGGTGGACGGCAACACGATCGTGCCGCTCGCCGGTGGCGACGAGGCCTACCCGCGGATGCTCGCGGCCATCGACGCGGCCACCCGCAGCATCGGCCTGGCGTCGTACATCTTCGACAACGACCCGACCGGCCGGCTGTTCGCCACGGCGCTGGGACGGGCCGCCCGCCGGGGCGTCGCCGTGCGGGTGCTCATCGACGGCATCGGCGCGAGCTACACCTGGCCGTCGATCGTCGGCGTGCTGGCGGAACAGGGAGTGCGGGTGGAACGGTTCCTGCCCACCAGCGTGCCGCTCTACTTTCCCTACGCCAACCTCCGCAACCACCGCAAGATCCTCGTCGTCGACGGCGTCCTCGGCTTCACCGGAGGGCTCAACATCCGCGACGGCTGCTGGCTGTCGCACCAGCCGCGGCACCCCGTCAGCGACATGCACTTCGAGCTCCGCGGGCCGGTCGTCACGCAACTGTTGGAGGTGTTCGCCGAGGACTGGGCGTTCGCCGCCGACGAGGTGCTCCTCGGCGAGGGGGCCAGCCCCGAGGCCAACGCCGCCTGGACGCCGACGGCCGAGTTCGTCGGCGGCACGCTGGCCCGGGGCATCCGCTACGGCCCCGACGACCCGGAGATCGGCCGCATCAAGCTGGTGCTGGTCGGCGCGCTGGCCGCCGCGCAGCGGACGGTGCGGATCATGACCCCCTACTTCCTGCCGGACGATGCCGTCTGCCAGGCGCTCGACGTCGCCGCCCTGCGGGGCGTGACGGTCGACATCGTGCTGCCCGACGAGAACAACCTGGCGCTGGTCGGCTGGGCGTCGACCGCGCTGCTCTGGCAGGTGCTGGGGCGGGGATGCAACGTGTGGATGTCGCCGCCGCCCTTCGACCACACGAAGCTGATGGTGGTCGACGGTGCCTGGGCCCTGTTCGGCAGCGGCAACTGGGACGACCGCAGCATGCGGCTCAATTTCGAGTTCAACGTGGAGACCTACGACGCGGCGTGTGCCGGCAGGCTCGACGACCACGTCGCGGCCGTCATCGGACGCTCGCGCCGCAAGACGCTCGCGGAGGTCGATGGCCGCAGCCTGCCGGTCCGCCTCCGCGACGGCGTCGCCCGGCTGTTCTCCCCCTACCTGTGACCGGCTTTTCACCCCTTCGTTGTCAGGCCGACCACCACAGCCTAGATTCTCCCCCATGACCTCGCTCCATCTCTTCGACCCGGCGGCGGCGCACGCCGAGCAACTCCGCGCCATCGGCCGTGAATTCCATGCCCGTTCCTGGTCCCTGGGAACCAGCAGCAACTACAGCGTGGTGGTGTCGAACGACCCGCTGGAACTGCTCATCACCGCCAGCGGCAAGGACAAGTCGTCGCTCGGCCCGGACGACATCGTGCGGGTCGATGCCGCCGGCCGGGTCATCGACGGCTCGTCGCGGAAATCCTCCGCCGAGACGCTCCTGCACTGCCTGATCGCCGACCTCGTGCCCGCGCTCGGCGGCGGCCAGGTGGGCGCCATCCTCCACACCCACTCCGTGTGGAGCACGATCCTCTCCGGGGCGGACCTCCCGCGTGGCAGCCTCCGGATCGAGGGCTACGAGATGCTCAAGGGCCTCGAGGGGATCGGCACGCACGAGACGTGCGAGGAGGTGCCCATCTTCGCCAACGCCCAGGACATGACCGAACTGTCGGGCCGCATCCGTGAGCGGCTGACCGCGGCCGACTGGAGCGATCCGCGGCGGCCTCCCTGCCACGGTTTCCTGCTCTCCAGGCACGGGCTCTACACGTGGGGCAAGACCCTCGCCGAGGCCCGCCGGCACGTCGAGATCTTCGAGTTCCTCTTCGAGGTCGCCGCCCGGAGCCGCATGCTCGCCGCGTCGACCGAATCGATCCCCGTCTAGCCCCGTCTCGCCCCGTCTCGCCCCGTCTCGCCCCGTCTCGCCCCCCGCAGGAGCCCCGTCATGGCGATCGTCACCGTCCCCGCCACCCAGCGGAAGATCACCGAACCCGCGGAGATCGGCGACTTCCTGCGGGACCACGGCATCGACTACGGCGTGTGGCCGCTGGCCGACCGGGTCGATCCGGCCGCCCCCGCGGCCGACATCCTCGCCGCCTATGCGCCGGAGATCGAGGAGCTCAAGCGGCGGGGCGGCTTCGTCACCGCCGACGTGGTGGACGTCTATCCCGACACGCCCAACCTCGACACCATGCTCGCCAAGTTCAGCAAGGAGCACACGCACACCGAGGACGAGGTGCGGTTCATCCTGCAGGGCAGGGGGGTGTTCCACATCAACCCCGGCGACCGCCCGGTGTTCGCCATCGAGGTCTGGGCCGGCGACATGATCAGCGTGCCGCTGGGGACGCGGCACTGGTTCGACCTGTGCAACGACCGTCGCATCCGCGCCATCCGCCTGTTCCAGGACATGAGCGGCTGGACGCCCCACTACCTCGAGGACGGCGTCCACGCGGACTACATGCCGCTGTGCCTCGGCCCGGCCTGGATCGCCGGCGCGGGAAAGGTCGCCCCGTGATCGTCTTCGGTGGGCGGGGCATCCTGCTCGACGTCGAGGGGACGACCTCGTCGATCTCGTTCGTCTACGACGTGCTGTTCGCCTTCGCGCGGCAGCACGTGGCCCAATTCCTCGCCGACCACCGGCTCGACCCCGCGGTGCGGGAGGCAGCGGCCGCGCTGGCCGCGGAGGCGTCGGCCGCCGACGCGTCGCTCGCCGACCCGGCCGGGATCACGCGACTGGCACTGGCGGCCATCGATCTCATGAACCGCGACGTCAAGAGCACCCCGCTGAAGGCGCTGCAGGGGATGATCTGGCGGGGCGGCTTCGAATCGGGATCGCTCGTGGCGCACGTGTTCGACGACGTGCCGCCGGCGGTGGGGCAGTGGGCCGATTCGGGGATCGACGTGCGGATCTACTCGTCGGGATCGGTCGAGGCGCAGCGGCTGTTCTTCGCCCACACCGCCGCCGGCGACCTGACGCCCCACCTCCGCGGCCACTACGACACGACCACCGGACCGAAGCGGGAGGCCGCCAGCTACCGGGCGATCGCCACCGACATGCGGCTCGAGCCGCGGGAGATCCTCTTCGTCAGCGACGTCGGCGAGGAACTCGACGCCGCCCGGCAGGCCGGCCTGGCCACGGCGCTGGCCATCCGCCCCGGCAACCGCGAGCCCGGCGGGCGGCTCGAGCACGAACCGCTCACGTCGTTCGCCGAGATCGTCTGCTGATGGCCCGCACGTCCCCCGCCGCCGCCCTCCGCTGTGCCGCGGCATCGTCCACCGAGCCGCGGATCGAGGCGGCACTGCTGTCCGCCACCACCGCGGCCGCCTCGCGGCTCGACGGCCCCGCCGACGTCGGCGTCGTGTTCGTGTCGGGCGGCTACGGCGATGCGGTGCGGCGGGCGCTCGAGGGGCTCGCCGACCTGCTGGGCACGGCGGCGGTGATCGCCACGACGGCCGAGGCCGTCCTCGCCAACGACGTCGAGCACGAGGGCGAACCAGCCGTGGCCGTCTGGCTGGCCCGCCTGCCCGGGGCGACCGTGATCCCGTTCGCCCTCGAGCACGCGCAGACGCCCGACGGCGGCATGTTCGTCGGCTGGCCTGCCGAACTCGAGGCCGGCTGGCCCGACCACGCGGCGATCGTGCTCCTGGCGGATCCGTTCTCGTTTCCCGTCGACGCGCTCATCCGGCGGCTCGAGGACGACCATCCGGGCGTGCCGATCGTCGGGGGCATGGCCAGTGGCGGCTCCCGGCCGGGCAGCAACACGCTCGTCGTCGGCACGCGGTCGTACGACAGCGGCGCGGTCGGTCTCGTCATCGGCGGTGCGGCCCGGCTCAGGCCCGTCGTCTCCCAGGGCTGCCGGCCGATCGGCCGTCCGCTGGTGATCACGCGCGCCGAGGAGAACGTGATCGTCGAGCTGGGCGGCCGGCCGGCGCTCGAGCAACTCCGCGCCATCTACGGCGAGCTCGCCCCGGCCGACCGTGAGCTCGTCCGCTCCTCGCTGCACGTCGGCCGCGTCGCCAGCGAGTACCAGGACACCTTCCAACGCGGCGACTTCCTCGTCCGCAACGTGGTCGGCGCCGACCCCGATTCGGGCGTCATCGCCGTCGGCGACCTCGTCCGCACCGGGCAGACGATCCAGTTCCACGTGCGCGACGCGCAGAGCGCCCACGACGACCTGGCGGCGCTCCTGGCCCGCGAACGGGACCGCGGCCTCGAGGCCGCCGGCGCCCTCGTGTTCACCTGCAACGGCCGCGGCACGCGGCTGTTCCCCGAGGCGAGCCACGACGCCCGCTGCCTGCAGGACGTGATCGGCCCCGTGCCGACGGCGGGCTTCTTCGCCCAGGGGGAGATCGGACCGATCGGCCCGCGGAACTGCCTGCACGGGTTCACCGCCAGCATCGCGATCCTGGAACCGTCCGGCCCGGAGCCGGCCGGCTGACCGGCCGCGACCGATCCGGCCTCGGGCCCGAGGGAGGCGACGGGAATCCGGCCTTGCCCCGTCGGTCGGACCCGCCTACCGTCCGCCGGCCCCGGGAGGCCGCGCGGATGAACCGTCAGACCATTCACGGCACCATGACCGTCACCGCCTGCGTGCTGGCGGCGCTGCTGCCGACGGGCTGCGCCCACCACCGGGCCGATCAGTACGCCTTCGCCCCGCCCTACGCCCCGCCCGTGTATCCGCAGCCGCAGGTGCACCTGCCCGCACAGCCGGCCAGTTCCGCGACGACGGGCCTGCCGGTCGCGGCCGCGCCCGTCGCGGGCCTGCCGGCGGCCCCGATGCTCGCCGGCGGCCAGGCGGTCCCGGCAGGCACGGTGATCACGGCCGGCGGCGAATGCCCGCCATGCGGTCCCGGTGGCGGCGAAGGGGTCGTCCTCGGTGCCGCGACGGTGCCGACGACGATGCTCGACGCGTCCGGCCAGACGCCCCCCTGTCCGCCCGGCCCCTGATCACGATGGTCCCCCTCGCCCGATTCGCCGTCCGCCGCTCCCGAGCGATCCACCATCCGGGGCCTGCCGTGCCGTCACCGCCGTCGCCCACCGTCGCCTCGTCGTTCCGCACGTGCCTCCTCTCGGCCGCGCTTCTGCTCGCGGCGGGGGCCGCGGCGGGAAGTGAAGCGGCCGACGCCACGGGGCAGCCGGCCGGCCGCCCGGCCAGCCCCGCAGCCGGCCTGCCCGCCGTCACCCCGCTCACGCCGCTCGATACGTCCAGTCCGCGGGCGACGCTCGACAGCTTCCGGCACACCGTCGATCGCATCTTCGCGCTGATCACCGGCGACGACCGGTCGGCTCCCCGCCGGGCGGAGACCCGGCGACTCGTCCAGCAGGCGTTCACCTGCCTCGACGTGTCGGCGATCCCGCCGTCGCTTCTCGATTCGGAGGGGCGGCAGGCGATCGTGTGCCTCAAGGAGGTGCTCGATCGCATCCCGCTGCCGCCCGCGGCCGAGGTCCCGGACGCCGTCGCCGTCAAGGCCGACGGACTGAAGCGCTGGCGGATCCCGGCCACGGAACTGTTCCTCACGCGCATCGCCGACGGTCCGCGGGAAGGCGACTTCGTCTTCAGTGCCGAAACCGTCACCGGCGCCGAGCGGTTCTACGATCTGGCGAGGGGCCTGCCCTATCGCCCCGACGCCGGCAGTCCGGGGCTGCACGAGGCCTACGTCACGCTCGGCGGCTGGATGATCCCCGAGGAGGTGATCCGTAGCCTGCCCGCCTGGGCCCATGCCCGGCTGTTCGGCGAGACCGTGTGGCAGTGGGCCGCTGCCTTCCTGCTGCTGGGCGGCTCGAGCGGGCTCTGCTGGCAGGCGCTGAGGGTGTCGCGGGGCCGCCATGCCCGCCGCGACCGCGACGTCGTCGGCACGCTCGTCTTTCCCGCGGCGCTGATCGCGGTGAGCCTGGCCTGCGACAACCTGCTGACGTTCCAGATCCGGCTCACGGGCGACAACCTGCTCACCGCGAAGATCGGCCTGCAGGTGGTGACGCTCTGCGGCGTCATCGGCGGGCTGATCGTGACGATCTCGTGGCTGTGCGAGCTGCTCGTCGAGGCCAAGGGCATGCGGCCCGAGGCGATCGACAGCCAGCTCATCCGCCTGGCCGGCAAGGTGCTCACGTTCGTGGCGGTGGCCTGGATCCTCCTCAACGCCGCCGACTCGATCGGCATTCCCGTCACGCCGCTCATGGCGGGCCTGGGCGCCGGCGGCCTCGCAGTGGCCCTGGCCTCGCAGTACACGCTCGAGAACCTGATCGCGGGGCTCGTGATCTTCGCCGACAAGCCGGTGCGGATCGGCGACGACTGCCAGTTCGGCTCCGTCCGGGGCCAGGTGGAGCGGATCGGCCTGCGTTCGACCCGCATCCGTGGTACCGACCGTTCGCTCATCTCCGTGCCCAACGCCGAGTTCGCCAAGATGCAGCTGGTGAACTACTCCGCCCGCGACCACATCCCGCTCACGTTCTCGCTCACGCTCCAGCCCGCGATCCCCCCGCGCGTGCTGCGGAAGCTGCTGGAGCGGCTGCAGCAGGTGCTCGTGGACCACCCTCGGCTCGCCGACACGCCCGCCACCGCCCGGCTGGCGTCCGCGACGCCCGACGCGATCGGCGTGGAGGTGTCGGCGGTGGCGCTCACCGGCGACGATCAGGAGCATCTGGCGATCCGCGAGGACGTGCTCCTGGCCATGATGGAGGTGATCCGCGGCTACGGCAGCGAAACGCAGCCGGCGGCCGGATCGGCGGCGCTGCGGTCCGCCGCCTGATGCGCCGGCGGACGGCCCCGGTGGTCGCGTTTTTCGGCGACCATCCCTACACTTTGCGGGCCGCTGCCCCGGCGCGGGCTGCTGCCCCCGCAGCGGATCCCCGCGTTGGATGCATCGATGGACCTGCCCAACCAACTCAGACGCCGGGTGGCGATCGACCGGGTCGGCCCGGAGGTGGATGGGGGACGCTTCGCCGTGAAGCGGGTGCGGGGCGACGAGGTGGTGGTCGAGGCGGACATCGTCTGCGACGGCCACGAGGAGCTCGACTGCCGCCTCCACGTGCGGCACGGCGAGACCGGCCAGTGGGCCGTCTCGCCGCTGGAGTGCCGGGGCAACGACCTCTGGACGGGCTCGTTCATCGCCGACCGCATCGGCCTCTGGCACTACGCGGTGACGGCCCGGGTGGACACGTTCGGCACCTGGCTCCGCGACCTCGGCCGTCGCGAGCAGGCCGGCGATGACGTGCGGAACGACCTGATCGCCGGCAGCCGCATCGTGGCGGCGGCGGCCCACGGCGCGCCGGCCGCGGTGGCGGCCGAGATCGAGCAGTTCGCCGTCCGGCTCCGTTCGCCCGACTGGCGGGACGTGGTGCGCAGCCCGCGGCTGCGCGAGCTGGTGACCCTCCATGCCGACCGCCGCGACGAGACGCGGCTGGAGCCGCGGCCCGTCTGGGTCGATCGTGCCCGGGCCCGTTTCGGCAGCTGGTACGAGGTGTTTCCCCGCTCCTGGGGCCGGGTGCCGGGGGAACACGGCACGCTGTCCGACCTCGCCGAGCGGCTCGACTACATCCGCTGGATGGGGTTCGACGTGCTCTACCTGACGCCGATCCACCCCATCGGCACCGCGTTCCGCAAGGGCCGCAACAACCGGCTCGACGCCGAGCCGGGCGACGTCGGCAGCCCGTGGGGCATCGGCAGCGCCGACGGCGGCCACACGGCGATCCATCCGCAGCTCGGCACGTTCGACGACTTCGAGCGGCTCCGCGCGCGGGCGGAGGCCTGCGGCATCGAACTGGCCCTCGACCTCGCCGTGCAGTGCTCACCCGATCATCCCTGGGTGCGCGAGCATCCCGAGTGGTTCCGGCACCGCGCGGACGGCACGATCCAATACGCCGAAAACCCGCCCAAGAAATACCAGGACATCGTCCCCTTCGACTTCCAGTGCGAGCAGTGGCGGCAGCTGTGGGAGGCCCTCGGCGGCGTGGTGCGTTTCTGGGTGGAGAAGGGGGTGCGGATCTTCCGTGTCGACAACCCGCACACGAAGCCCTTCGCCTTCTGGGAGTGGCTGATCGCCGACATCCACCGCACGCACCCCGACGTGCTGTTCCTGGCGGAGGCTTTCACGCGGCCGAAGACCATGTACCGGCTGGCCAAGCTCGGCTTCACGCAGTCGTACACCTACTTCACCTGGCGCGTCGAGAAGGCGGAGACCGCCGCGTACCTGCGCGAGGTGACCACGCCTCCGGTGGCCGATTTCTTCCGGCCCAACTTCTGGCCGAACACGCCCGACATCCTCCACGAGACGCTGCAGCGGGGCGGCCGCCCGATGTTTCTCGTGCGGCTGGCGCTGGCGGCGCTCTCGGTGGGCAACTGGGGCATCTACGGGCCGGCGATGGAACTGCTCGCTGCCACGCCCCGCGAGCCCGGCAGCGAGGAGTATCTCGACTCGGAGAAGTACGAGATCAAGGCCTGGCGGCTCGACGCCGCGGACAGCCTGGCCCCGTTCATCCGCTGCCTCAACGAGATCCGCCGCGACGAGCCGAGCCTGTCGCGGGCACGGCCGCCGCTGCTCCAGTCGATCGACGACCCGCGGCTGCTCGCCTGGTGCCGTCACGACCCGCTCAGCGGCAACCGCGTGCTCGTGGTGGTGGACATGGAGCCGATCGACCGCCGCGCCGCCCGGCTGGCGCTCGACCTCGCGGCCCTCGGGCTCGAGGGCGTGGCGTCGCTGACGGCCCACGACCTCCTCGACGGCACCGCGGAGACCTGGGCGACCGACGCGATCCTCGTCGAGTGCACGCCCGACGTGCCGGTCCGCGTGTTCCGCATCGAGCCCGCGACCGCCGACGCCGCCCCGGCCGCGTCGCCGACCGCGGTCCCGTCGCCCTGAGGCCCCGATGACGCTCCCCGACGCAGCCATCGCCTCCCGGCTGGCCGACTCGCTGCCGTCGGCCCGCTGGTTCGCCGAGAAAGCGACGCGGATCAGGGCCGTGGAGATCGTCGACCGCATCGGTCTGGAGGATGATGCCCGCGACGGTGGTCGGGGGACGGAACTCTTCCTCACGCTGGCGGACGTCCGATCGGGTGCGGCCCGCTCGGCGTCACGCTACGCCGTCGTGCTCGACGCCGACGGCCGCGACGTGGCCGCCACGCCGGAGGTCGCGATCCGGCTGGTGCGGCTGGTGCTGGCAGCGCGGTCGCTGCCGGGCCGCACCGGCCGGCTCGTGGGCCACGTGGTCGGGGCGGCACCGGCCGGCGACGCGGCCTGGCCGCTCACCGCGTCCCCGCTCGGCGGCGATGCCTCGAACACGTCGTTCGTGGTCCGTGGCGGAACGGCCGGCTGGGTCGTGAAGCTGTTGCGCCGCAGTCGGGCGGGAATCCAGCCGGAGGTGGAGATCGGCCGTTTCCTCGCCGACGCCGCCCCCTGGCCGGAAACGCCGCGGCTGTGCGGCTGGCTGGACTACGAGGCGACGGGTGGCGACGCCACCACGCTCGCCACCGTGCACGAGTACGCGCCGGACCGGGCGCCGGCCTGGGACGTGCTCGTGGGCCTGCTCACGGAACACGCGGTCGCGACCGGAGGCGAGGACGTCGAACCGATCCTGCCGATCGTCGATGCGCTCGGCGGCACGACCGCCAGGATGCACCGGGCGCTGGCCAGCCGGCCCGACGTGCCGGCGTTCGCACCGGCACCGGCCACCGTGGCGGGGCGACGGGCCATGGCCGAGCACATGGCCGACCACGCCAGGCACGTGGCCGCCACGATCGAGTCGCGGCTCGACCGCCTGCCGGCGGGGATCGCGGGCAGGCTCGGCCGGGTGTTGTCCGCATGGCCCGCTCTCGTCGCCCGGTTCGCGTCCTTCCCCGCGATCTCCCTCGCGGCGGCCGACATCCGCGTCCACGGCGACTACCATCTCGGGCAGGTGCTCGTGCCGGCCGAGGCGGCGGACACGCCGCCGAGCGGCACCGTGGGCGGCATCATGGTGATCGATTTCGAGGGAGAGCCCGGCCGGTCGCTCGAGGAGCGCCGCGCGCGGACGTCGGCCGCCAAGGATGTCGCGGGGATGTGCCGGTCGTTCGACTACCTGCTGCGGCACGTCGCCGCGACGACCGGACGGACCTATGCCCCCGCCGCCCTGGAGCGGGTCGAGGCCCGGTACCTCGCGGCCTACGACGCCGTGGCCGCCGGCGCGGCCTGGTGGCCGGCCGACCGCGACGAGGCCGCGTCGCTGCTGGCGATCTTCAGGCTCGACAAGGCGATCTACGAACTCGCCTACGAACTCGGCCACCGGCCCGACTGGATCGAGGTGCCGCTGGCGGCCGTGGAGGCGGCTATGGCGGCCCCAGGCCCCGAGTGACCGGCGTCCCGTCCTCGTTGACGGCCACGTCGAAGATCCGCAGCCCGTCGAGCCAGCGCATCATCTCGTCGCGTTTGAACAGCCGGGGCACGGCGGTGCCCGACTCGATGTGGCCGTAGTACAGGTCGGCCTCGCCATGGTCGCGGTCGCCGATCCGGCTGGTCACCCGCACGACCGATCCCGCCGCGGAGAGTTCCACGATCTCCGCGGAGTAGGTGATCGTATCGCCCGGCACCGCCTCGAAGTCCAGCCGCACGCCACCCACCTTGGCGAGCACCACCTGGAGGCGGTAGTCGAGCGCGTCGGCGACGAGCAGCCCGGCGGTCTGCGCCATCCCCTCGAGCACGAGCGTCGTCGGCATCATCGGCGCGCCGTGGTAGTGGTCGTGGAGGTGCTCCTCCGCGAGCGTCACCGCCTTCACGGCACGCGCCCGCCGGCCGCGGACGAACTCGGTGAATCGATCGATCCAGAACCAGCGCATCGCTGACGCTCTCTCCGCAGGGCAGGCACGCCGTCGGCCGCGGACCGCCATCCTAGACGGTCCGCCGGCGAACCGTGAACGGGTGCTGCCGCCCGCACGCGACACCGCGACGGCCGCCGCGTCACGCGCGGTCGTCGGGGGAGGCCTGGGCCACCTGCTCCTGGAGTTCCAGCCACCGCTCCTCGGCCGCCGCCAGCTTGTCCGCCGCCGTGGTCATCGCCGTGTGGTGTCGGAGGGCCTCGGCGGGATCGGTCGCCGCCAGGAGCGCCTCGTTGGCCGCCCGTTTCTCGGCGTCGAGCTTGGCGATCGTGCGTTCGAGCGTGCCGATCTCGCGGCGGATGTCGCGTTCGGATCGCGCCGGCTTCACGGAAGCTGCATCCG
>Ga0214917_10003408_pt1 | contig 18360 bp, 20 predicted proteins | sample LL_1208_BB_MetaG_FD_177983 | JGI IMG/M metagenome (GOLD analysis project Ga0214917, IMG submission 177983) | Freshwater microbial communities from Lake Lanier, Atlanta, Georgia, United States - LL_1208_BB | ecosystem: Environmental > Aquatic > Freshwater > Lake | place: USA: Georgia | collected...
GGTGGTGTCTCCCCCGTAGCCATGGGTGGGGAAATCGGGGTTGGACGGGGTGGGGATGCTGCCCCGGGTGCCCCAGAGGGTGAACTTCATGTCCTCTCCTTTTCCCTCGGAAGAGGCCGGGCGAGAAGCAGGATATTTTTCTCGCCGACCCGCTTCCGATCCATCCGGGGAAACCCCTCGCGGATAAACAGTCCACCCCAGCCGCCCGTTCCCAGTTCACCGGGTTTGCGAGAGGGAGCGTGGTTGGGGTCGTACGCTTTGCCGCGGTCGATCAGGCGAAAGAGCAGTTCCTTGGGGCCATGTTCGACCTCGATCCGCACCCATCCCGGGCGCCCAGAATAGGCATGGAGATGAATGTTGGCGAGGGCCTCGTCGATCCCGGCCAGCATCCGGGCGGCTTCCAGCTCGCCGAAGCCGGCGTGCCGGGCCCATGTTTCCGCCAAGACACGCAACCCGTGCAGTCGGGGCGGGGCGAGCTCGATCTCGAGCGTGGCTTCGGGAGGCGAGGAAGCCGGGTCCACGCAGGTCAGTCGTTGGGTACCGGTGCGGACACGGGTTTATCGCTGGAGATAATCTTGTCTTCGGAGGGCAGGCGCGGCACCGGTCCGCCAAAGATGAGCCGCCAAGGCTTGCGGGCAACGGTTCCCATGAAGGTTTTTCCGTAGGTCGAGATCACCTTGAAATTGTCCATGACCACCTTGAGGTCGCTGATCAGTTTGTTGATGGCATCCTGGTTTTTTGCGATCAGATCGTTCGCTTGGTCGAGGAGTTGCTTGCCGGCAGTCATCACCTCGTCGAGGGAAGCGGAGCGCTTGGCATAGAGAATCGTGCCGGGGGTCAGCCCGGGGTTGGTCACCGGACCAGGTTCGAGGTTGAGATATTTTTCCCCCAGCACGGTGTCGGCCGTGATCGAGGCCGTGGTGCCAATGCGGAGTTCGGGGAGAGGATGATGAATGTCGGCAACGACACGGATGGCGCACTGCGGTGAGACGTTGAGCCGCTCCTCGTCTTTGAGGGGCCGGACCGAGCGGATTCGTCCCACGGCGGCACCGGCATAACGGACCTCCGCCTGCTTGTCCAAGCCGACCGCGGAGGGCAGGTCAATGGTCAGGGTGGCCTTGGGGGCGGTCAGGTGTGTGCCGGAGATCGCGATGGTCAGGGCGACCAGCATCGCCACGCTGCAAAGGATGACGGCGGCGGCCACCAGGAAATCAGCACGGAATGTCTTCATGACAGGGTAAGGATTCAGCCGTCTCCGAGGAGGTGTTTCAAGTACTCATCTTGGGCCATGCGCAGGGGGATGGGGCCATCGGCCTCGCCGCGGACGAACTGCTGGAGGAAGGGGTCGGGGTTATTGCGGATCTCGTCGGGGGTGCCCTCGGCCACGATCTGTCCCTGGCGCGGTCCGTTGCCGAGCATGAGGATGCGGGTGGCGATGCGGAAGACGCTGGTCATGTCGTGGCTGACCACCACGGCGGTGGCGCCGATTTTGCGGGTGCCATCGAGGGTGAGCTGGTCGACCACGGCCGTCATGACAGGGTCGAGCCCGGAGGTCGGCTCGTCGCTGAAAAGGATTTCAGGATCGAGGGCCATGGCGCGGGCCAGGCCGACGCGTTTCCGCATGCCGCCGCTCAGCTCGGAGGGCATGTAGTTTTCGAAGCCGGTCAATCCCACCAGCTCCAGCTTCATCTTTACGATCATTTCGATAAGCGAGGGATCCACATCGCTATGTTGACGGAGCGGAAGGGCAATGTTTTCCCCCACGGTCATGGACTGGAACAGGGCGCCAAACTGGAAGTTCATCCCGAAGCGAAGGCGGATCCGGTCCATTTCGAACGGGTCCATCCGGGTGATATCCTCCCCGAAGAGGTGAATCGATCCGGAGGTGGGCTTCTGGGCGCCGATGAGACAACGGAGCAGGGTGGTTTTGCCGCAACCGCTGCCGCCCATGATCACAAAGGTATCGCCCGAACGAATTTGGAAGCTGATGCCGTCCAGCACGCGGCGGCCCCCAAAGACTTGCACCAGGTCCCGCACTTCCAGAATGACTTCCCCGGGCGGGAAGATTTTTTTCGGGCGGCGTTCGATCTTGCGAGGAGCCAGCCTCATAACACGAAAAAGAACAGTCCGGTGAGAACGGCGTCGGCGATGATGATCCAGAGGATGGAGTAAACGACGGAAGCCGTGGTGGCGCGGCCCACGCCCTCGGCCCCGCCGGTCACGGTGAGCCCTTGGTAACAGGCAATCGTGATGATCAGGTGAGCGAAGACCGTGCTTTTGATCAGGCCGGAATAAAGATCCCATAGCTCCGGGCGCTGGACGGCGTGGGTGATGTAAAAGGAGGAGGTCATGTCGAGCGTGCCCACGCAAACGGCCCAACCGCCGGCAAGGCCGATGCAGTTTCCGAACACCGTCAAAATCGGCAGCATGGTCATGAGGGCGAGGTAGCGGGGAACGACGAGGATCCGGGTCGGAGAGATCGCCATGACCTTGAGGGCCTCGATCTCCTCGTTCACTTTCATGGTGCCGATTTCGGCGGCGACGGCGGAACCGCTCCGGCCGACGACGATGATGGCGATCAAAAGGGGGCCCAATTCGCGCAGGAGGCTAAGCGAAACGAGGTCGGGGATGAAGGCGTTGGCGCCGAGTTTGCCGAGTTCCGTGGAGGACTGCATCGCCAAGATAAAACCGACGCTGAGGGCGACGAGGCTGGCCATGGGAAGGGCTTCGACGCCGATCCGGATCATCTGCCGAAGCGTCAGGGAAGGGGAGAGCACGCGGGGGTTGGTCAATCCCCAAAAGAGAAAACTGTAGATCCGGGCGTTGAGCGTGACATAGCCGTCTCCTTCCACCCGGCGAAGGGCATTAACGATGAATTTCAAGAGGCGGCGAGAGCTTGGAGGGCTTCGGTTTCCGAGGCGAAGATGGAGAAAACCTCGGTGAGGCGGACCAGTTCGATCGAACTGCGCACGGAGAGGTTGAGACAGCAGAGACCGAACTTCCCCTGAAAAGACCGGGCGGACTGGTAGTATTCGATCAGCGTGGCGAGACCGGAGGAGTCGATATACGTCACGTTCGCAAAATTCAGCAAAAGGCGGGGGGTTTTGGCTTGGGCCTTGGCCTTCAGGGCGGTCCGCAGGGACGGGGACACATGCAGGTCGATTTCTCCCTGCACGGCCAAGACCACCACATTCTTTTCGTTTTTCTCGGTAATCTCCATCGGATCAAATCTTAAGAGGTGGGATGCCTTCTCCCAAGACCAAAGAGGGACTTTTCCGCTCGCCGTGGGGACGGGTTGGGGAGATTCTGGTGGCGGTGAAGATCTCCAACCTTTTCCGGCCCCCGCCGTTGGATCCCAAGCTCAAGGTGGTCGGTTCCACTTCCATTTTTCAAAACTGCACCCGCCCGGAGTTGGAAGCCCTCAAACTCTATCTCCATGAGCGGCACTATTTGGCCGGGGAGATTGTTTTCGACGAGGGGGAGGAGGGGGAGGGGGTGTATATCGTGGTGTCCGGAAAATTCCGCGCCACCCGGAAGGGGATGCTGAAGAAAAAGAACCTCGGGGAGATCCTGCCTGGGGAGTGTTTCGGGGAAATCGCGCTGTTGAAATCCACCCCCCGTCTGGCGACGGTGGTGGCCGAAGAACCTTCCGTGGCTTTTGCCATGTTCCGCTCCGAACTGGAGCGGCTGGCGGATGCGCGGCCGCGTCTGGGCTTCAAGGTGGCCGTGCAGGTGGCCCGTCTGATGTCTTCCCGTCTTCACCGTTTTCTCGAGGGCCACACGGATACCTCGATTCTTTCCTGATCCCTTGAACCAGGAAATCCGTACTGCCCATCCGCGCACGTTGGAACACCCGATCATCTGGGTCGGGGTGATTGGCAGTACCCTCGGTTCCATCGTCTTGCTGGACCGGTTTGCCTGGCTGGCCCTGCCCCTGATCCTCGCGGTGGTTTTCTATTATCTCGTCCACCCCCTCCTGGTCCGCCTCCAGCACTGGGGCCTGGATCCCCGGCATTCCTTGGCCATTTTTCTCGTGCTCGCCTCCCTGCTTTGTGTGGTGGCCTCCCTGACCCTTTTGCCCGCCATGTTGAATTCGGTAAGTCAGTTCCAGACCAATCTGCCCGACACCATGCAGAGGTTGACCCAGATTGCCTCCGAGTTCCTGAAGAACATCGAGGCGAGATTCCCCATGGCCAAGCGGGCCGGTCTGGCGGAGGGGCTGCAGGCGAGAATCGATTTTTTTGCGCAAGGCAAAGGAACCCAATTTGCGGGGGATGCGGCCCTTTTCACCTTCCGATGGCTCCCCAGTCTTCTGTTGGTGCCGTTTCTCAGCTTCTTTTTTCTCCGGGACGGCACGGCTTTCCATCAAATGATCCTGCGGGCCGTGCCCAACGCTTTTTTTGAAAAGACCCTGCTGTTGTTTGACCGGATGGACCGCCAGATGCATGCCTACTTTCGGGGAATGTTCTGGCTGACCATGCTCGACACGGTCACGCTGGGAATCGGACTTTGGCTGCTCGGTCTGGACCACGGCGTTTTTTCCTTCTCCCACGCGATGTTGCTCGGCCTGATCTGCGCGATCTTTGCGTGGGTCCCCTACGTGGGCACCGCGGTGGGGGGGTTGGTGGCGGTTTGTTTCTGTGCGCTCCAGTCCCCGCACAATCCCCAGCTTTTGCTCGGGGTGGTGCTGCTCTTTTGCGGAGTTCGTCTGCTTGACGAGTTTCTTTACACACCCCTGACGGTGGGTCGGGCACTCCACGTGCACCCCCTGGTGACAGTGATGATGATTTTTGCGGGAGGCATGTTGGGAGGGGTTTATGGCCTGCTGTTGGCGTTGCCTTTGTTGGGAATTTTCACCGTGCTGGGTCAGATGTTCGGGGAAATCTGGTTTGATCCCCGTCTTCGCGCCCGTCACGCCGCCCGAAATCTTATTGAGAAACAATTGGCCTCCAAGGACTTGGGCTTGTAGCCATCGGTCAAATCCGGGGTCGCAAGCTTGCCCCCCCTCCTGGGGGTGGGCACAATGCTCGGATGTCCAAAAAATCGACCCGTAAATCCTCCCGCAAATCGACAAGCGCCTCCATCGCCCGGGACGTCCGCGGGGTGATTGCCGATGCCGAGCATTTGCTCCATGCGACTGCGGGCGAGCTGGGGGAAAAGGCCAAAGAGGTCCGCAAGGAATTGGCCCGCAAGCTTGAAGCCGCCAAGGAGAGGTTTCAGAACCTGGATGACGTCAAGGAGGCGGCGGAAGAGGGATTGAAGGAAGTTGATCAGGTCATCCGCAAACACCCTTACGAATCTGTCGGCACGGCTTTGGTGGCCGGTCTGATCATCGGCGCGCTCCTGAACCGCCGCTGAGGTTTCGCGATGATTGCCGCGCTGCGCGACCTGGCCCTCACTTCCGTCAAGTTGGTGGAGGAGCGCCTGCGTCTGCTGGGGGCGGAGCTGCAGGAGGAAAAATGGCGGGCGGTTGAGGCCGTCCTCTGGCTGGCCATCGCGCTGGTTTTGGGGGCCTTGGCATTGTTGGTCGCTTCGCTGGCGGTGGTGCTTTCTGTCTGGCCCGATCCGCATGCCCGGATTCTCGCCCTTCTGGGGCTGGCGATCCTTTACGGCGCCGGCGCCCTCTTTGCTTTCCTTCGCATGCGCAAGCGCACGATCGGGGAAGGCATGCCGTTCGCCGACACCGTCGCCGAATTCCAGAGGGACCGGGAATGGTTGAGCTCCAAGCGCTGAAACGCGCGCGGGAAGCGCGCCTTGCCTGCGCCGCCTCCGCCCGACGGTCGGGTTGGGAGTTTCGGCGGGCCGTGGGGCAACTTTCCGACGTCGGACGTTGGCTCGACGGAGGCGAAAAAGTGCTGCGCCTCTCCAGCCAGTGGGCCGGTCTGGGCTGGGCGGTGGTGCAGCTGTTTTCCGGAGGCAAGGGCGGGACGGGGCGCTGGGCCGGGAAACTCTTTGCCGGATCCAAACTCCTTCACCTGATCCTCCGGGCCGTGGAAAGCCGGCGCCCGTAACGGCGCGGAGGCATTTCCCATGCGAATCGTTGTCAAAATCGGCAGCAGCTTGCTGGCGTCCCCGGCGGGGGGATTGGCCATGGCGCGTCTGCGTGACTGGGCCGGCCAAATAGCCCGGCTCCAGCGATCCGGGCACGAGGTGATCCTCGTCAGCTCCGGCGCGATCCGGGCCGGCATGCAGGCCCTCAAAATGAAAAAGCGCCCCTCCTCGCGGCCGGAGCTGCAGGCCTGCGCCACGATCGGGCAGCCGCTGCTGATGCGGGCCTATGCCGACGCGCTGGCGCCGCACCGGTTGCTGGCCGCCCAAATCCTCCTCACCTCATGGGATCTGGACAGCCGGCGAATATACGACAACACGCGGGCCACGCTGCAGACGTTGTTGCGGCAAAAACGGGCCGTGCCGGTATTCAACGAAAACGACGCGCTTTCTTTTGAGGAAATCGCGCTGCTCAACGCCTTTGGAGACAACGACCGGCTCTCCGCCCATGTGGCCATTCTCGCCAAGGCGGATCGCCTGGTGATCCTGACCGATGCGCCCGGGTTGATGAGCCGGCCCGACGGGAGCGGCCAGCTGATCCGGCGCGTGCGGAAGATTGACGACAAAGTGCTGGCAGTGGCCGGCGGCGCCGGCAGCGCGGGCTCCGTGGGCGGGATGCGCTCCAAGCTGGAGGCGGCCCGGGTCGCCCTCGGTCGCGGGATTCCGGTGCTGATCACCGACGGTCGGCGCCGGAATGTCCTGCGGGAGGCCATTCGGGTGTCCGCCTCCGGAACCTGGATCGCCCGATGAGCGCGGTGCAGGAGCTCGCCCGGCGGGCCAAGGCGGCATCCCGGCGGCTGGCGGTTTTTTCCACCGATGAGAAAAATGCCCTGCTTCTGGCCATGGCGGACGAGTTGGCTGCCCGGAAAAAGGAAATCCTCGAGGCCAACCGGAAAGATGTGGAGGCAGGGAAGGCGGCCGGACTCACCGGGGCCTTGCTTGACCGGTTGGAGCTCACGGAGAAACGGTTTGCCGAGATGGTGGAAGGGGTGCGGCAGGTCGCGCGCCTCCCCGATCCGGTGGGAGAGGTGGTGCGGAAATGGAAACAGCCGAACGGGCTGGAGATCGAGAAAATCCGCGTGCCGATCGGGCTGATCGGGATCATTTACGAGTCCCGCCCGAACGTGACGGTGGACAGCGCCGTGCTTTGCCTGAAAACCGGCAATGCCGTGCTCTTGCGGGGCGGGCGGGAGGCGCGGCAGAGCAACCGCGCGCTGGCCCAGGTCTTGGGTGAGGCGGCGAGGAAGAAAAAGCTGCCCGCCGAAGTGGTGGCTTTGGTGGAGGATGACAGCCGGGAAAGCATTCCCGAGATGTGCCGGTTGGACGGGGTGCTCGACCTGCTCATTCCGAGAGGGGGGCACGGCCTGATCGAGACCGTGTTGCAGCATGCCCGCGTTCCCGTGATCAAACATTCCCACGGCGTCTGCCACGTCTTTGTGCACCGGGCGGCGGATCCCGCCATGGCGGAGGCCATCGTGGTGAATGCGAAGTGCCAGCGACCCGCCACCTGCAACGCGGCCGAGACGCTGCTCGTGGACCGGGAAGGGGCGGAAACAATCCTGCCCCGCTTGGTGCGGGCCCTGCAGGCGAAGGGGGTCAAGCTGTTCGGGGATGAGGCCGCGGCCAAGGCATCGGGAGAAAAACTGGTGCCTCCCGGCAACTGGGAGACGGAGTACCTCGACCTGGCCATGGCCATCCGGGTGGTGGACGGACTGGACGGGGCGCTGGAGCATCTGGCGCGGCACGGAAGCCATCACTCCGATGCGATCGTCACGCAGGATCGGTCGGCGGCGGAGCGTTTTCTCCGGGAAGCCGATTCCGCCGCGGTGTATTGGAACGCCTCCACGCGCTTCACCGACGGGGGGGAATTCGGTTTCGGTGCGGAGATCGGAATCAGCACGGACAAAATCCATGCCCGTGGCCCGATGGGGCTGGAGGAGCTGACCTCGTACAAGTACGTGGTGACCGGCCACGGTCAGCTACGGGAGTGAATTCCGTCCCGATCCCGCTTTTCCCGGACCTGCCTTCACCGGAGGCGAAGGCCCGGCCCGCCGCCTTGAGCGGCCCCCGGGTGGCGACCCGCGGAAAATTTCTTTTTTCCGGGGACATCAAATTTTTCCTGCAAGGAGTGACCTACGGTCCGTTCCGGGACGGGGACGATCATCTGGGCAATCCGTCCAAGGCAGCGAGGGATTTCCGGCTGATCGCGGCCGCGGGCTTCAACACCTTGCGGGTGTACCATCCTCCGCCCCGGTGGTTTCTCGATGCCGCGGCGGAACACGGGCTGCGCGTCATGGTGACGGTGCCCTGGCAGCGGCGTGTGCTGTTTCTGGACGACCGATCGGTCCGGAAGGAAATCCGGGCCAGCGTGAGGCGTGCCGCCAAGGCGCACGCCGGTCATCCCGCCATCCTGGGTTACTATGTGGACAACGAAATTCCCCCGGATCTTGTGCGTTGGTACGGGCCGCAACGGGTGGAGGCCTTCCTGGATTCCCTGGTCCGTATCGTCAAGGACCAGGATGCCGCGGCGCTGGCCGCCTATGCGAACTTCCCACCCACCGAGTACCTCATTCCCAAGGAAACGGATTTTCTTTCCTACAACGTCTATCTCCATCGCGGACCCGATCTGCGCGCTTACCTGGCACGCCTGCAAAACCTGGCCGAGGACCGGCCCCTGGTGCTTGGGGAATTCGGCATGGACACGATCCGGCATGGCGAGGAGGAGCAGGCGGCCTTGCTGGAACTGCATTGGGACGAGGTTTTTCGCGGCGGGCTGGCGGGCACGATCCTCTTTTCCTGGACGGACGAGTGGTTCACGGACGGCATCGATGTGGAGGATTGGGCGTTCGGCCTCGTGCGGAAGGACCGCACGCCGAAACTTTCCTACCGGCAACTGGCCTCCAAAACCCTGGAGGTCCGCACCCCGTTGTCCGACAAGTTCCCGCTGCCACGGACGCCAAAAGTATCCGTCGTTGTCTGCAGCTACAACGGGGCGCCCACCTTGCGCGGGTGTCTGGATGCCCTGCAGAAAATGAACTATCCGGATTACGAGGTCATCCTCGTCGACGACGGCTCCAAGGACGACACCCAGTCCATCGTGGCGGAATTTCCCGGGGTGAAGAACATCCTGCAGCCCAACCGGGGGCTGTCCGTGGCAAGAAATGTGGGCTGTCAGGCGGCGACAGGCGAGGTGATCGCCTACACGGACTCCGACTGCATGCCGGATCCCGACTGGCTTTACTTTCTCGTCTCCACCCTGCTGCACAGCCAATACGTGGCGGTCGGCGGACCGAACCTGAATCCGCCGGCCCGGGGCCCGATCCCGGCGGCGGTCGCCGCGAGCGCCGGGGCGCCGACCCACGTGCTCCTGAGCGACACGGAAGCGGAACATATCCCCGGGTGCAACATGGCGTACTGGAAATGGGCCCTGGAAGAGGTGGGGGGATTTGACCCGGATTTCCGGACTGCGGGCGACGACGTCGATCTTTGCTGGCGACTGATGCAGGCCGGCCACCGGATCGGTTTCAGTCCGAGCGCCGTGGTCTGGCATCACCGGCGATTCACGATGCAGGCCTATTTCCGCCAGCAACGGGGATATGGCGAGGCCGAGGCGATGCTCCGCTTCAAACACATGCAGTACTTTGATCCCCAAGGCTCGGCACGTTGGAAGGGGGTGATTTACGGTCTGCCGCGGTTCGAGCGGGTGTTTCACCGGCCGATCATTTACCACGGGGTGTTCGGCACGGGTCTCTTCCAGTGTCTTTATCCCAAGCCGGTTTCGCCCTGGGCCCAGCTGGTGAGCGGCCTCGAGTGGAATGCGGTGACCCTGTTTATTTTCCTGGTTTCGATCCAGATCGAGCCCCTCCGGATCCTGCCGCTCCTCATGTTGGGGGCCACGATGATCCCGGCCCTCTCGTTCATGGTGACCGCTCGGATCGAGCCCAGGCATGACACCATCCTGGCCAGGTTGACGGTGTTTTATCTCGCCCTGACCCAGCCCTTGGTGCGCGACTGGGCCAGATACTTCACCTGGTTGAAGGGGAAGCGGACGCCGGACTCCGTGGCCCTGGTGCCCGAAAAGGATGCCGGGCCCAAGATTCCGCTCACGCAGTCCCGCATGTTGTCGTTTTGGAGCGAGCAGGGGCGGGACCGGACCCAACTGCTCGAGGAAGTGGTGAAAAGCATGGAGGAGGAAGGTTGGAAATATTCCCTGGATACCGGCTGGAATCCGTGGGACGTGCAGATTTTTGCCAACCGCTGGTGGCATATCCGCCTCCGCTCACTCACGGAAATTTACCCGCACGGCCGACGGCTCACCCGGGTCCACCCAGGCATGGTTCCCAGCACGTTTAGCGTGCTTTTTGGTCTGACCGCGGTCACCGCCGATGTGCTGGTCTGGCTGGCCTATCCCCAGGCGCTTCCATTCTTTCTGGCCATTTTGGCTTTGGCCGGGGTCGGTTGGCTTTGGACCGGGTGGCAACTTCGTCGCCGGGTGGCCGATCTGGTGCGGGTGGCGGCGCGCCGGGCCCAGTTGATGCCGGTCTCGGGCCACGGACCCCAGCCATGAACATCGTTCGGCGGATCCTCGGCTACTATCGCCCCTGCACAGGGAGGATCCTCGGAGCGTTTCTTTTGCTGGGTTTGGCCACGGTGCTGAACCTCCTGAAACCTTGGCCGCTCAAGTTTGTGGTCGACGGCGTGCTGACCTCCACGCAGGGAAACATCCCGCTGCCTTTCCTTCCCGGCACCTGGTCCTTTGCCGCCGCCTTGGCCTGGACTTGCGGGGCGCTGATCGGGATTCATCTGCTTTGGGGGGCCGTGAATCTGGCGCAGACCTACGCACTCATCGAAATCGGCCTGAAAGCCCTGCTGCGGGTGCGGACGGAGCTGTACGCCTACCTGCAATCCCTGCCGCTACGCTTCCATGATGCGCGGCGCAGCACCGACTCGAGCTTTCGCGTGGCGTACGATGCCCAAGCGATCCAGACCTACTTCAACCGCGGCTTCGCGACCATCCTGGGATCGTTGCTCACTTTGGTCGGGACTTTTGGGGTGATGTTTCGCATGAGTCCGAAGCTGGCCTTTCTTTCCCTCGCCGTGGTGCCGTTCCTGCTGCTGGCCATCGCCCGATTTGCGGGGCGGATCCGGCGGGAAACGGCGGCCTTGCAGGCGCAGGAAAGCGATGTGTTGGCCCGGGCCCACGAGGGCCTGTCCAGCATCCGGGTGGTTCACGCCTTCGGCCGCGAGGCGCATGAGGTGGATCTGTTTCGCCGGGAGGCGCGGGAATCGCTGGAGGCCAATCTGCGGCTTTCCATGACCAACGTGGCCAGCACGCTGGTGGTGGGAACCCTGTTGGCGGCCGGAACGGCCGCCCTTCTTTGGGCCGGTGCGGGGGAGGTGGCCGCGGGAAAGATGACCTTGGGGGATCTCCTCGTGTTTCTCGCCTACCTCGCGATGCTCTATTCGCCTCTGGAGCAGTTGAGCTATACGGCTTGGTCGATGGAAGGGGCGGCGGGGGCTGCCCAGCGGGTGTTTGAGGTGCTGGACACACCGGACGAGGTCCCGGATCCCGCCAAGCCGGAGAAGTTGCCCCCGGGTTCGGGGGCCATCGAATTCCGCGAAGTGGGATTCCGCTATCCGCGCGGGGACGAGGTGCTGCGCGGGCTGAATTTCACGATCGCGCCGGGGGAATCCGTGGCAATTGTCGGCGGCACCGGCGCGGGCAAGACCACCCTGCTGTCCCTGTTGCCGAGATTCTACGACCCCACGGAGGGCTCGATCCGCTTTCACGGCATCGACCTGCGCCAACTTTCCAAAAAGGACCTGCGATCCCGCCAGGCGCTGGTGTTGCAGGAGACGGTGCTCCTGAACGGAAGCGTGCGGGAGAACATCGCCTACGGGCGTCCGGGGGCCTCCTTCCGGGAAATCCAACAGGCGGCGGAAGAGGCGCAGGCGGACGGGTTCATCCGGCAGCTGCCCCAGGGGTACGACACCCCGGTGGGGGAGCGGGGCGTGATGTTGAGCGGGGGACAAAGGCAGCGTCTCGGGATTGCCCGGGCCTTTTTGCGGGACGCCCCGATCCTGCTGCTGGACGAGCCGACGAGCGCGCTGGATGCGGCCACGGAGAAGGAACTGCTCGATGTGCTCGGCAAACTGATGAGCCGTCCCACCACGCTGCTGGTCACCCACCGGCTGCATGCCGCGCACCGGGCCGACCGAATCCTCGTCCTGGAAAAGGGCAGGTTGGTGGAGGAGGGAACGGGGGAGGAACTCCTGACGCGAAAGGGCGCGTACTGGAGGCTTTGGCAATCGGCAGGGGGCTAGCGGCTTTTTTTGTCGAACCGGTTGAAGACTTCCGCCGCGTTGGTCTCGGTCAGATCAAGGCGGTTGGTCTGGTGGGGGGAGACCTCGATTTCCAGCAACCAGTAAGCCACGGCGTAGCGGCTTTTGTATTGGCCGTAGAGGGCGTGTTTTCCTGGGGGCACATTGGAGAAGGAGAATTGCCCGTTGGTGCTGCTCTGGGTGCGAAGGGTGGCGGCGTTGGCGGCGGCCTGGCCCAGGGCCTGGAGATCGAGATTTTTATACCCGTCGGCGAAATCGATCCGGACGCCCACGGGATTTTCCTCCCCGTCAGGACTACGGGCCACGGCCAGACCGTCCGTGCGCCATGTTTCCATCCGCAGCTTCCGGATTTCGGGAACCAGCTGGGGAGGGGCCAAAATAAGATCCATGCCTCCCAGGTCGGACCGATACGAGGAGTTCTTGAGCTGGATGGTGGCCCGCCCGGCGACCCCCCCGGAGGCGTTCGTCTGGGCCGGCAGGGGAGAGGAAAGAAAAAGAAGAGCCGCGGTCAGCTTGCCAAAGAGGGCGACTGGACGAATCTTTAAGGAGTGATCAACCATCCCGAACCAACCTACCGCAACCCTCCCAGCGGGGAAAGGGAACGATGAAAGAGCCCCGGTACCGCAAGTTGGCCGACCTGTTGACGGGTTACTCCACCGCCCTCAAGCGGGGAGACCGTGTCTGGATCGATGCCTCCGAAATTCCCGAGGCGTTTGTCGTGGAGCTGATCCGTTCGGTACGGGCCCGCGGGGCGGATCCTTTTGTCCACCTGCACGCCGGGCAGGTCTCCCGCGAACTGGGCCGGGGGGTGAGCGAACGCGCGCTGCGCTTCAGCCTGCGGCACGAACTCCGGAAAATGAAGGAGATGCAGGCCTACATCGCTCTGCGGGGATCCCAAAACGCTTTCGAGTCCAGCGACGTGCCCGCCGAAAAACAGAAACTTGCCGGAAAGATCCTGCGGCCCATTTCCGACCGCCGCATCAACCACACCCGCTGGGTGGTGTTGCGCTGGCCCACGCCGGCGATGGCCCAGGCCGCCGGCATGAGCACCGAGGCCTTCGAGGATCTTTTTTTCCGGGTTTGCACGCTCGATTACCGGCGCCTGGCCCGCGCCACCCGGCCGCTGGTGCAACGGATGAGAAGGACCAACCGGGTCCACATCACCGGACCCGGCACGGACCTGCGGTTTTCGATCAAAAACATCGGCGTCATTCCCTGCGTGGGGGAGCGGAACATCCCCGACGGGGAGGTCTTCACCGCGCCGGTGAAGGACAGTGTGGAGGGGCAGGTGACCTTCAATGCGCCGGCGGTGTACCGCGGCATCCCCTTTGACCACGTGTGCCTGAAATTCGCCAAAGGAAAAATCGTGCAGGCGCGGGCGGGAGACAAGAGCCGCGAACTCGAGCAGATTTTTGACAGTGATCCCGGGGCCCGTTACATCGGTGAATTTTCCCTCGGGCTGAATCCGTACCTCCACCAGCCCATCCGCGACATCCTCTTTGATGAAAAGATCGCCGGATCCTTCCATTTCACGCCGGGGCAGGCCTATGAGGAGGCCGACAACGGGAACCGTTCGCAGGTGCACTGGGATCTGGTCTGTTTGCAGGACAAGGCCCATGGCGGGGGCCGAATCTTTTTTGACGGAAAGCTCGTGCGGGAGGATGGAAGGTTCGTGACGAAGGAGTTGGCCGGGTTGAATCCGGAGCGCCTGGCCCGGGTGCTGCCGGCATGAGCCTGCCCGACACGCTTCTCGATTTGGCCGCGGAATCGGGCGCCAAGGACCTGGCCGCCTGCCAAAAAGCGGTGCGGGAAGCGGCGCAGGACCAGCGTTCCATGGTCTTTGCCCTTCTGGAAACCGGGCAAGTCGACGAAAAGATCTTTGCCCAGAAGCTTGGGTCGACCCTGGGCCTGCCGGTTTGGAACGAAGATCTTCCGCCGATTCCCGATCCCCTGCGGAAGGCCTTCCCCCCGAAAATCGCCCTGCGCCACCGTTTTTTCCCCATCACACCGCCCGAAGGAGAACCCATGACGGTGGTTTGTTTTGATCCGTTCGACCATATCGGCCGTCAGGCCTTGGCCGGATTCTGGGAGGGGGATCTTCGTTGGACTTTGGCTCCCCGACGGGCGGTCCTGGACGGCCTGCGCTCGGGATATGGAGTCGGGGCCGAGACCTTTGACGAAATCATGGAGGGCCGGGGAGATTTGCCGCCTCCCAGCGACCTCGAGCAGGAAACCACGATCCTGGACAGCGACGATTCCGAGGCGTCCGTGATCAAATTTGTGAACCAGATCATCCGCGAGGCCCTGCAGGAGCGGGCCACGGATATCCATATCGAGCCGCTCGAGGATGACTTGCAGGTTCGTTACCGCATCGACGGGGTCCTGCGGAACATCACCGTGCCGCCCAACATCAAGCTCTTTCAGGCCTCGCTCATCTCCCGGATCAAGATCATGGCCCATCTGGACATCGCCGAGAGACGTCTGCCCCAGGACGGCCGGATCAATCTCGAGTTCGAGGGCCGGCCGATCGACGTGCGCGTGGCGACGATCCCCTCGGTGACCGGGGAGTCCATCAGCCTGCGTCTTCTCGGCCAACAGCGTTTTGATTTCGCCCAGCTCGGGCTCAGCCCGGTCAACGAACAGAAGGTCAGGAACCTGCTGGCCCTGCCGAACGGGATTGTCCTCATCACCGGCCCGACCGGTTCCGGAAAATCCACCACCCTCTACACCTTTCTCGCCTCGCTGAACTCCAAGGACCGCCGGATCGTGACCATTGAGGACCCGGTGGAAAACAAAATCCCCGGGGTGGTGCAGATCGCGGTGAAACCGGAGATCAACCTGACGTTTGCCGCCGGCCTGCGGAGCATTTTGCGGGGTGATCCCAACGTCGTCATGGTGGGAGAGATGCGCGATGTGGAAACCACCGAAATCGCCATCCGGGCGGCCTTGACGGGGCATCTGGTGTTTTCGACGCTTCACACCAACGATGCCATCGGGGGAATCACGCGCCTGGTGGACATGGGGATCGAGCCCTTTCTGGTGGGCTCCTCGGTCCGCGCCTTCCTCGCCCAACGGCTGGTTCGCGTGCTTTGTCCGTGGTGTTGTGAGCCCGGAAAATATTCGGAGCAGTACATCCGTGAGATCGGAATCCCCGCGGAGAAGGCGGCCACCGCCCATCGGGCGATGGGATGTGACCGGTGCCGACAGACCGGCTACCAGGGACGGCGCGCGATTTATGAAATCTGCCTCGTGACGCCCCAGTTGCAGGAGATGATCACCCGCCGGGAATCCAATGCCGCCCTCAAGGAGATGGCCCGATCCCAGGGAATGCAAAGTCTGCGGGAAGACGGATGGGACAAGGTCGCGGAAGGAACCACCACGATCGAGGAGGTCGTGCGGGTGACAGCCACGGACGCCAGCCGCAACGGGGGATCCTGACGTGCCGGCGTTTGTGTACGAGGCCGCGGTCCCCGGAGGAGGCCGGACCCAGGGAACCTTGGAGGCGCGCACGCGGCAAGAGGCGCTTGCCATGCTCGCAAGGCAGCGGCTTCAGCCCATCCGGCTCCAGCAGGAGGGCCAAGCCTCTCCGGGGGCGGAGGCCGCCGTCGAAACCTCGGCCCGCACCATGACGGAAGCCCAGGTGATTGCGTTTACGGAGGAGCTGGGCGACCTGCTGGACGCGGGCCTCCAGCTCGAGGGTGCCCTCAAGATGATGGGGCAGCGTTCGGAGGCTTCCGTTCTCAAAGCGGTGGCCGAAAGTCTTCGCGGTCAGGTGCGGGAAGGGGTGAGCTTGTCCCGTGCCTTGAAGGCGGCTTCGGCCAGCTTTTCCGATCTCTACTGCAACCTGGTGGCGGCCGGCGAGGTCAGCGGTGCCTTGGGGGCCATCCTCCAGCGCCAGGTGCTTTATCTGAAAAAGCTCAGCGACCTCCGCGGCCGGGTGATACAGGCACTGATTTACCCGATGTTTGTGACCGGGGCCGGCGTGTTGCTGATGGTTCTTTTCGTCGTCGTGCTGGTGCCCCAGCTGGAAACCCTGTTCAAATCCCAAACCCCGCCGTTGATCACCCAGATCCTGCTGGGAAGCAGCCGGTTTCTGGTCCGTTGGGGTTGGCTGGTTCTGGTCACCCTCCTGTTTGGCGGGGTGGCGTTTTGGCAGGCGGTGCAAAAGCCGGCCGGCAAGCTTTGGTGGGATCAGTTCCGGGTCAAAATTCCGGTGGCGGGACCTGTTTTGGAGGCCGCCTTTTACGCCCAATTCAGCCAGACCTTGGCGAATCTTCTCGGCAACGGCGTCACCCTGCTCCAGGCCATGAACCTGGTTTCCCGGGCCACCCCCAACTCCTACTTCCGCGTCCGTTTGGAGAAAGCGTCCGAGCAGGTCTCGGAGGGATTTTCCCTTAGCCGGGCCCTGCGGCAGGTGGGCGGATTTTCCGACATGTTTCTGGATTTGGTGGCGGTGGGGGAGCAGACCGGCGAACTCGCCAAAGCCTTGGACAAAGCGGGAGCCCGTTACGAAAAGGAGATGGATCGCAGAATTCAGCGCATCACGGCCCTGATCCAGCCGGTGATCATTGTGGTCATCGCCCTCGTGGTGGGAGCTGTGGTGTATTCGATCATCACAAGCATCTTCGATGCCATGTCGGGCATGCGAAAAAGCCTCTAATAAGTTGTTCCCCCCGTTTCTAGGGTTGTTCACGCATGGCGTGAGCAAGGCCCACCGGACTCAGGAGGTTTTGAACGTCAACCTGCCAGAGTCCGTCCATGTCGTGTTTCCAGAGCTGGATCCCCATCCGGGTTTTCCGTTGGCGGTGGATTTTGGCTACCGGCTGGCTGCTGTCGTCCTCCGGCGGCCACGGTGCGGGCCCGAGTGCGGTTTGGGATCTGCGATATCCCGATAGTCCCCAGCCTCCATGGATGGGGCCGGTGGTTTCCCGGCCCGTCATGAATCTGCACGTCTGGCGGACCCCGATCCGGCCGTCCTCCACGGGCGGGGACTTGGCGGTGACTTTTGTTTTTCGGCAGATTCCGGGCGGATATGCCCGGGTGATCTGGCAAGGGCCCGGCCGGGTGATGACGATCTGTGCGAATCTGTTTGAGCAGGCGGCTCCTCTCCATCAGCGAACCCTTTTGCTCCCCAGGTCGGTCCTCGGGGGCGAAGGCCAGCTGTTCGTCGAGTCGTCGGGATCCGCGCCTTGTCTCGAACGGGTGGATCTCGTCTGGGTGGAGCCCCGTGTTTCCGCCGCGGCTGAATCCCCCGGCACGGTTTTGTTGCCCTCGGGGCGGTTGCTCTCCGACCAGGATCTCCGTCCCCAAGCGGAATCGGCGCCTTCGGATCGTCTGCACCCGGGATTTGTCGATGCCGTGCTGGAACCCGGGCCGCTGTTCCTCAGCCCCCTCCAGACTGCCGAATTTTCCGCACCGCTTCAGGGGAGACCCGGTTTGGCGCGGATGCACCTCCAGATTTCCGGGCTGGCCCCGGATGAGGAGCCCCGGATCTGGGTCAATGGAAACCCGGTTTCGGCGGTTTCCGTGGAGACGCCCCGGCTGGATGATCCGGGTTTTCGCAAAACCAAGGCGGCTTCCTGGTCTTACGGCGGGTGGAGAAATCTCGCCGCTTTTCTCCCGGCAGGATGGCTTCAGACGGGTGAGAACCGGATGCAAATATCCGCCCCGCCGGGAGCAGAAGGCATTGTCCTGCGGGATGTCCGCTTGGAGATTGCCGCAGACTCCGCCTGGACGGCGGTCATACCCGTCCCCGCCGCGGGGGATGCCCGGCCGCGCCCCGTCGTGGTTGAAAGTTCCGTCCAGCCTTGCGGGCGTTTGCGGCCGGAGTTGTCTTCCCGGCCCGGGGTAGTAGGATTACGACCAGAATGAATCACGGCAGATTGTCCCGCCCCGGTCGTTCGGCGGCCGCATTCACCCTCATCGAAATCATGCTCGTGGTGGGCATCATTACCGTTTTGATGGGCTCGG
>Ga0214917_10003409_pt1 | contig 18360 bp, 20 predicted proteins | sample LL_1208_BB_MetaG_FD_177983 | JGI IMG/M metagenome (GOLD analysis project Ga0214917, IMG submission 177983) | Freshwater microbial communities from Lake Lanier, Atlanta, Georgia, United States - LL_1208_BB | ecosystem: Environmental > Aquatic > Freshwater > Lake | place: USA: Georgia | collected...
CCAAGGGGATGGTTTCCCCCGCGACGATGTTTGAGGAGTTTGGCTTTAACTACGTCGGTCCAATCGATGGCCACGACCTCGACGCGCTGGTGCCAACGCTGCAGAACCTGCGGGAACTGCGCGGCCCTCAATTTCTTCACGTCGTAACCCGCAAAGGCGCTGGTTATCAGCGCGCCGAGGCTGACCCCATTGCCTATCACGGCCCTGGCAAGTTTGACCCCGCGATTGGCCTGGGCAAGTCGAGCGGGAGCGCGAAACCGACCTTTACGCAGATTTTTGGTCAGTGGGTTTGTGATCAGGCGCAGGCCGATGCGCGTCTGGTGGCGGTGACCCCGGCGATGCGCGAGGGCTCGGGTCTGGTCGAGTTCGAGCGACGCTTTCCGCAGCGCTACTTTGATGTCGGCATCGCCGAGCAGCACGCCGTTACCTTCGCCGCTGGCATGGCGTGCGAGGGGCTGAAGCCGGTCGTGGCAATTTATTCCACTTTTTTGCAGCGGGGCTACGATCAGCTGATCCACGACGTGGCGCTGCAAAACTTGCCCGTGTTGTTCGCCATCGACCGCGCGGGCTTGGTCGGAGCCGACGGGGCTACCCATGCCGGGGCCTACGACCTGGCTTATCTGCGTTGCATTCCGAATCTGGTGGTTTTGGTGCCGAGCGATGAGGCCGAGTGCCGCGCCATGCTGAGCGCGGGTTTTGCCCACAATGGCCCGGTCGCGGTGCGATATCCCCGTGGCGCCGGGGTCGGTGCCGAAGTCGGGAGCGATCTGGAACCTCTGCCGATCGGCAAGGGCAAGATTCGTCGGCAGAGTTCTCGCCAATCGATCGCCCAAGGCGGCCCAGGACGGGTTGCGATTCTCGCCTTCGGTCCCCTGCTGCACGCGGCGCTCGCAGCCGCCGCAAAGCTCGACGTCACAGTCGTGGATATGCGCTGCGTGAAGCCGCTCGACCAAGCACTGCTCTTGGAGATGGCAGCCGAACACGACGCCCTCGTGACGCTGGAAGAGCACGCGATCGCCGGAGGGGCGGGAAGCGCCTGCGCGGAGGCGTTGGCGGCCGCCGGGGTTGGGCGTCCGCTGAAGATGCTGGGACTGCCGGACCGCTTCATCGACCACGGCGATCACCAGGCTCTGCTTGCCCTCGAAGGGCTCGATGCGGCCGGCGTCGAGCGCTCGCTGCGCAAGGAATTCGGCGCCTGGGTCACCGCCTGATCGGCGCGCGCGCAAGCGCGCTCTAACTGCGCTTCATCAACTGGGCGCGCGCACGCTCGGCAGCACTCGCAGGACGGCCGGGAGCCGGTTCAGTGCCCACCGTCGAGCGCGCCTGGGCCCATTGCTGGTCGATCGCTTGGCCGCGCGCGATGACCGTATCGCGGACTGCAAGGTCTTTTCGATTGCCGCCCTGGTGGGGGTCTTCAAGCCCAAAACGGGTGGCGAGACGATCGACGAGCTCGCGCGGCGAGAGCGACTCGCCTTGCTCGAGGCTGCGTTTGACGGACTCCGCGATCAGCGACTCATCTTTTAAGTGCCACCGCAGCATTGCCCACTCGCGGCTGATCGTGAGCAGCTTGTTGTAGTCGTAGCCTGCGCGGTCTTGAAGGATCCCCGCCACGGCCCGATCCGTCGGCTGCGCTGGATCGGAGGGTGGCGGCTTGATCAATCGCGAAAGTTGCCGAAACTAAGCGGTAGTTCGGTGACGTCTTTGCGCAACAGCGCCATCACGGCCTGCAGGTCGTCGCGTTTGCCCCCGCTGACGCGGACGGCATCGCCTTGAATCGACGCCTGCACTTTGATTTTGCTGTCCTTGATGATCCGAACGATCTGCTTGGCATCGTCCCCGGCGATGCCGTGGCGCACGGTGACGACCTGTTTGACTTTGTCGCCGCCGACTTTTTGCACTTCGCCTAAATCGAGGAATCGAACATCGACGCCTCGTTTGGCACATTTTCCGAGCAGCACGTCGCGTACCTGGCCGAGTTGAAAATCGCTGTCGGCTTGGCAGGTCAACTCGCGCTCGCGCTGCTCGATTTTTGCACTCGAACCCTTGAAATCAAAGCGCGTACCGATCTCTTTGTTGGACTGATCGACGGCATTGCGGACCTCGGTGGCGTCTGCCTCCAGGGTGGCGTCAAACGATGGCATGGGCACGACCTCCGTTGTCAGGCTTTGCTTGCCGCCGCACGGCGCGCTTTGCGCGTGCCACCCGCCGGCAGACGGCCGCGGCTGGCAGCGATGCGCATGCGCAGGGCATTGAGTTTGATGAAGCCGGCGGCGTCGGCTTGCTGGTAGGCCCCGCCGTCATCATCGAAGGTAGCAATTTTGGTGTCGAAGAGGGAGTCGTCGCTGGTGCGACTTGTCACCAGTACGTTGCCCTTGAAAAGTTTCAGAACGACTTCTCCGTTTACGACCTTTTGGGTGTGGTCAATCAAAACCTGCAGCGCTTCGCGCTCGGGACTGAACCAGTAGCCGTTGTAGACCAAGCTCGCATAGCGCGGCATGAGGTCGTCCTTGAGGTGTGCGACCTCGCGGTCGAGCGTAAGGCTTTCCATGGCCCGGTGGGCCTTGAGGAGGATGGTGCCTCCGGGGGTCTCGTAGCAACCGCGGCTTTTCATGCCAACGTAACGATTTTCAACGAGATCAAGGCGCCCGACGCCGTGACGTCCGCCGATCTTGTTCAGGGCAGCCAGGAGGTCGTGCGGCGCCATTGGGACGCCATCAATCGCGACCGGATCGCCAGCGCGAAACGTGATCGTGACGCTCTCGGGCTTGGCGGGCGCCTTCTCGGGCGAGACGGTGAGCCGCCACATCGACTCGCTCGGCGCTTTTGAGGGGTCCTCGAGCACACCACCTTCGTAGCTGATATGCAGCAAATTGGCGTCCATCGAGTAAGGCGCCTCGCCTTTACGTTTTTTGTAATCCACGGGAATGCCGTGCGCATCCGCGTAGGCCAGTAGGCGCTCGCGCGAGAGCAGATCCCACTCACGCCACGGTGCAATGATCCGAACTCCGGGCATGAGTCCATAGGCGCCGAGCTCAAAGCGCACCTGGTCGTTGCCTTTACCCGTCGCGCCATGGGAAATGGCGTCGGCTTTGACTTGACGTGCAATCTCGATGAGCCGCTTGGCAATCAGCGGCCGGGCAATCGAGGTGCCGAGCAAGTATTCGCCTTCGTACAAAGCGTTGGCACGGAACATCGGCAAGACGAAGTCGCGCGTGAACTCTTCGCGCAGGTCTTCAATGAAGATATTTTCTGGTTTGATACCCATCTTCAGGGCTTTCGCCCGCGCCGGTTCAAGCTCTTCGCCTTGGCCGATATCGGCCGTGAAGGTCACGACCTCGCAACCGTATTCGTCCTGCAGCCATTTCAGAATGACCGATGTGTCGAGCCCGCCCGAGTAGGCGAGCACCACCCGACGCACACTGGCCTTGGCCGTCGTCCCTGGGGCGGGGTTGTGATGGGAGTCAGTCGGCGTCGAAGCGGCGCCCGCAGAGGAACGAGATTTTTTTGGCATGGCGATTGCGGGTAAAAAGTGATCAGAGCAAGGCCACGATTGTGCCACCGCTGTTACGCCATCGAACTTGGGAGCCCCCGCTGTCCCTCAAAAGGATTGACAAGTGGCAGGTCAATCCAGAAGTGCGCACCGCTGCCTAACTGACTCTGCAGACCCACCGCACCCTGGTGCAACTCCACAATCCGGCGGACGATGGCCAGCCCGAGACCGCTCGAGCCGCGCTGCTCGCGGTGGCGGCTACCCTGAAAGAAGCGTTCGAATACCCGGGGTTGGTCTTCATCGCTGATCCCGGGGCCGGTATCCATCACGCTAATCCGGATTTGCTGTGCGCTTTGGCTGACGCGGACCTTGACCTGGCCCTGCGTGGGCGTAAAGCGCAGCGCGTTATCGAGCAGGTTGGAGAGCGCGCGTTCCATCAACTCGGCGTCGATGGGGACGAGCGGTAAACCCTCGGCATAGTCAACGCTGAGGCGAATATGGGCATCGTCGGCTCGACCGCGAAAGCGCGCAGCGATGTCGTCGACGAACTCCCCGATCGCGATCGGTTCGGGAGCGGCTTGCAGCTCAGGGCTGTCGAGGCGGCCGAGCTCGGCCAAGCTGTCGGTGAGCCGGCGCAGATGGCCGGCGTTCTGCATTGCGGCGTCAAAGTACCGGGTTCGCGTCTCCTCGGGCAATGCCGCGCCTTTGAGGCGGATCGTCTCGAGTTGGCCCAGCAGCGCGGTTAAGGGCGTGCGCAAATCATGACTGACCCCCGCCACCATTTCGCGTCGGCGGGCATCGCTTTCCATCACGCGCTGATTCTCCTGGCGTAGACGATCGTACATTTCATGCAGAGTAATGGCGAGACGACCGATCTCGTCCTGGCGGTCTTCATAAGGAAAGTCGACCGGTACCGCGGCTGCAAATCCCGAGCGTCGGATGCGCTCGGCGACAGACGTCAGGGCCGCGAGCGGGTGCGCGAGCAGCGCGATGATGGCGACGGTCAGCAAGGTCCCAATGCCGAACGTGAGCAGGACCATTTTGATGAGGCCTTGCACAGCATGGCCGCGGATCACCTGGGCGGTTTCGGCATCGACCGCGGGGTCGCGCGCAACGACGTACAACCAACCGCGAGCGATGCCGTCGGTGAGGACCGGGCGCGCCGCGACGACGGCGGTGGCGTCGATGTCGTCAGGGTCGTCGCCCTCGAGCGGACGCGTAGGATCCTCGTGAATCGCGTCCAGAACACGGGCGAGGTCAACCCGATAACGGGTCCAAAATTCTTTCGCTTCGCCCGCGCTGGCCAGCACGCGTCCGTCGCGGTCGAGCAGGTAGAGCCCGGTGTTGGGTTCGAAGAAAACAAACTCGCGCAGTCGTTCGCCAAACCGATTGGGCTCAGCCGCGTAGGTCGACCACAGGGCCGGAAAAGATTCGAGGATGCGCTGGGCAAATTCGTCGGCGCGGGCCGCCACGAGCTCGCTGCGATAGTCGCGATAGGTGAGATGGCCGACGGTGGCGATCATCGACGCCAGGAGCATCGAAAAGACCGCGATCAGGACGAGTACGCGTCCACCCAGTGAGTTCATTGCTCGTTGGCAAAGCGGTAGCCCAAGCCGCGAACCGTGAGCACGTAGCGTGGGTTGGCCGGATCAACCTCGATTTTGGCGCGCAGCCGATTGATATGGGTGTTGACGTTGTGTTCGTAGCCTTCGAAGGTGGTACCCCAGACGGCGTCGAGCAACTGCGTGCGGGTGAACGCGCGCCCGGGGTTGCGTGCGAGGTGCAACAACAGATCGAATTCTTTCGCCGTCAGCGCGACCACCTGATCGCGCAGGCGAACTTCGTGCGCTGGCGCGTTGATGACGAGTTCGCCCGCTTTGATTGGACTGTCGTGGGCTGTATCGCGCGCTGCCGAGGCGAGGTCGCTGCGGCGCAAAATCGCCTTGATACGGGCTGTTAATTCCAAAATAGAAAACGGTTTGGTCAGGTAGTCGTCGGCGCCGAGCTCAAGCCCAAGTACCCGGTCGAGTTCGCTCGAGCGCGCGGTCAGCATCAACACCGGGGTGCTCACCCGATCCATGCGCAAGGCCCGCAGGACGTCGAGCCCATCGCGTCCCGGCAGCATGATGTCGAGTACGATGAGGTCAAAGCGCGCACTGCGGGCCGTTTGATAGCCGGCCTCGCCGTCGTGCACGGTCACGACGCGGTAGCCGAGATCGCGCACGTGCACCGCAATTAAATCGGCGATATCCGACTGGTCTTCGATGATCAGTACGCTGCGTTCATGGCTCTGGGGCATGGCAATCCCTGCGACGAGAACTTTGAGACGAAATCGTGATCTTCGCGAGATCGCGTTGCGAGGTTGGCGTCGCACACTCCCCGAACTTACAACGAAACCCGCTGGAGTGAAGTCCATGACGAGCCTACTTGCCGACGCTGAAGTCCTCGCCGCCGAGTTTGATCCGGAGATCGTGCCCGACGCAGCCAGTATCGATCTGGCCGCGGCACTGCTCGCCGAGGCCGGTCGGGGTGCCGCCATCGTGCCAGGAGCGCCATCGAGCGCGCCCACGCCGACCTTGGCCATCGAGGACATCGCGCAGCATCGCCCGGCCTTGCTGCGCTTTGCGCGCCGCAAAGTTCGCGACGAGGCGCTGGCTGAAGATGCGGTGCAAGACACCTTGGTGGCCGCTGTCGCGAGCGCAGATCGGTTTCAGGGCCACTCCAGCGTGCGCACCTGGCTGATCGGCATTTTGCACCACAAGATCCAGGATATCTTCCGGCGCGAGACGCGTTACGTCTCGGTCACGGGGGACGAGGACAACCCCGACGTCTTCGACCGCCTCGGGATGGACTTGAGCGACGACACCGCGGATCCCCTGCGGGTGGTTGCCGGGTCGCAAATGCGCGCGGCGCTCGAGCGCGAGATCGACGCCATGCCAGCGACCCTGAAAACCGTGTTCCGGATGCAGGCCCTTGAGGGCTTGGAGACGGCGCAGGTGTGCGAGCAACTCGGGATCAGTGAGGCCAATTGCTGGGTCCGTTTGCACCGCGCCCGCAAGCACCTGAGCGAGCGTATGCGGGGCTACCTGGCCTGATTAGTCGCCGATCTCGCCGAGCAGCAAGAATTCCATCAGTGCTTTTTGCGTGTGGAGGCGGTTCTCCGCCTCCTCCCACACCACCGACTGTGGTCCGTCGATGACTTCGCTGGTTACTTCCTCGCCGCGGTGGGCCGGCAGGCAGTGCATGAAGAGGGCGTCGGGGGCCGCGGCCCGCATCATCTCGGCATCGACTTGCCAGTCGGCAAAGTCACGTTGTCGGGCCTCGTTTTCCGTCTCGAACCCCATGCTGGTCCAGACATCGGTGGTGACCAGATCAGCGCCGGCGACGGCGTCCATCGGGTCGCTAAAAGGCCGAACAAAACTGGCATCGACCTCGTCCAATTGCGTCGTATCGAGCTCGTAGCCGGGGGGCGTTGAGACATGCAGCTGAAAGTTCAACAGCCGCGCTGCCTGCACCCAGGTATGGCAGACGTTGTTCGAATCGCCAATCCAAGCCACGGTGCGGCCCGTAATGTCGCCGCGGATTTGGTGGAAGGTAAAGATGTCGGCCAGGATCTGGCAGGGGTGGTAGGCATTGGTTAGCCCATTGATGACCGGCACCCGCGAGTGGGCGGCAAAGCGCTCGATGATGTCTTGCTCGAAGGTGCGAATCATGACCAGGTCGACCATGCGGGAGATCACCTGCGCCGCGTCCTCGACGGGCTCGCCGCGCCCGAGTTGGGTATCCCGCGTGTTGAGATAGATCGCCGCCCCGCCGAGTTGGTGCATGCCGGCCTCGAACGAGAGGCGCGTGCGCGTGCTGTGTTTCTCGAAAATCATCGCCAGCGTGCGGTCGGCCAGGGGATGGTAGGTCTGGTAGCGCTTGAAGCGCTCTTTGATGATGCGGGAGCGCTCAAAGAGGTAGGCGTACTCCGCAGCGCCCAGGGCATCAAAGCGAAGGTAGTGGCGGGTCGGTAAGCTTGGAGTCATCGGTCGGTTCAAATGCGGGCCTGGGGTTAGGTAAGGAAACGCCGAATCAGCGGCGCCAGCGTGGCGACGAGTTGGTCCGAATGGGCATCCTGGAAAATCAGCGGCGGCAGCAGTCGCACCACGTGGTCGGCGGTAACGTTGAGCACCAGCCCGGCCTCCAGTGCCTGGGCAACCAGGGCGCCGCAGGGTCGATCCAAGACGATGCCCAGCATGAGCCCACGGCCCCGAATTTCAAGCACGCCCGGCACCCCGGCGAGGGCGGAGCTCAATCCGGCGCGGATACGCTGCTCCTGCACGAGCGCGTTTGCCATCAAATTCTCGGCTTCGATGGTCTCCAGCGTGACGAGACCTGCGCGCATCGCGAGCGGGTTGCCGCCGAAGGTGGTGCCATGATTCCCGGGGCCAAAAACTTGGGCGGCCTTCCCGTGGGCAACCACGGCGCCGACGGGTACCCCCGAGCCAAGGCCCTTCGCGAGGGGCATCACGTCCGGCAAGATCTCCGCCCACTGGTGGGCAAACCAACGCCCCGTGCGCGCCATCCCGCACTGCACTTCGTCAATCATGAACAACCAGTCGTGGGCGTCGCACAGACGCCGTGCTGCTTGCAGGAAGGCGATCTGCGCCGGCTGGATTCCCCCCTCGCCCTGGATTGCCTCAATGAAGACGGCGACCGCCTTCGGGTGACTGTGCGCCACCGCTTCGAGGGCGGCGATATCGTTGAGCGGGACGCGGACAAAACCAGGGACAAGGGGGGCAAAGCCCTTCTGAACTTTCTCATTGCCCGTGGCCGATAGCGTCGCCAGTGAGCGGCCGTGAAAGGCGTGCTCAAAGACGATGATCTCGGGTGCCTCAATCCCGCGGTCGTAGCCATACTTGCGGGCGATTTTGATTGCCGCCTCGTTCGCCTCTAGGCCCGAATTGCAGAAAAAGACGTTCGTCATGCCAGAACGCTCGACGAGCGCGCGCGCGAGCGCTTCGGCCAGTGGATTCTGAAACAGATTGGAATGATGAAGAATTCGACCCGCCTGTTCGCAAAGCGCGGATACCAGAGCCGGGTGGGCGTGTCCGAGCGTATTGACGGCAATGCCAGAGAGCGCATCGAGGTAACGCTTGCCGTCGGCGTCGAAGAGCCAGACGCCCTCGCCGCGCACAAAGGCGACGGGCTGCGGAGCGTAAGTCGGCATCAGACAGGATGGGGTCGAGGCAGCGGCGGTGGATACGTGCATGGCAGCGAGGGCGGGGAGGGAGGCTTCGGTGAGCCGGTCATTGTAGGGGGAACCGGCTATACTTGCGCCCCCGCGCTCGCGCGACGCGAACGGGACGACGGATGAACGCAGCCTTGCAGACGATTGACCCCAATCACCCCGTTGATTTCGTCATTATCGGCGTGACCCAAGCGGGCCGCGTGTTTCGTCCGAGCGACTGGTCGGAGCGCCTTGCGGGCGTGATGGCAGGTTTCCATCCGGCCCGCAGCGGGAGTGCATCGCCGCTCGGCTATTCACCCTGGGTGCAGCCCGGACTGCGGGACGGCGAGCGCTGCGTGACGGTGTGTGCTGCGCTTGCCGCACACGAACCCATGGCGTACCGATTTCTGTTGAACTTTGCGCGCGACAACGAGTTGCAAGTGCGGGCGCAGACGACGGGCTTGCCGCCCACCTGAACGGGCGGCAAGGCGATCCGCGTTTAGCCTTTGACGCGGTTGCGGTATTCGGCGGTGCGGGTGTCGATTTCGATGCGGTCGCCGATTTCAACAAAAGCTGGAACCGGCAACTCGAAACCCGTCGGCTTGATGCGCGCGGGCTTCATGACCTTGCCCGAAGTGTCGCCCTTGACGGCGGGTTCGGTGTACTCGACCTCCCGCACAACGCTCGTGGGCATCTCGACGGAGATGGCCCGGCCTTCGTAGAACACGACTTCGCAGGCCATGCCCTCGTCGACATAGTTGAGCGCGTCGCCCATCGATTCGGCTTCCACTTCGTACTGGTTGTACTCCTCGTCCATGAAGACGTAGAGCGGGTCGGCGAAGTACGAGTAGGTGACTTCTTTTTTGTCGAGGATCAGAACATCGAACTTGTCGTCAGCCCGAAAGACGGTTTCCATCCCCGAGCCATTGAGGAGGTTCTTCATCTTCATCTTGACAACGGCGGCGTTTCGGCCCGACTTGTTGTACTCGGCCTTGACGACCACCATCGGGTCTTTGCCAATCATGATGACGTTGCCAGTGCGGAGTTCCTGCGCGGTTTTCATCGGGGGTCCATTGGGGTGTGCCGCGAGCGGCGGGTGCGCGCCCAGTGCTTCGACGGTGCGCGCGGAGGTCCGCCGCACGCCGGGCGAGCGTTAATGAGAGCGCGATTCTAGCTGATCGAGTGCAAAGCTTCGCAAACGATGGGTGAGGCTGGGTCGTTGGCAAAGCGCTTCGCACCAAGCGTTGGCGCCCTCGGCCAACGTTGCGCGCAGGCCGAACCAGGTTGGCCAGGCCCGCGCGAGGGCGCTTGCGTCGGCGCGGTCCCATGCGTGCGCGAGCGCTTCTTGGGCGCGGGCTGCCGCAGGCGGTAGGACGTAGGCCCAGCGGGCGAGCCAGGCGTCGAGCTTGGCACGATGGCCCCCGAGCGCCTCACGATACGGTTGCCAGAGAAAGGGCAGCGCGGCCCAATGGGCGCGCACCAGCGAATCCTCGCCGCGCACAAATGCGGCCGCGCAAGACCACAACAGGGTGTCGAAATGTGCTTGCGCCAGCCAGTCGATCCCGTACCAGCGCAGCGCTCCTCGGCGTTGCACCGGTGCGCGCCCAGTCGGGACCAGCAACACGCTGGGCGGACCCGCCGCAAGCTGGTCGATGAGCGCAGACAGCGGCGCATCCGCATAGCCAAAGACCAACACTGCGGGCCAATCGAGATCCTCGGGGGCGACGCCGATCGCTTGCAAGCATTGCGCGCGCGCCCTGGGGTCGGCCCGAAATCGATCGCGCTGCGCGATCAAGTCGGATTCGCGGATCAGGCCGCCCGTTTGCAGATCAAATCCGGGGAAGAAAAACATCTCCTTAAGCCCGGTTTGCGGGTGTGGCGAGGGCAAGCCATGACAACCGGCAACCCAGCTTTCGGGGCTGAGGTGCTCAAGGTTGATCCACACGGGCGTTGGCGTTTGCCTCGCGAGGCGGTCCAACAGCGGTGCCGGCAGGCGGGTACCCAGGAGGCCGACAACGACGTCCCAGGGTGGAGTCGCGTCCAACGCCGCGAGCGCTTCGCCCCAGTCGCAAACCTGGGGCGGTCGATCGCGGGCATGTCGCGGGACCAGTTTTTCCAGCACCATGGGTTGGTTGATGGCGAGGGTGACCGTGTCGGCTTCAGCGTCGTCGGCCCCTTCGGAAGCGACCTTAAAAGCGACTTTAGAAGCGACCTTAGAGTCGGCGGCCCCGGTGAGCACCCTCGGGGCTGAAGCCCCTGCCGCAATAAGGTCGCGCGCGAGACGCCAGGCGAGGGCGGCGTCGCCAAAGTTGTCGATGACTTCGCACCAGATCAACCAGCGCAAACCGCGCTTAGCTAGCACAGCCCGTCCACGCGGGCAGAGTCAAGAAAACAAGTCGTCGAGCTTTTTGCGGGCTTCGTCGTTGGCCCCGACTTTGCGACGTTCGTAGGCGTATTCCTCGACGATCCGATCTTCGTAGTAACTGGCCGGATTGGGTGATGCAAAGAAGCGTCGCGCAACTTCTTCTGGTACGTCCTTGAAAACGCGGATTTCGCCGCTGGTGAAGATGATCTCCAAACGCTCAAAGCGGGCTTCGTAGCTTGCGCTACGCAGCGTGGCCGTATTGAGCGCTCGCGTGATCGCCATGGGCTGTCTTTAGCGTGGGCCCATGCGGATGGCGCCGTCGAGCCGTATCGTTTCGCCATTGAGCATGGGGTTGCGCACAATCTGTTCGGCCAGCAAGGCGTACTCGTGCGGCCGCCCGAGTCGAGAAGGAAAGGGGACTTGCGCGCCCAGCGAATCGCGCACTTCTTGTGGCATCCCCATCAACATGGGGGTCTCGAAAATGCCAGGCGCGATGGTCATCACACGGATCCCCTCGCGGGCGAGGTCGCGTGCAATCGGGAGCGTCATGCCGACGATGCCGGCCTTCGAGGCCGAATAGGCCGCCTGCCCAATCTGGCCGTCGTAAGCCGCGACGGAAGCGGTGTTGATCATCACTCCGCGTTCGCCCTCGCTCAGCGTCGGCAGCTTGGCCATCGCCTGCGCGGCGAGCCGAATCATGTTGAAACTGCCGATCAGGTTGATCCGGATCACGCGCTCAAAATGCGCGAAGTCGTGGGGGCCGTTGCGACCGAGCGTTTTCTCGGCGGTGCCAACCCCCGCGCAGTTGATGAGTCCACGAAAGCCATTCGTGGATTTCATGTCGTGCGCGGCCTCGACCGCTCGTTGTGCGTCCTCGACATCGCTGACATTGCAGCGAACGAAATGGGCGGCTGCACCGAGTTCAGCCGCGAGCGCCGAGCCCGCATCGACCGCCAGGTCCGCCAGGATCACGTGCGCACCCTGCGCCACGAAATGACGCGCGGTAGCGGCTCCAAGACCGGAGGCGCCCCCGGTAATCAAAAAGGTGCAATTGCCAAGTTCCATTGAAGCGTACTCAGTTTTTTAGGGCTTCGACGATGCGCTTGCGGATGTCGTCGACCGACCCGACCCCAGGGATACTGACCAATTTGGGTGCGCCCCGTTCGCCGCGCTGCTGCCAACCGGCGTAATAATCGACTAGCGGGCGCGTCTGCGAGTGGTACACGTGCAGGCGTTTGCGCACCGTTTCCTCGCGGTCATCCTCACGCTGTACCAGCGGTTCGCCGGTATCGTCGTCCAAGCCGGGGACGCGCGGGGGGTTAAAGCGCAGGTGGTAGGTTCGCCCAGAGCTGGTATGGACCCGACGCCCACTCATGCGGGTGATGATCTCTTCGTCGTCAACCTGAATCTCGAGCACATAGTCGAGCGCGACGCCAGCGGATTTCATCGCTTCCGCCTGCGGAATCGTCCGCGGGAAGCCGTCGAACAGGTAACCCCCGCGACAGTCTGGCTGCTGAAGCCGATCGCGTACCAAGCCGATGATGATTTCATCGGACACGAGGGCACCCGAGTCCATCACTTGTTTGGCTGCCAAACCCATCGGCGTGCCGGCGGCAACGGCTGCGCGCAACATGTCGCCGGTTGAAATTTGTGGGATCCCAAACTGCTCCTTGATGAAGGCCGCTTGCGTTCCCTTACCCGCGCCGGGCGCGCCGAGCAGAATCAATTTCATCGAGATGTCTCCTTCAATCAAGCGGTCATTCTTCTGGAATGGGAAGAAACTAACCGCTTGTGGCTTGTAGCGTCAAACGGCTTCACAACGCAGTCCTCAGAAAGAATGCCCGCATGCGGGCCAGATCGGCGGCTGTGTCGACCCCGCCCGGAGGCGCGTGTGGAGTGACGTGCACCGCGATTGCGTGGCCGTGCCAAAGGGCGCGCAGCTGTTCGAGCGATTCCACCGCTTCGGTGGGGGCTACCGGCATCAACGGATAGTCGCGCAAAAAACGCGTTCGATAAGCGTAGAGCCCGAGGTGACGTAGCGGTTGGAATGCGGGGGTTGCTGGCCACTGTTGTGGCATTCGAGCGGGGAAGTCAATCGCCGCATCGCGTGGAAACGGGATCGGCGCACGACTGAACAGCTGCGCCCGGCCTCGCTGGTCGAGCGCCACTTTGACGACGCTCGGTGCAACAAAATCTTCCCAACGATCGATCGGGTGCGCCGCCGTCGCCATCGGGCAATCGGGTGCGTCGGCCAGCAGTTGCGCGACCGCTCTTACCAATTCGGGCGGCATCCCGGGCTCGTCACCCTGAAGGTTAACGACAATCTGTTGGTCCGAGAGTTTCATGCGCTCGGCGGCCTCGGCCAAGCGGTCGGTGCCACTCGGGTGGTCGGTCCGCGTCAGCATCGCTCGATGGCCGTGTTGGGTGACCACAGCGGCAATCTCGGCGTCGTCGGTAGCCACCAGCACTTGCGTCGCCCCGGACTTCAGGGCGACATCGGCTACGCGCACTACCATCGGCAGGCCGCCGATGTCCGCCAGAGCCTTGTCGGCGAGCCGCGTCGATCGGCGGCGCGCGGGGATCAGCACGACAAAATCAGTGGCTGTCGTCATGCGCCGCGGTCGTCTGCAGTGGCGGGTCCTCGTCAAGGGTTCGGGCCTGCGATTCGAGCATCACGGGGATACCGTCGCGCACCGCGAAGGCGAGTCGGTCGGCGCGGCAGCGCAGTTCCGCCGCTGCGCGATCAAACTCGAGCGGGCCCTTACACAGCGGGCAGACCAGAATGTCTAGCAGGCGAGCATCCACGCAGTCGGTCCTCAAGAAAATCCAACAGCTCAGGGGGCAAATCGGTTGTCATCCGGCGCACGCGAATTCGCGGGTCGGCGTAGTGCTGGCATTTTACGGCGTCTTTCTCGGTCATCAGGATGCAGTCGGCTTGGAGCCCTCCGAGCCATTCGCGCGGGATCTCCGCGTGATCGCCGAGCCCGATGGCCACAAACTCGAGTGGCAGCGCGCGCAAGTCCCGAAAGAAACGGTCGGGCTGGGCTATTCCGGCGATCGCAATCGTTCTTTTACCCCGCGCCCACTGGCAGAGCGTGGCGTCGTCGATCCATTCGGCGCGCGCGGCCTCGGGCGAGGAGGGTGGACTTGCGAATCGGGGTTCTGAATGGTGTTGCGCTGCCTCTGCCTCTGCCTCTGCCTCCGCCTCCGCCTTGCCGAGCTCGGCGTTCCAGTGCGCAAGGCTGGACCAGCCTGCGGCCCTCGTCGTCACATCGAAGGTCGGCTGTCCGCTCAAGGCAGCGATTTTTGCGCGCTGATCGGGGGCGTTGCGTAGCAGGATCGCGTCCGCGCTCCGAAGGGCTCGCGGCGATTCGCGCAGGGGTCCGGCCGGTAGCAAGCAGCCGTTGCCAAAGACACGTTGATCGATCAAGACCAGCTCGAGGGTGCGATCGAGCGCCCGGTGTTGCAGGCCGTCGTCGGAGACGATGACCGTGCGATCGGGAGCGGCCGCAAGCAGCGCTGCAAACGCTTGGGCGCGATTACGACCGATGGCAACCGGGGCACGGGTGCGCTGCGTCAGCAGGGCCGCTTCGTCTCCGGCCTCGCTCGCGGTGGTCGCATGCAAGAAGACTCGCGCGCTGAGGCCGGGCGCCCCGACCCCGCGCGCCAGCAACCCCGGCTGCCAGCCGCGCTCAGCGAGCGCGTTCGTCAGCGCGATTGCGACCGGGGTCTTACCCGTGCCGCCCGCGAGTAAATTGCCGACCACCACGACGGGCGGTACCTGCGGACCTTTGCGCGCCGTAATTTGAGCGCGCCGCAACCGACTAACGACATCGGTAAGCAAACACAGCGGCGCCAGCGCGCACCACAACAGTGCGAGCGCGACCCAGTCGACGAGCGCAGCCAACGTCGCTGCGACGGGGGTGCCAGGCGAGCGGTGGGGTCGTGGCCAGTCGTACCAAAGTCTCTCGATGAGTGCGCTGAGGTGCCGCCGATGGGTCGTCTTCATCAATCGCCCAGTGAAGTCATTCACAAATCCTGTGGATAACTCTGTGAAGAGTGGTGTGTCATCGGAGTGAAACCACGGATTGGTTGGTGCGCGCTCGGTTTGATGAAAAAACAATCACCTTAAGAGTTCAATAATATCAAGTATTTAGCTCATATTTATTGATCGGAAGGGTAATTTTTACCGCCCTTCCGTGCGCCCGAGCGGGCCCGGGCAATGGTCTGCCCTACAATCTGCGCGCACCCGATTGTTGCCCTGCTCGCTTCATGCCTCTCGTTCGTTATATTGTTAGTTATATTGTTCGTTATATTTTTTAACTCTTCAGGATCTTACCTATGGAACACACTCTCCCCGCACTGCCGTACGCAGCCGATGCGTTGCAGCCCCACATGTCGAAAGAGACGCTCGAGTTTCATCATGGCAAGCATCATCAAGCCTACGTCACCAACCTCAACAACCTGATTAAAGGTGGTGAGTTTGAGAGCGCCTCGCTCGAGGACATTATCAAGCGCTCAAGCGGCCCTATTTTTAATAACGCTGCTCAGGTTTGGAATCACACGTTTTTTTGGAATTGCTTGACGCCGCACTCCTCGGGCCACCCAAGCGGCGCGCTGGCGGCTGCGATCGACGCCAAGTGGGGCTCCCTGGCGGCGTTCCAGGAAGCGTTCACGAAGAGCGCGGTTGGTAACTTTGGCTCTGGCTGGACTTGGTTGGTGAAAAAAGCCGACGGCACCCTCGACATCGTCAACACGTCGAATGCGGCAACCCCCGTGAGCGGGGCTGACGTTCCGGTGCTCACCTGCGACGTTTGGGAGCACGCCTACTACATCGACTATCGCAACCGCCGTCCCGACTTCTTAGGCGCTTTCTGGAAGCTGGCGAACTGGACTTTTGCCGAACACAACTTCGCGGCCTAAGCACGTGCGCCCGCGGACTCGGTCCGCGGGCCTACTACTGTGCTCGGCCGATCGCTTGTCGCCCTAGGGAGCGCGAAAAAGACCTGGGGCCGTAAGACGCTCCCCTTTGCCGATTCCGCGCTTGGCGAACCAACCCCGCTCCATTTCGAGCGCAAAACGCACCGGTTCCACGGAACAGTGGCTGGTCTCGGTTTTGGGTTCCATGTCGGCCGTGTTGACGATGCGGCCGTCCTCGGCCAGGAAAGCAATGGTTAGCGGCACCAGCGTATTACGCATCCAAAAGCATTGCGTCGCCGCTTGCTCAAATACAAACAGCATGCCTTCGTTGGTCCCGAGTCTCTCGCGAAACATAAGCCCGCGCGCGCGGCTCGCTTGATCGAGCGCAAGCTCGGCGCGAATCAGGTGCATGCCGGCTTGCAGGGACGTACGCTCCAACGCGCGTTGTTCGAACGGGCGTTGTTCGTTTGGACCTTGCAGGGGTTGGCCTTGCACAGCCTGGCCCGACAAGACCCAGAGGAAACCGGCGAGTCCGAGGAAAAGTCCGCGGCAACCCATTGCATTGGGTTTCCGGCTCGTTGTGCGGCGCGCATGCGCACACTGCGCTTGGGTGGAAGGTGGGGCGAGTGGAGGCAGGGAGACCATGGGGATACGGCATAATTCGTGTCAGTAAAGCTTACCGTACCGCGTTTTCATTTCTCGCATTTTCGACTGGAGCCTGCATGTATCAACATATCAAGATCCCTGCTGATGGGGCCAAGATCACAGTCAATTCCGATTTTTCCCTGCGGGTTCCTCACAATCCGATCATTCCGTACATCGAGGGCGATGGCACCGGTCTCGATATCACCCCGGTAATGTTGAAAGTGGTCGACGCCGCGGTCGCAAAGGCTTACGGGAGCGAGCGCAAGATCCACTGGATGGAGATCTATGCGGGCGAAAAGTCGACGCAGATTTACGGTCCCGACGTTTGGCTGCCCGCTGAAACGCTCGACGTGTTGCGTGAATACGTTGTTTCCATCAAGGGACCGCTGACGACCCCGGTGGGCGGGGGTATTCGCAGCCTCAACGTTGCGCTGCGCCAGGAGCTCGACCTCTATGTCTGTTTGCGCCCAGTGCAATATTTCAGAGGGGTGCCGTCGCCTCTGAAAGAGCCCGAGAAAACCAACATGGTGATCTTTCGGGAAAATTCGGAAGATATTTATGCCGGCATCGAATACGAGCACGACGACCCGAAGGCGAAGCGTCTGATTGCCTTCCTGCAAGACGAACTGGGTGTGAAGAAGATCCGGTTCCCCGGTACGTCGGGCATTGGCGTCAAACCGGTCTCGATCGAGGGCACCGAGCGCCTGGTGCGCAAGGCCATACAGTACGCGATCGACAACGACAAGACCTCGGTGACGCTCGTCCACAAGGGCAACATCATGAAGTACACGGAAGGCCTCTTCCGGGACGCGGGGTATGCCTTGGCGCAGCGTGAATTCGGGGCGCAGCCGATCGACGGCGGTCCGTGGTGCTCATTTAAGAACCCTAAAACGGGGACGACGATCGTCGTTAAAGACGTGATTGCGGACGCGTTTTTGCAGCAAATCTTGTTGCGTCCAGCCGATTACAGCGTGATCGCAACCCTCAACTTGAACGGCGACTATGTGTCGGACGCACTCGCTGCTCAGGTCGGCGGGATCGGGATCGCGCCGGGCGCGAACTTGTCGGATTCGGTGGCTTGTTTTGAAGCCACGCACGGCACCGCACCCAAGTACGCGGGCAAGGATTACGTTAACCCGGGATCCGAAATCCTCTCGGCCGAGATGATGCTGCGCCACATGGGGTGGGTTGAGGCCGCGGATTTGATTATTGCCTCGATGGAGCGGGCGATTCAAACAGGGCATGTGACTTACGACTTTGCGCGTTTGATGCCGGGTTCGACGCAGGTTTCCTGCTCCGGGTTTGGTCAGGTGATGATCGACGCGATGAACTGAGGCCATGAACTTTGGGGGTCCCACGGCCCCCACGTTCACGGCGAGCAAGAGCCGCATTCGCGGCCCCCGGATTTCGCGCAAAACGCGATCTAGTTCATAGCGGCTGGTCTCTTGTCTCGGGCAGTCTCGCGGTCCCCACTGGAGACTTCGGGAGGATCTATGGAGATCGGCGTGGTCGAAGACGACCCGACGCGCTTAGCCTGGATGCGGGACTGGTTGCATTCCGGGCAGCACACGGTGCGCAGCTTCGCGGCAGCCGATTGGTCCCCGGAGGCAGCGGGCCAGGCGTCGGCCCAGGACGCGCTGGGGATTTGGTTGATCGATTGGGAACTGGCCCACCGACGCGCGGGTGCCATTGTGGCCCGGATCCGTGAGCGCTCTGGGTGGTCCAAGC
>Ga0214917_10003410_pt1 | contig 18358 bp, 11 predicted proteins | sample LL_1208_BB_MetaG_FD_177983 | JGI IMG/M metagenome (GOLD analysis project Ga0214917, IMG submission 177983) | Freshwater microbial communities from Lake Lanier, Atlanta, Georgia, United States - LL_1208_BB | ecosystem: Environmental > Aquatic > Freshwater > Lake | place: USA: Georgia | collected...
CTTGATGAAGACCGGGCCACCGGGCAGCGACAACTGCGGTTCCTCGAGGGCCCGCTGTTCGCCAACGTGGTCCTGGCCGACGAGATCAACCGCACGCCCCCCAAGACTCAGGCCGCACTCCTCGAGGCGATGCAGGAGCGGCAGGTGAGCGTGGGCCGGGTCCGCCACACGCTGGTCGATCCGTTCTTCGTGCTGGCCACCCAGAACCCGATCGAGCAGGAGGGCACCTACCCGCTGCCGGAGGCGCAGCAGGACCGGTTCATGTTCAAGGTGTTCGTCCGCTATCCCTCCTTCGACGAGGAGTTCGAGATCGCCCGGCGGACCACCGGCGTGCCCCTCGAGGAGGCCCGGCCGGTGCTCTCGGCCGCCGACATCGTGGCCCTGCAGCGGAGCGTCCGCGAGGTGCCGATCAGCGACCACCTCGTCCGCTACGCCTTGGCGCTCGTGCGGCAGACCCGGGCCGGCGAGCGGGGCGTGCCCGACTTCGTCTCCGATCAGCTGGTCTGGGGCGCCGGTCCGCGGGCGGTGCAGTTTCTGATCGTCGGGGCCAAGGCCCGGGCCCTGCTCCAGGGCCGCAGCCACGTGACCGCCGACGACATCCGGGTCCTCGCTCCGCCCGTGCTCCGACACCGGATCGTGGTCGGCTTCGCCGCCGAGAGCGAGGGGGTCACGCCCGACGCCGTGATCGAGCGGATCCTTTCCAGCACGCCGTCGCACGAGGACGAACTCGCCCGTGATCCGCGGTTCCAGACGATATTTGCGTCCTGAGGCGATCCGGCGGATCGCCCGGCTCGAGGTCCGCGCCCGCGGCGTCGTCGAGGGCGTGCTCGCGGGCCTGCACAAGAGCCCCTTCAAGGGGCAGAGCGTGGAGTTTCTCCAGCATCGGCCTTACGTGCGCGGCGACGACCTGCGGCGGGTCGACTGGAAGGTCTGGGGGCGGCAGGACCGGCTCACGGTCAAGGAGTTCGAGGAAGAGACCAGCCTCCGGCTGTCGCTCGTGGTCGACGGCTCGGGCAGCATGGACTACGACCCCGGCCGGCCTTCGGGCCGGACCACGAAATACGACCATGCCGCCACGCTGGCGGCGAGCCTCGCCTGGCTGGCCCTGTCGCACGGCGACGCCGCCGGCTGCACGCTGTTCGACGACCGGGTGCGGACGGCCGTTCCGCCCCGCACCCGCAAGAGCCAGCTGACGGAAATCTGCGGACTGCTCGAGGCGCCGCGCAACGCCGGCGAGAGCGAGTTCCTCCCCGCGCTCGCCCGGCTCGCGGAGACGCTGCCCCGCCGGGGGCTCGTGATCGTGCTCTCCGACTTTCTCGGCGACCGTGCGGGCCTGCTGCGCGGCCTGCGGCTGCTGCGGCAGCGGGGCCACGATCTGGCGGTGATCCACGTGCTCGATGACGACGAGTTGGAGTTCCCGTTCGAGGGGCCGACGCGGTTCGACGGGCTCGAGCTTCCGGCCAGCCTCGCCTGCAACCCGCGGGCCCTGCGGGCCGGCTACCTCGAGGCGCTCGAGGGCTTCCTGGCGGAGGTGCGGCGCGGCGCGGCCGGCGTCGAGGCCGACTACGTGCTCGCCCGCACCGGCGAGCCGGCCGAGACCACGCTCGTGCGGTTCCTCACGAGCCGGGTCCGCCAGGCCACCTAGCGCATCCCGGAGCCCCGCATGCCCGCCTTCGACTTCGCGCCGCTCGCGTGGTGGGGCCTGCCGCTGGTGGCGGCGCCGGTGCTCATCCACCTGATCAATCTGCTGCGGCACCGCCGGGTGCCGTGGGCCGCGATGGAGCTCCTGCTCGCCAGCCAGAGGAAATACAAGTCGCGAATCCTGCTCAAGCAGCTGCTGCTGCTCGCCCTGCGGACGGCCGCCGTGGCGGGCATCGTGCTGGCCCTGGCGCAGCCCCGCTGGCGGTCGGCGCTCGGCAGCCTGTTCGGCGGCGGCCGGCTCCACGTGGTGCTCGTCGACGACAGCCTCTCGATGGACGACCGGGCGGGCGCGGGCGAGCCGGCGGCGGCGTTCGACCGCGGCCGCCGCGTGGCCCGGCAGGTGGCCGACGATGCGGCCGCGCGCGGCGACGAACTCGCGGTCGGGCTGTTCTCCGAGCTCGCACGAAACGAGCGCCGCGACGCGTTGCTCGTGCCCCGGCAGCCGCTCGGGCCCGAGGCGATCGCCGGCGTCCGTGAGGCCATCGGCCGCGCACGGTGTTCGTGGCTGGCGACGGGGCCGCGACCGGGGCTCGATCGCGCCGCAGCCTTGGCCGGCGAACCGCGGGAGGGGGGCTGCACGCTCTGGCTCGTGAGCGACTTCCGGCTCCGTGACTGGGCCGATGAGGAGGCGGCCGCGGCGCTCCGGCGACTGGCGGAGACGGGCGCGGCGATCCGGCTGGTGGACTGCGCGTCCGAGCCCGCGACCGACGCGGTCAACCTCTCGCTCACACGGCTCGAGGCGGTCGGCGGCGTGCCCGCCACCGGCGTGATCGTGCCGCTCGAGGTCGAGGTCAGGAACGACGGACCGGGCACGGCCCGCGACGTGCAACTCGAGCTGCGCGAGGACGGGGCGGGCCGCCCGGGGCTGCAGCTCGCCGAGATCCCGCCGGGCGAGAGCGTGGTCCGAAGGTTCGACGTCCGGTTCACGGCGCCGGGCGGGCACGTCGTCGAAGCCCGCCTGCCGGAAGACCGGCTGCCGGCCGACGACGCCCGCAGCTGCGTCATCGAGGTGGTCGATCGGGTCGAGGTGCTGCTGGTCGCCGACGAGGCCGCGGGCACCGGGCCCGACAGCGACGCCTTCTTCGTCGCCACGGCGCTGGCTCCCGGGGCCGCGGCGACCACGGGCCTCCGCCCGCGGGTGGTGACACCGGCCGCGCTGGCCGCGACCGATCTCGCGCCATTCGACGTGATCTGGATCCTGGACGTGGAACGCCTCGATGCCGCGGCGGTGGCGGCGGTCGAGGCCCACGCCGCGGCCGGCGGGGGCCTGGTATTTTTTTGCGGGCCGCGGACGCGGGCCGAGTTCGTCAATCGGACGCTGTTCCGCGGCGGCGAAGGACCGTTCCCGGTTCCGCTGGCCGGCGCGGTGGAACTGTCGCCGGCGCCCGGGTCCGGCCGGGTCCCCGATCTCGTCGCCGAGCCCCACCCGGTGGTGGCGGTGCTCTCGGGCACCCGCAACCCATTGCTCGACGCCGTCCGCGTCGAGCGGGTGATGGCGGTCGAACGCGGCTTCGACGACTCGGCCTCGCCGGGCTTGCGGCGGCTGCTGTCGTTGCGGGACGGCCGCCCGCTGGTGATCGAAAGGCCGTTCGGCCGGGGGCTGGTGGCGGCGGTGCTGACCACGGCGGCCCCCACGTGGAACAACTGGGCCCGCGGCAACCCGAGTTGGGTGGTGGTGATGCTCGAACTGCAGAGCCAGCTTGCCCGGCAGCGACGCCGGGCGGAGAGCCTCACGGTGGGGAACGACCTGCGGGTCGGCCTGACCGTGGGGAGCGACGAGATGGACGTCGACTTCCTCGTGCCGCCCGACGGCACGCTCGTCCGCCAGGCGGCGACCCCGACCGCGGACGGCGGCTTCGAGGCCCGGCTCGAGGCCCGCGTGCCCGGCGCCTACGCCGCCCGCTGGCGGCGGGTGGACGGCACCGAGCGGGAGCGGGTCGTCGCCGCCCACGTGGACGCGGGCGAGGGCAGGCTCGAGCGGGCCGGGCGCGACCGGCTCGGCCGCCAGCTCGCCGGCGTGCCGTTTCGCTATGACGCAGCCGACGACCTCGATCCGGCCGCCGGCGACGTGGCCGGCGTGCCGCTGGCCCGGCCGCTGCTCATCGGCCTGCTGGTGGTGCTCGTCCTCGAGCAACTCACCGCCTTCGCCGCCAGCTACCATGCCCCGCCCGCCCGCCGCCGCTGAGACCGCGCCTCCCCTCGCCCCGCTGCAGCCCCGATGGTTTCCTCCCTCTCATGCCTCGCCGCGTCCGTCGACCACCGGCTCACCAGCCGACTGCTCGACGGCTTCGACGCCTGGTGGCAGCCGCCGGCGGCGATCGCCGCCGTGGTGGGGGTCGCGGCCTTCGTGGTCTGGATGGCCGGCCGCGACGGCGCCGAGCTGCCGACCGCCGTTCGCGTCGTCTTGACCGCGCTGAGGCTGACGGCGGTGGGGGCCGTGATCGTGGCCCTGCTCGACGTCGAGCGGATCGCCGAGCACGAGATCGTGCTGCCGTCGCGGGTCGCCGTGCTCGTCGATTCCAGCGCCAGCATGGCGCTGCCGGAGAGTTCCCGCGCCGATGCGCCGAGCCGCGGTGGGCGAGCGATCGATCTGCTCGACGCCGGCGGCCTGCTGGAGGCGTTGGCACCCCGGCACGAGGTCTCGATCTGGCGGTTCGACGCCGACGCCGAGCCGTTGGCCCTGCTCCCGACCAGCGCGGCCGGACTCAACGCGGAGCCCGGTGAACCCCCGGCCCAAGCCCCGGCCGCCGGCGGCTGGCGGGAGGCGGTGGTCGCGCGGGGCTACGAGACGCGGCTCGGCGAAGCCCTCGCGGCCGTCGCGGAGCGGGAGCCGAGCGGCCTGCTCGCGGGCGTCATCGTGCTCACCGACGGCGGAAACAACGCGGGTCTCGACCCGCTGGCGGCCGCGGCGCGGCTGGCCAGGTCCGGCGTCGCGATCGTGCCGCTCGGCCTGGGCAGCGACGTCCTGCCGGCCAACGTGCGCGTGGCCGACCTGATCGTTCCGGGCCGCGTGTTTCCGGGCGATGCGTTCGCGGTCACGGCCTATCTCCAGGCACAGGGGCTCGAGGGGGAGCGGGTGCGCGTCGAGCTGCTCGACCAGCCGGCGGGCGACGATCCACCAGGGGACGGCACGGGGCGGGTCGTCGACACGCTCGAAGCGACGCTCGCCGCCGATGGCGAACTCGTCGCGGTGAGGTTCGATGTTCCCGGGCTGCCGACCCCGGGCAGCCGCACGCTGACCGTCCGCGTCGCGGCCCCCACGGGCGACTCGACCGCCGGCGACGATTCGCAGTCGGCGGGCATCGAGGTGGTCGATCGCGTCACGCGGGTGCTGTTGATGGCGGGCGGACCGGGCCGTGAATACCAGTTCATGCGAAGCGTCCTGCACCGCGACCCCAGTTTCGCGGTGGACGTGCTCCTCGGCACCGCCGCGCCGGGCATGTCGCAGGACTCGCGGCGGATCGTCGAGGCCTTCCCGCCTTCCGACGAGGCGCTGGCCGAATACGACGCCGTGGTGGCGATCGACTACGACTGGCAACTCGTCGAGCCCGCCGGCTGGTCCCGGCTGGAGCGGTGGGTGGCCCGAGAATCAGGCGGCCTGATCGTGATCGCCGGCGGGATCCACATGGACGGGTGGCTGGGCGACCCGCGGTCGACGCCGCTGCGAGGACTGTTCCCGGTGGAACTGCGGCGGCCGAGCCAGTTGCCGCTCGGCCCGCTCGCCGCCGAGGAGGAGCCGATGCCGCTGGAGTTCACGCGGGACGGCGCCGAGGCCGAGTTTCTCTGGCTGGCGGCCGGCGGTGAATCGAGCCGGGTGATCTGGGGCGAGTTCCCGGGCATCTACGCCTGCTTTCCCGCCGTGGAGCCGAAGCCGGGGGCGACTGTCCACGCCCGCGTGGCGCCGCGCGGTGCGGCCGCGAGCGAGCCGCGCCGCGTGTTTCTCGCCGGGCAGTTCTACGGCTCGGGGAGCGTCTTCTACGCCGGCAGCGCTGAACTCTGGCGGCTGCGGATCGTGGCCGACGCCGCCTACGAGCGGCTCGTCGCGCAGCTCGTGCGGCACGTCTCCCAGGGGCGGCTGGCACGAGGCTCGCAGCGGGCGCGGCTGCTCGTCGATCGCGACCGGCACCCGGTCGGCGGCAGCGTCGAGGTGCGGCTGGCGCTGACCGACGAGAACCTGTTCACGGCCACCGCGGCCCGGCCGCCGGCCTGCCGGGCGGTGGGCCCCGGGGGCATCATCGCGCCGGTCTCGCTCGCCGCCACGCCCGATCGCCCGGGCACGCTCGCGGGAGCCTTCGTCGCGGCCCGCGAGGGAATCTGGCGGATCGAGGTCGACCCGACGGCGGGCCTCGGCGAGGAGCCGCTGACGAGGCGGATCCAGGTCCAGTTGCCCGATCGCGAACTCGCCCGGCCGCGGCTCGACCGGCCGCTCCTCGAGCAGGTGGCGACCCGCACCGGCGGCACCGCCCGCTTCCCCCAGCCCGGCGGCTGGTCGGCTGCCGACGCGATCGAACTGGCCGCGGCCTTGCCCGACCGCGCCCGGCACGAATACGAGACGGGGGCCTCCGACGAGCGGTTCAAGCAGCGGCTCAACACGGCGCTTCTGGCCGTCGGCTGCGGCTGCCTGTGCGTCGAGTGGATCGTCCGCCGGCTGGTGAAACTCGCCTGAGCGTCGAGCGAAGACGCGACGAACCATGATTTCTTCTCCCGAGGCCACCGCCCCGATCGAGCCGCTCCGCCGGCTGCTGGCGAAGGTGCGCCGCGAGGCCCGGACCTGGGTCTGGGTCGAATCGCTGGCGACGCTGGCGGTGGCGGCGGCGGTGATCTTCTGGGCGACGCTGGCCACCGACTGGCTGCTCGAGCCGCCGAGCTGGGCGCGGGCCTGCCTCGGGGCGGCCGCCGTGGCGGGCATGCTCTGGCTCGTGGGCACCCGGCTCGTCGGCCGGCTCGCGATCCCGCTCTCCGACCGCGCCCTGGCGCTGGCGGTGGAACGGCGCGTCCCCGAGTGCGGCGACACGCTTTCGACCGCCATCACGCTGGCCGACGGCGACGGCGAGCCTGTCGATGCCGACCTCGCGGGTCGCACGACCACCGCGGCGGCGGCCCTCGCGCGGGGCGTCTCCACGCAGAGCGTGTTTCGGCGCGGGCGGCTGCTCGCCACGGCCCTCGTCGGCGCGACCGCGGCGGCGAGCGTGGTCGGGATGGTTGCGGCGCGACCGGCCGTGGCGGCGGTCTGGGCGCGGCGGCTGGCGCTGCTCGACGACACGCCCTGGCCGCGGCGGGTGCGGCTCGAGCCGCAGGGATTCACCGCCGGCGTGCGCAAGGTCGCCCGCGGCAGCGACGTCGACATCCTCGTGAGGGCCACGGCCAGCGGACCGTTGCCGAACCTGGTCGAGCTCCGCAGCCGGACGGCCGGCGACACCTGGCGAACCGTGCGGATGGGGACCCGCGGGGGCGACGACGGCGGACAGACCTTCGGGCATCTGCTCGAGGCGGTGGGTGCGGATCTGGAGCTCGAGATCCGCGGCGGCGACGCACGGCTGAGGGGGCTGGTGCTCGACGTGGTCGAGCCGCCGGCCCTGGCCGAGGCGACGATCCGCTGCACGCTGCCCGACTATCTCGGGGGCGGCCGCCGCGATCCGCCGCCGTCGCGGGCCGTGGCGGTTCCGCGGGGCTCGCGGCTCGAGGTGTCGTTCCGGGCGACGAAGCCGCTGACGGCGGCCCGGATCACCGGCCGGTTCGCCGCCGAGGCGGCCGACGTCGTCCTGGCGTCCGTGGAGGCGGCCACCCCGCCGGTCGACACCATCTCCGCCGAGATTCCGCTGCTCGACGGCGACTGCACGCTGGCCACCACGTTCACCGACACCGACGGCCTCGCCACCCGGGAGCCGATCACGCTCGCCCTGACCGCGGTGCCCGACGAGCCGCCCCGGCTCGCGGTGCGGCTGGCCGACATCTCGACGGCCGTGACCACCGGGGCGCGGCTGCCGATAGTCGGCACGCTCGCCGACGACCACGGGCTGGTCAACGCCCACGTGTCGCTCGGACGCGGCGTGCCGGACCAGCCTCCGACGGTGGTGCCACTGCCGCGGATTCGCGGCGGCGAACTGCTCGTGGAGCTGGCCGCGGATCGTCCCGAGGTCGTGCCGCTCGCGTCGCTCGGGCTCGCCGTCGGCGAGCGGATCACGGCCGTCGTCACCGCCCGCGACGGGTGCCCGCTGGCCGGCGGCCCGAACTCGGGCTCGGGCGAAACCTGGATGCTCGAGGTGGTGTCGCCCGAGGCGTTGCAGGCGATGCTCGAGGCCCGTGAGGTGCTGCTGCGGCGCCGGCTCGAGGCCTCGATCGAAGACCTTGCGACGGCCCGCGGCGGGCTCGACGGGGCGACCGGGGCGGACGGCGGACCGCGGGCGGCGGACCGCCTGGCCGAGGCGACGGCCCGAACCGCCGGCGAGACGGCCGAGATCGCGACCACCTTCCGCGGCATCCGTGGCGAACTCGACAACAACGGGCTCCTGACCCCGGAACTCCAGACCCGGATCATCGACCAGATCGCCGAGCCGCTCGCCGCCGTCGGAGCGGGACCGCTCGCGGCGCTCGCCGACGGCTGCCGCGGGGCGGCGCGGGGCGAGCTGGCGACGTCCGCGCTGGCCGCCCGCGCCGACGAGGCGCTCGCGGCCCTGCGGGCCGTGCTGGCCCGCATGCTGGAACTCGAGTCGTTCAACGAGGTGGTCGAGCGGCTGCGGGGCGTGATCGAGGCGCAGGAGAAAATCCGCCGCGATACGCTGGAGCGGCAGCGACAGCGGGCCCGCGAACTGCTCGAATGAGGCTGCGAGCGAACCCCGTCATGAACCACCCGATGCGATTCCTTCGCGGCCTGATCCTGGCGGCCGTCTCCCCGCCGGTCGGCACCTGCCTGGCGGCGGCCGCCGCGATCGGCGGCGCGGGCTGGACCGTCGCGGCGCGGGCCGCCGAGCCGGCCGCGACGACCGAGGCCGACGCGCTGGCCCGCCGCGAGTCGGACCTGCTGCGGCAATACCTCGAACTGGAGCGGTCGTTCCTCCGGCTCGCCGACCTGCTGGCGACGACCGACCCCCGCCGCGCGGCGGTGCTGCGCGACGCGTTCGACCGGGCCCGCGACGCGGAGATGGGCGACCGGCTGGGGGCGATCGTGACGCTGCTGGAGGAAGGCCAGCTGCTCAAGGCCGGAGCGAGCCAGGAGGGTGCGATCGAGCAGTTTCGCGGCCTGCTGGATCTGCTCGAGGAAGGGGGCCAGGATCGCCGGCTCAACGAGACGAAGCAGGAACTCCGCCGCTTCCTGGGCCGTGTCACCAAGCTGATCGCGCGGCAACGCGACATCGAAGGCTCGACGGAGGCGGGCGGCGACGAGGATCGAACCGCGGCCCGCCAGCGGGAGGCGGCCGAGGAGGCCGACAGCATGGCCGACGAGATGGAGCGGTTCGCCAGGCGGGAGGAGGACGCCGACCGGCCGAGCGGCGAAGCGGATGCCGACGAGCCGGGCGACCCGGCGGACGGCGACGCCGGGAAGAAGCCTGACGACGCAGCCGGTCGCCGCGGCGGCGGGCGGCCGCAGGGCGACGGCGGGCGTCAGGGCGAGCAATCGCAGGGAGGCGACTCCCCGGGGAAAGCCGCGGAACCAGAGGGCGAGGCCGGCGCGCAGCCGGCGGGAGAGGAGGGCCAGGCCCGGGAGGAAACCTCGCGCGAACGACAGACGGCGCGGCGGCTCCAGGCCGCGGAGAAGCGGATGCGCGAGGCGGCCGAGAAGCTCGACGAGGCCCGGCGGCAGGAGGCCCGGGCCGACCAGGAGAAGGCGATCGAGGAACTCGAATCGGCGCGGGCCGAGCTCGAGGAGATCCTGCGGCAGATGCGGGAAGAGGAGGTCGAGCGGCTGCTGGTGCAGCTCGAGACGCGGGTCCGCATCATGCTCAAGGCCCAGCGGGGCATCCGCGACGCCACCGTGAAACTCTCCGGCTCCGAGGCGATGTCGCGTCGCGAGCAGCAGCTCGAGGCGGCCCGGATCGGCCGCGAGCAGGGCGAGGTCTCGGCCGAGGCGGCGCGGGCGATCCTGCTCGTGCGGGACGACGGCTCGGCCGTGGCGATTCCCGAGGCGCTCGGGCAGGTGCGAGACGACTCAACCGAGGCGGCGACGCGGCTCGCCCGCGGCGACGTCACGCCGACGACCGTCGACCTCGTCGGGGAGATCGTGACGGGCCTCGAGGAGCTGCTGGCGGCCCTGGAAAAGTCGCGGCGGGACGAGCCGCAGCCGCAGCCCGCCGGCGAAGGGGGCGGCCGCCCGGCGGACTCGAAGGAACAGCCGCTGGTCGACAAGCTCGCCGAACTCAAGATGCTCCGCAGCCTGCAGGGGCGGGTCAACGCGCGCACGGAGCGGTTCAGCCGGCTGCTCGACGCGGGCGCCGAACAGGCCGCCGAAGGGGAACTCGTGGCCGCGCTCGGCCGGCTGGCCGAACGGCAGCGGGCGATCGAGCAGGCTGCCCGTGACATCGTCACGGGCCGCACCGAGCGGTAGCGGGACGCGTCGCCGCCGGATCGGCGGCGGGGCCGCGGGCTGCATGCGGTATGATGACCCGGTCGGTCACGTCCCGCCCGGAATGCCACCCATGCGCCGGCTCCTCATCTTCGCCGCGGTCAGCCTGGCCGCGTTCGCCGCCGCTGCCATCCGGGGCGAGAGCGACCCCGCGAGCGAGGGCCGCGATCCCGAACTCGCCCGCGAGGCGTCGTGGTCGCAGCCCGCCGTCGCGGACGTTCGGGCTCGCCTCGACGAGGCGCTCGCCGACCGCGGCATCACCCTCGGCGACGCGGCCGCTGCCGAACTCGACCAGGCGTGGAAGGCCGCCGCCACCGGCCGCCAGGACCTGCTCGACGTGGTGATTCAGACACTGGCCGCGCGGGATCCACGAGCCGCCGCCGCCGTGCAGGCGGCCGCCCAGGGGGGCGAGCCCGACCCGCAATGGCTGGCGGACCCGCAGGCGGGCACCTTCGTCCGCGACGCGGTGCGGCTGTGGTGGGGCCGCGCGCTGGTGCGACGCGACCGGTTCGACGAGGCGCTCCCGCTCCTGGCCGATCTCGACGTGGCCGGAGCGGTCGACCCCGCGGCCCTGCTGTTTCACCGCGGCTGCTGCCAGCACTGGCTGCTCGCCCGGGACGGAGCGGTCGAGTCGTTCGAGCGGCTGCTGGAACGCGAGGCTGAGATTCCCGCCCGCTACGCCCGGCTGGCTCGGCTGCTCCGCGCCGACATCGCGGCCGTCGAGACCGACTCGCTCGACCACATCGCCCGGCGCATGAAGGACGTCCGGCGGCGGCTCGATCTCGGCAAGGCCGGTCCCGAGACCAAGCGGGTGCAGGTCGGCGTGATCGAGTCGCTCGACAAACTGATCGCGGAACTCGAGCAGCAACAGCAGCAGCAAGGGCAGGGGGCCGCCGGTGGCGGTGGCGGTGCCGGCGGGCAGGGGGGTGCGGCCGGCCGGTCGATGGAAGACAGCAAACTCGCCCGCGGTCTGGGCAAGGGGGAGGTGCGGAAGAAGGATCTCGGCTCCGGCGCAGGCTGGGGCGACCTGCCGCCGCATGAACGCGAGGCGGCCCTGCAGCAGATCGACCGGGAGTATCCGCCGTATTACCGCGAGGCGATCGAGCAATACTTCAAGCGGCTGGCGACGGGCGGGGAGGACGGCCCGTGAACCGCTCCCACCTGCTGGCGGCCACGCTGACGGTCGCGGCGCTGACCGCGCGGCTGGCGGCCGAGGAGCCCCCGGCCGCTGCGTTGGCGGTCGACGTTCGGGCGGAGCTCGTCGCCGGGGAGCCGCTCACGGGGCGTCTGGTCGCGATCGACGCTGACGCCGTTCGGATCGAGGTCGAGGGGAGCGAGCGAACGACGCCGCTGGCGACGGTGCGGCAGCTCGTGCGGACCGGAGCCCCGCAGGCCGCTCCCGCGGCCGTCCAACTCACGATGACCGACGGCGGCACGGTGTCGGGGGCCGACTTCGTCCAGGAAGGCCCGCGCGGGATCGTGCGCCGCGGTGGCGGGCGGATCGAACTGCCGATCGAACGCGTCCGCCGGGTCGCCTGGCTGGCGGCCGGCGAACAGCAACCGGGCTGGCTCGCGGCGAAACCGGAGCGGCCGCAGACCGATCTGCTGGTCGTCCGTCGAGAGCAGGGGCAGGAGTTCGTGGAGTGCGCCGTGGCCGGTGTCTCGGGCGAGCACGTGACGGTCGTGCTCGACGGCGAGACGATTCCCGTCAAGCGGGCCAAAGTGTTCGGGATCGAGTGGCTCCGCGAGGACGCCCCGACCGCCGGCACGGTCGTGCGGCTCGACGGCGGCCGGCTGGCGGCCCGCACCGTCCGCTGGTCGCCCGAGGCCTTCACCGTCGACGACGTCCGGTTGCCGCCGGAAGCGCTCGTGGCGCTCGACTTCGCCGCCGGCCGAACGACGCCGCTGGCGGGGCTGCCGCTGGAAACGGTGACGGTGGAACCCTTCTTCGGGGCGCTCGCCGACGCCGCGGGGTTGGCGGCCTTCTTCGCGCCCCGCGCGGTGGCGGCCGCGGACGGCGCCCCTGACACGATCGTGTTCCGCCCGCGGACGGTGGCAACCTGGCGGCTCCCGGCCGAGAGCCGCCGGTTTCGCGGCTCGCTCGCCCGCGCCGTGCCCGCCGATGCGCCCGCGGTGGTCGAGGTGGCGGTCGCCGTTGACGGCCGCGAGACGTGGCGGCGGCGGCTCGGCGGCGCCGGGGCCGACGAGCAGGAGCCGGTGGGGTTCGAACTCGACGTGGCCGGAGGTCGCCGGGTGACGCTCACCGTCGACTTCGTGGCCGGCGACCCGGGCTGTGGTGTCCGCCTCGTCGGGGGAGCCTTCGAGAAGTGAACGCTGCGGGTCGGGAGACTGCGTCGATCCTCGCCGCCGTCGCGGTGGCACTCGTGGCGGCGGGCGGCGAGCCGCCCGCGGTGGCGGTCGATCCGGCGGTGCTGGCCGCCGAGGCCCGCCGCGTGGAGACGATCCGCCAAGCCACGGCGACGGCCGTCGCGATCTTCGCCGGCGCCGAGGGGGGAGGGTCGGGCGTCCTGGTCAGCGCCGACGGCTACGCGCTCACCAACTTCCATGTGGTCCAGCCGGCCGGCGTGGCGATGACCTGCGGCCTGGCCGACGGCCGGCTCTACGACGCGGTGCTCGTGGGCATCGACCCGACCGGCGACCTGGCCCTGGTCAAGCTGCTCGGCCGGGACGACTTCCCGTTCGCCGCGCTCGCCGACAGCGACGCGGTCGAGGTCGGCGACTGGTGCTTCGCCGCCGGCAACCCGTTCCTCCTGGCGACCGACCTCGTGCCGTCGATCAGCGCGGGCATCGTCTCCGGCACGCACCGCTACCAGTTCCCCGCCGGCACGATCCTCGAATACACCGACTGCATCCAGACCGACGCGGCGATCAATCCGGGCAACTCCGGCGGCGGGCTGTTCGATGCCGCCGGCCGGCTGATCGGCGTCAATGGCCGGGCGTCGTTCGAGAAGCGCGGGCGGGTCAACGTGGGGGCGGGCTACGCGATCTCCGCCAACCAGGTGCGCAACTTCCTCGGCTGCCTGAAGGGGGGACTGCTCGTCGACCACGCCACGCTGGGCGCCACCGTCGCGACGGCCGCCGACGGCCGGGTGGTCGTGTCCGACATTCTCGAGACGTCCGACGCCTGGCGACGGGGCCTGCGCTACGACGACGAGATCGTCTCGCTCGCCGGCCGCCCCGTGCGCACGGTCAACGCCTTCAAGAACGTCCTCGGCACGCTGCCGGCGGGCTGGCAGGTGCCGCTGATCTACCGGCGCGAAGGCCGCCGCGAGGAACGGCTCGTGCGGCTCGCGGGCGTGCACACGCCGGCGGAGTTGGCGCGGATCGTGGCCGGTGAGCGCGACGAGTCGGAGGCGGAGCCCGCCCCGCCGCCCGACGGAAAGCCGGAGGGGAAGCGGGGGCCGCCCCGGCGGCCCGCGGCCCCGCTGCCCGACGCGGTCCAAGGCCTCCATGAGGCCCGCGCCGGCTTCGCCAACTACCACTTCAATCGTCTGGAGCGCGACCGCGTGGCCCGCGCGCTGGCGGCCGCCGGCGGGGCAGGGAAGGGGGCCGAGTGGGTGCTCTCCGGCACGCTCGCCGCCGGCGGGGAGTTTCGCATCGAACTGTCCGACTCGGCCGCCACGATCGACCTGCCGACGGGCACCTCCACGCTCGACGCGAGCGGCGAACTGGATGCCAGCCCGGAGCCGCCGGGCAGCGGCGGACTGCTGGCGGCCCTGTCGCTCTGGCGCCGGCTCGCCGGCGAGGGCCCGGCCGCGGTCGGCCGCACGATCTACCGGGGTACGGCGCCGCGCGACCCGCGGGCGATCGACCCCTCGGGGGGCGACCTGATCGACGTGCTCGAGACGGCGGTGGCGGGCGTGGAGGCGAGGTTCACCGTCGATCCCCAGGGCGGGGTGGTGGGCATCGACCTGTGGACCGCGCCCGACCAGGATCCCTGCGAGGTCCGCTTCAGCGGCCGCCGCGACGGCGAGCCGACGATGCCGACGATGATGACCGTGCACCGCGGACCGGAACCGTTCGGCACCTTCCTGATCGACCGCGTCGAGCGGGCGGGAGCGGGCCGATGATCCGCGCGATCGCCGCCTGCCTCACCGCCCTCGTGACGTGTCTCGCCGGCGCCGCGGCCGACGAGCCGACACCGCAGGCGCTGATCGCGGGCGCGGCCCGCAAGGTGGTCAAGCTCTACGGAGCGGGTGGACTTCGCGGGCTCGAGGCGCACCAGTCGGGCATCCTCGTCTCACCCGACGGCCGTATCCTCACGGTCGCGAGCACCGTGCTCGACTCCGAGCAGCTCGACTGCGTGCTCGACGACGGCCGCCGGTACGAGGCGCGGCTCGTGGGCATCGACCCCCGCCGCGAACTCGCGGTGCTCCAGATCGAGGCCGAAGACCTGCCCTGCTTCGTGCTCGAGGAGACGCCTGAGGCGGTGCCTCCCGGCACGCGGGTGGTCGCGCTCTCGAACATGTTCGGCGTGGCCGTGGGAGACGAGCGGGTGACCGCCCAGCGGGGCGTGGTCGCCGCGGTGGTGCCGCTCGCCGCCCGGCGGGGTGCGGCCGAGGCGCCGTTTCGCGGCGCGGTCTACGTGCTCGACTGCACCACCAACAACCCGGGCAGCCCGGGGGGCGCCCTCGTCGACGGCCGCGGACGGCTGCTGGGGATGCTGGGCAAGGAACTGCGGAGCACCGCCGCGGGCATCTGGCTCAACTACGCGTTGCCGACGGCCGAGGTCGCCGCCGGGACCGCGGCGATCCTCGCCGGTGAGGTCTCGGGCAAGCCCACCGCGGACTTCCAGCCCTTCGACCCGCGGCTCCTTGGCGCGATCCTCGTGCCCGACCTCCTCGACCGGACGCCGCCGTTCGTGGAGACCGTCGACCCCGACTCGGCCGCCGCTCGCGGGGGCCTCGTGGCCGATGATCTCGTGATCGCGGTGGGGGGGCGGACGGTGACGACGCGGGTCGACGTGGAGCAGGCGCTCGGCGGCCTGGCCGAGGGCGACCCCGTGAAGCTCACCGTCATCCGCCGTGGCGCGCTGGTGGAGTTGAACCTCGGCCCGCGGCCGCGGGGAGGCCGGCCATGAAGCGGCTGTCGCTCGCGCTGGTGCTCGTCGCATCCGTTTCGTGGCTCTCCGCCGCCCGCGCGTCGGAGCCGACGCTCGCCGAGGAGGCGGCCTTCCGGGCCGCGGTTGAGCGGGTCGCCGGCGGCGTGCTGGGGATAGCGCCGCTCGCGCTCACGGCCGCCGAGGGAGAGGCGGAGGCCGCGGCCGGCCGCGGCCCGGCGACGGGGTTCGCGATCGCCAAGGGGATCGTGGTCACCACCGCCTTCGCCGTGCCTGACGACGTCGACTCAGCGGTGATCGTGCTCGCCGACGGCGGCCGGAGGGCGGCGACCGTGCGGGCCCGCGACGCCTCCCGCGGGCTCGTGCTCTTGGCGGCCGACGACCTGCCCGACGTGCCGGCGGCGGAACCGGTGCCCCGCGGCGAACTGCGGCCGGGCCAGTGGGCGATCGCCGTGGGCCGCGGCTGGGACGCGGCCACGCCCGGTGTGGCCGTGGGGATCGTCTCGGCGACCGACCGCGTCTGGGGCAAGGCGGTGCAGACCGACGCCGCCGTCTCGCCGATGAACTACGGCGGCCCGCTCGTCGACATCGCCGGCCGCGTGATCGGCATCCTCGCGCCGCTGCCGGCCGACACAGCGGGCATGAAGGAGGGCACCGAACTCTACGACGCCGGGATCGGGTTCGCCGTGCCGCTCGAGGACGTGCTGGCGGTCCTGCCGCGGCTCGAACGGGGCGAGTCGCTCGCGGCCGGCGTTCTCGGCATCGGCTACCGCTCGCGGGATGCGATCAACGGCGAGCCGGTGATCGCGTCGGTGCGGCAGGGCTCGCCGGCGGCGAAGGCGGGGCTGAAGCCCGGCGACCGGATCGTGCGCATCGATGGCCGGGCCGTGCGGCGGATTGCCGATGCCCGCCATGCGATCGCGCCCCGATACGCCGGGGACACCATCAGCGTCACGGTCGAGCGGGCCGCCGAAAAGGATCCGCGGACGATCGCTGTGCAGGCGACGCTCGTCGAGGAACTGCCCGCCTGGCGGCAGGCCACGATTGGCGTGGTCGTGACTTCGACACCTGGCGACGCGGCCGACAGTGACGCCGCGAAGCCCGACGCGGCCGCCCACGACACCGCGGCAGCCGAGGGGCTGGCCGTGGCCTGGCTGCTGCCCGGCGGCCCCGCGGAGCAGGCTGAACTCCGGCCCGGCGACCGTCTCACCCTGATCAAGGCGGGCGAGGCGGAGACCCGGCTCGACGGCCGCGACGCCCTCGCCGGGGCGCTGGCCGGCATCGAACCGGGCGACTCGGTCACGCTCACGTACACGCGGGACGGGGCGGAGGCGACCGCGACGCTCGCCACGACCGGTTTGGCCGGTGACGTCCCGGCCGAGAGCCCGCCTCCGCCGCCGAGCGCCGCCGACCCGCTCGCCGGCCCCGTCGATGCCGTCGAGGTGGTGCGGCTCGAGGCGGCCGAGGTGGCCGACCCGCCGCTGGCGGTGATCCCCCGCTGCCCGGGACCGATCGGCGTGCTCGTCTGGTGCGGTCCGCCCCGCGGCAAGCCGGCCGACGCCGAGGCGGCGGCGTGGAAGGCGGCCGCGGCGCGGCACGGGACGGCGGTGATCCTGCCCGGCTCCGGCGAGGCCGACGCCTGGAGCCGCGGCGACATCGCGACGGTGACCCGGGCGCTCGCCTCGCTCCACGCGCGGAAGCCGCTCGATCCGGCGCGGATCGCCATCGCGGGCCGCGGCGCCGGGGCGGCCTTCGCCTGGCTCGTGGCCGAGCGGCTCGGCAGCGGTGTCGGTGGCGTGGCCCTCGTCGATGCCGCCCTGCCGCGGCGGGCGACCGTGACCCCGGCGACGCCCGGGGCCGCGCAGTGGATCCTGCTCGGCCCGGGACGCGACGACGCGACGCGGCAGCGGGTGGCGACCGACCGCGGCCGGCTCGTGCAGGCGGGCCATGCCGTCGGGATCCTGCCGGCCGCATCCACCGCCGCAGAGGCCGACGGGCCGCCCGCGGAACTGCTCTGCCGCTGGGCGGCGCTGCTCGGGCTGCTGTGAAACCGCGGATCGTGTTCGCCGACGCCGATCTCGTCGTCGTCGACAAGCCGGCGGGGATCCCGAGCGTGCCGGCGCGGACCCCGCTCGACCCGCCGGCCGTCGCCGAGCGACTGCTGGCCGAGTTCGGGCCGCTGGAGGCGGTGCACCGGCTCGACCGCGACACCTCCGGCCTGCTGATGCTGGCCCGCACCCGCGCCGCCCGAGTGGCCCTCGGCCGCCGCTTCGAGTCGGGCGAGGTCGTGAAGCGCTACCTCGCCGTGGTCGTGGGCCGGCCGCCCGAGGACCGGGGCGAACTCCACCTGCCGCTCGCAGCCGATCCCGCGCGACCGCCACGGCAGCGGGTCGATCTTCTGTCGGGCAAGCGGGCCGCCACCCGCTGGGACGTGGTGATTGCGACGCCCGACGCTCCCGCGACGCTGAGCCTGGTCGCCGTCGCGCCGCTCACGGGCCGCTCCCACCAGATCCGCGTGCATCTCGCCTGGATCGGCTGCCCGATCGTGGGCGACCGGCTCTACGGCGGAACAGGCTGGTCGCGATCCCCGGAGGGCGAGACGGCACCGCTCGCCCTGCACGCCGTGGCCCTCGAACTGTCGCACCCGCGGACGGGGGAGCGGGTCGCGTTCGCAACGCCGCCGCCGCACCGGCCGCCCTGGGATCGCTTCACCATGGCGATCACGACGGCGTTGGCCGCATGGCCGAGCCGCTCACCTTCTGCCAGTAGCGAGAGAACCGGGCCAGATCCTTGACGCGGCCGCGGTCGCAGAAGGCCGGCCAGTCATGCACGACGATCGGCCGTGCGCGGGCGATCACCGTGGCGGCGGCCCGGACGCGCGGGCAGGGGGTGTCGGTGACGGCGATGCCGTCGCAGCCGAGCGCGGCCGCCCGCGCAGGCACGATCACCCGTGGGTCGCCGACGTGGATCTCGACCTCCGGGACGTCCGCCAGACACTCCCAGAGGAAGACAAGCCG
>Ga0214917_10003412_pt1 | contig 18350 bp, 13 predicted proteins | sample LL_1208_BB_MetaG_FD_177983 | JGI IMG/M metagenome (GOLD analysis project Ga0214917, IMG submission 177983) | Freshwater microbial communities from Lake Lanier, Atlanta, Georgia, United States - LL_1208_BB | ecosystem: Environmental > Aquatic > Freshwater > Lake | place: USA: Georgia | collected...
GTCGTTCGGGGTGCCCGTGGTGTTCGACGCGACGCACTCCGTGCAACGGCCGGCGAGTCTCGGGGAGAGCACCGGGGGCGATCGGTCGCTGGTCGAGCCCCTGGCCCGGGCCGCCGCCGCGGTCGGAATCGACGGCGTGTTTTTCGAGACGCATCCCGAGCCTGACAAGAGCCCCAGCGACGGGCCGAACATGGTGCCGCTCGACGCCCTCGAGGGAGTGCTCGCGCGGGTGCTGTTGATTCACGAAGCCCGGTTGGCAGGGGAGAAGCCATGAGGCCCGGGAGCCGTGACGGCCGGGCCGTCATCGGCCTGCTCCTCACCGGAGCGTTTCTCGCGGGATGCGGTGGCCCGGTTCGGCGGGTTGGCACGAACGCGGAGCGTGCGGGGGCCGCCGCGTCGGCCCCCGAGCCGAAGCCCGCCTCGCGGGCGATGCGGGAGCAGCTGCTGGCGGGCATGGTTTCGATCCTGGCGGCGCTCGATCGGTACGACGAGTCGCGGAGCGGTGAGCAGGCCTTCGATCGGCTCGTGCAGTGGCGGCATGCCGCCGGGGAGCCGAGGGCGGCCGCGGCCCCCGCCCTGCCGCTCGACTCGTTGCCCGATGCCGCGCGCCAGGCCGGCCGCCCGATCATGGTGCGGGAGCGATTCGACGCCTCGGGAGACGTGGTCGCGATCCGCGATCGCTGCTGGCTGGCGGCGATCGCCAAGACCGCCCGCGGGCCCGCGACCGACGACCTGGAGATCGCGGAGCAGCTGTTTCAATGGACGGTGCGCTCGCTTGCCGCGGTGAGTGATCCGCCGATGGTCCCGAGCGACGCCCTGCCCGGGAGCCGCTGGTTTCTGCCCGGCGAAATCCTGCTCGCGGGCCGGGCCAGCCCCGCCCAGCGGGCGTGGATCTTCCTGGAGCTTCTGCGGCAGGCCGGAATCGACGGCGTGATGCTGGCGACGTCGGCGGCCGGCGCCGGACCGCCGCGGCCCTGGGTGCCGGCCGCGATCATCGGCGGCGAGGCGTATCTGTTCGAGCCCGCCTACGGGATGCCGATCGCGGGGCCCGGCGGCAAGGGCGTGGCGACGCTGCGACAGGCGCTGGCCGACCCCACGGTCCTGGCGGCCATGTCGCTTCCGGATCGCCGCTATCCCGTGCAGGCCGAGACGCTGGCCGCCGGCGTCGCGGTGCTCGTGCCGGCCGATCCCTGGACGATGTCGGCGCGGATGGCCGATCTCGATCGCGAGCTCGCGGCGGGCCAGGGCATTCACGTCGCGGTCGATGCGGCCGGCAGCGCCGACCGGGCGGCGGCGGCCGTCGCCGCCGACGGAGGGGAAGCCCGCGTGGTGCCGCGGGCGATCTGGGCCTTTCCGTGGGAGACGGTCGCCCGCCGTGGCTCGGCGGCCGCCGCCGTGGCCGAAGAACTCGGGCCGCTCGAGGTGCCCGTGCCCGACCCGCAGCGAAGCGGCGCCGGATTTCGCGCGCTGTTCGCCGGCCGGGTGCGGGAGTTTCGGGGAGACTTCGACGGGCCCGGCGGGGCGAAGGCCGCCTATCTCGCTGCGCGGGTGTCGCGGCGCGAGCTGGCCGGAGCCCTGGCCGGTGCACCGGAGCCGCAGGCCGCGGCCATCACGAGCCGCCTCGTCCGAATGAAGGAGGACGCCACATATTGGCTCGGGCTCCTGATGCTCGCCGAGGGGCAGGACGAGGCCGCGGTCGACTACCTGCAGCGGATGACGCTCGAGGCTTCGCCGGACAGCCGTTGGACCGACGCGGCCCGCGTCAATCTGGCGGTCGCACTCGCCCGGCTCGGGAAGACAGCCGAAGCCGTGCCACTGCTGCGAGCCGAGGGGTCTCCGCAGCGGTTTGGCAGCCAGATCGTGGCCGACCGGCTGGAAGCCGGCGCGACGGATTGAACGCCCGAGCCGGCGAGCGCGCAGCCGCCGATGGGCTTCCCCGCCCGGCCCATTGGAGCCGCTCTGGCCCGAGCCCCGCGGCAGCGTTATACTCCGCGGCTCGTGATCTTCAGCCGATCCCTCGAGCCCGGGCCCGTGCCACCATGAAAGACGACATCCATCCCAACTACGGCCACACCGTCGTGCGGTGCGGTTGCGGCAACACCTTCGCGACCCGGAGCACGGTGCCGGAGATCAAGGTCGACATCTGCAACGTCTGCCACCCGTTCTTCACGGGCAAGCTCAAGTTCGTCGACACCGCCGGGCGGATCGAGAAGTTCAAGAACAAGTTCGCCGGCGCGGGCTACGCGAGCCTCAAGAAGAAAAAGACCGCCGAGGCTCCGGCGTCCTGAAGGCGCCGCCGGCCCGCTCGGCCAGCGGTGAAGCATGCGCGATCAGCTGGAAGAGAAGCTCGCCCGGTTCGAGGAACTGGAGCGTGCCATGGCCGACCCGGCGGTGCTCGCCGACCAGCAGCGGCTCTCGGCCGTGGCCCGCGAGCACGGTTCGCTCGTCAAGCTGGCGGGCAAGTTTCGCGGCTTCCGGCGGCTCGAGCGGCAGATCGCCGACCTGGTGGAGATGAGCCGGGGCGACGATCAGGATCTGCGGGCGCTCGCGGCCGCCGAACTCCCGGAGCTCGAGTCGCGGCGCGACCTGGAGTGGGACGAGCTCGCCGAGCTCTGCGGTGACGACGACGACGCCGATCGCTCCCGGTGCATCATGGAACTGCGGGCCGGCACCGGCGGCGACGAGGCCGCCCTCTTCGTCCGCGACCTCTACGACATGTATCGCCGCTACGGCGCCGAGCAGGGCTGGGATTTCGAGCTGCTCGACGCCAGCCCCACCGAACTCGGCGGCTTCAAGGAACTGATCCTGGGGGTTTCGGGCGCCGGCGTGTATCGCCGGTTGCGGCACGACAGCGGCGGTCACCGGGTGCAGCGGGTGCCCGACACGGAGACCAAGGGGCGGGTGCACACGTCGGCCGCCACCGTGGCGGTGATGCCCGAGCCGGAGGACGTCGAGGTCTCGCTCTCGCCCGATGACTACCGCAAGGATCTGTTCTGCGCGAGCGGCCCCGGTGGCCAGCACGTCAACAAGACCGCCTCGGCCGTCCGCCTGACCCACCTGGCCACGGGGATCGTGGTGCAATGTCAGGATGAGAAGAGCCAGCACAAGAACCTTGCCAAGGCGCTTCGCGTGCTCAAGACCCGGCTCTACGAGCACGAACGGCAGATCGAGCACGCCAAGCGGTCGAGCGAGCGGAAGGAACTGGTCGGGTCCGGCGACCGCAGCCAGCGGATCCGCACCTACAACTACCCGCAGAACCGCGTCACCGACCACCGGATCAACGAAAACTTCACGCTCGACCAGGTGATGAGCGGGCGGCTCGGGCTGGTGCTCGACGACCTGGAACGGCACGTTCGCGAGGCCCGGCGGCGGCAGATGGACGTCGCCGCCGTGCGTCCGTCCGGCTGACGCGTCGGTCGCGCCCCCCCATCCCCTGCCCTCGCCCGGGCCTTGCCGTCGGAGCCAGCATGAGCGACGAGCCGTGGACGGTGGGCCGGCTGCTGGCCTGGACGACCGGCTGGCTCACGGAGCGGGGCAGCGACTCGCCGCGGCTGGATGCCGAGGTGCTGCTCGCCCACGTCCGCGGCTGTCCGCGGATCCATCTCTACACCGCCTTCGACGAGGTCGTCGCGGACGAACCGCGGTCCCGGTTTCGGGAACTCGTGCGGCGCCGTGGCGGCGGAGAGCCCGTGGCCTACCTCGTGGGCGGCCGCGAGTTCTACTCGCTGCAGCTGACCGTCTCGCCGGCGGTGCTCGTGCCCCGGCCGGAGACGGAAGCCCTGGTGGTGCGGGTGCTCGACCTCTGCCGGGAGGCGGCGTCGCCGCGGATCGTCGACGTCGGCACCGGCTCGGGGGCCATCGCGATCGCGTTGACGAAGCACCTGCCCCGGGCGGAGATCGTGGCCACCGACGTGTCGGCCGCGGCCCTCGCCGTGGCCACGGCCAACGCGGAGCGGCACGGGCTCGGGGAGCGGATCGCGTTCGTGGAGAGCGACCTGCTGGCCGCCGCGCAACTCGCCGGCCCGTGGGATGTGATCGTGAGCAATCCGCCCTATGTGCGCGAGGATGAGTTTGCGGGCCTGCCCCGCGACGTGCGGGAGCACGAGCCGCGGGCGGCGCTCGTGGCGGGGCCGCGGGGCGTCGAAGTGATCGAGCGACTCGCGGCCGAGGCGGTCGGCCGGCTGCGGCCCGGAGGCTGGCTCGTGCTGGAGGCCGGGCCCACGATCGCGGCCGAGGTGGAGCGGCTCCTGGCCGCGACCAGCGGGCTCGAACCGGGGCCGACCATCAAGGACCTCGCCCGACTGCCGCGGGTTTTCCAGGCGCGGCGTGTCTAGCGGCGGCTGTCGCGTGCGAGCTCGGGGTTGCCCATGCCCTCTCGCTTGACGTTCGCCTCGGCTCTCTGCGTGTCCGCTGCGCTTCGCCATCCTGGCTGCGCTTGCTCCCACAGCACGCTCGAGGGCACGGACAACCCCGAGCAGTCCAACGGTTGAAGCAAGGACGCGGGCAAGCGCGGGACAGAGACGGGAACGGATTCGTCTGAACGCACGCGGCGCGCCACAACGCGCACGAACACGGCCGCCCGGAGGTGCGGCCGCCGGGCGGAGGCCCGGCAGGCGGCAATGGCCAGGGATGGCATTGCCGACCTGAAGTGAGTGCGGCCGCCGGGCGGAGGCCCGGCAGGCGGCAATGGCCAGGGATGGCATTGCCGACCTGAAGTGAGTGCGGCCGCCGGGCGGAGGCCCGGTAAGGCGGCAATGGCCATGGATGGCATTGCCGCCGTAAAGCCAGCTCCCCGCTGAAGAAGTAAAAATTTTTGCCCCTGGGAGTCGGCCTGCTCGCCTTATGAATAGGGGCCGTCGCGTGAGGCGGTCCGAGGTCGTGATTGGCTTTCGTGACCGCGTTTCGCGGCTGCTTCGTTCATGGCACGTTCCTTGTCGTTGCTCTGCCGCGTGGCGATCGATCGGCTTCAGGTCGTGGCCGACCGGTTTGCCTGGCTCCTGCGCGAGGAGCCGTTGCCGCCGCGGCCCCTCGTAATGATGGCTGCGGGTCTGGTGGCGGGGGCGCTCGTGGTGCGCTGGCTGCCGGTACCGGGCGCGAGCCCCGCCCTGCCCTGCTGGTTCGTCGGCCTGGCGGCCGTGGCCGGCTGGCGTTGGGCCACAGGGCGCGGATGGCCGCGGCTGGCGGCGACGGCCTTGGTGGCGGCGGCCGTCGCGACCGGCGCGGCCTGGTCGGCGGCGCAGTTCGATTGGTTCAGCCGCGGCGATCTCGCCTGGCAGTTGGCTGACTCGCCCCGGCCGGTGGCGATCCGGGGCCGTGTCATCGCTTCGCCGCGGCTGCTGACGAGCCCCGCGGAGACGACGGGTCGTGCCGCCGCGCTCGGATGTGCGAGTGAGTTCCTGCTCGCCGTGACCGCGATCCGCGACCATGACGAGTGGCGGCCGGCCACGGGGCGGGCGGCGGTGATCGTGCGCGGGGATCCCGTGCGGCTCGATGCGGGCAGCGACGTCAGGATCTTCGGCCGTGGGCTCCGGCCTGCCATCCCGCTCAATCCGGGCGAACCCGACCGCGCCGCCCAGGCCCGGGGCGACCGCTGCCTCTCGGTCGTGCGGGTCGCCGGCTGGGAGGGCGTCGGCGTGCTCGCCCGCCCCGGCCCCTGGTCGCCGACCGCGTTCATCGAACGGCTCAGCGTCGCGGGCGGCGCCACGCTCGCGGCCGGGATCGCGCCGGCTCGGGTGCCCTTGGCGCAGGCGCTGCTCCTCGGGGGTCGCGGGGCCATGTCCCGCGACCTCGCCGACGACTTCGTGGCCACCGGAACGGTCCATGTGCTCTCGATCTCGGGGCTGCACCTCGGCCTCCTGGCCGCGGGGCTGTTCGTGGTGCTCCGCTCGGCGCTGGTGCCCCGCGCCTGGTCGCTCGCCGTGGTGGCGGTCGTCACGGGGCTGTATGCCGTGCTCGTGGGCGCGGAGACACCGGTCGTCCGCGCCTTGCTGATGGTCTGGGTGGCCTGCCTCGCCGGAGCCGCGAGTCGCCGCGGTTCCACGATCAACGCGCTGGCCGTGGCGGCGATCGCGATCGTCGCCTGGCGGCCGGCGGAGGCTGCGAGCACCGGAGCGCAGTTGTCCTTCCTCTCCACCGCGGTGCTGGTGGCCGCCGCGACGCTGCTCGCGCGGCCTCCCGAAACCGACCCGATCGCCGTGCTCGTGGACCGCAGTCGGTCCCGCTGGGAGAAGGCGGTGCGTGGCGGCCTGCGGGCCGCCACCGTGGCGTTCCTGACGGGCCTGGCGGTGTCGCTCGCCACGGCGCCGCTGGTGGCCGCGCGGTTCCACGTGGTCAGCCCCGTGGGGCTCGTGGCCAACGTGCTGATCGCGCCGGTGGTTCCCGTGGCGATGGCATGCGGCCTGCTCTGCCTGCTGGCCGGCGCCGTGTCGCAGCCGATGGCGGCGGTGTTCGCGACCGGGTGCGATGCCGCGCTGGCTGTCATCGAGGGCATCGTCGCCGTGGCCGCGGATCTGCCCGCGGGCCATGCCTGGGTGGCCGGGCCTGCCTGGTGGTGGGTGTGCGGCTGGTATGCGGTGCTGCTGGCGGCGGCGGTCTGGGGCAGGCGGGAGCTGATTCGCCGCCCGGCCACCTGGGGGTCGCTCGCCGCGGGCTGGTGCGGGGTCGGCCTGCTGGTGGCGGCGGTCGGGGCGGCGGCAGCGCCTCCGCCGGGCGGGCTGCGGGTGGTGATGACAGCGGTCGGGCATGGCTGCGGGATCCTCGTGCGGGCCCCGACCGGCCGCTCCCTGCTCTACGATGCCGGCCGGCTCGGCGCGCCGTCGGCGGCCTGCCGGTCGCTGTCGGCGGTGCTCTGGAGCGAGCGGGTGGCGCGGATCGACACCCTCGTGGTCTCCCACGCCGACGCCGATCATTTCAACGCCGTGCCCGACCTGCTCGAGCGGTTTTCCTGCGGCGAGTTGCTCGTGCCCGGGGCGTTGCTCGCCAACGAGTCTCCCGCCGTGGCCGAGCTCCTGGCCGCCGCCGCGGCCAGGGGTGTGCCGGTGCGAACGGCGCGGTCGGGCGATGCCTTCGCGATCGACCCGCTTTGCCGGGTGCGCGTGCTCCATCCGACCATGGCGGATGGCCGCGACGGGGGCGACGACAACGCGACCAGCCTCGTGCTCTCGGTGGAGTCGGCCGGCCGCCGGTTGCTGCTGACGGGTGACCTCGACGGGGCGGCGCTCGAGTCGTTCATCGCCACGACACCGGGGGCGTGCGACGTGCTCCTGGCGCCGCACCATGGCGCGGCCACGAGCCTTCCCGCGGACATCGCCCAAGCGACCGCGCCGAGCATCGTGCTGGTCAGCGGCCGGGGCGGCCGGGCGTGGCCCGTCGTGCGTGACGCCTACGCCGTCGCCTCGGGAGCCGAGGCGGCGGTGCTCAAGACCGGCGGCGAGGGCGCCGTGGCGGTCACGCTCACGGCCGGGGCCGTCACGGCCGAGCGGTTTGCCGCCGGCCGCTGGCGGGCGATCGAGCCGCCGGGCGATCAGGCGGCCGTGACTCCGGGCCGCGTCAGGAACCAGCCGCCGACGATCAGCGCCAACTGGCTCGTGACATACGCGGCCAAAAGCAGCAGGACGCCGCTCGTGAAGCCGTAGCTGTGGAGGCCGATCCCGAGCTGGTTGGTGCCGAACCAGCTCCAGGCCGTCACGATGTTGCCCGCGATCGTGAAGAGCGCGAAGCCCCGCGGGCCGATCCATTTGTCCCAGCGGGCGTGGAGCACGGCGGCGTTCCAGAGCACGATCATCAGTGCCCCGTTCTCCTTGGGGTCCCAGCCCCAGAACCGGCCCCAGCTGTCGTCGGCCCAGAGGCCGCCGAGCACGGTGCCGATGAAGCTGAAGAAGAGCGCGAAGCAGACCACGCCGTAGTTCATCCTGTAGAGACGGTCCTGGACCTCCTTCGCGGCCGGCGAGTCGGCCGTTCCCTGCCACCGGCTCCACGCCCCGTGAACGATCGAGAAGGTGCCCAGGAGCCCGGCGAGGAACGTCGCCCCATAGCCGAGCGTGACGGTGATCACGTGGGTCGTGAGCCAGAACTGGGTGTCGAGCACCGCCTGGAGGACGTGCATGGTGTCGCCCGAGTCGAGGCCATAGGCGACGCCGAGCGTGAGGCCGCCGGCGAGCGCGGCCACGAGCGTGCCGATCCCCAGCCGGTGCAGCCGCTCCAGGAGCAGGCCCGCGAGCACGCAGGCCCAGCCGATGAACACGGCCGACGAATAGAGGTTGACCACCGGCGGCCGGCCGGTGAGCCAGACCCGCATCCCGAGCGCGAAGGTGTGCAGGGCGAACGTGCCTGCCAGCAGCCACCAGGTGAACCCGCCGAGCGCCTCCCGCCAGACGAGGAAACTTGCGAAGCAGAGCATGATCGCCAGGACGTAGAGCCACTTGGCCAGGTCCGTGGGGTTGAAGGCGTTGAACCAGGCCTCCGCGGCGGCCTTTTCGGCCGAGCCGGCGAACTCGGGCAGCCCTGCCGCAGCGGTGCGGTAGGCGGCCACTGCCCGGGCGAGCTCCGCCGGACCACGGTCGGCCGCCTCGAGCAGTTCGGCGAATGGCACGAGCGACGGGTTGGCCTCGTAGGCAGCCTGGCCCGGGCGTCCGGCCAGCATCTTGGCCACGAGCGCATCGACGAGCGCGGGCTGCAGCGCCTGCCAGCGCGGCCCGGTGGTGGTGTCGGCGGGGACGGCGCGGCCGAGCGGCGGAATGGCGGCGGGAGGATGGTTCTCTTCGATCAGCCTCGCCCCCTGCATCATCCGCATCACCTGGTCGAGAAATGCCTTGCGGGCCGCCTCGTCGTCTCCCTCGACCGTGGGCATGGCCGGTGCCTCGTAGGCGAAGCGGATCAGGTCGTAGGCCATCAGCTTCTGCTCGAGTTCCAGCAGCTTCTTCTGACCGAACGACTGCTGCTCGCGGGGAAGTTCACGAAGTTTGGCCACCTGTTCCCGGGCGGCGGCCCGCTTCGGCTCCAGTTCGGAGTAGGAATAGCGGTGGCCTTTGCGGCGCGTCAGGTCGTAGCGATCGACCACCTCCTGGGCGTCGATCCGGAAGACGGGCGCCCGCGCGGCCCACTCGCTGCCGGCCATCACGCCGAGCAGCCATTGCGTGGCGGAAACCCGTCCCTGGGGATCGCCCGGCTTCGCGTCGTCGCCGGATGGCATCACCACAGTCGCCCGGTTGCCGAGCAGTTGGAGCGTGTTACGGGCCACGGTGTCGAGCGGTTTGATCCGCCCCTCGTGGAGCGTCGGCAACCGGCCGGCCGCCGTCCAGGCGGCGGCGTCCCCGCCTGGCTGCCGCGCCTGCATGACCGCCATGCCCGCCACGCAGGCGAGCGCTGCGAGCGGCGTGAGATAGTCACGCGGGTCGAACTCGCGGCGAAACGCCGGCGTGGCGTTGATGACCTGCCCGCGGTGCCGTCGGCCGCGGGCCCGCGGGCGGGCTCCACGCGATGCGTCGGTCGCGATCGCCTCGCGGGCCGCCTCCCTTTCCCGCCGGTCGGCAAACCGGAGGAACGTGCCGCCGAAGTGGACGAGCATGCCCCAGAAGGCGAGCACGCAGGCCACGTAGGGCACGAGCCAGCCGGCGTTTTCGACCACCTGCAGCCCGGTCATCTCCCCGGGGCGGCCGCCGAGATCGATCTGCGAATACGTGCTCTGGTAGAAGGTCTCGCCCCGGTAGCGGACGGGGTTGTTCATCCAGATGCGTCCCTGCTGCTCGGCACCGGTGGACGGGTCGGTGAAGGTGACATAGGACGAGTAATCACGGGGCGTCTCGCTCGCGGAGTAGTTGATCCGCCGCACGTCGTCGAGCCGGACGGTGTAGGGCTTGTATTCGCGGCGGAAGCGGAGCTGCAGCCGCCAGTCACGGCCGTCGATCGCGACGGTGTCGCACTCGTCCCGCTCGGCACCGGCGAAGACCTGACGCTGGTCGTTGAGAAACTGGCTGACGAGGTGCGTCCCCAGATCGCCGCCGCTCGCCGTGTCGAGCAACTGGACGTAGCCGGAGGCGATGTTGGTCTGCGACGACGCGCCTCCCTCGGACGGCCGTCGTGTGGCCAGCCAGCGCTTGCCCAGGCCCGCGGTCGCGGGATTGGGGGCCACCGGGCCGACCTGGACCACCGCCGAGTTCGGGAACCACTCCTTCACGCGGATGGTGAACGGCAGCCCGTCGATCGCGATGGGCTCGCCGCCCGCCCGCGCCTGGAGCAGCCGGCCGGAGACCACCGTCACCCGGTCGCGGCCGGCCTCGCTCGTGTCGATCACGGCCAACTCCACCTCGTCGGTGCGGCAGGCGACGTTGGTCTCGCGACCCTCGACGATGGTCATCCGCTCCTCGATCTGCCGGTCGCCGAAGACGAACTGTCCGACCATCAGGAGGCCCACCGCGAAGTGGATGAGCACGTTGCCGCCGCGGGCCCCGAACACCATCACCAGTCCGGCCAGCAGCGTCAGCGACGCCACGCTCGACTGGATCAACTGCCACATGATCCGCAGGCCAGGCTCGTTCATTCGCCACGAATCGCCGCCGACGAGCGTGGCCAGCGTCGTCGCTGCGAGGGCGGCAGCCCCGAGCCCGGCCGCCCAACGGGCCAGCCCGGCCCGGGCGGCGACGGCTGCGGCGGCGAGGCCGACGGCGAGCACGCCGCCGCCCGCCTGGACCAGCCGCCAGACCACGTCGTAGTCGAACGGCGGGCGGCCCTGGAGGCCGTCGGCCCGGTGCCCGCCGAGAATGACGGCCAGCGTGAGCAGGAGGCCCAGCAGCGACACGACGGTGCCCCAGACGAGTCGCTGGCCGCCGGCCGCGACGTGGAACCGCGTGATCTTCGCCGCGATCAGATTGACAAGCAGCACGAGCCCGATGGTCGCGCCACCCGGAAACGGGAACCATCCGGTCAGCGACGACTCGCCGAAGATCGTGACGGGGAAGAAGTCCGAGAACGGAACCTTCGCCACCCAGGAGTTGAAATACTCGGCCTTCACCTCCGGCAGGTTCTTCTCGTCCTGGGCCAGCGTGCCCACGAACAGCAGGAACACCGCCGCCAGGAACATCGTCACCGTGATCTTGAGCGAGCCGGCCACCTGCAGCATGCGCCAGGCGGTCGCCGACGCCGGTTCGGCCCGTTCCGCCGCCACGGGATGGAAGGCCTCTCGAAAGGGCAGGCTGCCAGTGGCCATGGGGCGACTCCTTTCCGCGGGCGTCACTTCCAGCGGATGCTTGAAACGAAGCGGACGAAGTTGTCCCGCTCCCGCCGGGCCACCGCGGCCGGGCCCTTGAACTTCACGAACAGCGACGCGGTGTCGTCGAGGGGGATCGCCGCCCCGAGGATCGCTTCGTCGTCGCCGCCATCCGTCTCGGAGCCGGGCGCCAGCAGCACGATCGTCGCCTTGGTGCCGTCGACCTCGACCGTCTCGGCGGCCGCGAGCGCAGCCTTCGTCCGTTCCGCACGAGTCGCTTCAGCCACGCCGGAATCGAGCTGGCCGATCCAGCGGCTCACGTTCGCCTCCAGGGAACCCGCCGCCGGGATGACTGTCACCTCGTGGCCGGCGCTTGGCTCGCCGATCGCGAGGGACGCCAGCCGCATGCCCGACGCGCCCCGGTCGGTCCAGCCCGGCGGAGCGGAGTACCGCAGAGCGATCCCGCCTTCCGGTTTCGGTTCGGCCGCAGGCTGACTTCCGGCGGCTGGGTCCGCCACCACGGGCTCCTTGGCGGCCTCGTACACCCGCACGTCGCCGGGCCGGATGCCGGCCGGGTCGTCGCACCCGGCGAACAGCGCCAGACAGCCGGTCAGGCCGGACGGAAGCCGCCAGCCGCCGGGCCGCGGGCGTGCTCGAAAGGGTGACGGGGAACGGAGGGTCATGCAGGCGCCGGGCCGCGGCAGCCACAGGGCGGCGGGCCCGGCCGAAGGGAGGATGGTCGCTCGCCTTCAGTATAGCCCGACTGGCCGGGGCGACCGCCGCTCACCACCCGAAGGTGTCGGCCAAGGCGCTGATCAACGGGCTCGAAATCGGGCTGCCCTGGGGGCCGCGAACGGTCGTCAGCACGTCGAACACCACCAGGCTGCAGACGAACAGCAGGAGCGTGCAACAGATCAGGCCCACGACCTGCCAGACGGAGAAGGGTGGCGACAGGGACGGCATCTCGAAATCGCCGGCCATGCCCACCGGCATCGCCGGCGATCCGCTCGCGTCACCGAAGGACGCGGAGGCGGAGTCGTCCATGGCCGCGCCGAAGAAGCTGGAGTCGCCCGTGTCTTCGGTCGCGATCACGACCGAAGCGCTCTCCTCGTCGGCCACGTCGGCCCCGAGTTCAAAGGCGTCGCCCGCCAGGGAGCCGCCGAACGACTCCACCGCCGATCCGGGGGCAGCCCCCATCCGGACGTCGGCATCGAGGTCGACTCCCGAAACGTCGAGCTCTCCGCCTTCCAGCGAGAGCCCGCTGTCCACGGCGCCGGCCAGCGAACCGCCGAGCCCGCTCGGGGAGGAGAGCCCGGGAACCGATGCACCGGCGAGCGAGCCGCCGACGACCGATCCGCCGATGTTCGAGAGGTCGATGGCGAGCGTGCCGGAGTCTGCCGGCGGCGACGCGGCTCCCCCGAGCGACGGCGACGACGCGCCCACGATCGACTCGAGCGCCAGATCATCGACATCGAAAGTGCCCGAGCCGAGCGCCGGGGCCCCGCCGCGCACGACGGTCTGCGAGCCGGCGACACCTCCGCCGTCACCCGTGAAGATCGATTCCTCATCGACCGCCTCGTCGAGGGCGAGTTCGCCTCCTGATCCGCCCGAGCCGGGACTCGAAAGCGAGGCCCCGAGGCCCGGTGCGGAGAGTTCGAGCGCGAGGTCGTCATCGTCGGCGGCGGCCCCCACACCGAGATCGGCGGCCACCCGCTCGATTTCGTCGACCTTGAACTTGATCGTGGCGCCGTCCCGCATGGGAAACAGTTCCTTGCGGTCGACGAGTCGATTGACCTCGTCGATGCTGACGCCAAGCCGGCGGGCGGCTTCTTCGAGCGAGAGGAACTTGCCGGCCATCATGTCGTGCGCCTCTGAGCGGCTGTGGGGCGCGGGTCGTCTCCCCGAAGGTCACGCCCTCTTTGCAGTCATCGACGCGACCCGATTTCCATTGTATCCGGGAGGCGACAGCCGGCACCGTCGGCAGGGCCGTCACAGGCCACCCCGCGGATTCACCGCTCGCCGCGGGCCTCAGGGGGCCCGGGCCGGCGGCAGTTGCAGCATCCGCTGGAGGGCCGCCGGCCTGGGCTCCTGAGCGTTGAAATCGCCGACCGACAGATCCCACGAGATGTCCCTGGTGCTCTTGAGCGTGAGCGTTCCGGCGGCCGCGTCGACGTGGTAGAGGGCGGCATGGCGGCCCACTTCGTCGATCACCACGAGCAGACGCCGGGTGTCGTCGAGCCTGGACTCGGAGATCCAGAGCGGCCCGTTGCCCGCCGGCGCGGCAGGTCGCTGGGCGGCCAGGTCGGTGGCCCACCAGCCGCCGATGACGCCCAGAAGGGCCACCGTGGCGAGCCGGCTGCGGTGCGTCAGCATCCCAAGGCTCCGAAGTCTCGCAGGGAACGACATGGCCTGTGAACTCCTCGGGAGCGGGCCGCAGCATCCATCGCCGCCTCGCGCCGGACGGTAGTCGGCCGCGGCGTGGGCTCGCAAGGCCCAACACCCCTTCGCTGGCTTGCCTGGCCTGCCTGCCCGGCCCGGTGTGCCGCCGCCGGATGGACGTTTCGCCGTGACGGATGTTTCTGTTCAATCGATCAGGCAAGACGTACCGATGGAGACGACGGAAAGGTCTGCCGTCACGTCGACGGCGACCCGCGCCCTGGCCTCCGGAGGCAACCGCTGGTGTCCCATCTCAACAGCCTGTCCGCGGCGCTCCTGCGGTCGCCCCTGCTCTGGGGCGGCGCGATCGCCTTCGCCTTCTTCGCCCTGATTCACGGCGGAGTGATCACGGACGCCAACGTCATCCGCTACCTGGCCGGTCACTGGGTGGAGTACGCGGAGGTGACGCTCTTCTGCATCGGCCTCGCCGCGCTCGTCATCCGCGGCGCCGACATCGTCGGTCAGATGCGGCGCGTGGGGACGTCGCTCCTCGGCCCGGTTCCCGCCGGTGGCGAGGATCCGGCCGCCGCCGTCGACCTCGTCGCCGCGTTGCCGGCCGACGAGGCGCATCTCCCCCGCCGCCTCCGTGAGGCGCTCGATCTGGTCGTCCGCACCGGCTCTGCGGACGGCCTCGAGGATCACCTCAAGTATCTGTCCGACATCGACGCGGCTCGCGCCTCGCAGGGCTATGGGCTCGTGCGGTTCATCGTGTGGGCGATCCCGATCCTCGGCTTCCTCGGGACCGTGATCGGGATCACGGTGGCGATCGCCTGCCTCTCGCCCACGCAGCTCGAGAACATCTCGGGCGTCGTCGCGGGGCTGGGCACCGCCTTCGACACCACGGCGACCGCGCTCGGGCTGTCGATGGTGCTGATGTTCCTGCAGTTCGCGGTCGACCGCTACGAGCAGGGACTCCTCGCCCGTGTCGATGAGGCCGCCTGGACGGCGTTGGCCGGCCGGTTCCAGTCGGTGGACGAGGGCGATGCGACCGCGCTGGCGGTGGCCCGGCTCGGCGACGTGATGGCCCAGGGGGCCGGCCGCCTGCTCGAGTCGCAGGAGGATGCCTGGCGCGCCCTCGAGCGAACCGCCTCCGGGGGAATCCAGCAGCTCGTGGCCCAGGGGAGCGAGGCATTCTCGCGGACGCTCGCCACCACGCTCGACCGGAGCTTGGCGACCTGGGCGGCGTCGCTGGCCTCCGCCAACGATCAGGCGGCCGCCCAGCGCGAGGATCGCTGGACGAAGGCGGCGGAGTCGCTGGCCACGGCGATCCATGGGCTCGAGCGGCATCAGGGCGCGCTGGGGCGGCAGGCGGAGCTTCTGGCCGGGGTCGTGGAGGCGACCCGTGACATCGCCACGCTGGAGCGGACGTTGGAGTCGAATCTTTCGCTCCTCTCCGCCACCGGGCGGTTCGAGGAGACGCTCACGACCCTGGCGGCTGCGGTGCACCTGCTCTCGGCGCGGACGATGGCCCGGGGGCTCGACGAGCTCGAGTCGGCCCGCAGTTCCGGAAAGGCCGCATGAGCCGCCGCCAACCCCAGTCGGGCCCCACGATCTCGCTGTTCCCGTTCCTGGCCGTGCTGTTGTGCACGATGGGGGCACTGCTCGTGCTGCTCGTGCTCTTCAGTCGCTCCGCGAATCAGGCCGACGTGGCGGCGGAAGCCGAGGCGGCCCGGCAGAAGGTCGAGGAGTTGGAGCTGGCGCGCGACGAGTTCGCCTGGCGGCTGGGGCAGCTCGAGGGCGTGCGGTCCCGGACGGCCGACGAGCTTGCCAAGGCGCGGATGCAACTCGCGGGCATCGAGGAGCATGCCCGGGCCCTCGTCGACGAACTGCGGCAGCTCGACCAGACCGCCGAGGCGCTGGCCGCCCCGCCGGCGGCCGCAGCCGACGGCGAGCCGTCGGTCGAGGAACTGGAGCGGCAGCTGGCCGACTCGAAGGCGGCGCTCGAGGCCGCCCGCGCGGGCGCGGCCGACCGGCCGCCCGCGTACGCGGTGGTGCCCTACGAGGGATCCTCGGGCACGCGGCGGCGGCCGCTGTACGTCGAGTGCTGCATCGACGGCGTGTTCCTGCAGCCGGAAGGCATCCGGCTGGGGCCCGGCGACTTCGAAGGGCCGCCCGGCCCCGGCAACCCGCTCGCCAGCGCCTTGCGGGCCGCGCGGGAGCATCTCGCCAACCAGCCGGGCGAGTCGGGCGAGCCGTCGGCCCAACCCTACCCGCTGCTGCTCGTGCGGCCCTCCGGCGTGATGGCCTACTACGCGGCCCGGGAGTCGCTCCAGTCGTGGGGCAGCGACTTCGGTTACCAGTTCATCGACGAGGATTGGACGCTCGCCTATCCGCCCGCCGACCCCGCGCTCGCCGATGTCGAGCGGCGGGCCGTCGAGGAAGCCCGCCGCCGGCTCGAGTGGCTCGCCCAGGTTCGGCCGCCGAAGCGGACGCGGCCGGCCGTGCAGTATCGGGCATCGAACACGCGTGGGGGAGTGGTCTCTTCCGAAGGTCCGAGCGTGCTCGGCGACCAGTCGCGGTTCGAGTGGACGGACCAGCAGGCTGCCGCCGCCGGCCGCGGCTTCCGGGCCGATGGTGATCCGGAAAGCGGCCGCGGCGACGCCGTGCTCGGCAATGGCACGGGTCAGGGCACGGGTGATCCCGCTCTGGCTGAGGCAGGCGCCGGCGGATCGGGTGGCGGTGCTGGGGGTGGGCTGGGCGACCGCTATCGCGGTCCCTCCAAGTTTTACGGTGGCAGCGGCCCGGGCGAGTCGGGCGACCAGGCTGGATCGGGATTCGCGGCCGGCGACGGTGCCGGCGGCGGCCCGGGCGGTGACCAAGCCGGCGGCTTGGGCGGCGGCACAGGTGAGGAGACGGGTGGAAGTCCAGCCGGTGAAGCGGGCGGCCTCGCCGTCGGCGGCGGCCCCGATGGTGGTGCCGGTGGCGGCACTGCCGGTGAGGGGGCGGGTGGTGATGGCCAGGCATCCGCCGGAGCGGGCGACGTCGCCGGCGGCTCGGGTGGGGACGGTGGTTCGACCGCGGGCGGCACGGGCACCTCGGGTGGCGGCAGTGCGGCGTCAGCCTCGGGTGGCGGCGGCGGCGGCAGTTTCGGCCCCGCGCTGCCGGGCATGGCGGAAGGCCAGGCCGGCGGGGTGAGTGGTGGCCAGTCGAGCTCCGCCGGGGGCGCCTGCTCGCTGGCCGGTCGCCGCGGAAGCAACTGGGCGAGCCTCGCCACGAATGACCGGCCGATTCCCCTGACCCGTCCCCTGCGGCTCGAATGCTCGGCCGACGAGTTCCGGCTGCTCGGCAGCGGAGGCCGAGTCACGGCCCGGGTGGCGATCCCCTCCCGCACCGCCGACGCCATCGATCCGCTGGTCCGCGAGGTGCATACGGTGGTCGGCGGCTGGGGTATGGCCGGTGACCGGATGTATTGGAAGCCCGAACTCGTGCTCACCGCCACGTCCGACGGCGTGAGCCGCCGCGACGAGCTCGAGCAACTGCTCACCGACAGCGGCCTCGACACCCGGCGCGCCGACGAAGGCGATGCCGTTCGCCGCCTTCCGCCCGTCGAGCGCACGGGCCGCGTCTTCCCATCCCGCTGAGCCCTTGAAGCCGGAGTCGAGCCGATGCCACGCCCCCGCGCAGAAGCCGATCTCTCCGCAGGTCAGGATTCGTTTCTCGACGTCGTCACCAACATCGTCGGCATCCTGATCATCCTCGTGATGGTGATCGGGGCGCGGGTCCGCCAGATCATCCTCGCGCCCCCTGATCCGGCGGCGGTCCCCGCCGTGGCCGCGGCACTCGCGGAAGCGACGGAGCTGGCGCAGACGGTCACCTCGACGGAGACCGAGATCGAGGGCCTCGAGGCGCAGATCGCGGAGGTCGAGCTCGAAGCCGCGGCGGCCGCCCAGTCGCGGCTGAATCTTGCGACCGCCGTGGCCGCGGCCACGCGGGAGTTGGACCAACGCAAGGCCGAGGCCGATGCCGCCAGCGTGGCCGCGGCGGAGCGGGCCGCTCGTCGCCGGGCGCTCTGCGCCGAGATCCACCAGTGCACGCTCGAAGCCCAGGGCCTGGGCCACGCCAAGGCGACCACCGAGGAGGTGCTGGCCTACCCCACACCGATCGGCCGCACGGTCAACGGTGAGGAGATCCACTTCCGGCTGGCCGGAGGCCGGATCGCCTACGTTCCCCTGGAGGAATTGTTCGAGCTCGCCAAGGCCCACACGCGGCGAAACGCCGACTCGCTCTCGGATCTCGCCACGCGGGTCGTGACGGTGGGGCCAACCCGCGACTTCAACCTCGATTACATCGTGGAGACCAAGATCGATCGGGCCCGGGGCCAGGTGCTGGTGCGGTCCCGGGAGTGGGTGGTGCGGCCGGTGGGGCCGGCCGTCGGCGAACCGGTCGCCGAGGCGCTCGGGCCGACGTCGCGGTTTCGCGGCGTGCTGTCGGGAGTCAAGCCCGACACGACCGTGACCCTCTGGTGTTACCCCGACAGCTTCGAGGGCTACCGGGCGATCCGGGCGGAGCTCCATCGCCTCGGGATTCCCACCGCCGGGCGACCGCTGCCCGACGGGGCGCCGATCGGTGGGTCGACCGACGGCAGCAAGAGCGTGGTGCAGTGACGACCGCGGAGCGGGAAGTCCGGCCAGGCCCCGCACCGAATCAGGGGCATCGCCGCCCCGCACTCCGCAGCCGCCGCACGACGGCGAGCCCGAGTGCGACGCAGGTG
>Ga0214917_10003414_pt1 | contig 18340 bp, 10 predicted proteins | sample LL_1208_BB_MetaG_FD_177983 | JGI IMG/M metagenome (GOLD analysis project Ga0214917, IMG submission 177983) | Freshwater microbial communities from Lake Lanier, Atlanta, Georgia, United States - LL_1208_BB | ecosystem: Environmental > Aquatic > Freshwater > Lake | place: USA: Georgia | collected...
ATGAATCTCATCAAACAACATCGCCCACGTTACAACGTATTGCTCAAAGATGACCGCAGCTACCCCTACATCAAAGTCACCTTGCAAGATGCCTGGCCGCGGATTTTGACCACCCGGCATGTGGTGGGAGATGGTGCGCGTTATTTTGGTCCATATGCGGCTGCCGGGTCGGTGCGGCGTACCTTGAGCGAACTCAATCGTTTGTTTGCCTTTCGGCCACCATTTGATTGTGGCGACGACCGCTTCCAGCGCCACCAGCGCATGGGCAAGCCTTGTCTGTACCACGACATGCGGCGCTGCTTGGCGCCATGTGTGCCAGAATTAGTGTCCCAAAAAGAATATCGCCAAACCATCGAATCTGTCTGTCGCTTCCTCGAAGGCAAAAGTGAAGATGTACTCAAGCAATTGCGCAAACGCATGCAAGTCGCAGCCGCCGAGATGCAATTCGAGCGGGCAGCCTTTGTGCGTGACCAAATTCGTGACATCGAGCAGATGAGTCAACGCCAGCAAGTATTGCGCACCGTCAACACTGACCAAGACGTGATTGCCTTTGCCCGCGAAGAAGGTTCTGCGGTGGTGCAGATTTTTTATATTCGCAATGGCAAATTAATTGGTGCAGAACCGTTTGCCTTGCAAAACACCGAAGACGAAGATGATGCCCAACTCCTCACTTCGTTTGTGACCCAGTTTTATGACCACGCCGCCGAAGTCCCGCCCAATATTTTGTTGGCCGAGCACATCGAAGAACCAGTGATTATCGAGAAGTGGTTGTCGCAAAAGGGTGGCCACAAAGTGGAAATCAGCGTGCCCCGGCGTGGCGAAAAGCACGAACTCATTGATATGGCCACATCCAATGCCCAACGCAAATTGGCAGAGTTGCGCACGGCCTGGCTTGATAGCGAAAAAAGATCCTTGGTTGGTTTGCGTGAATTGACCACCTTGTTGAATCTGAGTGAGCCGCCCCACCGCATCGAATGTTTCGATGTCTCGAATACCCAAGGCACCAACACCGTGGGGGCGATGACAGTGTTTGAAGATGGAGATGCCCAAAAAAAGCACTACCGCAAATTTCGCATCAAAAGTATTGCGGGTGCCAATGACGTGGCCGCCATCCGCGAAATAATCGAGCGCCGCTTCAAGCGCGCTGCGGCTGCCCTTGGTGAAGCCGTCACTTTGTCGGTCACTGATTTGCCAGACGAATCCCAGCCTAGCGAAGCCCAACAACGTGACCAAGAAGCGTGGGCCTTATTGCCCGATTTGATTTTGATCGACGGCGGTGCGGGCCAACTCAATGCAGCATGTGCCACACTACAATCTCTGGGCTTTGGGCATATTCCTACCGTCGGGGTGGTCAAAGGTCCAAAACGTGATCGCTTTGATTTGTTGCTACCGCGGGCGAATGACCTTATCGTGCTCGACCGCTCGAGTGCCGTCTTGGGATTAGTCCAGACCATCGACGAAGAAACTGACCGCTTTGCCAAAAACTACCACCGTACGTTGCGTGCCAAATCAATGAAAAGCTCCACCCTTGAAGAAATCGCTGGCATTGGCCCCAAACGTCGCCAAGCGCTTCTCAAAGTATTTGGCTCCCTCGATGCGATTCGCCAAGCAACTGTTGAGCAGATTGCAGCCATTCCTGGTATGACGCGCAAAAGCGCTGAGGAGCTTAAGTCGCTCCTATGATTCTGTGTGGCGCCGTCCGCTCAGCGTTACGTACGCCACGAAAAAATTCTCGCAGATGGCCATAAAACAATGTCGGCCATAGCGGAGCGCTTGCGTCATGCAAAAAATGTTTTTGCAAATGCGGGTGGTTTTTTTATTTTCGACCTGTACTACTTGCTTCTGTTTGTATGATTTGTAATAGTTAAAAAATTATATATTTACAAATTATATTAAATTACCAAATGCTTCTGTTGCACAAATTGATTGTATATTGAACAAGTCTGTAATTTAATTGTCATGTTGTTTTTTATGCGTAGCGATAATGCGAGTTTAAGATAAAATTTTATAAAAATGACTTAAAACGCTCAATTATTGTTGGTTTTACTGTTCGATTAAAATGTTTGTAACATAAATGAAATGTAAATAAAACTAAACGAACTTGACAATACAAAGGTGGTAGACTAATATTTTTATTGTTGATTACTTCCTGTAATATTGTAACGGATTTTTATGAATATATTTAAATTACTAGTGAGGGCAAATACACGAGTTTTCCTTGCTAGTAGTTTATTAGTCGGTATCACAGTATTGTTTGGTATGCGACCGTCGGTAAGTAACGCTGCCAGTGTCCCGCAAATAGCACCAACGGTAGCGATTGCGGGTAACAAGTCAGTGAGCCCGCGCGCAGCCACAGATCTCAAGAAAGTTGCCATTGGTGCATCATGGATGTTGGGTATTTTGCAAAATGACACGTTGGTGTCTTGGGGTGACAATCGATATTGGCAGAGTACAATTCCTTATCGCTACAAAGATGTGTTATTCAAAGATGTGGCGGCGAGTTTGTATGTGGCATATGCATTAGACATGAGTGGGAATTTATATAGCTGGGGTGATGCGAATACCTATGGTGAAGTAGATATCCCTGTCGCTGCACAAACGGGTGTAGATGCAATATCAGCGAGTGGGAATTTTGCAGTGGCTCTCAAAGGTGGAAACGTCATTGCATGGGGGCGCAACAACAAAGGTCAGCTTAACATTCCAGCCGGATTACGCAATGTAACGGCTATTGCGGCTGGTGGTCGCCACGTGTTGGCGCTTAAATCAGATGGAACCGTGGTTGCGTGGGGTGACAATGAATTTGGGCAAGCAAAGGTTCCCGCGGGGTTAAGTGGTGTCACCGCCATCAGTGCCGGCGAAGATCATTCGATGGCTTTACTCAATACTGGGCGGGTGGTCATGTGGGGGCGCAACACCTTTGGACAAATCGATGTCCCGCGTGGTTTAACGAATGTCGTCCAAATCGGTACGGGTCAATATGTAAGTGCAGTGTTGCGAAGTGATGGGTCCGCCATAGGCTGGGGGCGCGACATGTACAATGCGGTGGTGTTTCCGCGTACAGCAGCATTACCCGGTGCTGTCGCGGTACTTGCCGTTGGGCATACGAATTCGGTATTAGGTATGTCGAATGGCAGTGTGTTGACGTTTGGGAGTGCAGAATTTGGTGCGCGCATTACCCGTACGCATACTTCTACTCGATACATGACCCCTACCGATACTGCAACAAACACGCATACTCCAACCCGAACACGAACTCCTTCACGCACTCGAACATTTACCAAAACATACACATCCACCAAAACGCCTACCAACACACCTACCGATACCCCCACCGATACTGCAACTGAAACCGATACCCCCACCGAAACGGATACCCCAACTTATACCCGCAGTAAGACTCCTACCAAAACACTCACCGATACCCCCACCGAAACCGATACCCCCACCGAAACCGATACCCCCACCGAAACCGATACGAATACACCAACCGATACTCCTACTGAAACCGTGACCGAAACGGATACTCCCACCGAAACCGATACCAATACGCCAACCGATACTCCCACCGAAACATTTACCAAGACCTATACACCAACCATTACGGATACTCCCACCGAAACGGATACTCCCACCGAAACGGATACTCCCACCCAAACCTATACTCCTTCACAAACGTTTACGTCGACGGCCACCAATACCCCAACCAAAACCAAAACCTACACGCCGTCGTTGACGCCGACACCTATCCCTGTCCTTAAAAACGGTAGTTTTGAAAACGGACTAGCCAATTGGACGACAGTAAATTCGCGCATTAATTTAGGTGTAACTGTCCTTGGTGGCTGTACCACCGTTGATACTACCGATTACGCCAAAATTTGGTCACGGGATGCTGCTTATGGCACTGTGCCCGTGTTTACTTCGAGTTCCACGAAACGTAAACCAACCGATGATGATGATACCGGTACATTTAGTGGATTCACTACTGCTAGTGTTACTAATGTGCTTAATCCTCCATGGATTACTACACCTGTGCCAATAAGCAGTGGGTCTTATGCGGTAAAGTTGGATCTAGCGAATGGCAGTGGAACATGGGGCTTTCACGTTGCACATGGACCTGCGATTTACAGTGATGTATTTTATGGTATCGCTAACCAAGTCATTACTCTTGATTGGTATTCTGCAAAAGGTTCGGATGACTTTGCCGTGCTTGGTTATCTACTTGACGTCGATGCTAATGGCGACGGCGTGCAATCAGGGACTGCTGCTGACTGTAAGCAATATCAAGTCCTCGAAACCACAGGCACTAGTGTGACTGGCTGGCAATTTGCCAGTGTGCTGGTACCGACCACCAAATATGGGTATCGCTTTGTCTTTGTTAATGGCACCTTCGACAAAACAGGTGGTCGTGCATCGGGTGCTACATTCTGGATTGATAACATTTCGCAGGGCGATCCACAGACAATTAGCTGGGATGTGACCACTGTTGATAATCAAAAAAACTTCTCGGCGAGTTATGTGAGCGCGCCATTTGATGGTGGGTATTTAACGACTACCACGTCGGGACTCCAAGCCACCTATACTTCATCAACACCATCGATTTGTACGGTCAGTAATGGGACTACTATTAATATTGTTGGCTCAGGAGTTTGTACGTTGACTGCCGCCCAAGGTGGAGGTATGAAAAATGGCATTTTGTGGGCATCAGCGCCTATTGTGACGAAATCATTTAACGTAACGGCGTTTCTCTATACGGCAACTCCATCGTACACTCCCTCACAAACATCTACTAATACCCGCACCTATACCAATACCCGCACTTATACCAGTACCCCGACCGATACAGCAACCAATACGGAGACCTTTACAGCGACCAATACCAGCACCTATACCCCGAGTAATACGCGTACCTATACCAAAACTCGAACGCCGAGCAATACTGCCACCAACACCTATACCGTCACGAATACGAATACCCCGAGTAATACGCGTACCTACACCAAAACCCGAACGCCGAGTAATACTGTCACCAATACATTCACCGTCACCAACACGAGTACGGCTAGTAATACGCGTACCTATACTCGCACGCGCACTAATACCCGAACCCCTACCAATACATATACCGTTACCAATACCCCCACTAATACCCCCACCGATACCGATACGCCAACAGACACGGTAACGGAAACAGATACGCCAACTGAAACCGACACTTCTACACCTACCAACACGCGCACGAGTACGCCAACACGAACAAATACCAATACACCGACAATAACATTTACTGCGAGCAAAACGTTTACCGCCACCGCACTGCAAAATACCTTGCGTAAAGTAGCAGTCGGTAGTGCTTTCACAGTTGGATTGTTGCAAAACGATACATTGGTGACGTGGGGCGATGTCCGGCACGGAGAAACGACAATTCCGCCCGCACTCAAAACAATGCGCTTTACTGATATCGCCGCTTCGTTGGCAACTACTTTTGCGCTAGGTGTGGATGGGCGCGTGTATGCCTGGGGGAGCAACGACTACGGCGAGCTCAATGTTCCGCTCGCAGCGCAAAACAACGTTACTGCGATTGCCGCTGGTGCACGTTTTGCAATTGCTCTCAAAAAAGACACTACAGTAGTAATATGGGGACGTAATGATGCCGCACAATTGCAGGTCCCTGCTAATTTGCGCGATGTGATTGCAGTAGCTGCGGGTGATCGCCATGTAGTCGTCGTCAAAAGCGATGGTTCCGTTGTGGCGTGGGGTGATAATACCTATGGGCAAGCTCGTGTGCCGCCTGGGATTTCAAACGTCGTTGCCGTTGAAGCCGGTGAAAATCACACCTTGGCGTTAATTGATAATGGTACAGTGGTTGGCTGGGGTGCTAATGATAAAGGCCAAATCTCCATCCCGGCCGGCCTAAGTGACATCGTCCAAATCGGGGCTGGACGGCGCTGCTCGATTGCCTTGCGTAGCGATGGAACTGTGGCTGTATGGGGCAGTCGAGATTATGGGGTAATCGATATCCCACCTGATGTCAATGATGTGATTGTTGTTGCTGTTGATAATCTCAATTCCGTGCTAGGGTTTGCCGATGGGCGCATCGTCACTTTTGGCACAAGCAACTTTGATGCGTTGGTTTCACGTACTCCAACAAATACGTCAAATCCGACTCAGACCGCGTCAGAAACGCTCGTTCCTACGAATTCATTGACGCCCTCAAATACACGCACATATACCCCGACGATTACATTAACCGCATCAAAGACTCCTACCCGTACGCGCTGATTGAATACAAGCTATACCAGCCCACCCCACTTCGTACGGTGGGGTGGGCTTTTTTGCTCTTGTCCCCATACCATAACGATTGCCCCGTCGCCATGATAGTGGGCAACAGGGACAATCGTAGAGCGACTCGAATAACCGATCCTACGTTCTTCCTACTTCCAACTTCAATTCCTCCTTCCTCCTTCATTCAATGGTATGATATGCCCACAACCCTTCTAACCTCGAGGTGTCTATGTTTGATGCCAGTCAATACGCAACATTGCGTGCCGTGGTCGACCGCATGATTCCCGCCGACGATGCACCAGGTGGCTTGGATGCCGAGGTCGATCGCTACTTGCTGACCTTGCTCCAGCACGAAACCGGCCTGATTCCCACGTATACCGCCGCCCTTACTGCCCTGCACCACGAAGCCGATATCCGTCATCACCAATCCTTTGCTGACCTGACTCCCGACCAAATGGATGCCATTTTGCACGACGTGGCCGCTGGCGCCACCCAAGCCGTGTGGCTCACTGATGCCTCGGCGTTTGTGGCGTTGCTGGCCGAACATTGTGCCGAAGGATTTTATGCCGACCCACGCCAAGGAGGCAACAAAGAGACCATCAGCTGGCGCATGATTGGATTCGAGGAACGTCGATGAGTTATGATGCAATTGTGGTAGGCGCAGGTGCTGGCGGTGGCATTATCGCTGCCTTGTTGGCCGAATCTGGTGCCAAAGTACTCCTCCTCGAGCGCGGTAAATCACACACCTATAGTGACGAAGCCACCGACCATCTGCGCAACCATCGTTTGTCGCAATATGGCCAAAACACCGGTCCCGGCGCTGGCAACCCCCGCGTGTTTGTCGACCAACAAGGTCAATCACACGTGGTGCAACCACACCACGGTGGCTACCACAACAACGCCGTGGCGGTGGGGGGTGGCACGCCAGTCTATGGCGGCCAAGCCTGGCGCTTTTTGCCCGACGATTTCCGCATGGCGGCGCGCTATGGCGTCCCTGCCGGCAGCTCGCTGGCCGATTGGCCGATCACGTATGCCGACATGGCGCCCTACTACCAACGCGCCGAATACGAAATCGGCGTGGCTGGCGATAGTGCATTGAGCGCCCAAGTCTGGCCCCGGGCCGCCGACTACGCCATGCCACCGGTACCCAAGACGATGCGTGGCCAGATTATGCACGAGGCCGCTACCCGCCTCGGCTGGCACAATTTCACACCACCGTTGCTGATCAACAGCGTCCCGCGCCATGGCCGCAGTGCTTGTACCGGCTGCACGTTGTGCGTGGGCTTTGCTTGTCATGTCGATGCCAAGAACGGCACCCACAATACCATGATTCCCCGTGCCCTCGCCACCGGCAACTGTACGCTGCTCACCGAAGTACACGTCCTGCGTGTCAACATGCACGACGCCCACCGCGCCGCCGGCGTGACCTATACCGATGCCACCGGTGCCCAACACACCGTCCAAGCGGCCACGGTGGTGGTGTCGGCAGGGGCCATCGAATCAGCGCGCTTGCTGCTCAACTCGGCCAGTGGCGACCATCCCAATGGCCTCGGCAATCATTCCGATCAGCTCGGGCGCCATTTGCAAGGGCACATGTATCCCCGCGCCATCGGCTTGCTCCCCGAGCCAGTCAACGACCTACAAGGCCCCGGTGTTAGCGTCTGTACCACCCAATTCAATCACGGCAACCCCGATGTGATTGGTGGGGGCATGCTGGCCGATGAATTCATCACCTTGCCGATTATTTTCTGGAAGCGCTTTTTGCCCCCCGAAATCCCGCGCTGGGGCTTGGCTGCCAAAGAGTTCATGCGCTACGCCTACCCGCGCTTCGTCGACATCACTGGCCCCGTCCAAGAAATCCCTAGCCCCGACAGCCGTGTGACCCTTGACAGCAGTGTGCGTGACCGCTACGGCTTGCCGGTAGCCCGTCTGTCGGGCACCACCCACCCCGAATCGGTACGCACGTCGGCCTTTATGTTCGCGCGCGCTCGCGAATGGGTCGAGGCTGCCGGTGTGACGCGCGTGTGGGGCAAGCCACCCAGCTTGACCCTCAGCGCCAGCCAGCACCAAGCCGGTACCTGCCGCATGGGCGACGACCCCGCTACTTCGGTCACCAATCGTGATGGCCAAATCCACGGCATCAGCAACCTGTATGTGGCCGATGGCTCGACCCACGTCACCAACGGTGGCTTTAATCCGGTGTTGACCATTATGGCCAATGCCTTTCGTGTTGGGGAAAAAATGCTCCAGCGCGGTCGGTGAATCAGCAAAAACCCGCTCCTATCGGTCACACGCAGTGACCGATAGGAGCGGGTTGGTGTGTACGGTTGCGCTATGCCGAAACTTTGGCGGCGCTCGCGGTTTTGGCGCGTGACATCAATAACACCCCGCCGATAATCAGCGGCAATGACACCATCATGTAGGGACTAATCGTCTCGTGGTTCAACAAAAAGCCCAACAATACTGCCACCATCGGATTGACATACGCCGAGCTAATCGCCAGTGAAGGCCGCACCCGTGGCACCAAGTACGAATATGCTGAAAAGCCCACAAATGACCCAAAAATCACCAAATATCCAAAGGCCAGTAATGAATGAGTGGTGGGCATCTGTGTGAAGTGTTCGCCACTCGCCACGGCGGCAATTGCCAGCGTGGCACTCGCTCCCACCATCTGCGCGCCACTCCCCATCAAGCCACTCGATTGTTTGACCCGTGGGATAAGCACCGTGCCCAAGGCCCAACCCATGGCCGCTAATATCAACAAAATAAACCCGCGTGGTGCGGCTTGGACGTTGCCGTCAAAGCTGAGTACTGCGGCACCGAGGAATCCAATGACTAGCCCCACGATTTCGCGGCGGTTAGGCCATGCTCCCCAAAACCCGGCAAACAAGGCTGCCCAAATCGGTGAACTGGCCAGAATTAGGGCGGTCAGGCTGGTCGAAATATAACCTAGTCCAAGCACCACGCCGCCGTTTCCAATCCCTAATAGGATGACGCCAATCCCCATGCCACCAAGCAATTCGCGTCCTGTGGGCCATTCGGTCCCACGGATGCGCATAAACAACATTAGTCCTAACCCCGCAATGGCAAAGCGCATGCTCGCCATACTGAGAGGTGGGAAGCTTTCGCGGGCAAATTTCATCCCCAGATAGGTCGAGCCCCAGATTGTGTACGTCGCCAACAACGCCAAGCCCACCTTTAGTCGATCTGACACGGTATTTCCTTCGCAAATTGAATCGGCTTTATCATACCACTACAAATCATCCCCGAGGTGGCGAGTTATGCCGATTTTTCGGTGCGAAAGATCTCTTCTAAAAAGAACCCTGTGTGCGATTCCGCAACCGCTGCCACCGCTTCGGGGGTACCCATGGCAATCACTTGCCCGCCACCACTCCCCCCTTCGGGGCCCATGTCGATTACCCAGTCGGCAGTTTTGATGACATCGAGATTATGCTCAATCACCAACACTGTATTGCCGGCGTTGACGAGGCGATGCAACACCGTCAGCAAGCGCTGTACATCGGCGAAATGCAAGCCAGTAGTAGGCTCGTCAAGGATATAGATAGTTCGACCCGTTTCGGCTCGCGCCAGCTCACGCGACAACTTAATTCGTTGCGCTTCACCACCCGATAGGGTAGTCGCTTGTTGGCCGAGTGCGATATAATCGAGCCCTACATCGTGCAGGGTGGTCAAGATTTTGGTGATGCGCGGGATATGTGCAAAAAACTCCAACGCAGTCTGCACGTCCATATCGAGCACATCGGCAATGGTCTTGCCACGGTACTTGACGGCTAATGTTTCGCGATTGTAGCGCTTGCCCTTACAGACCTCACAGCGCACCGCCACGTCCGCCAAAAATTGCATGTCGATGAGCTGGATGCCGGCCCCTTCACACGCTTCGCAGCGTCCACCTTTGGTATTGAACGAAAAACGTCCCACATCGTAGCCCCGTACTTTTGCTTCGGGGGTCTGGGCATATAAGTCGCGGATTAGATCAAACACCTTGACATAGGTGGCTGGATTTGAACGAGGGGTGCGACCTATTGGCTGCTGGTCGATGTCAATAACTTTGTCGAGGTACTCGAGTCCGGTAATACTATCGAGCGGTCCGGCAGTCAACGTGGTCCGACTCAAGCGATTGGCCAGTGTAGGGTACAAGGTGCCGTTGATGAGCGATGATTTGCCCGACCCAGATACGCCAGTTACCGCGATAAACGTGCCCAGTGGGAATTTAATCGACACGTTGCGCAGATTGTTCATGCGCGCACCATGCATTTCGACCCACTCTCCGGTGCTGGTGCGGCGCGTGGGTGGCGTGGCGATTTGCAATTTGCCCGACAAATAGGCGCCGGTCAACGAATTAGCGACCTTGGCGACTTCGGTGGGGCTGTCAGCCGCAATTATTTCGCCCCCTTTGACACCTGCACCGGGCCCAAAGTCAATCAAGTAATCGGCAGCCTGCATCGTCTCGAGGTCGTGCTCGACCACAATCACACTATTACCGAGATCACGCAATTTAATCAGTGTATTGAGCAGCTTGCGGTTGTCACGTTGGTGCAACCCGATGCTCGGCTCGTCGAGGATGTACATCACTCCTACGAGTCCTGAGCCGATTTGCGATGCCAAGCGGATGCGCTGCGCCTCACCTCCGGACAGACTAGGTGCCGCCCGCGCCATTGTCAAGTAGTGCAAGCCTACATTGAGCAGGAAGCCCAGTCGGTCTTGGATTTCTTTCAAAATATCGCCGGCAATAAACAAGGCGTTGCCTGCCAACGGGGTAACTGTCACTTGTGCGACGGTGATTGCGTTGTCGCCAGCTAGTCCTGCTGCCCAAGCATGCGCGTCACTCACATTTAAAGCACACACATTGCTGACCGACCAGCCTCCCACTTTGACCGCCCGGCTTTCGGCGCGCAAGCGCGCCCCTTTGCAGGTGGGGCAAGGTTGATCGCTCATGAACGACGTGTAGTATTCGCGGTTCATGTCGCTCCCGGTCTGGTTGTAGCGCCGGTTGATTTCGCTGGCCAACCCTTCCCAGGTACGCATGAATTCACCGCGCGAGCCGCTATCTTCGTTGGCCCAACTGAACTTGATGCGCTCTTTGCCACTGCCGTTGATGATAATGTCACGCGATTTTTCACTCAAATCACGCCAAGGCGCATCGAGGTCGATTGCGAAGTGCGCCGCAATCACCGCCAGGCTCCGATATCCCCAGCTATCGCGTTTTTTGCGTAATTCGCCCCAATAGGGGATTGCGCCATCGTGAATCGACAAGGCATCGTTGGGTACGAGCAGGTTGATATCGACTTCCATGCGCGTCCCCAGCCCGGTACAATCGGCACAAGCGCCTTGAGGGGAGTTAAACGAAAACATCTGGGGGGTTAATTCGCTAAACGAAATCCCACAGGTGGTGCAGGTGTTTTCGACACTCATAATCCATTCATTGGGGCCAACCACTTCATCGTCGCTTTTGGGGCGCTCGACTATGCTAATCACACATACGCCATCGCCGGTGCGTACCGCTAATTCAATCGCATCGGTGACTCGGGTTACATAGGCATCCCAGGTGCTCTGCACATTGGCACTCGCCTTACCTACGCCCGCATCGGTATTGTCATTGCTGACCTCATTGCGGTCTGGTACGGCGAGGCGGTCGACCACCACTTCAATCGAATGTTTGACTTTTTTGTTGAGCTTGATTTCGCTGCTCAAATCCATGATTTCGCCGTCCACCCGCACGCGGGTGAAGCCTTCGGTACGGGCGTCACTAAAGATTTCTTTGTATTCCCCTTTGCGCCGCGATACCGCTGGTGCCAGCACCATGAAACGGGTGCCGGTGGCTAGGGTTAACACTCGGTCAACCATCTGCTCGGGGCTCTGTGACGCCACCGCTTGCCCACAGATGTGGCAGTGCTGGGTGCCGACTCGTCCATAGAGCAAACGCAAGTAGTCATAGATTTCGGTGACGGTTCCTACCGTCGAGCGGGGGTTCTTAGAGGCACTTTTTTGTTCGATGGCAATCGCCGGCGACAACCCGCCAATATAATCAACTTTGGGCTTTTCGAGTTGCCCGAGGAATTGCCGGGCATAGGCCGATAAAGACTCGACATAACGACGCTGTCCTTCGGCATACAAAGTGTCAAAGGCCAATGATGATTTGCCTGAGCCCGATACGCCCGTCAGCACGACCAATTTATCACGTGGAATCGTGAGATCGATGCCTTTGAGGTTGTGCTCGCGCGCCCCACGGATGACAATACTATCTCGTGCCATATCGCTGTTTCCCTATCCGCTGTATATGCACATATGTGCTATTGTAAGTATAATCGAAAAAAGACGCTGCGCCGAATCGATATCCGATTCTTGGCACAGCGTTGTGTCAAAATTGTTAGCGACTAGTTGGCAGTGATTGCCTGGAATCGGCGTAACGCCAGCCACGTCCCTGCCACGGCAAAGCCAATCAGTAACGCCAAATTGAGCAGAATAGCACTCATGTCGCGATGTTGAGTGCTACTACGAGCCACATCGATGAACCACGTAGCAGGATTAGCTTTGGCCAACCACTGCATCCAGGCTGGCGCGTTGTCGAGCGGGTAAAGGGCGTTTGAGGCAAATAACAACGGCAAATTAAACAAAAAAATCATGCCGTGGTAGCCCATGATGCTTTTGGAACGTGCCGCCACCCCCAAGGCAATCCCGGCAAACCCCAGCGTGAAACAAACCAAGCCCACCAGGGTGCCGAGCCACGCCACGACGTTGCCACCCAATTGGGCGCCAGCAAGGACGCCGACGATGACGACGATGCTGATTTGAAAAAACGCTTTGCTGAGCGTGGCACTCATGTGCCCCAACAAAATACTCAGCCGTGGGATGGGCGCAACCATGTACTCGCGCAAAATCCCGCGCAAGCGTTCGTCGAGGAACATCATGCCGCCGCCGGCCGCCCCACCAAGCGCTGTCAGTGCCAAGATGCCCGGTAACATAAAGCCGAGATAATTGCTTTGGCCGGGCAACATACGGCCCATGCCCACCCCAAACAACGCCACCCACAAAATCGGTTGGATGAGCAGTCCACCCAGCTCTTCGCGGTTGCGCAGAAATTTACGCATGTGCCGGAGCCAAATCGCATAGGTTGCATTGATCATGATTTCACCTCATCGCGGAGTGCCCGGCCCGTGGTCTGCAAAAAGACATCCCCTAAGCTCGGCCGTGTCATATTCATGTCACTGATCTGTAGACCAGCGGCCCGCAACCCGTCGAGGATGGTGGCAATGCGCCGTGAGCCATGGTCGACTCCCACCCGTAATTCGCCGTTTTGGATGGACCAATTGCGTACCCACGTGTCGTCTTGCCAGCTCGGTTGATAGTCTGCAGGGACATTGGCACTAATCCGTACCATGTCGTTACCAAACTGCCCAATCAAATCAGCTGGGGTGCCACTTGCGACCATGCGGCCATGGTCGATGATACCAACTTTTTGGGCGAGGATCTCGGCTTCGTCCATGGCATGGGTAGTAATCAGCATCGTCATGCCGTGCTGGCTTTGGAGCATGCGCAGATAATCCCAGATCATGGCGCGATGTTGCGGGTCGAGTCCTTGAGTGGGCTCATCAAGAAATAAAATTTGAGGTTGTATCATCAAGCAGCGTGCTAATTCGAGCCGGCGGCGCATCCCCCCCGAGTACGTGCCGGTCAAACGGTCGGCGGCGTCGTTGAGTTCTACGAGCGTCAATAATTCTTTGCTGCGTTGGGTACGGGTTGTGGCATTGAGGCCGTAGAGCCGGCCATAAAAGTCGAGTGCCTCACGACCACTCAAATCACGGTCGAGCACTAAATCTTGGAACGTCACCCCAATCACTCGCCGCACGGCATCGGGGTCGCGTACCGCATCATGCCCGGCAATCACGATGGTGCCACGGTCCGGGCGGAGCAAGGTGGTTAACATGTTGATGGTGGTACTTTTGCCAGCTCCGTTGGGTCCTAGCAGCGCATAGATGCTCCCTTGCGGGACATGCAATGCGAGGTCGACCACTGCTTGTACCGTGCCGAATTGTTTGTATAACCCTTGGGCATCGATCATGCTACACCTCATATAAACGCAAAGTGCCCAGCCGGTTATGGCTGGGCACCGTGGATAGTGGTGACGCTGACTAGATTCGAACCAGCAACCTTCACCTTCGGAGGGTGATGCTCTATCCAATTGAGCTACAGCGCCATTGGGTCTAATGATAGCACCCCCAAGGGGTGCGGTCAAGTCTGTTTGCGTTGGGTCAGCAAATACCAGGTTACACTCCCCGCAGTAATGGCTGCCCCGATGAATTCTGTGGGGGTATGCATCCACTCCCCCAGCACCAACCCCGCCACAATCGCCGCCATCGGTAAGCGCCAGGCCTGTACTGACGTTACCAGTGGCGCCCCTAATTTGCGCAACGTATAGACCTGGAGCAGATTTGCGCCAATCACAATCACAAAGGCAAACACCCCCAAGGCAAACCAGTGGCTCGGTTGCAAATGTACCCACGGCTGCCAATTGTCTTTTTGGATGAAGCTAATCGGGATCGATGTGCCTACTACGGCGATTAATTGCAACAAAAAGGTCGCCTCGCTCGAAATGCCATGTTTGTAGGTGCGCCGTACCGACAACATGTAGAGCGCCAATAACACACTACTACTCGTCGCCAAGGCAATCCCTACCCAACTGCTACTGCCACTGCTCTGCCAAAAACTGGCCTGTTGCAAATCGCCACTCAACATCACCAGCGCCCCAACGCACGAAATAATTAGTACCAAGGTGGTGCGCGGTGGCGGTGGGTCATCAAACCATACCCGCCCGAGCACTGCCACCAGCGGCGGCGTGAGTAACCCAATCAGGGTCACCTGTGCTGCAGGAGCATATCTTGCCGCCAGTACGTTGGTGATGGCCCGCAGCGCAGCAAACAACGCCACTAACCAGCCTGCGCGTATGAGCAACTGTTGGAGTTCACCCCGCCACCACACCACCACCGTCATCACGAGTAATGCCGACCCATTGGCGATGATTAGCAATGTCAACCCAGGTAAATGGGCGTCGAGTTGTAGATAGCGTGCCAGCACCGGGTAGACCCCCCACGCACTATGGCCGAGGAGTGCGGCGAGTAACCACATATTGCGCGATATGGGGGCTGCTTGCGTGGAGGTGCTCATGTAGTGACCTTTGTCGTTGATGATTCGGCAACAAAAAACCGACTCCATATGGAGCCGGTTACTATTCATGGTCGGGGCGAGAGGATTCGAACCTCCGACCTCAGCGTCCCGAACGCTGCGCTCTACCAGGCTGAGCCACGCCCCGATTGAATTGGTGCCGGAGGTGGGAGTCGAACCCACATGAAGTTGCCCTCAATGGTTTTTGAGACCATCGCGTCTGCCATTCCGCCACTCCGGCAAGTCTCGCACTCAACCCGTTTGTCCTGATGCAATATACCCGATACACGTAGCATTGTCAAATCGAATTGCAGATTTTTTCCGTAGGCATTAGTTGCGATGTGGTTTTTGTTTACCGATATTGCACAGCAGATGTTTATACTTGGTGTCGTATTTATCCCCATTAAATCGTTGATAGAGATCTGTCCAGCCAAGCAGTAGGAGCGGCATATTTGAAGCGACAAAGCGTGAATGATATGAATTAAATGCCACACCACACTATATCCAAATGACAATCAAACTAATGCTATTCTGCAAAGAAATTTATCGACGTTATCCCGTGTTTTGTGAATGTGCACAAGCTCCAGCGTTTGCTGCCTCTCCGCCATGCTCGTGCTTTCGTGCCAATCGTACACCCTCTGCTTGTCTATTTTCTAGATAACTACACAATTTGCATTCGACCGCGAAACGTGTGCTGGATAATCAACCGTGTGTTGATATAAAACAATAACGCGCTTGTAGTGGCGGTAAGCATAATTCCTTGTGTGATTTGTGGGTCGCGGTGACCATTCAAGTCGATGAGCACCGTGATGCAACTTGCGGCCATATGCAAGATAACGAATGGACTAGCCATGTAAAATCGTTGCCGGAGTGCGTACCCCAACAACAACAAGTCCATCAACATGACACACATAACAACCACCCCAACCGACAAATAGTGCCACCACGAATTTCCCAAATAGGCAATGGCGCCCATTCCTAGTTCAATTACTGCAATCACACCGAGCGCTTTGGGCCAACTGGGCCGCTGTAGTGTCATCCTGTCCCAGCCGACAAATCCGTACATCAGCAAAATATATCCCGCCCCGAGAATTGGGTATGCGTAGATTGGTGCTAACCACTGATGGGCGCCGAGTTCCAAAATAAATGACTTGCAAATGAGTCCCATTGTAATCAAAATCGTGCCGGTCGTCGTGAGTTGCTCGCGGATTAGACTGCGCCGGCCTGCCATTGATCGTACATTCCAGAGTGCCATGAGCGTCAATATGATTGTTATTATGCGCATTGCTGTAATTTCCATACCTTGCCATGCCCCTTATCATTAAATACGCAACTTAATAGTACTACATAATATAATAATTATGCAACTATCACGCATAATTTGGTGAAAGGATGTGTTAGAATGCCAGACAAATCTTCTATACAATGATCTGTGAAACAGAATATGTACTGAAAAACAGAAATTAACTTTTCAATTTGAGAAATTTCAAAAAATATCCCGATTAACCATTAGAATGTAACCATGAACATCACATAATACTGTGCTATCCAACCTTGATGAATGGTTGGATAGCACAGTATTATGAATTTGAGGAAATCAATCTTTTGTGGGGGGGTTAGGGGCGTTTGGTGCTACTTGGCTTTGGGATAAGCGTACGGCTGGGGCTCGATGTACGAGTGGTTGAGCGAGTCGAAGTGGCTGAGCGAGTCGAAGTGGTGGTGCGAGTCGAAGTGGCGGTGCGAGTCGAAGTGGCGGTGCGACTTGGCGTGTGCGTGGTGGTTGCTGTGGCGCTAGGTGTGGCTGTGGAAATAGCCGTTGCACTTGCAGTCATACTTGGCGTGGGGTTCGGGTCAGCCACACCATTGAGCAAAAACCAAATCGTTGCGGGGAGCGAATTATCGGTGCCGTCGTTTGCTTGGATGATGATACGGTCATGTTCTTGGGTGGTGCCATTTTGGCGATAGATGATACGCTTGCGCAAAAGATCAGCATAACTAAATCGTGTGCCATTGCTCATGCGTGTACCACCATACAACAACCAGCCGTTGACTGGCTCTGACTGCAAAGTGAAGACGAGTTGATTAAGTGGTGTTTCTGCATCTTGTGCGCTGACGACTTGATTATCAATCGCGACCATGGCGTTGGCATCTATGCGATAGTGTCGATTAATGGTTATCTCGGGCAAGGAGTTGGTGGCTTGACTTTGATCGGCGGTACATTTGGCAGCCGTGCTGGTGATACACGTAATCTGGCTGATGTTGCCGGCTTTGTCTTTGAAGCGTGCATAAATTGCATTTGCGGTCTGATTGCGTGTATCGATCACAACCGTAGCTTGGGTGCGATAACTTTGCCACGGTGTCTTGGCAAAGTTATTCGCCGTGCCGATTTGCATTGCCGCAATGCCAGACCCCGTAGTGCTATTCGCTTTTGGAAGATCGTTGGCGTTCACACTTAATAATATATTGCCATTGGTATTACTGCGGACGCTTAACACTGCCGATGGTGGTGTGTGGTCTACCAAAATGTCATCTTGGCTGATTCGTGTAATTGTGCCATCGACATTGCGGAAGCGCACGTAAATCCGGTATTGCGGAGTGTCGACACTTTCAAATGTCCAAGCGCGCCCCAAGGCAAACGGTTCCCATGGTTGGCTGTCGAATATCCCATTAGTACTAAATTGCATTTCGGCAATTGGTGGCATGGTATTGAGTGGGATGCTCAGTGCTAAATTGACACTTTTAATCGCCGTAAATTCATCCCCGTTATTGATTTGGATGCCGTACATGTCGGGGATTGTGCTGTTGACGATAATCCCAGTGAAGGTAGTAGCCACATTCCCCACACGGTCACGTGCTTCTATGCGTACTTCTTTGTAGC
>Ga0214917_10003416_pt1 | contig 18337 bp, 19 predicted proteins | sample LL_1208_BB_MetaG_FD_177983 | JGI IMG/M metagenome (GOLD analysis project Ga0214917, IMG submission 177983) | Freshwater microbial communities from Lake Lanier, Atlanta, Georgia, United States - LL_1208_BB | ecosystem: Environmental > Aquatic > Freshwater > Lake | place: USA: Georgia | collected...
AATTATTATGGATTTACATTTACGAACAAATAAAAACAAATAAAAAAAATAATTTTATTACAAAATTACAAATAAAATTATAAATCGTTTTCATTAATATTATCAATTTCATTATCTTCATCTGAACCTGAATTGATTGCTTCGTTATCATAATTTATACGAATTCCTGTCCATGCTCGTTTTTTATCATAACTTCCATACTTTTTATCCATATATGTATGTACTTTTTTAGAACTTGGAGCCCCATTACTTCCATGAATTGATTTATACCATATTGAAAATTCATTGGTAATTTCTGATTTTGATACTTTTCCATTAGGGTCTGTTATGATTCTATCACGAATAAATTCTGCAACATAATCATTCTTTTCCTTATACGAATTACTAGCGGATAACACTCTGGGGCAATCGTGAACTAAACCTTCTGTCTTAAATGCAATATCTACTAACATTGCCATAAATACTTCGCGCCATACTGGAAATTTCTCATTAATTTTGGTATCCTTCAAGAATTGGTATGGTTTTTCTGGGTCACCTTGGACAGGAGTATTTGTAAATAATGATTCAAAATCGACGACGCGAATTCTTCTCCATGTTCCATGGTCTTGACTTTTGATTTCCATCAATACGTTTGTACAAACACATAATTTAAATTGCGGAATGAATGTCACCATTTCAGTCATATACGGTGCACGGGCTGTAATTGGGTCAAAACCACTAGTTAGTTGTTTCAACACGCCTTCATTTATCTGGTCTCCTTCTTGCGGTTCTTGCATAAGAGCATATCGGACACCTTTTAATGCTACTATTTCTGGTGCCAATCCACCAATCTTACCTCGCCTGTCTGTAATTAAGGATAGCGGAACATCGCCTTTATAATCGCCTAAACATTCTTTCATTAAATCGGTCAATACTGATTTTCCGTTCGCACCAATTCCGACGTACATATTGAATGTTTGATTTGACGATGTTCCTATCAAAGTAGATGCTAAATGTTCCCACATATATTTATACAATTGAGGGTCTGGAAATAACTTGTGCATAAAATCATTGATTTCATCGATTGTTTGTTTATGTTTTTCTTTATCCAATGGAACATAGTCTATTTTTGTGCATTTTGATAAATGGTCTTCTGGATATCCTTTTCTATACACTTTGCGTTCAAAGTCAATGACTCCATTGTTGAATGAAAGTAAATATGGGTTACTGTCCAATTGTTGCAAGAAATCTGGGTCGTAGAACCATTCCCTGGATTCTCTCATGATGTTATTCTTGTCATTGGTGTTACCCAATCTTGTGCAAATGGTTAAAATCTTGTTTGCATTTTCTTGCATACGTTTTGATTTAGCTTCATCTGGCGGATTCAATGAACTTGCTTGATTCATCAAATTTTGTGCTCGTTTCCAATATAAGTTACGCAATGTTGTTGAAATGGAATGACGTAATGTAGTTCCAGAATCATTTTGAATCCAGCAATGTTTCTTCAATTGATACCATATTCCTTTTGAAACACTTACACATACATAATCATGTTTATGCAATTGATACAATACACCTGCAATATCAAAATCACCGCAACCACTTGAATTCTTATCATTTCTAATTTTATCCAATGTTATTGTTTTGATGGTTTGGTCAATATAGAAATCAATACTGTTTTCTCTTACTTTTTTAAATTTTTCAAGAGCATCTTCTCTTGACCAATGCATAATTGAACGTTTTGTTAATCCTTGGGAATTTTTTAAATCAAATTTTTGCCATCGTTCGTATAACTCTGGTATTGAGTTAAAATCAAAATTTTCAGCCAATGCGCTAAACGCTACCCAAACTATCAATAAACTATCATGAATATTACGCAATGCCCATCCAACACGTATCCATTTTAGATATGAACCAACGCCATAATACGATTCTGGCAATGTCATCGTATAGTCATGTGCTTCTCTTAATTCATAATCAAATGATTGAATTGAATCCAAAAATTCGTCCAATGCATCTTTCAATTCATCACGATTTTTTATTTTTAAAATATATCCATTTACATCGGAATAATTATTGAATGCAATACGTTTTTGTCTTGTTTGTTTTGCGTTATTTAATAGACCTCCATTCGATTCTTTTATTTTTATAAATTCGCTGGTATAAAATAAACTTGGATGACCACTGTATCTAGCTGATAATTTTTCAATATTTTCAATGACATCAAAATCTTTCAAGTTAATACTGTTTCGAATAAATTCACCATCATCAGTATCATATGTAATTTCATACATATATGTCAATTTGTAAACATCATGATATGGCTTGCGTGAACCGTATAATTGCCAAGGTGCATCTCCCTTAGTAACACCCTCGTCAAATACGCCATCCCATGTATTTACAATAGGGAAATCGGACCATGCTTCTGCAATTTTCGGAATCACTTTTTTCCGTAACAATATTTGTGTAATTCTGTCAGCCTGCAATCCAATTATAATGTGAATACCGTCTTTTGTAATATTTTTGTCAACCACGCGATTTACATCATTCTTTTGCATCACAAATACATTGAACTTCGTGTTTTCATCAAATTGATATATACTTTTTAGTTCTGCTAAATATATGTCAATTCCATCTTCTATATGTGATATATCATACAATCGTTTATCCACTGCATAATCAAAGTGTAAATCAATATCTATCAAAATTGGACCATTTGAGTCCAACTGTTTTTCAGTTAAATATTCTTCACGATTTTTTGTTAATATTTCACTAGCATATAAACGTAAGAATTCTGGATATTCTTCATCACTTATATAATACGAACCGCCATAAATTCCTGATATTTTAGGGTCTTGTACTTTATCAGGCATTCGCGTATTTGTATAAGGCATATCACTATTCTTTGCATTATGTTTCATCAAATAATCATTGAGTTTTTTTGAACTTTTATATTGCATATTTGGTGATATTTGCACATCATTACCTGTATTTGATTCTGTATTTACTAGACGATTTGTAGTCGCCATAGTTGGTATAATTAATATACAGATATTTTTATATTTTTTTCCGGATTCAATTTTTTGAAAGAGACAAAAAACAATCATTTTATGATATTTTTATCAATTTATTCTGCAAAAGAGCATTCCAAATTTAGAGCAACAAAAAATTGATTATATAAATAAATTAAAATAATTGTTTTAATATATACAATGAAATTCTGTAACCACTGTTCCAATATGTTATATATTAGTATTAATGAGAATGATACTAATAAATTAATTTACTATTGTCGCAATTGTGGCAATAAAGATGAAACTATTACCGATGAAGGTGTATGTGTTTTAAATACTCAATTAAAAAAAGGCGAACAAAAATTCAATCATATTATTAATAAATATACGAAATTAGACCCTACGTTACCACGTATTTACAATGTAAAATGTCCAAATGTTAGATGCAAATCAAACACTGAACATGACCATAAATTACCCGAAGTCATTTATATTCGGTATGATGATGATAATTTGAAATATTTATACATTTGTTCAGAATGCGACACTACGTGGAAAACGGATGATAATAAATAAAAAACAAAAATCATGTTGATGATTTACTACGAAAAACAAAAACAAAAAATTGAATGTATTTATTTTTTAATACATTTAGAAATATTGCATTATATTATATAACATGGACGAAAAAGACGAATATTCTGATATTGAATCTGATGTTGAATCTGATACTGAAAATGTATTAAAATTATCTACAAAATCGAAATTTAATCCTAATAAAAATATCAATGCAATTGATAATGATGATGACGATGAAGTAGAAGATGAATCAGTAGCCAGTGATATTGAACAAGATGAGGATAACTACGAAGATGAAGAAGAAGATGATGACGATGAAAATGAAGGCAATGTAAATGCATTTAAAACAGGGGAACAATCGCCATTTAATATAAATGGCGATGATGACGACGATGATGATGATGATGACGACGACGATGAAAATTATTTGCAAAAATTCAATGAAAATATTAAGAAAAATATTATAACAGATTATCATCCAGAATTACAATTTCATAATTATGAAGAAATTGAAAATTTGACAACAATTATTAGAAATGAAAATGGAACAATTGTAGACCCATTACATAAAACGTTACCATTCTTAACTAAATATGAAAAAACAAGAATTTTAGGAGAAAGAGCGCATCAAATTAATTCGGGTTCAAAACCATTTATACAAATTGAATCAGATGTAATCGATGGATATTTAATTGCATTAGCTGAACTGGAACAGAAAAAAATACCGTTTATCATTAAACGTCCTTTACCGAACGGGGGATGTGAATATTGGAAATTAAAAGATTTAGAAATAATTTAGTTGCATAGTTTTTGCAATTCTTTGCGAATTATCTTATGATTTTCAATATTTTTTATAGGGTGGTATATATTTTCAGGCGTTATGTTTGTAATATTCCAATCATACCGCCATTGTAATGTTTTATTCATTTCGTCTGGATGTTCATATATTAATTTATGATGTTTTGCGATTGTAGGAATCATTGCTTCTATAAATAACAAGGTTTTTGATTCGGAAACATAATCATCTATTTTTTGTAATAATTGTTTAGACAATCTTGATACACAAATCATTGCATTGTAGTATGGTGGTGGTATGATAAAATCGATTCCGTACCAAAACCAGTAATTATGCTCTCCATTTTCATTGACCTCGTATTCTTTTGTTAAAAGGTCACTATTTGGATATTTTTTATCTATGTTCACAACTACATTTATATCATAAAAAAATGCATCGTTCTCGAAAAACCATACATAATCATATGATGTATTCAATTTACAAAAATAATAAAGCGCTTTGTCCCATGCGATAATTTTAGGAAATCCCAATCTGCTCGATGAATTTATATAGTAATTTTCTTCGGTTTCTGCGTGGGATATTCGAATAATTTTTACATTGGGGTATTTTGAACCATACATTGATTCGTAATCAACATAATCTACATCAATAACAAAAAACAAATCATAGCCACCTGTATTTTCGATTTTATTCAGAAAATCCAACCAGATTTCATTTGGTATAAAGCCAATTACACAAATCGCGCGTTTTTCCATAAAATGTTTTATACAAAAATATAGAACATTTTATTTGTATCATTTTTTCACAATATTTTTCTAAATTTCATAAAAGTGTTTTTTCAAATAAGAAATTTCATTTTCATCATATTTAGATTTATCAATATTATTCAATAATTCAATCCCTTCATCTTTTCGGTATGTATGTAAACATGATAATGCTAATTGATAATTAATATTTATTCCGTAACATGCATCGTCAATAAATTTCATAGATTTTTTATATATTTCTTCTAAATTTTTCGATTGTGCTTTTTTCAAATTAAAATAACCTAATTCATAATTACTATTTTCATTAAAGATACATCCTAATTGATAGTATGGTTCAGCACGTTCATTATAAATTTGTGTTGCACAAACTGTATACCGTATTAAATCTTTTACATTATAATCTAAAATATACATTATTTGTACAATTTTCATATATGATTCAAATAATTCGTCTTTTTCGGCATCTTTTAATTTTGTATATTTCAAATAATTCAATAATGCTTTATTCCATTGTTGTAAATAATAATAATTTTGGGCAATATTAAATATACAAAGTGAATTGATTCCATGTTCATCTACATTGATGGTATCTAAATAATCTTTTTTTAATAGTAATATATTTGAATTTATGTTTTCTTCATTAACAATATTTTCATTGCAATTGTTCGCTACATATAAAAGACTATTAAAAATATACCCATAATCTAATTCATCTATATTAATTGGGATATATTTTTGAAACACATTTCCAGCAATTTTCCATTTATATTTATTATTAAAAAAAACAGGTTTTATATTCGCTATTTCTTTATTATTAGTTTTGATAGTATATTCATTGAATTCAATTACTTTCGTATCTATATACGGAAGGGTTTCGTATACATTTGCATTATATAATATCATTTTTTTACTGTCAAGGTACATATTTATTTTTTCAAAACTATTTAAATTTTGTATATTCAAAATTTCACCAGCTTCTAAGTGTAGTATGAATTCTGTGTGTCCATAACATAATTCAAATAATTTTGTTTTATTTTTAGACGCCTCTTTTTCGTCAGAATTATATAATTGATATATTATATTTTTATCCTCAAAAAAATGTGTAAATTGTTCACATGAAGTATCCTGAGAATATGTATTTAATATTATACATCTATCAATAATAGTATAAACGCTTTCCAATGTTTTTAATACTTCATTTTCATTATTATTGTATATTATTGCAAAGCAAATAGTTGTGTAATTATTATTCATTTAGATATCATTGTTCACAAATATTTATATAATTTTTGTATAAAATATATAAATATATCATACCATATTTGAGAAATGGATTGTAATAATTTAGATTGGCAAATAAATACAGGTAATGACATTAGTGATTTATTATTTAAATACAGTGATGTTATAGATATTCAATGTAGATTAGATACAACAAAAACTGAATATTCTATTGTTGAAAAATTTGTATATGATATTGCACATTTTCATTTGAAACAGTTGAATATGGATTTTGATGAAAATACAATTGTTACATTTTGGACTAATAAAAAAACACCTAATTGTTCTGTTAATTTTCATTTAGACCGAGATGATTATGAAGACCGAGTATATAATACTACAACAAATATTCCATTTTTAACTACAATTACATATTTAAACGATAGTAATTATCCTACTATGTTTACAAATATAGATAGTTATGCTAACGAAAAATACATGGATAATTCCAAAATATGTTTGTCATTTCCAAGAAAAATGAAACATACACGTTTTAATGGTAAATATATACATTCTGGTATAAATATTTATGGATGTAATCCAGACGATAATACTCGGCGTAATTTAATATTAGTTGCAGTATGGAAAAAACCCCCATTACATGTTCCATTCTATGATGATAGTATATTTTCATATTTGAATTTTATGTACAATAACGTTATCATAACAAATAAAAAATACAATAAGAATGAAGAATTAATGCAATTCTATGAAAAAGATGAAATGCAAACAGTTATAATTGATAATAATATAATAACACAAAAATTCTTTGAAAATATTATTGATAAATCCACTATTTATCAATTGCATGGTTTTTCAAAAATATTTGATTACATTTTCAAACATTTATATTGCAAATCGGATACATTTATTATTGACGAAGTTTCAAATATTCAAAAATATGAAAAATATATAAATTGTATGGAATCTGAAATTAATAAAAATGCAAATTTCATCAAACAATATACATATCCCTTTATGATACGTGATTCAAATAATTCAGTTTGTTCATCATTGTTGAAATGTGATTTAAAAACGTGGTCAATATCTTCAAGTAATAATATTCATGAACAAAATACACATATACAGTGTTTAATTAATGAATGTATGTTGGCAAATAAATATGCAGCAGTGTATTTATTGAATCACAATAAAAACGAGTTCAATTTGATTGAAAAATACGTATATGATATTGTTAAATTTCATTTGAATAGAATGAATATACGGTTCGATACAAATATTGTTGGTGGATTTTCATTTAAATCGCGTAAAATATGTGGCTTAACTACGACTAGCGGTGATTTGTCAGTGAATAATAAAAAATTATCAAAAAAACCGTTTTTGTCATGTGTAACATACTTTGACAATAATAACGACCCTACTATAATTACAAATATTGATAACGATTCATATAAATTCAAAAATCTAACTGATAATACGTTATGTTTTAGTTTTCCTACACGAATGAAACATATTGTTTTTAATGGAGGTAAATATTATCATTGCGAAGGCAATGTATTTGATAATAGTGAACAAGATGAACGTTGCATATTAGTTATCGATATTTGGTATAATCATATACCAGTAAATTTAGAATATTATGATTCTAAAAAACATTCAAATTATACAGCACGCGATATTTTTAAAAGAGATGATTATATTTTACATTTTAATAATGAAAACCAAAATATAAAAAAAATAGAAGTAACCGATGATATTTTAAATAGTAATATTTTTGAAGAAATTCTGTATAAAAAAGATGCCCAAGTTTTTAATAAATTTAAAAATATATTTAATAAACAAGATTTATATAATAACAACACAATTATTTTATATAAAAATAATAAATCCGTGAAATGTAACAATCCACATCAAGTGAGTTCAATGAAATTCAATACCGAATTGTTTACAAAAAATGATAACGTCCAGATTTCAAATGAAAATTTGTGTAAATTCGATAGTAACATTAAGCGACACGATTCACTAGAACCCCCAATTATAAACAAAGATGACGTACAAAATAGTGTACTGAATGTATCCAACCCAATTAAATTAAACAATTCTTTTAACTTAAATAGACATATAGTTGAAAAATTTTTAGATTTTCATACATGTGGATTCATAATACAAGAAATTACTGATTATATTTATAAAAAAAATGAATGGAACATAATTTACATGAATGATGAAAAAATATCAATTATTGATATTGATAAATTGCCAAAAACATTGAATTATATTATTAACAACATATTTGATTTATATTCTAAGAGTATAAAAGATAATTTTTTATTTTTAAAAGAAAAAAAAATAAATTTTAAAGAAATATTTGTAACAAAATATTGCGACTTTTCAAATAGTTTCAATTTTTATAACTCAACTACAACTATTACATCATATATATTTTTGAACAATACAAATTTGCTTGTAGGTTCTGGTAAAAATATTAATAAAGACGACGATATAATTGTCGCGAATGAAGGCAATATGTTCATGCATATATCAGATAGCGATTCAAATATTATAAAACATATTAGTGACGATGGTTATTTTATCGTTTTTTATATTGAATTATACGACTAATTTATAGGAGGGTATATTTTACTATAATATTTTGAAGTACTTTCTATAATACAATTCATTCATGATTTGTGTCAACAACTGGTGTAGAATCATCTACATTGTATTCATACGTAATTTTAAAATTAGTATAACGATCTGCAAATATTTTTTGAATAATAATATCTATTATATAATGTTCATCAGGATGTGCACTGTGTTCTAATAACTTGATTATTTTCAAATAAAAAGGTTTACTTCTTTTTAATATCATTTTTTTAGATACAATAAACGAAGCACCTCTTCCCTTATAAATACATTTATGTTCGACCATTCCGAATAATTCTGAACATACTCTAATATAAACATTTTCTAAAAAATCATGTTTCGAGTGGTAGTCAATTGATTCATCATCGATACATTGTGGTTCATTATCATTTTCAATACATCTAGTATATATACACTCTTTGACGTGTGTAATAAGCTCAAAATGTATATTTAAAGGATTATTCAAATAATATTCTATTTTATTCAACATATTACTACATATTTTAGTATGTGCATATACTGTTATGAATATTATATAATCATCTAAATTTTCATAATTATTATATATATATGTAAAAATGGTATGATATGTCAATCCAATATTTGGTATATTAATACAATTGTATTCATCTGGTAATATGTCGCCTTTATTAAATATTATAATATTTTTAAATTTTTTTGTCCATTCAATACATCCATCTTGTCTTATTACTACTATCATATATAATAATTATATACTATTATTATATATTATTCTGTGGAAAAAAAGAATACTTGGTATAATCTACCATTATACAAATCTGTTCCAAAATAATCAACTGCTGTATGATATCTTGAAGAATCAAATAATACAAGGCGATTAAATATATTACCTACTTTGTCAACTAATTTCCATTTTGTCATATCTTTAGCATATTTACTAAAATCATTTTTTATTAATTCACTCTCCGATGCATTGATTGTTCCGTCTATATATTGATAAAATGCAGTTCCAGATTCAACGGGTGCATTCGGTGTTAAATATATTATACCTGCCCAATTTGTATTTTCATTATCATGATGAACCCATGAATGGTTATTTGAAGTTGCATATTGAAATTTTCCATTATCACTATAACTGCCATTATCGCTACAAAATGGAAAATTTGTTATTTTTCCAACAACCGGTTCTAATATTTGTTGAAATCGTTCTTTATGTTGTTGACATGCAAACTGTTTGCTTCGTTTACCAGGATAATATGAATCTTCTGTGAATTCTTGTTGTAAAGCAAAATTTCGAACTTCCATTGGATTTTCATAAAAATTGTCAATAACTATAAATCTACATGAAATGGATTGGTTATTTCTATACTTTTTTATAAATTCCATTTTAGATTTCAAATAAAGATTTGTTTCTAAATAGATTTTTATAAAAAATGTAAAGTCAATAGGATTTTTACGGTTCGAAATACTAATTTTATATGGGATTTATCACGATGATTGGGTTGAAAAAAAGAACAATTGATATAATCGGCTGTTATATAAATCTGAACCAAAATAATCAACTGCGGTATGATATTTTGAAGAATCAAATAGTACAAGGCGATTAAATATATTACCAACTTTATCTACTAATTTCCATTTTGTCATATCTTTATCATATTTAATATAATCACTGTTCATTAATTTACATTCATTGGCATTCATAGTTCCGTCAATATATTGATAAAACGCGGTTCCAGATTCAACTGGTGCATCCGGTGTTAAATATATTACTCCTGCCCAATTTGTATTTTGTCTGTCATAATGAACCCATGAATGTTCATTTGATGTTGAATATTGAAATTTTCCGTTTTCAGTATCAAATGGAAAGTTTGTTATTTTTCCAACAACCGGTTCTAGTATTTGTTGAAATCGTTCTTTATGTTCTTGACATGCAAATGATTTACTTCTTTTACCTATACAATATGAATCTTCTAGACATTTATGTTCTATATATTCTTGTTTCAATGCAAAATTTCGAACTTCTATTGGGTTTTCATAAAAATTATCTATCACAATAATACCACATGATAATGGTCGATTTCTTCTATATTCATTGAGTATTTCCATTTAATATTATAATAAACAAATTATTTAAACCCTTGAAGATTTAAAACCGCACCCTTTAAAACTACTTAAAGAAAATAAATTATTTTTACTATTTTTACAATTATTATTCGTTCGTATAAAACCAATTTGTTATTATGTATTTATCATTTGATATTGGCATTTTACCACGGTGTGGATAGCACCAAGATGCTGGAAATAAAACTAATTTTCCTTTTTCGGGTTTAATTGTATAATTTCCCCAAAATTCGGTTTCACCACCTTCTGTTACGTCATTCAAATACCATATAAATGTAATTATCCTATAACACTTATTTTCAAAATCGGCGGAAAAATCATTATGATATACATATTTTCCTTCACATTTTTTGTACTTTTGTATCATAAAATTTTCTATATGAAAATTTGTAAATTCTAATATATTATAATTTCTATTTTTTGATTTATAATCTTCTTTATTTAAAAATGTAGTATATTCCTTAAAACCTACACTTAATGCATCATATAGACACTTTTCCAGCCTTTCCCATCGTTTTTCATTCTTTGGTATTAATAAATCAGTTGTATCTTTTATTTCTTTTATTAATCCTCCAAATACTAATCCTCCATATTTATTATCTTCTAATTCATACATATTTATTATGTCGTCACATAATTCGTCTGGTATAGAATTTTTTATTTCGTAAATAAAATCACTCATTTTACATAAAAACAAATATATTTTTAAATATTTTTTTATTATATTATTATGTTTTGAAAAAATATACATTTATTTTTGACGTAGTTTCTGATGAGTTTCCAGTGCTAGATGTAATTGTTGGTGGTATACTAAATGTTGCAATGGCTCCCTTGTTTCCCGGATTTGCTCCATCGGCTCCCTTGTTTCCCGCGGCACCAGTATTTCCACTGCTTCCGGTACCAGGTGAATTACAACTATTTTTTGCACCGTCGCCTCCCCTATTTCCTGCTTGTCCCTTATTTCCTGGTTGTCCATTGTCACCTTTGTTTCCGGCACTACCGCTATTCACAGTGAATTGATAATCAGTCCCAATATTCAAAGTTGTTTCATTTTCATTTCCTATGTTATATAATAACTGAACGTTAGTTCTATTTATTGGAATTGGAGTTGATACAAATATATACCCGCCTTCACCGCCTTCACCACCTGGTCTACCCGAACCACCTTCACCGCCTTCACCACCTTCGCCACCTGGTCCGCCAGTTCTAGGTCTACTCTTTGACATAGGGGGACAACCTTTTACTGTCATAGGGGTTCCACTATCACCTGTATCTCCTTTGGCACCTTTGTTTCCATTATTTCCACTTGGTCCTGTTGCACCTTTTGATGAATTTATTTTAAACCTCATACTATCTGCCCATGAAGGTATATCAACACTACCTTGACTAGAATACTGATTACTCGCAGTTACCGTAGTTACCGCAGCCGATATAGAATAATCTGATGTTATAGATGTATTGGATATACTATAACTCATATCCGTTACTATTCTTGATAAAGATTCATTAGATGTTGCATATGGCGGAAATCCATTAAATGAAGTTGTTGGTATAGTTGAAGTCCCCGATTGAACTATGGAATTTATATCTATTCCTTTATAATAATATTTATCTGCCATAATATATATTATTTAATATTTTTTTTAGATTTTTTTTACGTATATTTATATGAAAAAATCGGGGTCATAATTCAAACGTGTACTACTTTTGTGATATTCGGTTTGACCGCTATGACCATAATCTCCAATTGCGTCTTCTACGGCCATCATTGGATACATTAATGCGCGATTTCCTTGTTTTGTAATTGTCCAATCTGGACTAAAATGAGGCAATGAAGAATTTACTAAAGTTTCATCCGCATATCCGTTTCCAAATTTTTCAATTAAAAACTCGGCATGTTTTCTTGTTAACATATACAAGTGTGCTCCCCAATGACCATGTTCGGTCGCAGGATAATTATGATATTTGTATGGACGATTTTCAAAATGTCCTTTTAACTCATACCCTTGTATCCATTCTTCAATAGCATAGTTGGTCATGTGTCCCAATAGTAAAAAATCCAGGTTCATACTTTCAAATTCATTGATAATATTTGGTAACTGATTAGTAAAATCTTTGTGTAAATAAATATCATCTTCGCAAAAAAAACCATATTTTTTATCTGTTTTTAAAAATAATTTCAACATATCAATATGTCCATATGTAATTGACCAAAGTCGTTTGATACCTTCGCCGATTGGTTGACTATCTATTCTGGGGTCTGTAATTTCTACGCCTTCGAAAATATTCAACTCCAATCCTAGTTTCGCGAATCGTTCTTTCATATTCTTGTATCTTACTGGATTTTTATAACATAAACAATTAAAGTCACACTGGTTTATAATAGATTCCATATAAATGTCTATAATATATATTTTTTATATTCTTTGTTTATAGATTCTATAATAAAAATATACATTTCATAATAAAACAATAAAAAATTGAATTAAATAGAATTTTGTATAATATTATACAATTAACACTATAAAAGATGAGTTCAGAAATAAATCGTAAAATTGCAAATCCAGATAGTTTCCGTGAAAATATACGTAAAAAATTCACAACTATTCTTCAAGATGATACTATGTCAATTAATCTTGAAAAAGGGGTATACAATTATACTATCAAAGAAGCCAATATTCGAAAAATAGTAAAAAAGTGGGAAAATCCGGCGTTTGCGCAATTATATTTAGACCGATTACGTTCGATTTATATTAATTTGAAAAATGAAGATTTATTAACTCAAATCAGGCAAAATGAAATTACGCCTCAAAGTATCGCATTCATGACACATCAAGAATTGAACCCTTCTCATTGGCGAATATTTATTGACCGAAAAATCAAACGTGATGCATCTAAATATACTTCCAATATTGAAGCATCTACTGATATGTTCACTTGTAAAAAATGCAAATCAAAACGTTGTACATATTATGAACTACAAACTCGTAGTGCGGATGAACCTGCGACAATATTTGTAACTTGTTTGGATTGCGGTAAACATTGGAAATCATAAATTTTGCCAAAAATAAAAAGCATAAAACAAAAATGTAAAAGTAAAAAATTGATCCTTTCGGTATTTTACTTTTTTATTTCAATAACAAGTACAACCATGGGAAACATTAGCTCATTAGAATCAAAACATCAAAATGAAATTTGTGCAATTTGCAATAAAAATATTGATATTCAGAATTTGCTGATGTGTGTTCGATGTAATATATCATTACATGAATCATGTTATGATATTGCGACGAAGATAAATAAAACTTATACTAGATGTCCTCTATGTAATCGCATTGGGTCTGTTGGTAAATTTCATTGTATGAATTCATGATTATGAATTGTGTTATGTTGTAATAAAAAACAAAAAGTGAAAAATTGATTCTTTCGGTATTTTACTTTTTTATAACGGCAATCTATATATTTAGTAAAATGGTAAACCGTTCATTTTTGAAATCAAATTATGAGAATGAAATTTGTGCAATTTGTAATAAAATAGTCGATGTTAAAAATTTATTAATGTGCGTTCGATGTAATGTATCACTACATGAATCATGTTATGATATTGCCACTTCTATAAATCAAAGTTATAACATATGTCCTATATGTAATCGTATTGGATGCGTTATCAAATTTCCGTGTATGAATTCAAGATTATAAAATCCACAAAAATATATACACCATTGCACATTTACCCGAAGGGAGCCCACTTAAAGTGGGCGTTCTTTGAACGTGCTTTGGTAACTGTTACTTTGCAACTGATAATTCGCCTTTTATACCCGAGAAATCGCCAAAGGTGAATTCAGGGTTATATAATCGGCGATTTAAAAGTGCAAAGGTGTAAAAAGTTACTTTTTTTTAGTATTATATAAAGCAGTTATCCAACACTTATCTTGAAGACACATAAAACATAGTTCATGATTATGGAAATATAATTTGCATATTTCTATGCAACATTCACAATATTTGTGTTTTTTACATATTTGTTTTAGTTCTTCTTTTTCTTCAAGACAAACCGGACATATCATTATATTATACCTATTTTTATTTTTTTCTAAATATTTTTATTATATATTATATGATTGCATTTGTAATCACAAATTTATATTTGTAGTTATAAAAATCTATTATTACATTAGAATAATTCATTCTTACAGTGGAATATTCTATTCTTCTAATGACATTAAATTCACTAATTTTACAAATATATTTATAATATCCAAATAATAGTCCATAGATGCTGTTATAAAATCCCCATAATAATCTTTTTGTAGGATTTGGTTTGTATCGTATATTATAAAAACAGAGAAAAGTGTCAAACCAAATACTAAAAATCCTTTTACAAAATTTGAATAATTACCCATAAACAATGTCACAATTTTCACAATAATATATAGTAGTAGTACCAATAATAACCATCCACCAAAACGTTGAGTAAGCTCCACGCCAAATAAAATCATTGTTAAACCGAATAAAAACATGCTACTAAATATCCCCATTGTTCCAAATATAGCTGTTTTTATTATTGTAGGATCCACCTTATTTCGTAAAAATGATAATAAATATCCAAACATATATGATATTCCAGTAAAAACAAGTGTTTTTACCCATAATGGCAAATCCAATGATATTACAAATATCAATGCAAATAATCCAATTGCAAATAATATCCATATTTTTATGTCCAATTTTTCTTTTTCATTTTTCGAATTTTCCATAATATAATATGTTATTCCCAATTGAACTATTAAATTTGCAAACACCAACATTAAGAAGCCTTTTTTTTCATCCAATAGTTTAAAAAAATTCTTGTTTTTTCCAAAAGATACTAAATTTCCTCCTTTTTGATTCTTACCGAACAAAGTATTATAAAGATTTGTATTTACCATCTATATAATATAATTATACATATTCTTCTTCGACTAATTCACTTGTACAATCTAAATAATTATCTACAATAGGTTGTTCAATTGGTTTTAAATCAAAAACGCTTTTTATTGCACTGTTTTTTTTAGACTTGGTAACTCGTTTTGTTTTTGGTTTACTTTTTATTGGAATTTCTTCGTCATCGTCATCATCGTCAACATCATCATCATCGTCATCATCGTCATCATCATCGTCAACTACAAACCCATCTTTTACATAACCCGTTTTTGTTCGCGGGACATCGTCGTCGTCATCGTCGTCATCGTCGTCATCAGAATCTTCATCACCTAAATCTTCAAATCCGCCATATAAGGTTTCATATATAGTATTCCATGCAGATTCAGATAAATCGACGACTTCATTTGGATTCGATTCCATTTTTTTAACAACGACGCAATTTCCAAAAAACAATGTATTGTCAATCGGTGGAGGAAATTCATATTTATTTTCCTGATTTGCTTTTCCAGTTGTCTTACCATATACGTTAATTGTGTATTTTTTAGAATCCATATCGATTGTCCATGAAGTATGACATTTGAACCCTTCGGCGGACTTGAACCCCGCTTTTTTGTATAATTCATTTTCATCATAATTTTTGAAATTAACTTGTTTAATAGAACCCAATTTTTCAACAATTATAATAGCCGGCATTCTTTCTTCTCTAAAATATTTAGGAATATCTATTTAAGTATTTTCTAAAATTGTTTTTGTTTCTACGTAATTATTATTCATATCAAATCTATCTAAAAACATATAGATAATTGAGAACATACACAATTCATGATATGGTTGGTTCAAAACATCATTATATCAATTATTATTATTATTCTTATCCATTATTTATTCAATTATTTAAAAGATACTTACACAACCAAGAAAACAAAAGATTTAGTAAAAACACAAACCGATAAATACAAAACAATTTTAGATGAAATCATGAATAAAAAATCCGAAGGCATTGAGAACATGTTTATTTTTAATAGTGAAAACATGCAAAATGAACTGGACTCTTATTTAGAGCAAGAATTGTCTGTACCAACCCTATGAATAAAACATTTATCAAAAAGATATAAAAACATTTTTACATATAAATATACATATAAAAGCGTATAATGGAACTCAATGCAATTCAATGTCAAAACCTTATGAGGCGTTTTCCACAATTTGAACTTTCCTATGAAACAATTTCACATAAGAAAGTTTCCCTTAATTATAATATTACTTTGGCGATACCTGCTGGAAAGAAATTTTTCGCATGGTTCACATTCCATAAAAATATGGATGTGTGTTATTTGATGGAATTGAACCGCGATAAAAAAGTGAGTAAAATTTCGCGAATCAATACGATTTTTCAACCATGTCTATCATTAGGAACGGTTTTATATGGAACTATTTTGGAGAATACGGACCCTGCCGATGAAAAGAAATTCTTCGTTATTGAAGATATTTTTTCATATAAGGGGATTTCCATTTCTTCCTTTTTATTTAGCGAAAAATTAGGATATTTACATGATTTCATGAAAAATCAAATTGTCCAGCGATTCACTTGTAAAAATGGAGTGGTATTTGCATTACCATCATTATGGTATAATCATCAGCCATGCGATTTTGAATGCAATATCAATATTCCTGAAAAAATCAGTGGAGACGTCGGATATACGATTCATCATTTGCAATATAGAATGCTTTCCCATATTGCACCTTATTTAAATATTTCTTTAACACGAAAAATAAATACCAATGTCCAAACCGATAAAAATACAGAAACCCAAATAAAAACCCCTGGAATTCATAGTAAACCCGTCATCGATTTTTCTAAACCCCAATATAAATATCCAACCACATTTCACGTAATTGCCGATATACAATTTGACATATATCATCTTTTTGCATTTGGTAAAAACAAATCATTGGTATATTATAATGTTGCGTGTATTCCGGATTACAAAACAAGTATTTTCATGAATGGATTGTTCCGAAACATTCGTGAAAATAAAAATCTGGATTATATTGAAGAAAGTGATGATGAAGATGATTTTGAAAATGTTGCCGAAGATAGATATGTAGATGTCAATAAAACATTATTAATAGAATGTATTTTTAGTCCTAAATTTAAAAAATGGATTCCAAAACGCGTTATGCCAAATGGGTCCATGGTAGTTCATATTAATAAATTGGCGAATATTTTCAACGCATAGAATAATAATAGGTTTACAAGCTTTCATACATAATTCTCACTAAAC
>Ga0214917_10003418_pt1 | contig 18331 bp, 11 predicted proteins | sample LL_1208_BB_MetaG_FD_177983 | JGI IMG/M metagenome (GOLD analysis project Ga0214917, IMG submission 177983) | Freshwater microbial communities from Lake Lanier, Atlanta, Georgia, United States - LL_1208_BB | ecosystem: Environmental > Aquatic > Freshwater > Lake | place: USA: Georgia | collected...
CACCGGCCGCCTCCTCGCCCCCGCGGATGTAGCCGGGCAGCGGCACGCGACCGGCCCGCACGAGCACCGCTTCCGCCGGTTCGTCTTCCCGCGGTCGCACGAGCCACGCGCCCCCCGCGGCACGGCCCACGAGCACGATCTCCGCCGCGTCGCGGCCCGCGCGATCGACCAGCACGACCCGCTCGCCGAGGGCCGGACGGCCGCGGGTCTGCGCGAGCACCCGCCAACTGCCCGCCTGTTCCCCGTCCCGCTCCACCTGGAGAAAGAGCCCTTCCCAACGGCCCCCCGTGGCGGCCCGCCGGCCGACGAGCCGGGCGGGCACCACGCGGGTGTCGTTCACCACCACGAGATCTCCAGGGGCGAGCAGGTTCGGAAGATCGCGCACGTGCCGATGCTCGAGCGAGCCCGCGCCGCGACGGACGACGAGCAGCCGGGCGGCCGACCGGTCGGCCAGCGGCTCCTGGGCGATCAACTCCCGGGGCAGGTCGTAGTCGTAAAGGACGGCGTCGGCCATGCCCGAGATCGTAGCCGGTTCATCCGTGACGGGAGGCTACATTGGGTGCATGACCGCCGCGTCCAGCATCCACACGCCCGTCCTCTCGGCCGAGGTGATGAGCCTCCTCGACATCCGCCCCGGCATGCGGGTCGTCGACGGCACGCTCGGCGGCGGCGGCCACACGCGGCTGTTCGCCGAGGCGGTCGGCCCCGAGGGGCTCGTGATCGCGATCGACCGCGACCCGGCGGCGATCGAGCGGGGCGCCCGCGAGCTGGCGGGGCTGCCCGTGCGGTTCGCCCAGGCCAACTACCGCGACCTGCCGGAGGTGCTCGACGCGGTCTCGCTCGACCGCGTCGACCGTGTCCTGCTCGACGTCGGCCTCTCGAGCGACCAGCTCGCCGACGACGCCCGCGGTTTCTCCTTCGACTCCGAGGGGCCGCTCGACCTGCGGTTCGATCCCACGGAGGGGGAGCCGGCCTGGCGGCTCGTCAACCGGATGCGACCCGAGACCCTCGCCGACCTGATCCACGAGTTCGGCGAGGAACGGTTCTCGCGTCGGATCGCGCGGCGGATCGCCACGGCCCGGGAACAGGAGCCGATCCGCTCGGCCCGCGAGTTCGCGCGGATCGTGACCTCGGCCATTCCCCGGCAGTATCCGCCGCCACGCATCCACCCGGCCACCCGCACCTTCCAGGCGCTCAGGATCGCCGTGAACGAGGAGCTCAAGAGCCTGCGGATCGCCCTGGAACGGATTCCCACCCGGCTCGCCCCGGGCGGAAGGCTGGCGGTGATCTCGTTCCATTCGCTCGAGGATCGGCTGGCCAAGGAGGCGTTCCGTAATCGGCAGGTCTGGGAGCCGCTCACCCGTGGCCCGGTCGAGGCGGGCGAAGCCGAGATGGCCCGCAATCCGCGGAGCCGCTCGGCCAAACTGCGGGCCGCCCAGGCGATCGGCGGCGGCGGGGCAAGCTAGACAAGCCCGTGCGGGGTCGCCCCCGGGGGCCGCAGCCGCTCTGGCCCCGCGTGGGCCCGCCCGTCATCATCCGGCCGCCCCCGCGCCCCCCTTTTTTTCTCCGGCCTTCCATGGGACGAGAGACCAAGTTTCTTCTCGCGCTACTCGGCTTGTTGGCGGGCGTCTTTCTTGGCGTCGTGTCGATGAAACTCTTCGTGCCGCGGCCGCCCGCGGGCGCCGGGCCCGACGTGCATGCCGACGTCGCGACCGTCGAGGCCCAGGCGCTCGTCGAGCCCCCCGAGCTGAGCCCGGCGCCGGCCGACTTCATCGCGCTGGCGCCGGCGGAAGCCCCACCCATCACCGCCGCGCCGGACCATCTCGAGCCCCCCGCGCGATCCAGCCGATTTGGCGGCGACGACGCCCCTCCGGAAGCGGCCCGGGATCCGTTCGTCGTGGCGGCCTCGTACGAGTCGGCCGACGCACCAGCCGCGCAGCCGGCCGACCGGGCACCGCCGGCCGACCTTTTGCCGCCGGCCGACCTCCTGCCGCCGCCGTCGTTCGAACGGACCGTCCCTCAGCCCCCGTCGCCAGACGAGCCGGCCGCCGCCCTGACCATCCGGGAGCCGATGACGCCGTCAGCAATCGAGTCCGGCTTGGCCGCTTCGCCCGCCGCGCCGCTCGGCGCGACCTACGTGGCGCAGGCGGGCGACTCGTGGTGGTCGCTCGCGGAACGAGCCTACGGCGACGGCCGTTTGTACCGGGCGCTCTTCGCCTGGAACCGGATGATCGACCCGCGGGTCTCGCTCGTGCCGGGAACCCGACTCGAAATCCCGCCGGCCGCGAAGCTCGGCGCGTCCTGGCCAGGGCTGCTGCCCCGCGACTGAAGACCGGCCGGCGGCGACTCCCGCTGGCCTGGGCTACAATCTCGACCCGCTCCCACCGCCGGCCGCATGAAACACAAGACCGACATCGTTCGCGACTGGCTGCCGCGGTACACCGGCCGCGACCTCGATGGCTTCGGCCACTACGTGCTGCTGACCAACTTCAGCGACTACGTCGAGGCCTTCGCCACGCGGTTCGGGGTGCCGGTGCTCGGCACCGGCTTGCCGATCCAGTCGGCCACCCACGAGGACCTCACGATCCTCAACTTCGGGATGGGCAGCGCCATGGCCGCCACGGTGATGGACCTGCTCTCGGCGGTCGAGCCCCAGGCGGCGCTGTTCCTCGGCAAGTGCGGCGGCCTCAAAAAGACGAAGGTCGGCGACTTCATCCTCCCGATCGCGGCCATCCGCGGCGAGGGCACGAGCAACGAGTATTTCCCGCCCGAGATTCCCGCCCTGCCCTCGTTCCGACTGCAGGCGGCCGTCTCGGCGGCGATCGCCCGCCACGGCCACGACTACTGGACGGGCACGGTCTACACCACCAACCGGCGGGTCTGGGAGCACGACGAGGCCTTCAAGGAGTATCTCGTCAAGACCCGCGCGATCGGGATCGACATGGAGACGGCCACGCTGTTCGTGGTGGGCTTCGCCAATCACATCCCCAAAGGCGCGCTGCTGCTCGTCTCCGACAACCCGATGACCCCCGAGGGGGTGAAGACGGCGGCCAGCGACCGCGACGTGAGCCGCCGCTACCTGCAGGCCCAGCTCGCGATCGGCATCGACGCGCTCCGCGACCTGCGCGATTCCGGCACGTGCATCAAGCACATGCGGTTCGAGGAGTTGCCCTGAGTCCGCCGCGGCCTGCAGCTCACTTGCCGTTGAACTTGTAGGCGGCGTTGGCGGGGTCGAAGTCGGCGTCGGTGAAGCCGTTGTTGGTCTTCACGTTCATGTAGGTGTATTCCTCCATCAGCACCGGCTGCCCGCCCTGCTCGTGCGGCCAGTCGTAGGCCTCGTAGCGAACCGGGATCAGCAGCTCGTCGTCGATGAACACCCGCGCCAGGTGGAACCGGAAGTTTCGCCGCGGCACCGGATGCGCCACCTGCACGCAGGTGCAGATCCGCCCGTTGACCTTGGCGTTGGGGAAGAAGTTGACCTCGCACTCGCCGAACTGCTTGTCGTGCTGGGCGACCTCCACGAGCCGCTTGGCCAGGTTCTCCACGCCGATCTCGGTGACCGAGTAGCGGTTGCCCGTCATCGCCAGCGCCCCGTCGGGCTTCAGCGACACGGTGCCCACCATCGCCCGCACGCCGCTGCCGGCGTGGGCCAGCATGTTGCCGTCGTTGCGCCCCGCCACGTAGATCACCTCCTGCCCCTTCACGTCTTCGGGGGCCAGGAAGTAGAGGTAGACGCTGAACGGCTCGTGCCGGATCTTCACGAAGATGTACTGATGCTCGCCGAGCTTGCCGTCGATCCGCTCCCGCTTGACCATCGTGCAGGAATAGTCCTTGACGTTGGCCCGCAGCTGGCCGAGGCCGCGCTGGGCCAGCTCGAGGGCCGGCTCGAGCGGATGCTGGCCGGCCACCGCGGCCGTCGCGTCGCCGGCGCCGGCATTGCCCTCGGCGGCGCCGCCGTGCGGGACGAGCCCCGGACCTTGGGCCTCCTGAGCCCGGGTGGCGACCGCCGAAGCCGCGAGCGCCGCGAGCGCGCAGGCCATGACGCCCCGTCGAGTGAAGCCGTGCGCGGGGAAGAACTGCATCATGGCCATCGATCCCTCCATGGATCTCGGATGTTCGAGTGTTCGGAAGCCGGGGGTGGGCCGCGGTCGGACGACTCGCCCAAGCCCTTGATTCGCTTATCGCCGGGAAGGTTCGGGGGGGTTGAGCCTCGTCCGTGTCCTCGGCACGTTCCGCACGGTCGTGCGAACCGGACGGAAACGGGCCGGGAGTCTAGCGGTGCCCGCAGGCCGCCACCAGCCCACCTTGCCCACGGAAAATCGTCGATGGAAGCCGGTTTCTGCCGGGCGCAAGGCCGCCGCTTGTCGCCGCCGCCCAGACGAACCATGCTCCACGGATCCCCGCCGCCGTCCGCCGTCACCCCGCATGCCCGCCGCCGAGCCCATCCACGCCACGCCCACCCTGGAGGTGGTCCGGATCGAGTCGCTGCCCTTCGGCGAGCACTCCTACGTGGTGCGCCGTCCCGGCAAGGCCGAGTGCCTCGTCGTCGACCCCGGCTTCGAGCCCGAGGAGATCGTCGCCTGGCTCGAGCGACACGGCCTCGAGCCCCGCGCCATCCTCCTGACCCACGGCCACTCCGATCACATCGCGGGCAACGCCGCCCTCAAGGCGCGTTGGCCCGCTGCCCCGCTGCTCATCGGGCGGGGCGACGCGGCCAAACTCACCGACCCGACGGCCAACCTCTCGGCCCCGTTCGGCCTGCCGCTCATGAGCCCGCCGGCCGACCGCCTGCTCGCGGATGGTGAGCGGCTCGCCCTGGCCGGCTGCGAGCTCGTCGTGCACGAGATCCCGGGCCACTCGGCCGGCCACGTGGTCTACGTGATGGAGGGGGAGAGCCCGCCGCTGGTGTTCGGCGGCGACGTCCTGTTCCGGGAGGGCATCGGCCGCACCGACTTTCCCGACGGCGACTTCGAGGCCCTGGCCGCGGGCATCCGTCGGCACCTCTACACGCTCCCGCCGGAGGCGATCGTGTTTCCCGGCCACGGCGAGCCCACGACCATCGGGCACGAGCGGCGGCACAACCCCTTCGTCCCGGCCCGATCATCGGATTGACCATGGCCTCCGCCACGATCGATGATGACGGGATGCTCTCGCCGGCCGATCTCCGCGACCTGCCACCGGCCCAGCGGCCCCGGGGTCGGGTCCGGTCGCCCGTCTGCCGGGCGGCGGGGCTGGGCCTCGCGGCGCTGGCGCGGCTGCTGGCCGGGGCGAGCGTGCGCTGGATCGCCAGCCAGCCCGACACCTGCCAACGGGTCTACTTCGCCAATCACACGAGCCACCTCGACGCGCTGGTGATCTGGTCGAGCCTCCCGCAGACCGTTCGCGAGGTGACGCGGCCGGTGGCGGCCAAGGACTACTGGTCGCGGGGGCTCGTCCGCCGCTGGCTGGCGACGGAGGTGTTCGACGCGATCCTGATCGACCGCACCGACATCAAGGTCCACCAGAGCCCGGTCGACCTGATGCTCCGCGAGGCCGGCAACAGCCACTCGCTGATCGTGTTCCCCGAGGGCAGCCGCAGCATCAGCGGCGAGGTGGGCGAGTTCAAGAGCGGCCTCTACTACCTGGCCAAGAAGCGGCCCGACCTGGAACTGATCCCGGTCCACATCGACAACCTCAACCGCGTCCTGCCCCGCGGCGAGTTCCTGCCGGTGCCGCTGCTCTCGTGCATCAGTTTCGGGCCGCCCTTGTGGCTGGAGCGGGGCGAGGCGAAACTCGAATTCCTCGCCCGGGCCCGCCGCGCCGTCATGGCCCTCAAAGAATAGACACGCAGGAGCGGCCTCGATCCGGAACCGCGGCGGTTTCGGCGACCGGGGCCGCGGCAAGGCGGCATGACCGACAACCGCACGATCGCTCTCGTCGCCGGCGTGCTCGCCCTGCTCACGGCGGCCACGGCCGTGGGCCAGTTTCTCCGGCGGCATCCCGACCGCGGCCTCGATCCGGCGGCCGTCCGGACCTTCAACCGGCGGCTGCGGGGCTGGTGGATCCTGTGCACGGTGCTGGCCGCCGCCTTCTGGCTGGGCACGACGTCCACGGTGGTGCTGTTCGGCCTGGTCTCGTTCTGGGCGCTCCGCGAGTTCATCACGCTCACGCCCACCCGCAAGGGCGACCACCGGGCCTTGTTCTGGGTGTTCTTCGCCTTCACGCCGCTCCACTACGTGCTCGTCGGCCTCAATCGCTACGACGTGTTCAGCGTGTTCCTGCCGGTCTACGCGACGCTGTTCGTGCTGGCGCGGGTGGCCTTCGCGGGCGACTACAAGCGGTTCCTGGAACGGACGGCGAAGATCCAGGCGGGGCTCGTGGTCTGCGTCTACTGCCTGTCGTTCGCCCCGGCGCTCCTGGCGCTCCCGCTGCCCGGCGCGAACGACGGCCAGGGGGGCAACTTCCGGCTGCTGTTCTTCCTGATCCTGCTCGTCCAGTTCGCCGACTGCATGCAGTATGTCTGGAGCCGGATGCTGGGCCAGCGGCTGGTGGCCCCGGCCGTCAGCTCCAACCGCACCTGGGAGGGGCTGCTCGGCAGCGCGACGAGCACGGCGCTCTTGGCCGCGGCGCTGTGGTGGGCCGCGCCCCCGTTCCAGCTCTGGCAGGCCACGCTGGCCGGCTTCGTGGTGGCGTTGATGGGCTTCGCCGGCGGGATGACCATGTCGGCGATCAAGCGGGACCGTGGCGTGAAGGACTACGGCACGCTCGTCGTCGGCCACGGCGGCGTGCTCGACCGGATCGACTCGATGTGCTTCGCCGCGCCGGTCTTCTACCACATCACGCTCCTGGTGACTGGCATCAAACCTTAAGGCTGCAGGGGCATCCCTGCCCCCTGCAGCCTTGGCGGCCCGCGGGCCTCCGGCCCCGGCCGCCGGCCGCACCTCCGGGCGGCCGTGTTCGTGAGCGTTCTGGCACCCTGAGTTCCAACAGCGCATCGATGGCCCGAGCCGCGTCACCCCACGGGTCAGCGACGCAAGGCGCCCGCGCGGGAGTAGATCGACGAGCGGGCGGCGCTGGTCGCCACCGGGCCCGAGTCGGTGGCCGGATTCCAGGCGACGGGCCGCGGGTCGGGGCTCTGGCCGCGGGCCGTGGGCGTCCAGACGGCCGGCGAGGCAGGCGGTGCGGCCGCCGCCAGCGAGGCCGGCGGGGCCGGGCAGCCCTGCCGCACCCAGTCGAGCCAGATGTGCTGGAGCTTGGCGATGTCGTTGACGCCGTAGTGCCGCTCGAGGGCGCCGGCCCAGTCGTCGCGGGCCAGGCCGTCGCCCACGAAGGCGACATACTTGTGGCGGCCGCCGCGCTCGATGAGGTAGCGGGCCAACGAGTAGCCCTGCGAGTAGAGCGGCAGCACGTCGGGCGGATACTCCCGCATCGCGAACATCTCCGGAAACGCGATGCCGCGGCCGGTGGTCAAAAACTCGATCAGCATCTTGTGCTGCCGGGCCCGCTCCACCGGATGTTCGACCGTGGTGCAGGCGCCCTCGTCGGCCCAGCGCGGCAGCGGCCTGCGGAAGTGGCTGGCGAAGACGGTGTGGGTGATCTCGTGCGGCAGGACGGAGTCGAGGATCCGCTCCTCGCTGCCCTGGATCGTCATGGTCCAGTTGAAGACCTCCCCCTTGTCGAACACGAAGCTCGTGGCGCCGCCGGCGCCGAGGTTCGGGGCCACCTGGGCCGTGATCGGGCAGGGGCGGCTCCAGCGGGGCAGCGGGCTCCCGGTCCACTCCACGGCCAGCGTGTGGCGATACTGCTCGGCCGCGTCGCCGATCTTTCGCGCCTGGTCGGGCGTGGGCGCCTCCACGACGAAGTTCGCCGTCCGATAGCCGGCCGCGACGGCCGGCGCGGCGTCCGCGCAGGCCACCGCGAGGGCCGCGATCAGCCCCGTCGCGCGGAGCAGAGAACTGGTCCGGGCCGTGCCGGCCCCCGCAAGCGTGCCTCGACCGCGAACCATCATGCCGTGCGAGCCTCCGTGCCGATCCACCAACGATTCCAGGCGGCCGATGCGAGGCGGAATCCTTTCCACACCGCTGCCCTGTCGGGCCGGCGACCATGAACGGGGCGGACGGTAGCGGCGGCCCCGGTGCCCGGCCAGACCGCTTTTGCCTTGCCCGGTCCACCCAGCTTTCAGCCGCGGGAGCGGCCCGCGGCTCAGTCGGCCACGAAGGTGAGCGTGCTGTCGGTGCTGCTGGCAGTCGCGCCGACCGGCACGTCGCCGGTGGCCCGCGGCAGCGCGAGCCAGCCGCCCACGACGAGCAGCGCGACGCCCGGAGCCGCCGGCCCGAACATGATCAGCCAGGCGATGCCGCATCCCAGCCACCACCAGCGGCGCAGGATCGGCCCGACCATGCCGGCCACCGTCGGCCGGCGCCGCACCGCCAGCCAGACCGCGAGCACGCCGGCGAGGATCGCGGCCGTCACGAGCCCCCGGGCGGCCCGCGGCCCGCCGCCGAGCCGGACGGTGCGAAAGGTCACCGAGCCATCCTCCGCCGCGGCCACCCGCACCCGTTGCGGCTCGAGCACGGCCGAACCGCGCCAGGCCTCGTACCACTCCCGCTCGCCCGTCGGGCTCGCGCCCGCCGTGACGGCCGCCGCGAAGGCGTCGAGCCGGCGGCGCTGGCTTTCAGCGGCGGATTGCGTGGCGGCGGCGAACGCTTCGGCGAACGGTGCGAGCGCGCGGCTGCTCGACGCGGCGAGGGCGTCGTCGTCGAGCACGCGGGCCGGCTCCGACACGCGGACGGTGAAACCCGCCTCGGTCCTCAGCGACCAGAAGACCGCGCCCGACGGCAGGCCGCTGAGCTGCGGTGGCTCCAGGCGGATCGGTTCGCCGCGGGCGAATCCGCTCCCGACGCTGCCCGCGATGACCGCCACCAGCGAGCGCGGCCAGCCCACGTCGTGGAGCCGAAGCCGCCAGGCGTTGCCGCCCAGCGGAGTGGCCGTCAGCTCGCGGCCGTCGGCCCGCAGACCGAACAGCCGCAGCCCGGCCGGCAGGGTCACCGTCACCACCGGCTCGCGGGCGAGCAGGTCGAACCGGGCCAGGCCCCAGGCTCGGCCAGCTTCGTCGATCGCGAGATCGACCGCCGTGCGGGGCACGGCGGCGACCGCGGGCCGCGGATCGCCGGCGGCGGGAGCCTCGTCGGCCGCGGAGGCCCGCGGGGCTGCGGGCGCTTCGTCGCGGGCGAGCCGATACGCGGGCCCCGGCTGGCCGGCGGGCAGTTCGAGACGCTCGCCCGGCACCGCCTCCGCGTCCACCGTCACGCTCAAGCCTGGTTCGGACTGCCAGCGGATCTCGAGGGGCAGATCGTCAGCCGTCACCCGGGCGAGCGGAAGCCGGCCCCGGCTGGCCGGTCGGATCGGCAGCCGGGCATCGACCTGGAGACGATGGGCCCCGGCCTCGGGTCGCTGGACGACCGTCACGATCCGGTCGGCCGTCGCCCGCGACCAGAACAGGTCGACGCGTCGCCATTCCGGCGCGGCACCGTCGCCGCCCGTCTGCCGCGTCATCACGATGTCGTCGATGATGGCGGCCGGGGGAAGCTGCACCGGGATCTCGACCACCGGCGGCTCCGACGCCTCCACCAGGTAGACCAGCCGCAGGCCCAGATGCCCGTCGGCGAAACTCACGATCAGGCTCTGCGCGGCCCGCGGTCGCGGTGACAGTCGGCGAACGGTGATCCGCGGCCGCAGTTCGCCGGCGGCCGCCGCCTCCGCCGACGCCACCGCATCGCACCGCCACATCGCGGTCGTCTCCACGCCATCCTCCGCCCGCGGCCGCACCAGCGCCATCCCCGGGGGCAGCTCGGCGGTCGCGTCGAGTCCCGCCGCGGGTCGCAGCCGCGCCGTGCGCACATCGGTCTCGACGCCTTCCAGCCACGCGAAGGGCGCGTCGAACACGCCGACCGCGTCCGCCAGGGGCATGCGAAACTCGACGGCGATCTTCTGCTGCCGCGCCAGCGGCTCTGGAATGGTGACGAGGTGACGGCCGAGACCGAGTGGCCGGACGAGTGCGCCGCCACCGGCCAGCGCCACCGGCTCGAGCGCGGGATCCGCGCGGACGACGAGCGAGCGGACGATCGTTCCCTCCGCGCCGACGTCGAAGCTGGCCGCCAGGCGGCATTCGTCGCCCCGCCAGACGATGTCGTTGAAGCTGACGGCGGCGGCCAGGCCGGACGCGAGCTTGAAGTTCGGTTCGATCGGCCGCACCAGCCGCACCTGCGCGGCTCCGGCGACGTCGAACTGCCCCGCGGCGGCGACGGGCAACCAGAGCCCGTCCCGGCCGGCCCGATCGCACTGCCAGCCACCCGCTGCCGCCGGCTCGTCGACCCGCACGACGGCTCGCGGCGCCGGCGGGAGCCTCGCGCGCATCGATTCGACGTCAGCGGTTCGCCCGAAGCCCGGCAGCAGCTCCAACTCGAGCCGCTGACTGCCCGCCGTCGTGGCGAAGACCCGCGCGACCCGCCCCTCCGCCTCGATCGTCACGTCGAGACCGCGGGACTGTTCGCCGACGCGTCTCCACGTCGCTCCGGTGTCGGCCTGATCGAGGAGCAACAGTCCGCCTGCGTCGGCCTGCAGATCGAGCGCGAGCCGCCAGCCGCCGGCGCCCGCGGTCGTTTCGCTGCCGAGCACCCGCAGCGACGGGAGGCCGTCGCCCGGGGTCTCGGCCAGGCGGCGAAAGAGCTGCTCCGGGACGAGGGCCGTGCCACCATCGGAACCGGGCGTCACGAACACCCGCAGCGGCTCGACCTCGGCGGCTCCGACGCAACTCGCGGCCGGGCCGGCGAGCCACAACGCGGCCAGAACGACGCCGGACGCCGACCGGCCGCCGGAGCGGCCGCCGCCGGCCCAGGCTCCCACGACTCCGCCCCAGAACGTGGTTCGGGCCACGGCGTCCCAAGGTGCCCCGCACCACAGCGCAGCCACCGCCGCCAGCGCGCACGCGGCGACCGCCGCCGGACCGCTGCGCCGGGCCAGCCCGCGGGCCAGAACGAGCGCGGAACACCCGGCGGCGATGGCGAGCGACCAGATCCAGCGGCGGCGGACCACGATCATCCCGGCGTTGCCGCCATCGGCGAGCACGACGCTCCCGAACCCGCGGTTGGTGAACGGCCCGGCCGGCCAGGCGCTGACGGCGCCGAACAGGCGTTCGAGCGGACCGCGGCCATCGCCCTCCCTGTCCGTCACCAGCCCGGGTGGCAGCATCAACCGCGCGTCCCGCTCGAGCACCGGCACGTCGATCCCGCACGACACGTCGCCGAGCCGCCACCAGCCGAGCCGCTCGTCGCCCCCGCCGACGCCCCGGACGACGATGCTGATCCGGCCGCTGCCAGGCGGCAGCGGGATCGCCAGCCCGCTCGCGTCGGATCCGGTCGGGGCGGCCGCGACCGGATCGCCCGCGACGGTCACCCGTTCCACCCGCAGGCCCTCGGGCAGGGCGAGCGACACGCTGTCGCGGCCCAGGTTCTCCACGTCGAACGTCGTCTCCCACTCCAGGCCGCCCGACTCGTAGCACCAACAGACGGTCGATTGCCGCCAGGCCCAGGCCCGCGCCGCGGCGGCGAGCGACGGCGGCAGCAGCTCGGCGGCGGGCCCGTCCCCGGCGATTTGCCGTGGCGCGCCGTAGGCCAGCTCGATCAGCCCCGCCTCCGACTCGGCGGCCGGGGGCAGCTCGCGCAGCCGATGGTTGGCGATCTCCGGCCGCTCCCCCGCCTCGCCCCGGATCGTGACCGTTCCGCCCGGTTGTTCCGCGGCCTCGACCCAGGCCAGCGGCACCGGCACCGCCGCCTCGAGCGGCACGGTGCGCACGGCGCGAAACCGGACGGCCGCCGCCGTCGCCGGCCTCAGCTCCACCAGCCACGATTCCGCGACCGCATCGTCGGACCGCAGGTCGCCCCGCGTCGCGTCGCCGGGGTCGAGCGGCTGGGCGGAGAGGGAGCCGGCCAGCGGATCGGCCATCGACCACTCGAGCCCGGAGCTCATGGGCTCCGAGAAGTGCACCACGACCGCGTCGAGCTCACCGGCCACGGGCCGGCACGAAAACGTGAAGGTCTCGGCCAGCCGCTCGTCTCGGGCCACGAGGTCGATGGCGACCTCGGCCTCGACCGGGGGACGGCGGCGGACCAGCCGCGTGCGAACCGCCGGCGCGCGTTCACCGGCGGCCAGGCGGGCCCGCGGCGCGGCCAGGCCGGAAAGCGGGGCGAGCCGCTCGGGCAGCGGTTCCAGCCCCAGCGGACCGCCCGGCGACTCGAGCACGGCCGCGGGCCCGACCTGGAGCTCGAGCATGGCCTGTTCGCCCGGGAAGCGAACCATGTCGATGTCGTCGCTGGAAACCTCGGCGCCCAGGGGCAGGCCGGAGCGGTGACCGGTGACCCGCAGACCGACGCCCCGCCGCGGCGTGGCGGCCTCGGCCAGACCGATCCGCAACTCGCTGCCCTGCGGCGAACGGACGACCCGCCACTCCAGCGGCCGGCCGGCCGCGACGGCCGCCTCGCCGTCGCGGCGCAGGGGGGCGTCGATCGCCTCCACCGAGTCGATGAACCACCCCCGGGCCACGTCGGCCGTGATGTCGAAGACCTGCCCGGCGACCACGCGGATGTCGGCCGTCGTCCGCCCGAGCACGGTGCCCGGCGAGATGTCCACCGTCGTCACCCGGGCCGTGTCGAGGGTGGCTTCCCGCGGCCCCACCACCACGCCGGCCCGGGCGGCCGGCGACTGGTGCTCGAGATGCACGAGCGCGGGCTCGATGCCCGCCGCCACCGGCAGCGCGGCGCGGGCGGGCACGGGCCAGCGATCGCCGATGGACGCCGCGACCGCGAGGCAGTCGACGAGGTCCAGCCGGTGCACGGCCAGGGCCGGGTCGACGACCAACCGCACCCCGCAGCCGCCCCACCGGGCGAGCGCGGGCTGCAGCACGGGCAGGGTCGTGGCCTCCTCGGCCGCGATCGGCACGACGGCCGTCACGATGATGCCCGTGCGGGCGCCCACGAGGCGATCCGGCGGCGTGATCACCACCGCATCGCCCGCGCGGGTCCAGGCGATGCCCGGCCCCTCGTCGGCGGCCCGCGCGCTCATGACCCGCATCGTGGGTGGCACGGCGAGTTCGAATCGCTCGGGTGTCCACGGTCCGGCCGGCTCGATCCTCGCCACCACTTCCGCCTGCCGACCGCCGACGGTGACCGCGTTCCAGGTGGCGATCGGCGCGGGCAGCCGGCGGTCGTCCCAGAGCACCAGCGGCAGCACGCTCCCCGGCCCCACCGGCCCGCGCGCGATGCGCCACGATCCCGGACGATCCGGGTCGGGCGCGACGCTGGCCGCCAGCGCCGCGCTGCCCGCCACGATCGGGCGGACGGCGCCGGGCAGGTCGATCGTCACGCTCGTGACCAGGGCCGGCACCAGCGGCAGCCTCACCGTCGCATCGCCCACCGCGGCGACGGGCAGGCGGATGCTGCAGGCATAGCGGCCCGGCCCCGGAGTCCGCATCGCGGAGTCTCCGTCGGGCAGGCAGAAGATGGCGGCCGCGCCCGTCCCGTCGGCGGTTTGGATCGTGCCCGCGGTGGCGGTGACGGTTCCCAGCGGCACGTGCGTCGGCAGCCAGGCCGCTTCCGCGGCCAGGTCGAACTCCAGCCTGCCTGCCAGCCGGCCGGCGTCATCGAGCGCGAGCGTGTATCGCGCCTCGACGGCCACCGGATGCCGCGCGGATCGCCCGGCGGCTCCCAGCCGCGCCACGGCATCCTCGAACTCGGCCAACGGCATCGGCACGTAGCGACCTTGGTCGAGGGGCACCTCGCGGAGCCCACCCGCAGGCACGTTGACCCGCACGAAGCCCGGATCCTCCGCCGCGATCGCCGCCGCGATCGGCAGGGCGCCCAGCACGGCCAGACAGGCCACGGCCGCCGCGCGGTTCATGAGGCGTCCCTTCCGGGCCCCGCGGCCGAGGTCGCTCCCGCCGAGGGCGCGACGATCAGCGAGACGGTGGGCGCGGCCGACCGTGTCAGGGAACTGGCCTGCCCCGCGGCCGGCCAGGCGGCCCGCCGGGGCGGCCGCCGATCCGTGAACCACCGCAGCACGGCCGCGAGGATCGCCAGCGCGGCCCCCGGAACGGCGGCCTGGCCGACGAGCAGCGCGGTCTCGGGCAGAACGCAGGCCACCAACACCGCGCCGGCCGCCAACCCGGTCACGACCGCGGGCCGCCGCCAGGCCGCGCGGTAGACCATCGCCAGCCCGATCGCCAACACGACCCCCGAGGCCGCGAGCACGAAGCACCACGTCGGCACCACCCACGCGGTGGCGACCCCGGGCGGCCCGAGGCCGGCGTAGACGAGCCGGTGCTCCTGCCGGGGCGCGGCCGCCGTGACGGCGACCGCCGGTCGACCGAGCGTCGCGGCGACCCAGTCGGCCAGCTCGGCCGTCGTCACCGTCGGCTCACGACGCCAGCCGAGGCCCGCCCAGCGCCACCGCTGCTGGCTCGTCCATGTGGTCGGCATGGCGACCAGGTGATCGTCGGGCAGGACCGCCACCTCCCAGGAAAACTGCCGCTCCAGCACGTCGGCTGCGAACCGCGGCGCGGCCAAGGGCAGCGGCCAGGGCAGCCCCAGGCCGGCGAACGTGCCGCCCCAAGGCGACGTCGTCCGCACCTCCACCAGCCTGTTGCCGCCGCCGGGCGTCGCGATGTCGATCACCAGGCGGCCGTCGTCGCGGGCCTCGAGCGGCAGGGGCGACCCGTCGACCCGGACCTCGACCGCGGTCGGGGCCGGCGAGGATGGCAACGTGATTTCGACCTGGCGCTCGGCCGGTGCCACGACGTACGCGGCGACGTCTTCGCGGCGATCCGGAAAGAGTCGTGTCCGCAGCCAGGCCGCCTCGATCACGGTGACTCCGGCCGCCTCGCGGGCGCGGGCCGAGAGGGCCAGGGGGAAGAGATTTCTGGGTTTGGGAGCCGACCACGTGCGACCGGTGCCCGACGTGGTGGCCACGTCGCGGCGCCAGGTGTCGCTCCGCGGGACGACGGTCAGGGTGGCCTCCTCCTCGATCGTCGCCACCTGGCGAATCGACCCGCTCACCACCGGCAGCGACAAGGGCACGTCGACGGCGACGGTGGCCTCCGCGGGAACGGGGGGCGTCGGGAGCCGGTACTGCACCGTGACCTCGCCGCGGCCCAGCAGGGGCGCCGGCAGGAGCGAGCGCACCAGCATCAGCGGCCGCCCCACGTCGTCGACGTCACCCGTCTCCTCGACCTCCGCGGGGGCGAGCAGTTGACCGGCCTGGCGAATCTCCAGCGATCCCGACTCGAGCACGGTGGCGGCGACGCGGAGTTCGAGAAACTCGAGCGGCACGTGCAGCACGTCGAGCCGGATCGTCTCGGAGACCGCGATCTCCCGCTCGGCGACCGCCACCAACGCCGCGACCGTGGCCTCGACCCGCCGCGGCAGGAACCGCCGCACCGCGGCGAACGAGCCCTCCGGGGCATCGAGCCGGTAGACCAGCGCCATCCGCTCGGCGGCGCCCGCCGGCAGGGCCGATGACGTCTGCCGCACGAGGCCGACGGTGCCGTCGGCTTCGGGGAGGAGCTCGATGTCGGGCTCCGACGAGACGATCACGCTCGCCGGACCGATCAGATCGCCCCGCGGCAGCGGCAGGCTCCACGCCACGCGTTCGGCCGCCGGCTCCAGCACCATCATGGCCTCGATGTCCAGGACCGCGTCGCCGGCGAGCGGCTGCACGAACGGGATCGTGACCCGATTGCCCTCGACCCGGACGCCTCCGGCATCGACCACGCCGGCGGGCCCGACGTCGCCGAGCCGCCACTCGGGATCGAGTCCGAGCGAGATGCTCCCGACGGGCGCACCCCGGACGGCGACCTTCAAGAGCGTCTGGAGGGTGACCCGCGCGGCGGAGACCGCGTAGCGATACTCCGGCTCGACCACGACGCGGCTTCGGCGCGGCCGGATGCGGAGCGGCAGGGACGCGGGCTGGGCGTCGTAGGCGAAGGCGGCGACGAGCCCGGGCTCCCGCTCGCCGGCCGGCGGATCGACCCGCCGAATGCCGGCCACGTCATCCCAGGTCGCCTGCCAGTCTCCCTCGATGACGAGGCTGACCCGGCCGCGCTGCCGCCAGGGCTCGATGCCGGAGACGGCGAAGCCGAGCGGCTCCAGCGGCGTGCCACCGGAGGGGTCGACGGGGTGCTCGCACTCCAGGTCGATCGCGGCCCCGCCGCCGGGATCGCGGCTGACATCGATCGTGACGGTGTCGCCGGTGTCGGCCCCCACGACCAGCCTCCCGTCACCGCCCACCCGGCGCAGCACCGCCCGCGGTGGAAGCTCGATCTGGACCCGATTGGGTGCGGGAGGAAGGTTCGCCAACGCGAGCCGCGCGGTGATCCGGGCCGTGCGGCCGTCGATTCGCACCACGCTCTCGCAGTCGGCCTCCGCCAAGGCCTCGGCCACCCGCGCCCGGGCCGCGGCCGCGATCACGATCCGGACGCCGGCGGCGACGCCGGTCACGCTGACGCGGCTCCCGGTCGCCTCGGGGGCAGTCTCGATCTTTCCCGCGAGCGGCGGCCTGAGGGTCACCTGCGGCTCGGGCCGCGCCGTCTCGATGTCGATTCGCGACGTCACCGCGACGGGAAGGGCAAGCGCGAACGACTCCTGCTCGGCGCCCGCCTCCACCGGCAGGCGGCCGGTCAGCCGCACGGTGTGCCGCAGGTCGGCCGCACCGTCGGCGGGCGGCTCGAACCAGCAGCGGTAGCCGGCGCCTTCCGGATCCGCGTCCACGAGCATCCGGCCCGGGCCGTCATGCTCCGGAGGTGCCTCGAGCAACACCTGCCCCAGTTCGAGCGGCACCATCGCCCAACCCGCGCGGGTCTGGCGGACGCGGCACTCGACGGCGACGGGGCAGGAGCGGGCCGCGGGTTCGAGCCCGCGGGCGTCGATCTTCACGACCGCGCTCTCGAGCACGGCCGCCGGCGGCAGGGCCGGTCCGCCGAGCCCCTCGCGAATGCGGAACAGTTCGAGGAAGTCGGCGTAGCGGAAGCCCGGGACCGGCACGAGCCGGCCTGCGTCGTCCTTCAGATAATAGATCTCGGGGGCCTGTTCCCGGATGCCGGGGGCCTGCTCGCCGACTGCGGCGGCAGGCGGCGCCGGGACGCCGGGTGTCGCAGCCTGGTCTTGGGCCGGAGCATCGAGCGGCCAGACCGCCACCGCGACGGTCACGAGCATGACCGAACGGATCAGGAAGCGCCGGGAGACGGACAAGCGAGGTGGCATCGTGGGGGCCGCAGAAAACGGCTCCCCATAGCCTACCCCGCAATCCTGCGCAGAAGGTTCACAGACCCCAGACCGCCCACGCGGCACAACCGGCAGAATCGATCCCGCACGTCAGCCGGCCAGGATCGCTCGCGTGGCCTCGAGCAGATCCGGCGTGCTGGCGGCGATGAAGGCCGGATCGTCGAGCGGCACGGCCGCCGACGTGAACCCGCCCACCGCGCCCCCCGCCTCGCGCACGATCAAGAACCCGGCCGCGGCGTCCCAGCAGGCGATCCGTCGAGCCCAGAAGGTGTGCAGGCGGCCGCACGCAAGCCACGCGAGATTGAGCGCCGTCGAGCCCGTCCGGCGCACGGAATGGACGTGGGGCAAAATCCGGAGGAAGTCGGCCACCGCGGGGGCATCGGCCGCGACCTGCGGCGGAAAACTGAGGGCGGCCAGCGCCCCGCCCGGCACGCGAACGGGCGCCGTCCGGATCGGCTCGCCGTCGAGCGAGGCGCCGCCCCCGGCCCGTGCCGTGAAGCACTCGCCCCGGAGCGGATCGAAGATCGTCGCGGCCAGGATCTCGTCGCCACACGCCAGCGCGATCGAGACGCACCAGGCAGGAAAACCGTGGACGTAGTTCGTCGTGCCGTCGAGCGGATCGACGATCCAACGCGTGCCGGAGCCCGAATGGCCTTCCGCCCCCGGCGGCGGCTGGGCCACGCCGGCGTCGGCTTCCTCTCCCACGAAGCCATGGTCGGGGAACGCCGCGGCGATGATTCGGCGGATCTCGCGCTGCGAGGCGAAGTCGGCTTCCGTGACCAGGTCTTTCGGACCCTTCGCCGTCGCGCGGAATCTCCCGACCCAATCGAGGAGCACGGCGCCGCCGGCCCGGGCCGCAGCCTCGCAGACGGCCAAGGGGTCCGGGGCGGGCATGTGGGGATTCCTGAAGCGGAGGGGCTCGACGGTGATCGGGTATCGTATGCGAGGCCGACCGCGGCCGGGAACCTGCCGCGACGGCGGCCAGTCGGATCATGCCCATGACCTCACCCCCGACCGCCGCC
>Ga0214917_10003419_pt1 | contig 18329 bp, 16 predicted proteins | sample LL_1208_BB_MetaG_FD_177983 | JGI IMG/M metagenome (GOLD analysis project Ga0214917, IMG submission 177983) | Freshwater microbial communities from Lake Lanier, Atlanta, Georgia, United States - LL_1208_BB | ecosystem: Environmental > Aquatic > Freshwater > Lake | place: USA: Georgia | collected...
ATTTTCATTAAAATTGTTGAGATTAAATGGAAACTTCGCAGAGTAACTTCAATTGAAACTGGAATTTTTGGTAATGAAATTTTAGAATTTGATGCAGATAGTAGCAAACCTAAATTTTCAGATAAGATTTTAGGAAATACGTTTACTAAAAATCATCAAAATTCAGTTAATAAAAATCAATCTTTAATTGGTGTTGCCTTTACAAAAGATTCCAATGCTGGAAGCGCTTTGTTAAAGCTTAATACAATTGAAGGGCGATTGATTAGCAGAAGTCAGATGTATGAGGATCTTCTTTTTAGGACTCAAAAAAAAAGAAGAAAGGGAGGTAAAAAATGAAAAAAATTCATCCTTCCAAAATCAGTTATTATGCACGTAATAAAAGGCTTTTTTTATCAAATCCAAGGTACAAAAGCATGTACCGTATTAAAACAAAGCCAACTTTTACAAATGCATTTTTTAATACACTTATAAAAGAGGAATGTTCTAAATTTTTAAAAGAAAATGGTGAGCATATAAAAAAAGAAAATCCTGCTTTGTATAAATCAATAACCGGAAAAACTTTAGCATCAGAAACATCTAAACCAGAAGAGGTTAAAGAAAAAAAATCTTATAATGAATTAGATGAGTATCACAAAAAAAGAGATGCCGAACGTAAGGCAGAACTTGAAAAAGCTAGAGCACAGTTAAAAAAGAATGAAGTTAAAATTAACTTTGTTAGGCCACAAAAAGATTGGTCAAAATATGGTGGCTGGGTAAATGCTTATGAACCTGTTAATAAAGGCAGATTAGGTAGTACTCAGGAATGGAAAAAAGAAAAACCTTACCCAAAATATTATTAACTGTATGAAAGGATGAGATTAAATGACTTTTTTACAACTAAAAAGTTAACTTTGTAACAAAAGTGTCATTAAATTGTAATAATAAAAACATTTAATAAAATTATTATGAAAAAATTAAATAACAAAGGATAATTATGATTAAACTTAAAACAATATTTATCACTGCAGTTGCTGTTATAATTTCATCTCAAGCAATAGCACGTGATCAAATTAAAATAGTTGGATCTTCAACTGTATATCCCTACACAACAGTAGTTGCAGAAAGATTTGGAAAACAAGGAAAATTTAAAACACCAGTAGTTGAAAGCACAGGTACAGGCGGTGGTTTTAAATCTTTTTGCGGCGGGGTAGGCGTGCAACATCCTGATATGACAGGAGCATCCAGAGCTATTAAAAAAGATGAAATGGAACTTTGTATTAAAAATGGTGTCACAGAAATTATTGAGCTACCTATCGGTAACGATGGTTTAACATTTGCTCATTCAATCAAAGGTAAAGATGCTAATTTTACAAAAGCTCAACTATGGAAAGCAATTGCTCATGATGTAGTAATTGATGGTAAGCTTGTTAAAAATCCATATAAAAATTGGAATGAGATTGATAAATCCTTGCCAGATATAAAAATTGAAATTTTAGTTGCTCCACCAACATCTGGAACACGTGATGCGTGGGATGACTTGATAATGAACAAGGGTTGCGACGAAGCTTTTAAAAAATTAACAGATCCAAAAAATTGCACAAAATATAGAGAGGATGCTGCTGTAATTGAAGCTGGCGAGAATGATACGTTAATCGTTCAAAAACTTGGCTCTTCTCCAAATGCATTTGGTTATTTTGGATATAGTTACCTAGTTGCAAACAAAGATAAAATTAAGGCTGCGAAAATTGATGGAATTGCTCCAACAATTGAAGGGATACAAAAATATACATATCCTGTTGCAAGACCATTATTTCTTTACGCTAAAAAAGCACACGCGTCTGTAATTCCAGGATTTAAAGAATTCTTAGCAGAATATACTGGAAAAACAGCAGTTGGTTCAACTGGCTATTTATTTAAAGTTGGTTTAGTTCCAAACGCCAAAGAAACAGAGGAAAAAGTTAGAGACGTTGCTGCTAATTTAGTAGCGATGAAAAACTAAGCTAAACTTTACTTAAGTTAATTGGATTTAGAGCCGAAATTATTTTCGGCTCTAAAAATAAAAGTTAAGTAGCATCAAATAATATAAGTCAAATGAACCTTATAATTCTATCATTGATTGCTGTCTTTAGTTTATCTTGTTATTTTTTCGGAAAATCAAAAGTTTTAAAACAAACAAAAATAAGTGGAAAAAAATTCCATTCATTACCTGAATATTATGGTTATTACTTAGCAGCTTGGTGTGGTTTGCCGGCATTAATAATATTATTTTTTTGGTCTTTTTCTGAATTATATTTTGTCAAATTTTTTATTTTATCCGATTTTAGAGCCGACCCTTCAATTGATGAGAATAAATTAAATTTAATATTTTCCGAAATTAAGTCTTTAGCTGAGAAAAACTTTTCAGGGACCATTCCTCAGAATTTAATACCCTACGCTGAAAAATTTTTAAGCCTAAATAAGATTTTAGAATTATCAAAATTTGCAGTTATTTTTAGTGTGATAATATTTTGTTTGTCTTTTGCTTATACCCAAATTCTAAAAAATATAAGAGCTCGAGAAAGTGTAGAAAAAGTAATTAGAGTTGTGATGTTCTTATGTGCAGCAATTGCAGTATTTACAACCATTGGAATTGTACTTTCGTTACTTTTTGAAAGCATTAAATTTTTCACAGCAGTCTCTATTTTTGACTTTATAACAGGCACTAATTGGGCACCTGGTCGAGCATTTGTTAGAGATGCTTCAGTTCAAACTGCTGACGTTGAAAATGTATTTGGCGCAGTCCCTTTATTTTGGGGAACTTTTTTCATAGCAATGATTGCTATGTGCGTTGCAGTTCCTATTGGACTTTTTTCTGGAATATATATGGCTGAGTACGCTTCTAGTAAAGTTAGAAGGTTTGCAAAACCACTAATTGAAGTTTTGGCTGGAGTTCCAACTGTAGTTTATGGTTTCTTTGCAGCATTAACCGTTGGCCCTTTTTTTAGAATTATTGGTGAAGGAATTGGATTAAATGTATCCTCAGAAAGCGCCTTAGCAGCTGGAATGGTCATGGGGGTCATGATTATTCCTTATGTTTCATCACTTACTGATGATGTAATTAATGCTGTTCCAGTTTCGTTAAGAGAAGGTTCTTATGCAATGGGTGCGACCAAATCTGAAACTATAAAAAAAGTTGTCTTGCCAGCCGCTCTTCCAGGAGTTGTTGGATCAATACTTCTTGCAATATCAAGAGCTGTTGGGGAGACCATGATTGTTGTTATGGCTGCTGGACTTGGTGCAAATTTAACAATGAATCCATTAGAAGCTTCCACTACAATTACAACTCAAATCGTAACAATTTTAATAGGAGATCAGTCTTTTAATAATCCAAAAACTCAAGCAGCTTTTGCCTTAGGAATCACACTATTTTTTTTCACATTAGTTATAAACATAATTGCTTTAAGCATCGTTAAAAAATTTAGGGAAAAATATGAATAGCAAAGAGAAAGAAATCTTACTAAAGAAGCGTTATAGTGCTGAAAAAAGATTTAGATTTTTTGGTATCTCATCAATCATTTTAGCATTATCATTTTTATGTATTTTGCTCGTAAATATTTTTACTAATGGTTTAAGCGCTTTTTCAAGGACAGAAATACTTCTAAAAATTAATTTTAATGAAAAAAAAATAGGTATTAACTCAAGTTCTACTGATAAGGAAATTAGGCAGGCTAATTTTGATGAAATTTTACAAGAGGCCTTATTAAGTTTAGCTCCAAATGCTCCAGAACTAAAACAAGCAGAATTGATAGATCTTGTAAGTATAGAGGCAACTTCTGAAATTAAAAAGTTTTTTTTAAAAAATAAAAGTGTTTTAAATAAAACTGCAGAAGTAGCGTTAACACTCTCAGATGATCTTGATCAAGTGCATAAAGGTAATTTTCCAAGGAATATACCTGAGGATCGAAGAAGATTTTCAGATTTTCAATTAAAAATTTATGATGAACAAAATGCAAAAAATAAAATTATTAGTGAATTTAATTGGCCATTCATTTTTAATGCTGACTCTAGAGAGCCAGAAATTGCAGGTGTTGGAGCGTCATTAATGGGATCTTTTTTTACTTTAATTGTTTGTTTACTTTTATCATTTCCTCTTGGTATCTTGGCTGCAATTTATTTAGAGGAATTTGCCCCAAAAAATAAAATTACCGAAATTATTGAGGTAAATGTTAACAATTTGGCCGCAGTGCCATCCATAGTATTTGGATTATTAGGTCTTGGTATTTTTTTAAATTATTTTTACTTACCAAGATCAACACCGCTAGTTGGAGGTTTGGTTCTTGCTTTGATGACATTGCCTAGAATTATTATACCATGTAGAGCAGCTCTAAAGGCAGTTCCACCCTCAATAAGAGAGGGTGCTTTAGCCTTAGGAGCGTCAAAAGTTCAAACAGTAATGCACAATGTCGTACCTTTAGCTATGCCAGGAACTTTATCAGGAACGATTATAGGACTTAGCCAAGCTTTAGGAGAAACTGCTCCACTTTTATTAATTGGAATGGTAGCTTTTATTAATGTGGTTCCGTCCTCACCATTTGACCCCTCCGCAGTTTTACCTGTGCAGGTTTATTTATGGTCAGAGTCAGCAGAAAGAGGATTTGTTGAAAAAACTTCAGCTACCATAATAATTTTAATTTTTTTCCTAGCATTTATGAACTCATTTGCAATTTACTTAAGAAACAAATTTGAAAAAAAATGGAGCTAACATGAAAAATGAAAAAATAAAAATATCTACAAAAAATTTAAATGTTTTTTACGGCGCGAAACAAGCTCTTTTTGATGTAAATTTAGAGTTGGAAGAAAAAAAAGTAACAGCCTTGATCGGACCTTCTGGATGCGGAAAATCCACCTATATAAGATGTTTAAATAGAATGAATGATGTTATCGATATATGTAAAGTTGAAGGTTCTATAAAAATAGATGGACAAGAAATAAATAAAAAAGATGTTGATGTAAATTTACTTAGGGAAAAAGTAGGAATGGTTTTTCAAAAACCAAATCCTTTTCCAAAAAGTATTTATGATAACATTGCATACGGGCCAAGAATTCATGGTCTAGCGGATAATAAGGATGACTTAGATAAGATAGTTGAAAGTAGCCTCAAAAAAGCAGCTCTTTGGGAAGAGGTAAAAGATCGCTTAAACCAGCCAGGGACAGGACTATCAGGTGGTCAGCAACAAAGACTTTGTATAGCAAGAACAATTTCAATTAATCCTGAGGTAATCCTAATGGATGAACCATGTTCAGCTTTAGATCCAATCGCAACAGCAAAAATTGAGGAGCTTATTGATGAGTTGAAAAAAACCTATACAATTGTAATAGTTACACACTCAATGTCACAAGCAGCTAGAGTTTCGCAAAATACTGGATTTTTTCATTTAGGTAAAATTTTAGAATTTAATTTAACTGAAAAAATATTTAAGAATCCTGATAATAAATTAACTCAGGATTATATAACAGGAAGGTTTGGTTAATAATGTCAGAACATATAGTTAGTTCGTACGAGGGACAATTAAAAACACTGCATAGCACAGTTTTAAAAATGGGAGCATTATGTGAAAATCAGTTCTCAAATTCAATAATAGCGTTAGTCAAAAAAGATGAAGAGTTAGTTGATAAAGTTATAGGAAAAGATGAAAGAATTGATGAGTTAGAAAAAAAAATTGATGATCAAGTTGTTAACCTTATAACTTTAAGACAACCTATGGCAATTGATCTAAGGGAAACCGTATCAGCAATGAGGATTGCTGCTGAACTAGAAAGAATAGGTGATCTTGCAAAAAATATTGCAAAGAGAGTTAAGCATGTAAAAGTAGATCTAAATAATGGAAATTTTTCCTTAATTAAATCTGCTTCTGATCTTGTTCAGGGGAATTTAAAAAAAACATTAGACTCGTACTCTAAAAATGATGAAAAATTGGCCTTATCTGTGTGGAGTAGCGATAAAGAAGTTGATGTAATAATTAACAAATTATTAGAGGATTTGTTAAATCACATGAAAAATGAAAAAAAAAATATAGAGTCTTTAACTCACCTTCTTTTTATTGCAAAAAACATCGAGCGAATAGGTGACCACTCAACTAATATTTGCGAGTATGTTCACTTTTTAATTAAAGGAGAAGACATAAAGGGTGACAGACCCAAAGGTTAAATAATTTTTATTCAAATGCTAGCTAATGTACTTCTAGTTGAGGATGAAAAGTCGATTACAACTTTAATAAAATATAATCTAGAAAAAGAAGGTTTCAAAGTTTATTGCTCAGAAACAGGAGAGGATGCTTTAAAAATTATTAAAGAAAAAATACCTGATTTAGTAATATTAGATTGGATGCTTCCTGATACTTCAGGGATTGATATTTGTAGGCAAATAAAAGTAGATAAAAAATTAAAAAATATACCAGTTTTAATTTTAACTGCTAAAGGCGAGCCTGATGACAAAATTAAAGGTCTAGAGGTCGGAGCTGACGATTATGTAACAAAACCATTTAATAATAAGGAATTATTATTAAGAGTAAAATCATTAATTAAAAGAGCAAAACCTTCTCTTCTAGACGAGACTGCAACTTTCAAAGATTTAAAGATCGACAGAATTACAAAAAAGGTTTTTAGAGATAATAAAGAAATAAAATTAGGACCAATTGAATATAAATTATTAGATTTTTTTATAAAAAGTCCACAAAGAGTTTATTCCAGAGAACAGTTATTAAATAATGTATGGGGTGAGAATATAAATGTTGAGAGTAGAACTGTTGATGTTCATATAAGAAGACTTAGAAAAGCTATAAACTTGGATAATAAAATAGATTTAATAAGAACAGTTAGATCATCGGGTTATTCATTAGATGCTTAGCGAAAATCTTTTGGAGTTTTAAATAAATTTAAATTTCCTGAATAGTTTTTTAAATTTTCCCATTTTTTAATATTAAATACTAATTTTGCAATTGCAGATGTGCTAAATTTTTTTTTTATAAAAGATAATTTATTTTTCTTTATTAATTTTAAAACTAAATTTTTACAGCACGGTTCATGGTTAACTATAAGAATATTTTTATATTTTTTTTTTATATTTTTAATTGTATTTAATATAAAACTCTCGCTGCATAGATAGAATTTTTTAGAGTATATTATTTTTTTGCAACTAATATTATTTTTTAAAATTTTAAAAGTTTGTTTGGTTCTTCTAGAAGAAGATATGTAGGCCAAATCAAATGTGATTTTTTTCTTTTTAAGAAATGCAATTATTAATTTAATATCTTTTTTTCCTCTGTTGGAAAGGGGTCTTTCAAAATCGTTAATATTATGATCATTCCAGCTAGATTTGGAATGTCGCATGACATATAAATTTAACATTGTTGTAATATATTAAGTCATAGATTTTTAAATAAACCTAAATGCAAAAAAAAGAAAAAAAATTAAATAAGTACATTAATCGAGAAATATCTTGGTTAAAATTTAATTTGCGAGTTCTGGCTGAGGCTTCAAATTTAAAAAATCCCATACTTGAGCGTTTAAAATTTTTATCCATTGCAGCAAATAATTTAGATGAATTTTTTATGGTCAGAGTAGCTGGAATTTATAATCAAATTAAAGATAAAGTTTCTTTTTTATCGCATGACGGACTGACAAGTCAAAAGCAGCTCGCGCGCATTATAATTAAAACAAAACGACTATTAGCAGCTTCGAATGAAGCCTGGTCGAACTTAAAAGTCGATTTAAGCAAAGAAGGAATATTATTTGTATCTTATCGTGATCTTAATAAATCAGAAAAAGTAAGATTAAATAAAATATTTAGAGAAAATATTTATCCTATATTAACTCCATTGATTATAGATCCATCACATCCTTTTCCATTTATTCCAAATAAAGGACATTTTTTAGTGTTGTTATTAAATAAAAGAAATAAGAATAAAAAATTTTTTGCTACAATTTTAATACCACAAAATATTGAACGTTTTATTAATATTAGTAATAGAGTTGACGTTAAAAAATATTTAAGCATTGAACATATTATCAGTAATTACGTAAATTATTTATTTCCAGGCTATCATCTTAATAAATACACCTCAGTAAGAGTTATAAGAGACAGTGATATTGAGTTTCAAGAGGAGGCGGAAGACTTAATATTGTATTTGGAAAAAGCTTTAAAGAAAAGACGAAGAGGTCGAATTGTTAAATTAGAAATAAGATCTAATGCTGATCCTTTATTAAAGAAATTTGTTTATAAAAAATTAGAAGTAACGGAAGACGAAGTATATGAAATAGATAGTTTTGTCGGAATCCATCAAATTGACCAAATTTATAACAAAAAAAATACAAACTTAGTATTTAAATCATTTTATCCAAGACAAGTAGAAAGACTAAAACAATTCAATAATGATTATTTTGCAACTATTAAAGCAAAAGATTTCATAGTTCATCATCCATATGAAACTTTTGATGCTGTTATACAGTTTCTAACACAAGCCGCTGAAGATCTTAATGTCATTGCTATAAAACAAACTCTTTATAGAACTACTTCTGACTCACCAATTGTTAAAGCATTAGTGCTTGCAGCAGAAAAAGGTAAATCAGTTACTGCTGTAGTGGAGGTTAAAGCAAGATTTGATGAAGAAAAAAATATTAGTTTAGCCTCTACTCTCGAAAAAGCAGGTGTGCAGGTGGTTTATGGTTTTATAAAACTAAAAACACATGCAAAAGCTAGCTTAATTGTCAGAAAAGAAAAAAGTAAATTAGTTAGTTATGTGCATCTTGGCACTGGCAATTATCATCCAGTTAATGCCAAAATATATACAGACTTGTCATTTTTTAGTTCAGATAAAATTATATGTGAAGATGTAGAGAAATTTTTTAATTACATAACAACTTATGCAGAACCTAAAAAGTTAAAAAAATTAATTTTATCTCCGTTATTTTTAAGAACAAAATTATATTCATTTATAGATCAAGAAATTGAAAATAAATCAAAAGGTAAGCATGCTGAAATATGGATAAAGCTTAATTCTTTAGTAGATAAAGCGATGATCGATAAATTGTACCAAGCATCTAACGCTGGAGTTAAAATTTGCTTATTTGTTAGAGGTATTTGTTGTCTTAAACCTGGTATAAAGGGACTTTCTGAAAATATTATTGTAAAGAGTATTGTTGGGAGATTTTTAGAACATTCAAGAATTTATTGTTTTGCAAATGGAGAAATAATGCCATCAAGATCTAATCTTGCATTTTTTAGTTCAGCAGATTTAATGACAAGAAATTTAGATCGAAGAGTTGAATTATTAATACCTATAGAAAATTCTACAGTACATGAGCAGGTATTAGATCAAATCATGCTTGCTAATTATAAAGATGCTGAAAATAGTTGGTTCTTAAAATCCGACGAAAGTTATGAAAAAATTAAAGCAACAGCAGAGAATAATTTTTCTGCACACAATTATTTCATGAAAAATCCTAGTTTGTCTGGTAGAGGCAGTTCTATAAATTTAAGTATGCCCGAAAAATTAAGATTAGTTAGATAGTGTAAAAATGATCGCGCGAGAAAGAGATTTCATAAATAAAGAAGCAATTATTGATCTTGGATCTAATTCCATCCGAATGTTAATTTATGATAATATTTTAAATTCGCAAATACCAGTTTTTAATGAAAAAGCAGTTTGTCAATTAGGAAAAAATTTAGATCGTACTGGAAAGCTTAATCCAAAAGGAGCTGAATTTGCTTTAACTGTCTTAAAAAGATTTAAACAGATACTTAGTAATCTTAAGGTTAAAAAATACAAAGCAATAGGAACAGCTGCTCTTCGAGAGGCAATTGATGCTAAAGAGTTTATTATTAAGGCTCAAAAAATTATTAAAAAAAAAATTATAATTTTATCAGGTAATAAAGAAGCTGAAAATTCAGCTCTTGGCGTCATCATAGGTTTTCAAAAGGTAAACGGCCTTGTAGCTGACCTAGGAGGAGGAAGTTTAGAACTAGCAAGAGTAGAAAAAAATATTATTCATGACAAAATATCATTACCTTTAGGTGTCTTAAGGCTTTTTAACCAACCAAAAAAAAATAAGAATAAAGTAAAAAAAATTATAAGTTTTTATTTAAATAAAATTCAATGGCTAAGAAAAAATAAGATTAAAAACCTTTATTTATGTGGGGGAACATGGAGAACTCTAATGAATGCACATATGATTAAGACAAATTACCCTTTAGCTATTTTACATCAATATAAACTGTCAAGTTTAGACACTTTAAAATTTGTAAATAGATTGAATACAGTAAAAGCAATTAAATCAGAGAAATTACTTTCTGCCACTAAATCAAGAACTAATTATATTCCAATAGGAGGTTTCATATTATCAAACCTTATTAGAATTTGTGATCCAATTAATGTTTTTCTTTCGCAATCAGGAGTTAGGGAAGGTTCTTTAATAAGCAAGTCTCATTTAAAAGTTTTGCAGAATAATTCCTTAAGTAGATCGGTTCATTTTTTATCTCATAAAAAAGCAGACTATGCTGCTAATTATCTAAAACTATACAATTTTATTAGAAATCTTTTTTCAACTAATGAAAAATATTTTCCTTCTAGACTTTTGCTACCTGCATGTTCATTAAGTAATTTTGATTGGGGTCTAGGAGTTTACCAGAGAGCTGAATTAGTTTTTCAGGAAGTTATTAATGCGCCTTTTTTGAAATTATCTCATAGCGATAGAATTAAACTCGGACTAGTTTCTTTTTGGAGACATTGTTCCACTAAATATTATCCAAATGTTGAATTTGTAAAATTACTAAGCAATGAAGAGATTGCAGTTTGCAAACAGATTGGAGCGGCTTTACGATTAGCATCTTCGATTGGAGTTATATCTAATATATTTTTTGATAAGATAAAAATTTATAAAAATAGCAATAAAGATCTAATCCTAAAAGTTTCTAAAAAAGATATACAAGTAATTTCTAACCAAGTTCAAAAAAGATTAAGATCTTTAGGCGAAGAAATGAAACTAAAATCTAAGATTATTTATACTAATTAAGCAGACTTAATTTTCTTTTCAAAAAACTCTGGAAGCTCCTCTGTTCCTTTTGTATTCTTATCCTCTTCTTCATTTTTCCACCCTTTAGGTTGGTAAGCATGAAGAACGTGTAATTTACAATAAACTCTTTCTTCCATGGGATTTCTTCCACAGAAGTAAAAATTAGCTTCATCAGGATGACCGATTGGCCATCTACAAGTTTTTTCGTTTAAATTTTCTAAGCTGGTTGGATTTTCAGGTTCAAAATCTTTTTCAATTACAATAGCTCTAAGACCTCGAGGTTTTCTTAATCTTTTTAATGGAACACTATTTTTGTGATGAAATTTATTTTCACTTTTTTGAATGTAAATATTTCTAGAATGAGATCTGCTAGCAAGTCCTAAGCGGTGTGACTTTCCAATAACAGCATTTCTGGAAATTCCATCGCCAAGCATTGCAGCGATTTGACTTGCAGTATGACCTTCGTTCCAAAGTTTTTTTAACTGCTCAGTTTTTTCTGGTGTCCATCCCATAAAGACGTGTTAAATACTATATGTAGTCTAAGCTAAAGTAAATTATACCATATATAGGTTAAAAAAGTGCAGAAGAATCAGTGATTTATTTAATTTACATAAATTTATCCACATTTATCTGTATATTTTAATAATACTTAAAAATATGAACGCAATTAAAGATTATAAAATTAGAGTTCCTAAGGCGATGTCCATAAATTGGATTGGTTTTTACACGCTCTATAAAAAAGAAATTTTAAGATTTTTAAATGTTTGGATACAAACAGTATTCTCTCCAATAGTTACTCTTGTACTTTTCTTAGCAGTTTTCACTGTGGCTCTAGGCCTAAATAGAAACAATGTTTTAGGTCATGATTACGGTGTATTTATATTACCGGGCCTTATCTGTATGCAGATATTGCAAAATGCTTTTGCAAATACTTCTTCTTCATTAATGATCGCTAAGATTCAAGGAAATATTGTTGACATATTATATCCACCATTAAGTGCAATGGAGGTAACATGCGCAATGTTGCTCGGCGCAATAACTAGAGGATTAATTATTGGATTATTTTCAATTTTAGTAATGATACCTTTTGCTCATATCCCGATTTATAACATCTTTATAATTATTTTATTTGCATTACTTGGATCTTCAATGCTTGCATGTTTAGGATTTATTACAGGTTTGTGGGCGCAAAAGTTTGATAATATGGCAACAATTACAAATTTTATTGTTGTTCCCCTATCTTTTTTGTCAGGTACTTTTTATTCTATACAAAATTTACATTCAGTATTTTATTTCATTAGTCATGTTAACCCTTTCTTTTATGCCATTGACGGATTTAGATATGGTTTTCTAGGCCAAGCTGATGGATCAGTTATATTAGGATTTTTTTATTTAACATTTATCAATTTAGCTTTATGGGTAATATGTTATATCCTTTTTAAAAAAGGCTATAGAATTAAAAGCTAATTTTCATGAGTTCAATATTAGGCACATATAAAAGGAGAGATGTTTCTTTTTCTGAAGGAAAGGGAGTTTACCTTACCTCAACTGCAGGTGAGAAATATTTAGATTTTGTATCGGGCATTGCAGTAAATTCATTGGGCCACTGTCATCCTTATTTAGTAGAAGCTATAAAAAAACAATCTGAGAAGTTGTGGCATGTATCAAATGTTTTTACAATTCCGGAACAGGAGAGATTAGCTAAAAGATTAACGGATAATAGTTTTGCAGATTTTGTTATTTTTGTAAATTCTGGAGCAGAGGCAACAGAGGCAAGTATAAAAGTTGCAAGAAAATATTTTTTTGAAATTGGCCAACCTGAAAGAAACAGAATTATTACTTTTGAAGGAGCCTTTCATGGAAGAACTTTAGCTGCATTATTTGCAGCCAATAATAAAGAGCATACTCTAGGATTTGGGCCTAGAGTAGATGGTTTTGATCAAGTTCCATTTGGTGATCATGAGGCTTTAAAAAAAGCCATTACAAAAAATACTGCCGCAATCATGCTTGAAACAGTTCAGGGTGAGGGTGGAGTTAGAGTTGTTCCAGATTATTGTCTAAAGCCTTTAAGAAAACTTTGTGATGACAATGGAATTTTACTTATTTTAGATGAGGTTCAGTGTGGAATTGGAAGAACTGGAAAACTATTTGCATTTGAATGGGCAAATGTTGATCCAGATATTGTTCCTATCGCAAAAGGAATTGGCGGAGGTTTTCCTATAGGTGCATGTTTAGTAAATAAAAAAGTTGCAATTGGAATGAAACCTGGAACACACGGAAGTACTTTTGGAGGAAACCCTTTAGCAATGAGCATTGGTAATGCTGTGTTAGATATAATTTTAAAAAAAGGATTTTTAGAAAATGTTCAAGAAGTTGGTAATTATTTTGAAAAGGAATTAAAAGAACTGCAAAAAAAATATAGTAATGTCATTGAACAGGTCAGGGGGATTGGTCTTTTAAGAGGAATTAAATTGAAAATAGATAATAATAAGTTTTTAGATCATTTGTTTCAAAATAAGATGCTAGCAGTTAAAGCTGGCGATAACGTTGTAAGATTATTACCCCCACTTATTGTTGAAAAAAAAGATATTGATGAAGCGATAAGAATAATCACAAAAACTTGCTCTGAATTTTAATTATGAAACATTTTTTAGATTTAAGTTTGATTGAAAAAAAAGAATTAAGACAGATTGTTGAAAATTCTAAGACAAGAAAAAAGAATAGAAACAACAAAGGTAAAGTTCTAGTTGATAAAGATAATCCTTTAGAGGGAAAAATGTTACTTATGGTTTTTGAAAAACCATCAACAAGAACAAGACTTTCTTTCGATTTAGCAATGAGACAGTTAGGTGGTCAAACAATTGTTATTAATTCAGAAAATTTGCATGTGGGTATTGGTGGTGAGACCATCGAGGACACTGCAAGAATATTCTCTGTTTTTTCTGATATTATTATGCTTAGAACTTTTGAACATAGTACTTTATTAAAATTTTCTAAACTTTTGACCGTTCCAATTATTAACGGGTTAACCAATGATAGTCATCCTTGTCAGATTTTAAGTGACGTCATGACTTTTGAAGAAATCAAAGGATCTATTGCAGGCAAAAAAATTGCTTGGGTTGGTGACGGTAATAACGTTACTAACTCTTTAATAGAAGCTGCTGCACAATTTGATTTTGAATTAAAAATTGCTTGTCCAAAAGGTTACATGCCTTCTAAAAAAGTTATAGCTTGGGCCAAAAAGAAAAAGGCAGATTTTGAAATATTACATGATGCAAAAGATGCAGCAGATAATGCAGACTGTATTATGACGGATAAATGGATTTCCATGGGAGATAAGGGAAATTTAAGTAAAAAAAGAAAAGCTTTTAAACACTTTCAAGTTAATGAGAAATTAATGAAAGTTGCAAAGAAAGATGCGATTTTTATGCATGATTTACCTGCACAAAGAGGAGAAGAGGTAAGTGCTGGAGTGATTGATGGCAAACAATCAGTTGTTTGGCAGCAAGCTGAAAATAGACTGCACTGTCAAAAAGGAATTATTGAGTGGTGCCTAAAAGGTAAATGATTGAAAGAGCAATTGTTTTAGCTGCAGGCTTTGGAAAAAGAGTTCTTCCCCTTACTAATAATACTCCAAAACCACTACTAAAAATTAATAATGTAAGTTTACTTGCAAACACTTTAAATTTTTTAAAAAAATTTGGAGTTAAACATTTTGCAATTAATACTCATCATCTTGGTGAACAAATAGAAAATTTTGCAAAAACTAATAAAGGTATTTACGATATTAAAATTTTTAAAGAAAAAGAAATCTTAGGGACAGGAGGCGGCATTAGAAATGCTTTGTCATTTTTTTTAGACAAACCATTTATCTCTATTAATAGCGATACTATTTGGTCTGATGAATATTTATCACCTCTAAAAAATTTATATAAAAATTTTACTAAATTTAATGCAAATTCAGGTCTTTTAATGATTAAAAGAGAAAATAGTTTCGATGAAACTTTAAAGGGAGATTTTACCATAAAATCAGACCCTTTTTTGTTTAGACAAGCTGGCGATACTAATAATTTAATTTTTACAGGCTGTCAGATTATTAATCCTATTTTATTAAAAGATAAAAAGAATGAAAATTTTTCAATTCAACCTGTTTGGGATGAAGCAATTGCTGATAAGAAAATGGTTGGCGAAGTTGCACAAAATATATTTTATCACGTAACGGACTTAAATATTTACGAGAAGTTAAAAAAGTTAGATCTTATTCGTTAATTAAGATTTTTTTGGCTCGTTTTTGATCTAAATATAAATATTTTGATAAACTCATATCATTTTTAAATATAATATGAATTGGATTTCCTGTTGGAATTTCAAGTTCAATAATTGAGCTGTCTGTAATATTAAATATTTTTTTACAAAGAGATCTTAAGCTGTTTCCATGAGCTGAGATAATTATATTTTTTTCTTTTTTTAAAATTGGCAAAATATTTTTTTCATAATAAGGAATAACTCTTTTAAAAGTATCCTTAAGGGACTCTGTGTCAGGAATTAAATTTTTATTAATATTTTTATAAATTGGGTAATGAATAGGGTGATTAGGATTGCTTTTATCCATTGGTGGAGGAGGGATATCATAACTTCTTCGCCAAATTTTTACTTGTTGTTCACCGTGTTTTTTTGCTGTTTCTTCCTTATTGAGTCCTTGTAAAGCCCCATAGTGTCTTTCATTTAATTCCCAAGCTTTAAATATATTTTTAATACTTAAATTAAGTTTTTTGTTTATTTCTTCCAGCGTTAAAATCGCTCTTTTTTGAAAAGAAGTGAAAGCAAAATTAAAATCAAGTTTGAGGTTTTTAATTAAAGAACCTGCTTGCTTAGCTTCTTCTACTCCTTGTTTAGTAAGTTCAGCATCATACCATCCTGTAAATCTGTTTTCTAAATTCCATTGACTTTGACCGTGTCTTACTAAAATTAAATTATACATTTTTTATTTTTTAAATTGTGATACTAAAAAAATATGAGTGATTATAAATTATTTTATATGACTTGTAAGAATAAAGTTGAAGCAAATAAAATCGCTTATGCTCTAGTAAAAAAAGATCTAGTTGCCTGCGCAAATATTATCCCAAATATAAAATCTTATTTTAAATGGAATAATAAAAAAGTTAATATTATAAAAGAAAGCGTTCTTATTGGAAAAACCGTAAAAAAAAATATTAATAAAATTATTTTATATGTAAAAAAAGTTAGCTCCTACGATTGTCCGTGTATTGTCTTTGTAGATATTAAGAACGGTAATAAAGATTTTTTAAGTTGGATTAAAAGCTCTACCAAATAAAATTATTTAAACTAAGTTTAGTTTAATGATTCGAAATAGATTTAAATTTTTATTATATTTATCACTTCTTATTGTCACTTCTTGTATTTCAGCCCCAAGGGATACTTCTAATACATGCTTAATGTTTACTGATAATTATTTTTGGTACAAATTTGTAAAAAATTCAGAGAAAAAATGGGGAGCTCCAGTGGAGTTGCAAATGGCAATTATTCAAAGAGAATCTGACTTTGATTGGTTAGCTGCACCAGAGTGGGATAAATTATTTAAAGTTATTCCATATAAAAGAAAATCTAGTGCATTTGGATATTCGCAAGCAATTAATAAAACTTGGGAGCAATTTAAAATGGAAACTGATCAACCCCTTGCACTTAGAATAAGCTTTAACGACTCAGTAGATTTTATTGGTTGGTACATTAATAAAAGCAGTCAATTATTGAAAATACCAAAAGATGATTATTTTAAACAATACATTGCCTATCATGAGGGTTGGGGGAATTTTAAAAATTATAAAAAATCACCTAAAGTTATTCCTTATGCAAGAGAAGTTGATAGAGTTGCTAAAAAATATAAAGCACAACTCAATCAGTGTAAAAACCAACTAACGACGAATAAGTATTTTATTTATTAGAAGCTTCTTTTAGCTGTTTTTCAAGTTCGATTTCAACAGCGTCTATTCTTTCCGTTTTTTTACCAAGAACTAAGTACATCACTGGAATAATGTATAGCGTGAATACGGTTGCAAATAACATGCCGGTAAAAATAACAATACCAACCGTTGCTCTACTAGCTGCGCCAGGTCCTGTTGCAATTATTAAAGGTATAACACCAATTATTGTTGAAGCAGAAGTCATTAAAATTGGACGTAATCTTACTCTACAAGACTGAATGATTGCCTCTTTTATTTGCATACCTTCCTGTCGTAGTTGATTTGCAAATTCAACAATTAAAATTCCGTTCTTGGCGGCAAGGCCAATTAAAACAATAAGCGATATTTGGCTGTAAATATTTAAAGAGCTGCCAATAATCCAAAGCCCAATAATACCTCCCAAAATTGCAAGCGGGACGGTTAACATGATTGTAAGCGGGTGCCGCCAACTTTCGAATTGTGCTGCTAGTGATAAATAGGCAGTAAATAACGCAAGTATAAATATAAAATAAATATCCGAACTAGTATTTTTATATTCAAGAGATTCTCCTTTGTAATCAATTCTTGCTGTTGGTGGCAATTTTTCTTTTGCAATATTTTCTAAATAACTAAGAGCTTCACTGATAGTATAATTTCCAACTAATCTTGCTGAAATTGTAACAGCCCTTTGTCTATTGTATCGATTTAATGCAGTATAAGTTGACTCATCATAAAAGCTTGCAATGCTTGTTAATGGAACAAGTTTTCCTGTATTAGACCTTACAGAAACTTTATTTAGGTTAGATGGTTCTTGTCTATTTTTTAAGTCAGCCTGTAGCATGACAGAATACTCTTTTCCGTCTTTTGTGTATTTTGTAACTTCTTTTGAGCCATACATCGTCTCCAATGTTTTACCAATTGTATCAATGTTGACACCTAAGTCTGCAGCTTTATTAGCATCAATTTTTATTTTAAGTTGAGGTCGCGTTAAATCTAAATCATCATCAACATTTACAAGATTTTTATTTTTTGTAACTTCAGATTTTAATATTTCTTTCCAGCGAATAAGTTCTTCATAGGAATTACCTTTAATAACAAATTGAACAGGCTTATCACCAGCTCCACCTCTTAATCCTTGTGGCATTATTGGAAATGCTTTAACTCCTGGAAATGAACTTAGTTTTTGAAATATTTCCCCTAAATTTTGTCCGGAGAATTTTTTTCTTTTAGACCAATTTTCTAATAAAACTATTACAAAACCTGAATTAACTTGATCACCACCACTTTGAAAACCTGGAACTCTAAGCAATACATCGCGGTATAAACCTTTACCAAGATCTG
>Ga0214917_10003420_pt1 | contig 18324 bp, 26 predicted proteins | sample LL_1208_BB_MetaG_FD_177983 | JGI IMG/M metagenome (GOLD analysis project Ga0214917, IMG submission 177983) | Freshwater microbial communities from Lake Lanier, Atlanta, Georgia, United States - LL_1208_BB | ecosystem: Environmental > Aquatic > Freshwater > Lake | place: USA: Georgia | collected...
ATCCTGCCGTTATCCGTGATCTACAGCAGGACGATGATTGGTTGAAGGTTTCGAGCTACTCGAATCCCGATGCCATCTTCAAAGGTGAAATCGGCAAGTTGTTTGGCGTTTCGGTCATTTCTTCGACCAACGTGCAGACCTTCAATACCTCCGCCTCTGGCATCGCTGAGAACAGCGTTGGAACAACTGGTGTTAACACTGGTTATGCCAACGTCCTCCTCGGTGGTGGCGCGTTCGGAGTTCCTAGCTTGTCCTCAATCGCGGCTTCTGGCTCGCCCTTCGCTCCGAAGGTCACGATCCTTGATGCTGCTGATAAGAGCGATCCTTATGGACAGCGCATCGTTGCGTCGTTCAAGACGTTCTACGCGGCCAAGCAACTCGATCCTCGGTTCTTCCGAGTCATCGTTGCGAAGTCCAACTACAGCTAATAATTAAATGGGAACCCTAGTAATCGCTATGGGTCCTCGGAATGCTGGGGAGGGTAAAACCTCCCCAGCCTCTTCCTCATCTGGAAAACCTATGAATAAAATGATTAAGTCTGGTATGGTGATGCTTCCTGTTTCCAAGTTCGAGATGAACGATGGTAGCGAGAATGTTTCACCAGAAGTAGGTGATTCTGTAGAACTCTCTGGAACAATTGACATGATCGAGAATGGCGTTGCCCACGTTAATGTGGAACACGCTATGAGCGAGAGTGAGTCAAACGACAAGTCGGAAGACATGGCCGAAGGCGAGAACTCAATGTCCGAAGAGGAAAAGATGATGAAGATGGCCGAGGAGTCGGATAAGAATAACTATAGCTAATATGCCTATTTACCAGTACGAGGACTCCAGAAATGGGAAAGTTGTCGAACTGGAAAAGGCTGTGGCCGAAAGGGATTCTGTCCCTCGTTACCTTAAACGATTCACCGTCCCGCAAAGATTGAGCCTAGTGGGGGTTGGCGAACCCCTCGACAACCCGCTGGGAGTCAATCAAACAAACTTAATGAAGGGGTACTATCGCCAAGAACAAAAGCTTGGCAGTAGATTCAAAAGTGAGTACACGCCAGATAGTATCAAACGTGCTGCTTTAAGGAGAAAAAAATATGGCGAATGAATTTGTAAGAAGCCCACGCAAGGCCAAGGGAAAAGCTATCCGCTTTGATACCCAAGGTCAGACAAACGTAATTGAGTTTACAGCAAGCTCCAGCGGTGGCACTGTTAACACAGTTGCAACATCCCCTGCGTCCTTGAACGTGACTCTTAACGGCACTTCGTACAGAATTGCCCTGCACACCTAATGTCCCGCGCATTAGACAAATTCCAAGGTCAATACGGATTTTCCGTAGGGACAACTGGAACAGCACCTGCTGGCTACTGGGCGATCCAGATGCTATCGGATACCACGTTTAGCGCGATCAGCGGTAAATATGATGGTACTCTGACTGGCGTTACGATTGGTTCAGGCAACATCATCTATGGCGAGTTCGACAGCTATACGGCTGGAACTGGCAAGGTGATCGGCTACATAGCTGGTTAATGATTCAAGCAACCACACCGCCAAAGGTTCTATCCCTTGGCGGGTGATTGCATTGTAATTTTATGCCAAGACTATCTCTAGGACTAGGAGTGCAGGCCATTCGCAAGGTTGGCGGTGGAGGAGCCGCACCTAGCGGGATTGTTGTTGCTACCACAACCGCAATCGTTCTTTCTGGGCTTACTATTGGTTGGACAGTTTTGAACGGAGTTTACACAAAGTCAGGAGATCCAACTAATGTATTTAATGGTGGTGTTGACGGAGAGGCTACTGGGGCAGTATTTTTCAATTCGGCATATACTGGCGGGAATCGAGATGGTGCGGCAATATGGTATGGCCCAATATTTGGCGGGAGTGGCAATGGATGGCAAATAACCTTTTATGATGACAACAGATTTGCCCTTGGATCAGTAGTATCTGCAAACACAGCCATAGTTCCTATTTCTGGATATAGCAACGCTGCTGGATATACTGGCACGATAACACTCACCGCCGCTTAACTTTATGCCAAGACTATCTCTAGGACTAGGAGTTCAGACGATCCGCAAGGTTGGTGGTGGAGCCGCACCCAGCGGTATTTCACTTACAGCACCAACAATATATGCCTCTGGATTGACATTTCAAAATCAAGACCCATTTTATTCTGGAAGTCTGCAAAACCCATACTCTTTGAGTACACCTGGATATTGGATAGACTCAGCAGGAATTGGATATGTTTTATATGAAATAGGTATAGGATGGACATTTTACTCGTATTCAATTTTTGGCACTGAAGACCCAACCCCAAGCGAAGCATTAGTGGCAACAAATACTGCTCTGGCAACATCTCTTCCGACAACTGGATGGACTAACACAAATCAAAATCTAATTGTATCTGGCACACTCGTAATAAGCACAACTCCGTAATGACCACCATCACCGCCACTTAATGAACCTCATCACTATCTCCATCCTCTGCCTTGTTCTAGCATCCTGCTCGCCACGCAAGGTTGACAATAACCCGCTTCCTGTATATTCGGACATGGGTGCTGCATCTGACTTGGGGGCTACTAAGCCATGAGCGAAGAGCAAGTATGGAACATGGAAGTTAGGCTCGCTAGGATGGAGGAGCGTCAGGTTCAGCTTTACGCTATGGTAGAAAGGTCACTTGCTTTCCACGGGGATGTTGCTAATAGATTAGGTGCGCTAGAACACCTGCGGACGAAGGTTCTGGCTGTAGCTGGAGTCGTTGGGCTGGCCTGCTCAATGGCCTGGGATGTCCTCAAAAACCGCTTTAACGGCTAGGGAGATAAAATGGCAACATTAGGAACGCAGAACATTTCGACTAGTTACGTCCAGCTAATTAAGACTAGCGGTCTTACTGGCATAGATCCCACGATCCAGACCATCACCGATGGCAACAACGTATCCTCCGCGCTTCAGCTATCTACGACAGGCGTAAACTCAACTGGCACGCTTAATGCGGTTGGAGCGACCACCCTGGCCTCCACGCTGGGTGTAACAGCCGCTTGCACCCTTTCCTCTACTTTAGGCGTTACTGGTGCAGTCACCCTGTCCTCTAGCCTAGCCGTCACAGGCGCAGCTACCTTTAGCTCAAGCATCTCTGCCACTACTGGTACGGCTACAATTGGAACTGAATCCGTCAACACTTCCACGATTGGCACGCTTGCAGTAACGAATACTGCAACAATTGGCACATTAAAAGTTGGCGCATCTGGCCCAAGACTTACTGCTGCTAGTTATGGAACGGCAGCGTTTACCCTTTCTACAGTTCAGCCCCATAATTTAGCAGATACAACCACAGGGACATTCGCCCTAACAGGCGCGGCTCTTGGTGATATAGTTATTGGCTCAATTGATTCACTTGGATCTACAACTGGCACAACCCAGATCATCACGAGCTTTTTCCCGATTGCATCAAATGTTGTTAGGTATGTAGTCAACAGCAAAGGATCAACCGCTGGCACAGTCCCAGCAGGAACAATTTACGCAACCGCAATGAGGTTTGTAACTTAATATGTCTAAATTTAATACAGGACAATCTTTTGCTGATGGCGATACAGTAACAGGAGCCAAGCTCAATAACATCACCAGCCAGTTAAATATTTATACAGGTGTTATCTCCGAGCAAACAGCAATGTCTGCAACGGTTAGCACGTTAGACCAGCTTCTTATTGCAGATACCGATAACGGAGATAGCGGTGCGGCCAATCGGATAACAGTGCAGAAATTGTTTGATGACTCGCTGACTAACGGAACTTACACTACCGCCAATCTTTCTGGCACAATTACATCTAATCGCACTGTTGCCACTAGCGCAACGATTACTACTGGAACAATTCCAACACTGGTATCCAACAATGCTACGATTGGCACTACTACTGGAACGGCAGGCATCTTTACTTCTGGAACAGTTTCCACGCTTAACAGCACCACTGGAACAATAACAAATCTTTCAACCACCCTAGCTGGCGATTTCACAATTACGCAAGGAACAGGAACAATTGGAACTGGAGTTGTTACGGCAGCAAAGATGGCGAATCCTCAATACACTGGCTTCCGCAACCGCATCATCAATGGTGATATGCGGATTGACCAGCGGAATGCGGGAGCGAGTCAGACCTTTACCGCTGCCGCTGCCTTGGCCTACTCGGTAGATCGTTTCTACGGCTACTGCACTGGTGCTAATGTAACTGGTCAGCGTGTTGCTGGAACTACTCCAAACGAGTTTGCCTATCGGTTTACTGGCGCGGCATCTGTTACAGCGATTGGTTTTGGAACAAGGCTTGAGGCTACTAATACAATTGATCTTGCTGGCTCAACAGCTACCCTGTCAGTCCAACTTGCAAATAGTCTTCTAACCACAGTTACCTGGACTGCATTCTATGCCAGCACTGCTGATGCGTTTGGAACGCTTGCCAGCCCGACCCGCACACAGATTGCAACTGGAACATTTACTGTTACATCCACGCTGGCTACATATAGCGCACAAATCTCAGTTCCATCAGCCGCCACTACTGGAATAGAAATCGTATTCACAGTTGGAGCGCAAACCAGCGGGACCTGGACGATTGATAACGTCCAACTCGAAGCAGGCTCAACAGCCACAGCCTTTGAACGTAGGCCGATTTGTACGGAGCTTGCGTTGTGTCAGAGGTATTACCAAGTCTTTTCTGACCTTAACTTAACAATAAGTGGAAGAGCTACAAACGCATCTACAACTGTGATGCCAATTGTTTTCAGAACAAACATGAGAGCAACGCCGACAGCTGTAAGTGGAACAATATTGGCTGGTTCTGGTCTAAGTTTTTCAGCAACAGCAGATACTTGCAGGGTAATTGGAACTGCTGATGCAAACGGAGTCCTTGCGATTAGCACAATGATAGCAAATAGCGAGTTATAAAATATGTATAAACTTTACAAGGATTATATTACAGGCGAGATTAAAACAGTTATTAGGATTGCCGACAACGCATTCATTCCATTCGACCCTGCCAACACCGACTACCAAGCCTATCTCAAATGGCTTGCCGAAGGCAACACTCCGCTTCCTGCTGACGAATCCAGCGAGGGATAAATGACCCTAACTGAAATCGCTCAGTACGCTGGCGAGAAGGTTGGCAAGACCGACTCGGATACGCTTACCTTCTTACAGAAAGCTGCAAGCCTAGCCTATCGGCGTGTATGGGACTTCGCGCCTTGGCGTGAGACTGTCACAAACTCAACTTATTCAGTTGGAACAAACAGGCAGATCACATTAGGCACGAATGTCGAGACTCCTCTATCGGTAGCTTACAACGATGCAGAGGTCGACCCGATTGATTTAGCAACGATTGTAAGCCAAGACCCAGGTTTGCTTGACGATGCTCGTACTGGAGATCCAGATACATATCATTTTACTGGTCGTAACAGCAGTGGCGTTGCACAACTAAACCTTTACCCAAGGCTTGCCACATCTGGCACAATCCCATTGCGTGTTGTTGAGAAACTAAAGTGTCTTACTAGGACAAATTACATCGTTGACTTTCCTCCGTCTGACTCGGCCTTGAATGACGAGCTTCGCCTGCCCCACGTTCATCACTTGGTTCTTGCCTTGACCCACTCTGATGCACTTGAGCGTGAACGGCAGTATGCTAAGGCTCAAGCCATCACGCAGACTGCTAATATTGATCTTGCAGCTATGGCTAACTACGAGTTGAGTCAGGTCGGAGGCATCAAGCAAATTACTCCGCAAAGTTTAGGCGAGTTAACCATAGAAGAAATGTTCTCGGCGTAAAGGAGGCACTATGCCTTACTACAGCGACAATCTGGACGATGTTCTGGCGTTTGATGGAATCCGTCAATTTAGCGGAGGTCAAGCCAGCGGAATCCAGTCAGATAACCTGGCCGAGAACCAAGTACAAGAGTTAAAGAACATGACTCTATCCCCACAAGGTAGAGTTGAAACTAGGTACGGATTTGCGAATTTCTCCACAGGAGCAACCACAACTGGAACAACATCAGTTGGCGGGCTTGGCTATTACGATACTGCAACCTACGAGCAATTACTTACGGTTTCCAGCGGAAGATTGTTTGCCATAGATAACAGCGGAACCGTTGTACCATCGGGATCTGCCCAACCAGCCCTTGCAACTTGGTCAGCTACCACATCAACTTGGGGTACAACATCGCGAGTATGGGAGAACGGATATTTGGTTTCAGCCACAAACAGAGTCAATATGATTCAATTCAATGACCTTGAATACTTGGTTGATGGCACTGGAGCCTTGATGGTTTGGAACGGAACAAGTGTAAAGCAGCAAGGTGGAAAGGTTAGGGAAGTTACGGTAACTACGGCTGGCACTGGTTACACATCGGCAACGGCGGTTATTACTGGCCCAGATTTGGGCGGTGATCCAACAACCTTGCTTGCAGCTACCGCTGGCAGTGCTGTGACGGCTGTTACTGTATCGACTAATTCTGGTGGTGGATACTCAAGCACGCCTACCGTGACAATTATAGGAAACGGATCTGGCGCTACGGCAAAGGCTGTTATGGGTATACCTCCAGTTGGTTTGCGTATCTTAGTTACAAGTGGCAACAGGCTATTTGGCGTGGGTAGCGGAGCCGAGCGCAATACCTTGTACGCAAGTGATATTCTGGACGCTGGATTGTGGGCATCAGAGAACAGCATCGTTGTTGGTGGTGCTGACGGAGAAGAGATAACCGCAGTTGTTCCTTACTACGCCAATAGACTAATTGTATTTAAGCCATCTAAGATTTATCAAGTATCTATCCCAACCGATATGACCTCTGCCGCCGATTGGGTGGTTGAACAGGTTAGCTCAACAACTGGGTGCGTTGCCGAGAAGACTGCGATACAGGTCAATTCGGACGTATTCTTCTTAGCTACAGACGGCATTCGTTCATTAAGCCGATCTGTGGCAGACGATTTTACATCAGTTGGGTTGCCACTAAGCGAGATTATTAAAGACGTTATCCTTACCATCAACCCAATTAATATTGGCAAGTCATACGCAATTTTTAATGACAATCGGTATATACTTTCTGTGCCTATAGGTTCGAGCGAGATATGCAATTCAATGATAGTTTACAACACAATTTTACAATGTTTTGAGGGAGTATGGAGCTTTGGAGCCATACAGCTTGCGCAAACTAATTTTGGTGCGTTGGGTCGCAGACTTGCGGCCAAGTCATCCAATGGTTTAATCACAAACTATAATGGCTATAAAACGCTAAATTCAACTGTAGCCAATGACTACAAGGATTCTGGATCTTATTATGAGTCCTACGTTTCGACTAGAGCGTTTATATTTGGCGATCCATTTGCTAGTAAATATGGCAGCCATTTTGAGGTAAGCTTTGATAAGACATTTAGTGAAGACGTGGATGTATATATCCAGCGCGATACGGACTCATCGTTTGTATCTGTGCTTGCCAACCTAGACCCGTCTACCGATGAGCTTCTTCTCCCATTTGTCTTGCCAGCCGTTCTTACTGCCTCGGCAAAGAACAGGGTTGCTAATGATCTGCGTGGCTACGAAAAATGGCGTAACCTAGCAATCAAAGTTGCAAGTTCAACAGGGCAGTTTGCATTGCGTCAAATCATTGCAGCAGCCAACCCAGACACTATTGAAGTGCAGAAGTCAATATGACCGCGCTGGAGTATATAGAGGAGAGTGGCGTGCCAGAGTCGATGTGGCCTAACCTAGAGGCTTGGTACGGCTGGTTTGAGAAGCAGGGGATGGTTGGGGTGGTCAAGGATAAGGACGGAATAGCAGGAGTGGCTTTGGCTAGGTGCATAAAGGATGGGCAAGATCCTAATCATTATGTGCATAGCGAAGATGGTGAGAATGTCTTTGTTGACTTGACGATCTCATCAAAAGGTGCTAAATCCTTACGATGCTTGCTGTTGCTCCTTTGGGAGCGTTTTGGTCCTCGCAAGCGGATCACCTTTAATCGTTCTGGCAAACCAAGGAGTTATGATTATATGACATTTATGCGAAAGGCGAAGGTTTAACACCATGGGTGGATCACCGTCTATTCCTTCACCGCCTCCTCCGCCCGATCCAAGAGAGGCGGCACAGGCTAATGCAGATGCATATCGCGAGAATGTTAATACATACATCAGCAAATTGCCAGAAATGGCTGCTGTTGAAAACAGGTTGCGCTCACAGTATATGCCTCAACAGCGTGCATTAGAACGCCAGTTGTCAGCATTAGATCAGCAATCTGGCATACAGGCTGGCCTACAGCTAGAACGTCAATACGGACCGCAGAGGACGCTGGAAGGCTTGCGCAGGGCGTATGAACAAAGCCCACAGGCGTATGCCTTGAATCGCGGATTGGGCGATCAGATGACTAGGCAGTTTGCACAGCTTTATGGTCAGAGTCCTTACGGCTCGGTAGAAGAGAATGTGGCCACGAATCGTCAGCCAAGACCTTTTGATTTCTACGGCACAATTGGAAAAAACGTAAGCAATACTTAATTAAAGGCTAAATATATGTACGAAGGACTTGCTGGAGTAAATACAGCCTCAATAAATCCAGACGCAGATTACTATCTTCGTCCACAAGGAATTTATCAAATTGCAGATCGGAATAATTACGAACAAGTAAAAGCTGGTGAGGGAAGACAAATACTGAAGGGGTCAGCTTTAATCCCAATAATAAACCAAAAAACTGAAGAAGCATTTTCTAATAGAGTTCGCGCATTAACGCAGCCACAAATTGATGCGCTACAAGCAAAAGTAGACCAGCAACTTTCTCAAGAAAAAACATACAATTCACTTGCTGAACAAATCAAAGCTTTAACTGGTGGCGAGTCTGGCTATACGGCTGGCGGGGCTGCTGGTCCTGCTGGGCCTGGATTCAACCAAGCCTTGGCGCAACTTTCTGCTTCACGCAACTACGGATCGTCTGATCTTGGAGCGATGCTTAACTTTCAAGTATCCGATCAGCAGATCGTTGATGATTACAACAATTCAAGATCATCGAAACTGGACGACATTATCAAACGCGGGAATACGCAGATCGCTGGCATTCAAGAAAGACTTAATGCTGCAAATCAGCTTGTTGCTGGCTTGCCAGCAAATGATGCTCGCAGGACTTCATCCAATGTATTCATCAAGCAACTCAGTGATGACTTAAAGAGCGTAACCAGCGCAGTTACTGAAGCGCAGGATATGCAGAATAATTTCAAGCCCATCACAATTGATAGCCCCGAAGGGCTAAAGGAGATTACTGGATTCCGTTCCTTTGCTCAATTGCCCGAAGAGCGTGCTTCGCAACAGCTTTACCAGATTGATCCAGAATCCTACAAGACCGCTGTTGGCTTAGGTCAACAGTATCGCCAATTGGCTACTCAGCCAATTGGACCTACAACCACGCCAGAGACTGAACAATTGCGTCAGACCATTGAAGACGAGGCTCTCAATCAGCTACGCCTTGGATCGACCATTGGTGCGGAAGAACGGCGTGGCTACGAACAATCTATCCGAGCCGCGCAGACTGCCCGTGGCAATATATTTGGCCTTGGACCAGCCGTACAAGAAGCCGCACAGATCGGTGCTGCTGGCGAGCAACGCAAGCTTGCACGCTACGGAGCAGCACAGAACTTCCTTGGATCTGGCTTATCGAGTGGTGATGCGCTCAAAGCTGACATAGCGTTCCGTGATGCATTGCGTCAGAACAGGCTGGGTGCAGCTGCTAACTTTATTGGTGGCGGACCTTCCATCTACAATCTTGCAAATCAGCGCACAGCCCAACAGCAGGGTGCGTTCCAGAACTACATCCAAGCCAATCAACCTCTACCTGGAGGCTTTAACCAACAGCCTTCTACATATCAGCCGTTCTTCCAGGCGGTTGACCAACAGATTCCTGTCCAGCTTACCAATGCGTTTAACCAGCTTTATCGCTCGCAGGCTGATTACGGAGCAAGCACCTACGGCGCACAGATTGGCGCAATTTCTAGGCAGCCAAGTGGGGCGCAGAACTTTGGAGCAATTGCTTCTGGCATTAGCGGATTTATTCCAAGCTTTTCGTTTAGCAGATAGGAGATAAATATGGGACTAAGCTTTAATATTGAAGGACCAGAAACAAAGAAGCTTCGTGAAGCTGACATGCAGGAGCGTGAACTGCGGACAAGGATGTTACGAATGGCTGTTGAGAAAGAAGACCCAGCTACGCGAGGCGCAGCAATAGACGCATCATTACAAGTTTTGCAGGATCCAAACGCTACAACTGGTCAAAAGGCGGCTGCTTATACTAGGGCTGGTGAACTTGGCGGAACTAGGCAGGTTGAGGGAATAGGAGCAGTTCCAACAGTTATACCAGAAGAGCAGGTAAATGATGTAATGACGCGCCGTACTCAAATGGGTGCGCAAAGATTGGCATCAATCAATCAGCAGATTGACCAAGCAGACCAAGCTGGAGACAAATATGGTGCTGACGCATTAAGATCAATGCGCGACATCCAGTTTAAGAATGCCAAAGAAAACTTTAAGAAGTTGCCAATCAAACAGGCCGAGGATCTTGTCGAGTTCAAGAACCTTGTTCAACTAGGATCAAAGGCACTTGAGACAACTAGCGAAAATCTTTACGGACCAGTCTCTGGACGTATTGAAGCTGGTAAGTCTTATCTTGGAATGAGTCCAGACTTCACGACAATGAATCAAGCGTATGCTGGCGTGAGAAATCAAATCTTAAAAGCTCGCGCTGGTGCAGCGGTAACACCATCTGAAGCCGAAAGATTTTTACAAGAAATTGGAGATCCATATACTGGAGATTACAAGCAAAGGCTTGAATCATTCTCATCGCAACGCAGAAGAGAATATCTTGATAAATTGCAAGCCTATCAAGAGGCTGGTTTTGACATTCCTCAGTCGCTTCAAATTGGGGCTGGATCTGATGCTGGAGCTACGCAACAAGGCCAGACTGCTAAAGGAGCAACTGGCGTGGTTGGTAAATATACAACTGATCCAGCAACTGGAAAAGTAATACGAGTTAAGTAATGGCCTTTATTGAGATTGAGAATATAGGGAAGATTGAAGTCCCCGACAATCTCTCCGAGGTAGAACAAGACAGAATAGCTGAACAAGTAATCAGCGATTATTCTGAGGCTAAATCTGCCATACAGCCACAAGGAGTTGGTGAGGCTTTAGCAAGAGAAACTGGACTTACTGCAAGAGCAGCGATTAACCCAATCACAGTTGGTGCTGCTACTGGTGCTGGAATTGGAGCAACACTCGGTGGGGTTGGTGCGATCCCAGGAGCAGCGGTTGGTGCTACGGCTGGTCTTCTTACAGATATTGGATCTAGGGTTTACTCTTCATTAACTGGGCAAGGAAAGCCTCTTGGCGAACTTCTTGATGAAATAAAGACAGACATTGGATTGCCTCGTCCAGTAACTGCTGGCGAAAGGATGCGTTCTAATATTATTGAGGCAACTACTGGAATGGGCGGTGGAATGGCTGCTGGCAAATTGGCAACGCAAGCTGTCTCTCCAGTATTGCGTGGAGTTGGTCAAGTTTTAACCGAACGCCCTGCTATGCAGGCTGCATCTGGAGTTACTAGCGCAATAGGATCTAGCCTTGCAGAACAAGCTGGAGCAGGTCCAGTAGGACAAGCGGCTGCTGGATTGGCTGGTGCTATTATCCCAACTGCTGGACCTCTTGGCGAGGCATCATTGCGTCAGCTTGGTAGGGCAAGGGCAAGCCAAGAAGAAATACGCAGAAATATCGAGTCTTTTGCAGCGGCTGGAACAACGCCATCTGCTGGGCAAGCAACTGGTAGTGGCGTGATACAGGGTCTTGAGACAACAATTGGAAGACTTCCAGGCTCTGTTTCTATGATGAGAGAAAAAGCCATAAGCCAGCAAGCAGAAATAGGTGCTAAAACAAAACAGATTGCTGAAGAATTATCGAGAGTAAAAGAACCAACTATTGCTGGTGCTGGAATTCAGAGAGGTGTTGAGGATGTGTTTCTTCCAAGAGCAAGATCGGTTGAAAGCGGATTATATAATAATTTAGATACAGTCATACCAAAAGTTAAGCCAGTCAAGGCGAGCAACACATATTCCGCACTTGAACAGCTTTCAAGACCAATTGAAGGCGCGCCAGCATTATCAAGAAATCAACTCATAATGAGTCAAGAAATAGGCGCGCTCAAGGGTGATCTAGAGGCTGACTTGTTAAACGCAGAGGGAGATATTCCGTTTTCAGCTCTAAAGGGATTGCGTTCTAAGATTGGCGAGAAACTTAGCTCGGTTCAGTTGATGTCAACCGTTTCGCAAGGGCAATATAAAAAGATTTATGGTGCGCTAACTGAAGACTTAAGGGCAGCGGCAGAAGAAGCTGGTCCTAAGGCCGTAAATGCGTTCAATAGGGCAAATAAATATACCCGCGCATTGCATTCAAGAATGGAGAAGCTCCAAAGCTTCATAAACAAGAACGAGCCAGAAAAGATATTTAGAGCAGCATTTGAAGGTTCAGATATAGGTGCAACCAGATTGCGCACTGTTATGCAGAGCATACCAGAACCAGAGCAAAAAGCGGTTGCTTCTTCGTTTATATCAAGAATGGGGAGAGCGTTGCCAGGGCAACAAGATGAAGCTGGAGATGTTTTCAGCACTGAAAGATTCTTAACCAATTGGAATAGGTTGAGTCCAGAAGCAAGGACTACGCTATTTGGAAGATTTGGGAACAAATACCAGCGCGATATGCAGAAAATTGCAGAAACTGCTGCTAAGATTAGAGAGGGTTCAAGGGTGCTTGCAAACCCATCTGGAACTGCTGTTGGTGGAACGCAAACAATGACCTATCTCGCTACCGCTGGATCTCTTGGTGCTGGGAAATACGGAATTGTTACTGGAATTGCAGCCGTTGCCCTTGGAGGCAATGCGCTTGGACGAGCCTTCATAAATCCAAAGTTCGTGAGTTGGCTTGCAAGAAATTCAGAAATACCAACAAGCGCAATTCCTGCAGCCATATCAAACTTAACCGCAATCGCAAGAAATGATAAGGATGAAGACCTTGCCGAAATTGCTGCACAGCTAAAGAAAGAGGAAATTGCTAAGAGGATTTCACGATAATGGCGCGTTTTGACATTAGCGGATCAGTCTCTCGCCAAACTGGTTTAGAATCAAGAATGCGCGATGACTCAATTCGCAGAGAGCTAGATCAAACTGTAGCCGCGCCACAACAACAACAACAACAAGCACCAAGTATTGAACCTATGAGCGAATACACAAGACCAGTAGCTACTCCACAAGAACAAGGCCAACTTCCACTGCCAATGCAAACAGTAGATTGGGAGGCTAGAAAAGATGCACAAGGTTATCCAATGGTTTACAAGTTGCCATCTGGAGATATGGGCGGAAAATACGAGGTAGCTGGGATCAATGATAGATACCACCCCAAAGCGTTCCAAGTCATCTCGGCGTTGCCAGCGCAAGAAAGAGCGAAGGCTGCGGCAGAGTACATCCAAGGATATACCTCTCCACTCGTTGAAAAACTCCCCCAAGCACTCCAACCGTTCACACAGGATCTCGCGTTTAATCGTGGGCTGGGCGGCGCAACGAAGTACATCCAGCAAGGATTGAACACGCTTGGGCAGAAGGTAGCAGTAGATGGCGGGTTTGGTCCTAAGACATTAGCCGCGATCAACCAGGTCGAGCCAAGGGCATTGATGCGTGCGGCCAGCGATGCTCAATTGCAGGATGAATATAGGCGAGCAGAGCTTGATCCAAACCGAAGGAAATTCATTCCTGGCCTAGAGGCTAGGATTAGGAACAGATTGTCAACCTTTGGGCAGGGTTAATTATTCTTCCTCGTTGTTGGAAAATATATATGTCGAACCAGACTTCCCAGCGTAATAGTTTCCGTCTTGAACCTTCATTCCTTGTGAACCATAAAACAAGAAATTGCTTTTGGTCATAATTTGACCATTGCCATAATAAACATCACCGCAACGAGCTATAATACCTTTTGGAGTTAGGGTAAGAATCCCATCCTCAACCAACAAGCCGTGCTGTGTAATTGCTAATCCTTTGCCACCACTAAACACAGCCGAGCCAGAATCATAAACTCCACCAGATACATCATCAAGTTCATCAGCCATCACCGATGCCATCAGCATCGCCGTCAGTGTTATAGTTATTATTGCTTTCATTGGGAAAAGTCTCTAGCACAAACCGAAAGCCGTCAAGCATGAAATTAACATCACGCCAAGTTGGAGCAGTAGGGGTAGCTCGCGTCACTGGCGCGTTGCTGCGGTGCGGGTACAACGTGCTTACGCCTTACGAGGATTTTGCTGGTTATGATGTTGTAGCAGAGAAGAATAATAAGTTCTTCCGCATCCAAGTTAAGACTGCACAGACTGTAGAACCTGGGCGCACCAAGTATCGTTTTACTACCAGCAGTGGCAATGGATTTAATATCCCAAAGCGCGCAATCAGTGGCGTGGATTATGTGGCGTGCTGGGGAATGAACGATGATCTATTCTGGCTGTTGCCAATCGCCAAGTGCAGGTCGGTAACAACCAAGCTTTGCCCATCGACAGGACAGAACTGGCGTGTATTCCAGAACCTGTGAACGAGAAAGAGGCGTGGGCTAAGTTTGAGGAGGGTCTGAAGGATGCAGAATCCTTCGATGAGGCCGTGGCTTGGGTCAAGAAGAACAAGAAGATAGTCGAGAAACTGACTATGATGGCAATGATTAGGCGATTTAATGATGATATTAGTAAAGCTAATAAGACTTGGCGGAACTAAAATAGATTAAAATATATATCGACACCATCATGGGTTGACAGCTAAACCCAACCAATGGGCAAAATCAATAGTCGAGCAAAGGGTGCTGCGGGTGAGAGAGAATTAGCAAACTACCTGCGAGAGCAGGGTTGGCAGAAGGCCAGAAGGTCGCAGCAGTTCGCAGGCAATCCAGAGGGCGGTAGCGGCGATGTAGTCTGCGAGAACTTTCCTTTCCACATTGAAGGCAAGCGATGCCAAGCACTCAAACCCGAAGAGTGGATGGAGCAATCCAAGCGTGATTGTCCGAAGGGCAAGATTCCATCTGTATTCTTTCGCCGTAACGGACGCAAAGAATGGCTAGTCATACTGACCGCAGACAGCGTGTGTGAATTAGCTCGACAGATCGCGCCTGCCAATGTCACTATCGAGTATGCAAAGACCGCAACCATCGCGCAGGGCTACTACGTTAAGTCCCCAGCTTTTGACGAACTTACCCCCAACATAAACAACCCAAATAAATAAAGGAGAAATAACATGGCACTAACATTAAGTGAATCAGCAAAACAAGAACGCAAACTACCAGAAGCGGGAGCTACTGTAGGCGTTCTCTACAGCCTAGTTGATCTAGGCCACCAGAAAACCAACTGGGACAACCAAGAGAAGTGGACACCTAAAGTTCGCTTAACCTTTGAATTGCCCGATCAAACCGATGAGTTCGAGGTCGAGGAGAATGGCAAACGCACCACGGTCCAAAAGCCTATGGTCGTTAGCATCGAACAGACCCGCAGCCTTGGCGAGAAAGCAAGCCTTCGCAAGCTTCTCGAACAATGGCGCGGTCAGACCTTCACATCCAAGGAACTGCAAGCATTCAGCTTGAAGAACCTATTGGGCAAGCCAGCCATGCTCACGCTCATCCACAAGACCAGCCAGCAGGGTCGGCAATACTGCGCCATCGCAGGTGCATCCAAGCTCCCCAAGGGTATGAAAGCACCAGCTACCACCACCAACGATCAGTTGTATTACGAGATCGAACAGGGTGAGGCTGGTCAGTTCAACGATATGCCCGATTGGTTGCAGGAGAAGATCCGCGCATCCAAGGAGTTTGCTACCGCTGCTGGCAAGTCCACGGCCACTAAGGTCGAGGTGGACGCAGACGGCAACCAAGTTCCGTTCTAAATTGTATGGCTCTTACAATCACAGCGAAAGAGCCTACTAATTCCCGTCTGGTCGCTACTGACCAGGCGGGACATTGGTACACAGCCGAGGGTGAATCCGCCCACGTTGTGATTGGCAAGAACGGAAAAGAAAGAAACACAACCGTAGCCGATGCGCGCCAGATGGGATTGTACCCATCCGTAACCAGCGTGCTTGGCATTATGGATAAGCCGCAATTGACGGCGTGGAAGATTGAGCAGGCCATTATGTCCTCGCTCACACTTCCGAAGGAGGCAGATGAAACGCTCGAAACCTACGCTCGAAGAGTGGTTAAGGACTCTAAAGAATCAACAACGAAGGCAGCTGAACACGGCACGAAAATGCACACCGAAATGGAGAACATCCTCTTGGGAAGAGCCGTATCCAACGATGAAACACTTGCTCCATACATCAAAACATTCAGCGAGTGGGCAGAAAAGAATGTCGAGAAAACGTACTGGTGCGAAAAGGGTCTTGTCGGCGGAGGGTATGCGGGCAGGTGTGATGCCTACGTCAAGCTACGCGGTATTGGTGACGCTATCATCGACTTAAAGAATCGTAAGGTTAATCCTAAGTACGATCCCTTCTACGATACAGATTGCGCCCAGCTTTGGGCATACCGAGCCGCAAGCGAGAATCCCAAATGCGCCTGCGTGTCGGTGGTCCTAGCGTCAAATGATGCTACCAAGCTGACAACGAAGGTTTGGGACGAAGAAGAACTCTACCAAGCTGGTATTGCCTTCTGTGCGATGCAAAAAGTATGGGCTTGGGTCAAGGGATATACGCCTCCTGGGATGAAGTTGTGATTGACCCACAAGACGTACTTTGGCTAGAAGGATTACTGGACCAATTCTATAGGAGTTTAGCAAAATGACTGCACCAACAATTCAAGAAATGGGTAACGCTGCGCAGGAGATAGTCTGGCGCGTGATGGGCAAGGGATCGGATAAGTCTGGCTACGGAGATTGGCTGGAGAAGGATAGGCCGACTCACGATTACCATATTGCCAGAGCCATTCGCCACCTAGCTACAGCGCAGATGCAACTGCACAAGTCCTCGCCTTGTCCTGATAATAACGGAGAGACAAGTGTTGACCATCTTGAGCGTGCGCTGGTAAGGTCGCTATTCGTGTTAGCACAAATAAAGAAAGAGGTAACAAGATTATGATTATGGAAGATGTAAGTGTTGATTTTGAGTTTAATGGAGAAAAGTACACTGCGTATGGCAACGCAGAGATTGATACTATCACCGAGGATATTGGTCCAGTTGGCTATAGGGAGCATTACTTTGCCGAGGTGGTCAACAATGTGATTATGTCAAAGATTGAAATCTCAACTGCTACTGAAGACATAAAGAATCCAAGCAAGGAATTGCTGGAAAAGGCTGATGATCTTTTGTCCATTCAGGCAACAGAAGATTTTGACGCTGGCAAATGAAGCAAGCATTAGTAACGCAATCGTTTGGTGAGGATTGGCAGAAGATTATTGATCTGACTAGGCCGAGGATGGAGGCGTACTGCAAACGCCACAGCACTGACTTCATTCTGATCGACAAGCCTCTTACGCATCCAGCGCAATACTCTAAGTCTGCCATTGGAAACATCATGGCAACCAAAGGCTACGACCAGGTGACATTCGTTGACGCTGATGTTTTGATTACAGCCGATTGTCCCAAGCTATCCGAGGACGCTGGCGTGTTCTGTGCCTTTGACGAAGGAGCTTATCTGGATCGCAAGCCAGATATGGTCAAGCTGGCTGGAGCTTTTGGCGGAGTGATCGAGCCTAAGTTCTATGTCAACACTGGCGTGTTTGTAGTCCATACCAAGGCCGTTGGTATATTATCAATGCCGCCGATTGGCCTGCACCCTAACCACTTTGCCGAGCAGACTTGGCTCAACGTGATGGCGCACCTATGGAACATTCCGCTGACCGAGCTTGACCCGTCCTTCAATTGCATGACCAGCGTGGAGTCGCATTTTGGCTTGGACCGCTACAAGGATGCAATGATTATTCATTACGCTGGGCAATCAAACGATCTGGTTAAGTTAGCTAACCAGATTAAAGAAGACGAAGCGAAGCTGGTGGGGCTAGGTCGGTGAGATCAACGCAGTTATGTCGTGGAGACTACGATGACAGGGTGCAGCAGTTGGCTGGAGAGGTTGCGCTCCAAGCTATCCGCGATCTGAGGATGTTACGCAAGCGAGGGATGGTTAAGGGCATGAAGATTGTCAAGGATCACACGGGCGTGCCACTCAACGATGCGCTGGAGTATAAGAACTCGCACGAGGTGCAGAAGCTGTTGCGTGATTTTAAGACGGGCGTTGTATCCTGGTGGTGCAGAGCCAGCGGGGTGCAGATTGATAATAGAA
>Ga0214917_10003421_pt1 | contig 18321 bp, 14 predicted proteins | sample LL_1208_BB_MetaG_FD_177983 | JGI IMG/M metagenome (GOLD analysis project Ga0214917, IMG submission 177983) | Freshwater microbial communities from Lake Lanier, Atlanta, Georgia, United States - LL_1208_BB | ecosystem: Environmental > Aquatic > Freshwater > Lake | place: USA: Georgia | collected...
TGTTGAGATCCTGCAAAAGGCAGTAGCTGCCACACGAAGTGGGCAAGAATCACAGGAAATGACCCATGCCTGGGTCTTTACGGGCCCTCCAGGATCAGGACGATCATCTGCTGCAATCGCATTTGCCCAAGCACTTGTGTGTTCTAAAGATGGCTGTGGCACATGCAATGAATGTAGATCAGCATCCAATGGATCACACCCAGATGTTGAAGTAATTGTCACAGAAGGATTGTCAATAAAGATTGATGAAGTAAGAGAATTGCTCACACGCGTTGCTTGGGCACCATCTATGGGTGGTTGGCGCGTTGTTGTTATGGAAGATGCCGACAGACTTACTGAGTCTGCAGCAAATGCATTACTTAAAGCAATTGAAGAGCCAGGTAACAGAACAGTCTGGTTACTCTGCGCTCCAACGCTCCATGATGTGTTGCCAACAATTAGATCACGCTGTCGCCACTTGCAACTTGTCACACCATCTAACACAGCTGTTGCACATGTTCTACAAACCCGAGATGGAATCTCACCTGTTATGGCAGATTTTGCTGCACGGGTGTCACAAGGCCACATCGGTCGCGCTCGCTACCTTGCCAACAACGAATCTGTGCGTAACACCAGAAATACAATCATGAAGCTACCTCTTACCCTTCAAGGTATCTCTTCTGCCTTTGCTGCAGCACAAACACTCGTTGATCTGGCAACAGAGCAAGCAACAAATGCGGCAGAGTTAAGAAATGAAAAAGAGGTAGATGATCTTTCGTTGGCCTATGGCAAAGGGGCCACGGGACGTGGCATGGCAACTGGTGGCAGTAAAGCAATTAAGGATTTAGAGAAAGAACAAAAGACCCGCCAAACACGAATGATTCGTGATGGCCTAGACGCAGCACTACTTGATATTGCCACCTTCTACAGAGATGTCATGATGGTTCAAGCTGGTGCAAATGATGCACTGATTAACAAAGAGCTAGAAGAAGAAATTAGAGCAACAGCTGCCAAGACAAAGCCACAATCCACAATCAAAAAGATCAACGCCATCATGGATGCCAGGACCAACCTGAGCCATAACGCAGCGCCGTTGCTGACCGTTGAGGCGTTGATGTGCGTGTTGGCTAGATAAGAAAAGACTCCTTACTTTCACGGAGATATCTTTCAATTAGAGATTATTCCCAGATCACCCAGCAAATCCCCATGCCTAGGCAAAAGGGATTCAGTAATTGCATCTTTGGCCGCCACCAGAGATAAGAAAGTACGAGCCTATCCGCGAATAGCTGGGGCTAGGGGGGTCCAGATAAATATCTATTCGCCATCACCAAGTAAGATTCGAATATGAAGAGGATTATCCCGAAACAGTTTATTTCTAAGTTTTTGAGCTTGTGGATAGTGATACATATTCTGATTTCTTTGTTGCTAGATAACATAACAGCTTTAGCTCCAGACGAAAATTTTTATGTCTCCCTGTTTAATCGAAGTTACTCTATTGATCAGAATGTTGCGAGCGTTCCGAGCTGGTCTAATTCGAGTGGCATATTCATCAAGATTCTCTATTTTCCTGCATTTCTTTTGAGTCTGCTTGGTTTAGATTCTTTACAAAGTCTTCGGTTTGAGTCAATATTGGCCTCAGCCCTCGCATTGAATCTTCTCTGGGCGACAACCAATAAGTCCTTTCAAGATTCAAAAACTAAGAAAACTTTTTTTGTGATTCTGAGTTGTATACCAACAGTGTTTCTATGGCAAAGCTTGGCTCTTAGAGAGAGTTACCTGTTCTTAGGGCTTTCAAGTGTATTCTTTTTGCTGTATCGGTTTAGAGAAAGAATTAATACAAAGCATCTCATCCTGCTGGTGATTGCAATGACATGTTTGCTCTTCACTAAAGATTACCTATACGTGATATTAGCTGCCTCGATTGGAATTGCTTTTTCTTATGGGATCTTGCGATCAAAGTTTCAGGAACGAAGAATCGGCCTAGTTCTCTTGGCGGTAATCCTCCCAATCCTTGTATTTATCCCTCAAACCAAAGGGATTATCCAAAGCACAGGGCTAATTACTCCTACGATTGCCGGGACGGTTCAGGGTGCAGGCAAAGAGGGGACGGTTCAGGGTGCAGGCAAAGAGGGGACGGTTCAGGGTGCAGGCAAAGAGGGGACGGTTCAGGGTGCAGGCAAAGGTGAAAATGGAAGTTCAAACTATCTAGACCCGGAACTGATACAAATAGGTGGTGGAACCATCCACCTACTAAGTGAGCAACTTGAGTCCAACAGAGAAACGATTATCTTCAAATTCCTTAATCTGGTTGGAATTTATGACCAAATAAAAGAATCGGCCCAATTGGCCTACTCTGAACCTGAATCAGACCAGTATGCCCAAAGTGTGGCTCAACTTAATAGGCCTGTTCTAGAGCGAATTACATGGCTAAACATAATAGACCGTACGGGAACATTTCTTTTCGTACCAACGCTCGGAATAGATAATGGTAGCTTGTTCTTAAATTTGCAATCCCTTGAACTTCCGTTCTGGCTACTCTTGTATGGCACAGTTGTCTTCTCTCTTTATAGAAACTTTAGAGTGCGAGAGATAACATTGGATACTCTTACAGTGTATATTTTCATTCTTCTCTTCATTGGAATCAGTTCAATAACCGAAGTAAATATTGGAACCGCTTTGCGACACCGATCAATCTTGATCGTGCCAGCCATGTTCCTGTTAGTTCAACTAAAGCCAAACAGGTTTAAGAATAAGCAACCTAGAATGGAAACTACGAACAAAGGCCCTCTAATTGATTGAATCAGAGAGAAGTATTTATTTTAAGTCGTATATTTTGCCAAACGCCAAAATTGACCGATGAAGAGTTTCTCTAATGAGTACTAGAATCATCCAAGTTGAAAATCAAAATTTTACCGTTGCCCTACCAAGACAAGATCTCCTGGCCGTTCTAGAATTCTACAAATCCTCAAATCTCAATCTGTTTGGTACCAAGATTCTCATCACAGGTGCAACCGGTTTTATAGGATCACTTCTAGTGGACGCGCTTCGTATGCTAAATCGAGACTTAAACTTAAATCTAGAAATTTACATAAATAGTAGGAATTTAGGTTTTTATGCGCAACAAATCAAAAATAGCAAGGAACTTGAAGATATCCATTTAATTGAGGGAGATGTGTCCAATGTCTTGTTGCCCAAAGTAGACTTTTCTCACGTAATTCACGCAGCAACACCTACAACGCACAATTTAGCTCCAAACGAAACAAAAAAAATAGAAAAAGCCTCAGTGGAAGGACTTTCGAATGTATTGTCCCAAATGAATGCATTAAAGAGGGTGCCTAGAATTCTCAATCTCAGTTCAGGCGCTGCAGGTTTTCGACAAGAAATCTTTGAAAGTGACGTCACATCTGTTCGTTCCAAATACGCTCGAGCAAAGTTAGCCTCCGAGCAAGTTCTTGAATCCGGAAACTCGGAGAAAGTCATCCATGGTATGAATGCGCGACTCTTCGCATTCTTCGGTCCAAGACTTCCGGTGGGAGATCATTATGCAATTGGTAATTTTATGCGAGATGCTTGGCTAGGGAATGAGATAAGAGTCGAGGGATCCGGTGAATCGGTACGTTCATATATGCATACATCAGACTTGACTTCAAAGCTTCTTTATCTGTTAAGCGATGGTAGTACTGGAACCTTCAATATAGGTTCAACGAGTGGTTACTCGATAAAGTATTGGGCCGAAATGATTTCAAATCACTTTAATGTCCCAATGATCATTCAAGGCACTTGCAATTCCCAGGAAAGTTCATATGTTTCTCCTCCCGAGTTCAGAATTCCTGTTGGCCCAAACGAAAATTCGCCCTTAATTCCACTTCTCGAATCTTGGTACAAGTGGCTAGATGTCAACTTTAAAAAATCTGACTTTAGTTAAATGAGTCAATATTTCCTTGGAAAATCCCACTAGGCCACATTTCACTTAAATCATCAGAAACTAGCGCACCGGATGAACTCTTCTTGCTTTGTATCGAGGGCATTAAAACCTGATTCTCTTGACATATAACTTCTACAAGTACTGGCCCCCGCGAGTGAACAACTTGTCGCATTTTGTCATTTAAATCTTTGTAAGAATCAATTTTAACAAAAGGTATGGAGTAAGCCGCCGCTAACATCTCCCATGAAGGCATGCAAATACCAGATGTCTCAGAAGATCCAATCAAATTTCCATCAAAGTATGCCTTCTGAGTATTTCGGATTGACGCGTAACCATTGTTGTTAATAATAAAAATTACGATATTTGACTGAAGCTCAGACAGGGTCGCGAGTTCCTGAATATTGAACTGCGCAGAACCATCTCCGGTGACGCAGTACACGCGAGAGGTCTTAACTATGCTTGCTCCAATGCTGGCCGGGATCGCGTATCCCATAGCACCTAGTCCACCGGAAACTATATAACGTTGATTTTCTTTTAATAAAAGGGCCTGGCCCATCACGTAATAGCATAAGCCAGCATCAGAAACAAAAACGTCACCAGCAGAGCTCGAATTGGAAAGCACGTTTACGAAATTGTAGAGATTGATTGCCTTTGTTGATTGGTCGTGAGGTTCCATATGTACAGCTAATGATTTTTTCCTATTAGCATTTGATTCAAGCCAAGAGCTAGATTTAGGAAGAGTAGAATTCAATTCTCTAGATCTTACCAATAGAGAATTTATGAATTCGCCTATTTCAACTTCAATATAAACGACATTTCCAAGATTCAAATTCTTTGAAGAAACAGATTTTTCGAAATCTAAAACATACTTCTTCGCAATCGGGGCAAATTTGCTAACGTCATATCCAATGGATTGTTGTTGTAAGCTTGCGCCAATTGTGATTACTAGATCGGCTTCTTGCAGACAGTGATTTCCAGCACGATCACCTCGAATCCCTGGGTGCCCTATGAAGAATGGGTGGGTGTATGGAATCAAGTCTTTTGCCAGTTGTGTGGTTATCACAGGAATACTTAACAGATTCACCAACTGAGCGAACAAGTTCACTGAATTTGAGGCACGGATACCATGACCAGCAACTATTATCGGTCGCGCTGCAGACTTTAAATCACTAATGAGTTCTTCAAGTTTTACTTTAGATTCCTTGCCAATATTTAAATCAGATAAACTCGGCCTATCTGACTCTAAAGCGGTCCCAGTATGTTTTTTCTTTTTATAATGCTGGGATTGTAAATCTAGGGGAAACTCTAAGTAGACTGGTCCAGGCCGACCAGAATTGGCGATCTGGACCAATCGTTGAGTCAAATCAACAATATCCTCGCCCTCATGAAAGAGAATTGCGTCCTTAACAATTGGAGAGATGATTTCCTTTATAGGTAGCTCAAAAGTCCCGATTTGTCGAACGCCTGGCTTCATATCCATAGTACTGAGCTCGCTACTTTTTGCTTGTCCTGAAACAAAAACTACAGCTGCTGAATCAAGATATGCCCCTGCCACTCCAGTTATGAGATTCGATGCCCCAGGTCCCGAAGTTGATATACATGCGGATACCTTGTTGTTAAGTCTTGCATAAGCCTCCGCTGCCATCGCGGCTGACTGCTCATGATGAAAAATTGTGTAATCAACAGTTGAAGATCTAATTGCTTCGTTTAAAAACATTGCGTTGCCACCTACAACTAGAAAGAAGTGATCGACACCAGAAGATATTAATGTTCTAACGCAAGCATCTGCATTATTTAGCAAATTATTTACCAGCTTCTGACGTTAATCGATTCACAATTGCGCTAACTTCATTAGACAAAATTGAGTCATCGATACCAATTACACGCCCTTGGATTTTGATAAGAGAATAGAATTCTTCCAGTTTGCTGTTACCAACCATAGAGATAATTGGCTTATCGTACTCATCAGCGACTGTACAGATAGGCCTTAAAAGTGAGATCAACTCTTCGGTTTGGCTAAATTGATCTATCCCAAACTCGGCACTTAAGTCATATGTTCCAAGGTAAAGTTCATCTATCGAGCTTAATTGACATAAATCTTTAATTAAGCCAACAGCTTCTTTGGTTTCAATAATTAGACATCGTTTGATATTGTGTGTATTTAATTGATCATCATTTCTCTCTAAATATTGATCAAACCTGGGGTGTGCACCTCTTCTTCCAGCAGGAGGGAAGGAGGTAGCTTTTACAAATTCTTGAAATTCTTGTACAGAGCGAATTTGCGGAACAATAAAATGCGTCACCCCAATATCTAGAAGAGCTTGCAACCATGGCTCATCATAACTCCGGACACGAACATAAACTTCTTTTGAATACATTTGAGCCGATCGAAAATTGGCTTTAAAAACTCCAAAATCTCTGAATCCATGCTCTAAATCTAAAATAATAAAATCTAGTTTTGCAGCAATTGTCTCAATGACGAGTGAATCCTCAATCACGCTCCATATCCCAAGCTTTGTGCGCTTCATCTTTACAACCTAGGAGACAAGTTGAGTTTCACCAAGACTTCCATGGAGCCTCACCATCGGCCCAAATTTTATTTAATTCCAAATGTTCCCGGTAAGTATCCATTGGTTGCCAGAAACCTTCATGCTTGAAGGCATACAAATTATTTGTGTTTGCCAGGTTCCGAAGGGGAGTCTCTTCAAATGGCCCTAGATCTGAAATGAATTCAAATACTTTAGGTTCAAGAACAAAATAGCCACCATTGATCCAGTCATCAACAACAGGCTTTTCCATGAACTGCTGAACCATAGAACTAGAATCTAAGTCGACAACCCCAAAACGACTAGTTGGATGGACTGCAGAAAGTGTCGCAATTCCATTATGGCTTCTGTGGAAATTTACAAGCTTCCCTAAATCTATATTGGCTAGTCCATCCCCATAGGTGCACAGAAAAGTCCTGTCGCCAACAAAGTCTTTAACTCTCTTTAGTCGTTCACCTGTTGACGAGTCTTTTCCAGTATCGACAAGGGTGATTTTCCATGACTCTTCATCGTGCTTATCTAAGAAGCTAGTCTGACTGTTTGAACCTAAGTTCAGCGAGAGGGAGATATTTCTGGTGTGGTAGTTCAGGAAATAGTCTCGAATCAAGTCACCTTTGTAACCCAAGCAGATTATGAAGTCGTTGAAACCATATGTGCTGAAATACTTCATAATGTGCCATAAAATTGGCCTATCTCCAATTTCAACCATAGGTTTTGGGCGAAACTCGGTTTCTTCACGAAGACGCGTTCCTAAGCCTCCGGCTAGAATCACAACAGGCATAGTATTTACAATTTGACCTTCATTCACCTTAGAAAGCCTCCAATATCACCAGAAAAGTTAGGACACTGAGATTATACTACCCTCGAATTGGACTTTCTGGGAGCTCTTTAGAAAGTAAACAGATCTTATTCAATTTTCGGAAGGAAGGAATGAAATGCTGGCAGCTTCAAGACTTCGTGTTGCCATCATTGGTACGGGCAATATTGGAACTGACTTGCTATTTAAAGTCAGGCGAAGTGACTTTCTAAAATGTTCTTTTTTTGTTGGGAGAAGAGAAGACTCTCCTGGAATAAGAATTGCTCGTGAAAGTGGAGTTCAAGCAATCACAAATGGCATCGAAGGCTTGATTCCATTTCTCGAGAACATAGATCTGGTATTTGATGCTACTTCTGCTTACGACCACGCGAATCATGCACCGATCCTGTTGGATAACAACGTCCATGTCATTAATTTAACCCCTGCGAAAATAGGTGAGTTTTATGTGCCTCAGACAAACAGTCTAGTTAAAAATGGAGTCATCAGTTCAATTCATTTGAATATGATAACTTGCGGTGGTCAATCTGCGATACCGTTTATACTTGCTTTGTGCAAGCAATCCAAGATTGAATCCATTGAAGTCGTAAGTACAATATCTTCGAGCAGTGCTGGCCCTGCAACGAGAAGAAATCTAGACGAGTATATCGAGAATACAGAGAATGCAATTACAAAGTTTACTGGGATAACTGACGTAAAGTGTATGCTAGTGCTTAACCCAGCCATTCCAGAAATTCCAATGCACACCAGCATCTATGTCAAATCAAATGAGATGATGATTAGTGACTTTTCAAATTGTGTTACAAGTACTCTTCTGGATTTGCGCAGTTATATTCCATATATAGACTTAATCTCAACTCCAACTAAATTGCAAAGCGATTTGTTTCATTTCGCGATTACGATTAAGGGAGCTGGCGATTATCTCCCAGAGTACTCTGGCAACCTTGATGTAATTAATTTAGCGGCGATCGCCGCAGCAGAAGAGATATCAACATTCAGCGGTAAATCAAGTGGTTGAAAAGAAGAGTGAAATTTTACTTTCAGACGCAACATTGCGCGATGGAAGTCACTCAATTAAACACCAGATAACTCCAGAACATGTCGAGAATTTTTGTAAGAGTATCGATCAAGTTGGGTTAAATTGGGTTGAGGTTGGACACGGAAATGGGCTTGGTGCAAGCTCCTACCATTTTGGAAAGTCACATTCAATTGATCATGAGTTACTTAAAGTTGCACGTAGAAGTCTCTTAAGGACTAAATTGAGCGTCCATGTTATGCCTGGAATTGCAACTATTAATCGAGATCTACTCCCCGCCATTGATTTAGGTGTTGATGTATTTCGGATTGGATCCCATTGTTCGGAAGCGGACACCACAAGCAAGCAGATTGAACGCCTAAGAGATTTGGGTCAAAAAGTTTATGGCGTATTGATGATGTCTCATGCGATAACACCGCGAGAACTGAGTCTGCAAGCAAAGATCATGGAAGAATCAGGAGCACTTGGAGTATTTATAATGGATTCAGCCGGTGCATTGAGAATGAGCGACGTTAGGGAAAGAATTAGAGCGATAAAGTCGGAGATTACAGTTCCTATTGGGATTCACGCTCACAATAATCTGGGCTTGGCCGTTGCAAATTCATTGATCGCAATTGAGGAAGGCGCAACCATGTTGGATGGATGTGCTGCTGGTTTCGGAGCAGGTGCCGGGAACGCCCAAATGGAAATCTTGATTTCCCTTCTGAAAGAACAAATGCAAACAGAGGCAGATGCGACTAGTTACCTGAATGCAACAGAAAATGCACTAAAGCAGTTCATTCCAGGACCTCAAACACTAGAGCCTTTGAGTGTTGCCACCGGGCTTGCCGGTCTCTTTTCTGGCTATTTGAAACCAATAATTCGAGAAGCGTCCTTAAATAATATTGATGCATTCAAACTGATTGAGGAATTACAAAAGCATAATTTAGTGGCAGGACAAGAAGATCAAATCATTGAAATCGCAAGAAGATTGGGTAAGCGGGAATAAGTATGAGACCTTCCTTCTTAGTGAAACATTCTTTTTCTCAATAGACTACAGCTGCTTCTTACAGATGATTCTGGTCAATAAACAATCATAGAAATAATCCACATTTGTTTGGCAAGAAAATAATGAGTAAAAGTTATCAGCGGCATTTGATAAAAGTTAGAGTTTGAGACTAAGGTGCTGATGAGTGCTACCTCTCATTTGAGACCTAGTCCTGAAAAAGCTTTCCAGGTCAAGACATGCATGGACAATTCTGAGTTATGTTCCAGCATGATCACTTGTCCAATGTGTGGCTATAAATTGTCCCTGAAGCATAAAGGTTACGCAGTGATTTCTCCATGGATCAGGGAGTGGGGCGGAGTTCGAACGCGGACATCAGAGTTTTTTGTCTGTGGTTTTTGCGAAGGGGGATTTTTTGACTACCGATATAGTGATGAGGAAATGGCGAACATTTATTCCCAATACAGAAGTTCAGAGTACACAACAACAAGAACCAAGTGGGAGCCCTGGTACACGGACATATTCAATTTAGCTCACAACCTTGGTCCCTTAGTAGAGGAGAGAAAGGTGATTCTCGAATTATTCTTGGCCAGATGTGGAGTAAAGGATTTGAAAACTGTTGTTGACGTAGGAGGGGATCTAGGTCAGGGTATTCCAGATTTTAATTTTGACACTAGTAAATATGTGCTTGATGTAACAAATCGAGAATTAGTTCATGGTGTGCATCGCGTTAAGGCACTCGATGAGTTGTCAGAGATAGATCTAATAATATTTGCGAATGTGCTGGAGCATGTGGCAAATCCGTTAGCAGATCTTGGCAAGCTGTTGTTGTCAGCCAAGTTTGTATATGTTGAAGTGCCTTTTGGTGTTCCCACTATAAACTTTATACGCAAATTAAAAGCCTTCCAAGTCGTGATAGTAGGACTCTCCCTGAATTCGCATTTTTGGAAATGGTTTTCAATTCCAAGCACTGGTAGAGACCCAAGGTCTTCAATCCTGCGCCAAAGTGAGCACATACAATTTTTTAACGAAGTTACTCTAAAGGTGATGGCAGAAAAACTGAAAAAAAATATAGTTTTATCTGTCGCAACAATTCCTACTCCAGAAGGAGGGAAAGGTAAAGCCATACAAGCTCTATTTTATTAATCTATGAATGACCAAGTCGGCAGATTAAACTCATAGGGAGATATTAGCTGTGTCCTGGTAAAAGAAGTACAGCCAGGATAATCTTTTGAATTCTAAATCACTTAAAAATCTGATTCATTTTTTCTATGACAAAATCTAACATTTCGATGGTTAGACCAGGCCAACATCCAAGATAAAAAGTATGATTCATCACGTAATCAGTGTTTGTTAAGTCGGAAACAACTCTTCGGGGTGTATCTATAAAGCCTGGCTGTCTGAGCAAATTTCCACCAAAAAGCAACCTTGTAGCAATATTGAATTCAGCCAATTTAACTACGAGATCGTTTCTGTTTATGGGGCCATCTGGTCTCACTGATAATGCGAATCCAAACCATGAAGGTTCAGAATCAGTTGTTGGTTTTGGCAGAATCAAATATTCCTCAAGGTCACTCAAGCCCCTCCGGAGGTATTCCCAGTTCCTTTTTCTTAATTCAATAAATGTATCTAGTTTTTTGAGCTGTGCTAAACCGATAGCAGCTTGAATATCGCCAGACTTTAGGTTGTATCCTAAGTGCGAAAATGTGTATTTGTGATCATAACCAGGGGGTAACTCCCCCAAAGTCCATTGGTATCTTTTAAGGCAAGTGTTATCACATCCAGGCGCGCACCAACAATCTCGCCCCCAATCCCTAAAGGATTCAATAATTGGTTTTAACATGGCCCTATTAGTTAGAACAGCACCACCTTCCCCTGTCGTAATGTGGTGAGCTGGGTAAAAACTTTGTGTAGCCAGATCTCCGAAGGAGCCTAAGTTCTGATTCTGATATTTGCCCCCTAAGGAGTCACAATTATCTTCGATGACCCATAGATTGTGCTTTTTAGCAAGTTCACGAGCTAATGTGAGGTTAAAAGGATTACCCAAAGTATGTGCCATCATAATGGCTTTAGTTTTTGAACTAATTGAGCTAACAAGCTGTTGCTCATTAGCAACATATGTTTCTAAGTCTACATCTACATATACAGGAACTAAATTATTTTGAAGAATAGGTGTTACGGTCGTTGGGAATCCAGCAGCAACTGTGATCACTTCATCACCTGGGTTTAATGCTCTATCCCCAAGGCTTTTACTAGTCAGGGTTGTTAACGCAACTAAATTAGCTGAAGAGCCAGAATTAACCATAAATGCGTGTCGAGTTCCAACTTTCTGCGATAACTCTCGCTCAAATTCTTCCGTGTATGGACCCGCTGTGAGCCAAAAATCGAGACTTGCTGAAACCGCTGCAGTTAACTCTTCTGGTCCAAAAACTTTGCCAGTAACCGGAACTTTAGATTCCCCGGGAACGAAGTTCGCCACCTGATGTTTTTGGTCTATCGCGATTTGAACTAAATTCGCGATTTCAGAATCAAGATTGTCTTTCAATTTTCCTCCAAGAGCGCGTCATAATGCAAGATTCATGGGACTCATAATAAAGTGACGGTGTGAACCTTACAGGAATTAGACGAATTCAGTCTCTCGACGGGCCAGTGCTCATCACAGGACACACAGGGTTTAAAGGCGCGTGGCTAAAATTGCTACTTGAAAAATTACAAATTGATCAAATTGGGTTATCTTTAAAGCCAGATTTGGAGTCCTTATTTAGTAAATTGGCTTTCCAGCCACTTAACCATGATGAAATTGGGGACATAAATGATTTTAAGTCCTGTCTACTTTTCTTTCAATCGCATCAACCTTCAGTTGTAATTCATCTAGCAGCCCAGCCCCTAGTTCTAGAATCCTATAAGCAACCCATTGATACATTTCAAACAAATGTTATGGGGACTGCAAATATATTAGAGTGTGCTAGAAGAACTTCATCTGTAAAGGTTGTACTTGTGTCTACGACTGACAAAGTATATGAAAATCTAAATACTTCTAGACCATTCAGCGAAGAAGATAATCTAAAGGGGAAAGACCCGTATAGTGCCAGCAAAGTAGGAACCGAATCAGTTATAAATGCATGGAGGAATATCTCTAAAATTGAATCAGGCCCAAATATTTCTGCTGCGCGCGCTGGTAATGTGATTGGCGGTGGTGATTTTGCTAAAGATCGGTTAATCCCTGATCTCGTGAGAGGAACAATTAAAAATCAGGATGTCATGATTCGAAATTCAAGGAGTAATCGTCCTTGGCAGCACGCCCTGGATCCATTGTTTGGTTACCTGCAACTCATAAACACTTTATTGGATGGAGTCGATGTGCCTGCTATGAATTTTGGCCCAAACGGTTTCAATCTAAGCGTTGCGGAAGTGGTGAATTTGTTTTCAACTAAGTCAGCTGTGAAACCCAACGTTGTCTTTGAAGATAATGGAACTTCGAATTCCCTGGAAGCCGAAACGCTCTATCTCGATGCAACTTTTTCTAAAAACTTATTGAATTGGACTCCTAAATGGACTCAAGAGGAAGCAGTGATATCAACCGCAAAGTGGTGGGATAACGTACTGAATAAAGGAATGACCGCCAGAGAAGCGTGCCTTCTTGATATTGAGGAGTTATTATTGGCTCCCGAGGAACAACCAAATTTCAGTTAAAATTGGAGTAAAATGAGTATTACAGTTGAGGTTGATAGGTGTTTTATTTGTTCGGGTACAAAATTAGTTGAAATTCTAAACCTTGGGAACCAACCAATGAGTGGAGTTTTTCCTCTTCCGAGTGAACAAGATCCAGTTTCATCCCCACTAACGCTTATGCAATGTGTTTCTACCAATCCACAACTCAAAACATGTGGAAACATCCAACTAAAACACAAAGCCAATTTTTCAGATATGTATGGATTAAACTATGGGTACAATTCTTCCCTAAGTCCGTTGATGCTGGAGCATCTCGCGCAAATAGCTGAAAAAGCTAAATCACATATAACAATAAATAAGGAAGATTTTATTTTAGATATCGGATGTAATGATGGCTCTTTCCTTAATTTATTCAAATCTCAAACGAAGAACTTAGTAGGGGTTGATCCCTCAAGCGCAAAATTTTCCGAGATAGCTCCAAAAGAAGCTACGATTTTTGTCGACTATTTCCCATCGCCAAAAATTGACGAATTCATGGGAAATCGTAAGTTTAAAATGATTTCTTCTATTGCTATGTTTTATGATTTAGAAGACCCATTTTATTTTATGAAATCCTTGCATAGCAGTTTAATGGAAGATGGACTTTGGGTAGTTGAGTTATCTGAGTTTAAAGAATTTTTAAAGAATTTGTCCTATGATCAAATCTGTCACGAGCATTTACTTTACATTGATGCAGATTTGCTAATAAATATGGCTGCAAAAATTGGTTTTGAGTTACTGGAAATTTCGTACAGCGAGATCAATGGTGGATCAGCTTGTTACTATTTCAGAAAAGGCCTTCCGGATGAGAGTATAAATTGTCAATCAGGTGCGACGCCGAAGCAACTAGAGTCACTAAAGTTTAGAGTGGAACAAAATAAAAATGAAGTTGTGAATTATTTGAACGCATTAAAAATTCAAGGAAAGTCAGTTTATGGATATGGCGCTTCAACGAAGGGAAATGTACTAGCAAATTTTTATGGGTTAGATTTGACACTGATGCAACTTGTTTCTGATACAAATCCATTCAAGTGGGGGCGAGTGACGCCGGGACCCAGAATTCCAATTATTTCCCATGATGAAATGCGAAAGTCACCACCTGATTTCCTGTTTGTTTTCATCTGGCACTTAAGGTCTGAAGTGTTGAAGAATGAATGGGAATTCATTGAAAAAGGAGGTTCGATCATTTTGCCTCTCCCTAGACTTCACATAATCGATCGAAATAATTATCACTTATTTGTCGGTCGAGACTTAAATGATCTGGCGTTTGATATTTCAAGCGTTGACTTAACGATTTAGGAACACATCATTCAAAGAGTACTAATTTCGGGAGCAAATGGATTTATAGGGAAACAACTCTCTTATGAGTTTCAACGGAGTGGCATTTTGATTGAAAGGTTGCCACATACCGAATTACTTTCTATGGAATCTAATTCGGAGTTGAGGAGAAAATGGAGCCTGATTGGGAAAACAAAGGGGTTTGATTTGTTTTTTCACTTAGCGTGGAATGTAAATTCAAGTTCATGGCGAGAAACTCCAAGTCAGCGAGCTTTGATAAGGAGTACTGGAATATTTCTGGAGACTGTCAAAAATTTTGGCCCAATTATATCTACTGGCACATGTCAAGAATACTTACCTCAATCAGTGAAGCTAAAGGAAAACTCAGAGCTAGCATACGATTGCAATTATGTTTTGGACAAACATGACCTGCATAATTTACTCAAAGAATACTCCATAAACGCCGGGAATAGATTTTCCTGGGTCCGCCTTTTCAATATTTATGGGCCTGGTGATCACCCAAATAGAATTGTCAGTCTACTATTGAAGGCTGCCGTTGATGGGAAAAATTTTCAATTAGACAACCCTCTTCATGCAATTGATCTACTTCACATTGAAGACGCTATTGCAGGATTGATAAGAATAGCCTCAAATGGTTCAAAAGAAACATATAACCTTGGAAGTGGAATTGCAGTTACACCTGAAGCCATAAAGCAATACATGACGCAAGTAAAACTGAAGAATTTTGATGTTGAACCTACCCAAATATTTGAGAATGCTTTCGAAAGTGCCCATATCGCCGACATTGATAGTATTTCTAGACTTGGTTGGCAACCACAACATTCTCTGTCAAGAGTTCTGTTGAACATGTTAAGGGAATCTGAAGTGAGTGCAGGATAGATCATGGCCGGGAAAGAGAATTTGTTACCCGCTCCACTTATCTCAGTTGTCATTCCTGCCTATAATGAAGAAGGCGTATTGCAACATTCAATTCCAAAAATTGTAGAATGTTTATTGTTGATTGACGAAGTAAGACTCCTCCAAGATGCATATGAGGTGTTGGTAATCAATGATGGGTCTGCTGACGGAACAGAATTGGAAGCTTCTAATCTCGCAAAAAAAATTAGGGGCATCAGATTGATTACGCTCACTCAAAATGCAGGACATATGAGAGCACTAGAAATTGGTCTACTAAATGCCCGCGGCAAATATATTGTCAGCCTAGATGCAGACTTACAAGATCCCCCTGAGTATATTCCGCGTCTCTATAAGACCATTAAAGAATTAGGTGTGGACTGTGTTCAGACGGTTAGAACAGACAGAAGTAGTGATTCTTTCCTTAAAAGAAACTCAGCCGCATTCTTTTATTGGACATTCCGGAAGATCATCGGCGTAGAAATCATTCCCCATGCGGCGGATTTTCGAATTCTGACTGAATTGGCGCGAGATAAAATTCTTCAAGTAAATGATAAGGATAAGGTGTTCCGTTTTTTAATCCCGATTTTAAGAATCACAACTACTATTTTGCCAATTCATAGAGACAAAAGGGTTTCAGGTGCTTCCAAGTATCACTTTAGAGCTATGGCAAAACTGGCGACTTATTCCATCCTTAATTACACACCACTCTTGAAAAGAATGTCACTTGGATTTTTTGTATTTTCAATTTTTGGTGCTTTTTTGACTTTTGGCTTCTCAGAGAGAATGGACACTCGCGACCCGACTATTTTCTTTATTGTGCCCCAGGTATGGCTGATAATCCTCTTTTCGCTAGCTGCTTTAATTTCCCTTGTTCTGTTCAGTTTAGACAAGTACATGGCAAGAAAGAAAAGACCGCCGTTCAGCTATACGGAAGTTGTGTGAGAAATTCTCTTTTCCTCAGACCAAATAATTGCAATTAATGGAACCAATATCATTTCCGGGACTATTTTGTACCTAGTTTCTGTGTAATAAAGAAGACCTGCGATTGCCCCACAAAGCCAAGGAGCTACCAAGTAGTAGAGCCTGCTATCAATTTCATACTTTTTTCTTCGTAAGAATAGGAACCCTAAAGCCATGATTCCAAGAATAAGCCACAGGCTTCTATACACTTGATAGACAATATGACCGACGATCAGAGGCCAGGATTTTCTTTCGTTTAAAATATCTATTTGCTTCTTCTCTGCATTTAAAACGTATTCGCCAGGAAGATTTGGAATTTTTTGGACTGCAAAGAAATAGGAGTCAATCTTTTGAAATAGTCCGAGAATAGTTTCTTTAGGGTTGGTTAATGCAGAGGAAATGGCAGCAGAGTAGTACGCACGATCCATTTCAACTTCCGACATAGGATTATTGTCTAGCTTTCTTTGTACAATCTCGGGGAGAGGGTGCTCCGTCTGTGCTAAAAACGCGTCCATGTCATACTTCGGATGAGATAGGTAGTAATACTTTGAGTAAGCGTCATACGCAGTAATGCCGCCTTCTAGGGCGGGACTAGGGGAACCGTACTGGGAAAAATTAAAAATTGACAGGGAGATATAGATTAAGAGTGGCGCGAGATACTTTTTTTGAAGTTTTTTACTTTTAACCCAACTGTAAACAAAGCCGACTATAGCAGTCAACAGAATTAGGGCCCAATATTGACTTCGAGAAGCAGCAAGTAGTACCCCTGCAGACAACTGAAGCCAGAAAATGTTTTTTATGAAGCCCAAAACAATGAGCTGAAGTAGAAAAAATTCATAAACTGTGTCATTCCCCGTGATACTTAAAGAGAATAAGTAGACATTTAAAGGCAATGCAAGTAATGCAAATATACGAAATTTAGAATTTGGAATGTATGCACAAATCTTCCAATAACAGATAACTCCAATGGTGAAATAGAAAACTACAGCAAAGAAGTAACTAGGCCCATTCCATAAGAATGGAAGAAGCATTAGAGCAGATCCTGGACCATAATAATTCGAAGAAGGTATTTGCCAATTTGCCAATTCCTGAGCCTTTGGCAAAAAATTCCACAAACCCACTGGTAGATCCACAAGTGATCTAATGATGAATAACTCAACTAGACAGAAAAACACAAAACTCAAGAACATGGCATTGGACTTGACAAACAGCAGCGATCGTTTCACCACTTTAGAATACAATAAAGCTAGACAAAATGAGCGGATATCTAAAGTGTCCCGCAAGAAATTTTGATACATCCTTTGACATGGTAGGAGTAGGAAGATCATGGAAGCACTTGCTAATCTCGAAATCATCATCATGTCTCATGAGCGTCCGGAATTTTTACAGAGAGCATTGGCAGCATTAGAAATGGTGGATTTTGGTAGTAGACCTAAAATTACAATTTCGGATAATCCTTCGAAGATTTCGAGTCGAGTTCCTAGAGAGATTATTAGAAACTATAACTATGTACTTCGTGATGGATTGGGAGCAACTTCTCATCTGAATAAAATTATTTCTGAGGTGAAGTCAGAGTGGACTTTAATTACTCATGATGATGATGAAATTCTGCCCCAGTTGGGAGATTTGTTTAGAGAATATTCATCTAATCCTAAAATCGGAATGATTACAGGAAGGTCATTGATTATAGATTCGACAGGGAATCAGATAATTAGTAATGCATATGAATCAAGACTTAGAAAGTCAAATTTGAATAATTCCCACTCTCATATCAAATCTGATGTATTCTGGCACTTATTTGATTTAGGTTCTCTTTTCCCAGCAAGCGCGATGATCATCAGACGCGAGGTATACCAAGAGATTCAAGAAGTTAATTTGGATGTTAACCTTGCAAGTGATTACTCACTATCACTAAAGATAGCTAAAAATCATAATATAGTCTTTGAGGGCATAAACCCTGTAATGAAATATTGGTTACATGGAAAGAATTCGGTCTACTCTAATGAGGCAATGAGTAGCCTAAAATCTGAACTTACAATTGCCAGACTAGTGGAGCTTGCTAATTCAGATTTCAAACTAAGTTTGAAACGTAATTTAGCATTATCAAAACAGATATTGGAGAGTACGATACTTTTGAACACATACGGTGAATATGAAAAAATATCGATT
>Ga0214917_10003422_pt1 | contig 18321 bp, 16 predicted proteins | sample LL_1208_BB_MetaG_FD_177983 | JGI IMG/M metagenome (GOLD analysis project Ga0214917, IMG submission 177983) | Freshwater microbial communities from Lake Lanier, Atlanta, Georgia, United States - LL_1208_BB | ecosystem: Environmental > Aquatic > Freshwater > Lake | place: USA: Georgia | collected...
GCCTTGGCAGGATTTTTTGGCGCGGCGGCCGGAGATAAGGGCTTCGGGCGCTTCTCGATGAACCTGCTCTCCCCGCTGCTGCCGCAACTCTCGGGGCTATTCGGCGGCGCCATGCTGGATGCCACCGGCGGGCAATATGAGGGTTTCAATTATCTCGGCGCTGGCGTGCTGGTGGTGGTGGCGCTGGCCTGGCACCGGCCGCCGCGCTGGATGGCCGCGCTGCTGGTGGTGCTGCTGGGCCTTGCGCTGCTGGCACTGAGTTCGCGCATGTATGCGGGGCCGGTGCTGCTGCTCGATCTCGGCCTCAAGCCCTGGGAGGATATTTTTGGCGCCCTCCGTGCCTCGGGTCGGCTCTTCTGGCCGGTGGGCTATGCGGCGCTGATTCTGGCGATGGCCGTGCTGGCGGCGCGGCTGCGGCCGATGGCTTTTGGCGCCTTGTGCATGCTCGCCATCGGCCTGCAATGGCTCGATACCGCGCCCCTGCGTGCCCGCGCCCATGCGATGATGGCCAGCCCCGCCGCCGCCCCACCGCCGCCCGGCTTTGCCGAAGCACTCACCGCCGCCACCCGCCTCACCTTCCTGCCCGCCGCGCCCTGCATCATGGGGGCCGAGCGCGACCTGGCGCAGAGCCTCGCACTTGTGGCGGTGCGGCTGGGCATCGCCGTTTCCAGCGTGCCAGCCGCGCGCATGCCGGCGGGCTTCGGCTGCGAGGCAGCGGCGAGCGATGCCATGGAAACCCCGCTGCAGCCCGGTGAATTACGCCTGGTGCTGGAGCACGCCTTCATATCCCGGCTGGATGCCCGCCTGCTGGGTGCCGGTGTCGGCTGCCTCGGCGCGCTGCCCAGGCTCTGCGGCGCGGGGCTGGGCACGCCCCTGCCGGCCAGCCAGCCCCCTGCCATGCCCCTCCGTGGCGAGGCATTCGACCCGCAGCCCTTCCAGGCGCATGGCTGGGCCGGGGCCTGGAATGCCGGGCCGCGCAGCACCCTATTGCTGCCCGCCGGCGGCGGCACCCTGGAATTGCGGTTGCGCGGCGTGGCGCTCAATCCCGGCGGCACAAGGGTGGTGTCGGTGCGGGTGAATGACGGCCCAGCCAGCGAATGGCGGCTGGCGGATATGGCCGAGGCCACCCAGCGCATCCTGCTGCCCCAGGGGCCCGTGCGCATCACCTTCGATGTGCCACGCCCGGTGGACCCGCAGCGCCGCGGCCTGGGCCCGGTTGCACATCGCGTGGGGATGCAGCTTATGTCCGCCCGTTTGATGGATTGAGGGTTTCTCCATGGCATTGCGCATTGGCATTATCGGCATCACCGGCCGTATGGGGCAGCTCCTGGCCCGCGAGGTGGCGGCTGTGGGCGCCATCTTGGTGGGCGGCACCATCCGCCCGGGCAGCGCAGCGCCGTCCGGCATCACCATCCTCGCCGATGCCGATGCCCTCTTCGCCGCCAGCGATGCGGTGATCGATTTTTCCCACGCCCATGCCGCCAGCACCCATGCCGCCGCCGCGGCGCGGGCGCAAAAAGCCTTCATCCTGGGCAGCAGCGGGCTCTCCACGGCCGAGGAAGCCGCCGTGGCCGAGGCCGCGCAACACGCCCCCATCGTCTATGCCGCGAATTTCGCCCCGGGCGTGAACATCATGTTCGCCATTGCCGAGCGCATGGCCGCCGCCCTGCCCCCCGAGCAATACGACGCGGAAATCGTGGAAATGCATCACCGCCAGAAGGTGGATGCGCCCTCGGGCACCGCCATTGGCCTGGGCCGGGCCGTGGCGCGCGGGCGCGGCACCACGCTGGAGGCGGCGGGCCGTGAATCCGGCCGCGATGGCCATAACGGCGCGCGTGGCACCGGCACCATCGGCTTTGCCGCGCTGCGCGGCGGCCAGGTGGTGGGCGAGCACACGCTGATCTTCGCCGCAGGCTCCGAGCATATCACGCTCGGCCATCGCAGCTTTGATCGCGCATCCTATGCCGTGGGCGCGGTGCGCGCAGCCCATTGGGCCGCCGCCCAGCCTGCCGCCGGGCTCTATGACATGAAGGATGTGCTGGGCATCGGCTAAGCCCGTTCACACCCCGCGCATCACCTCCAGCACCGCATCACCATAGCGCTCCAGCTTGGTCGCACCCACGCCGGGCACCTCGGCGAGCTGGTCCAGACTGGTCGGCATACGGTCGGCGATCTCGGCCAGCGTCCGGTCGTGGAAAATCACATAGGCCGGCACGCCCTGGGCCTTGGCCTCGGATTTGCGCCATTCCCGCAGCGCATCAAAGGCGGGGTTGTCGCTGGTCACCGGGCTTGCGCGCTCACGGTCACGCGCGGCGGGGCTACCGGTCTCGATCATATCGGCCCGCATCATCACCGCCGCCTGGCCCTTCAGGATGGGGCGCGCCGCCTCGGTGGGCAGCAATTCACCATGATTTTCCACCGCCACATCCAGCGCACCCTGCGCCACCAATTGCCGCGCCACGCCGCGCCAGGTCACATCCGACACATCCTTACCCACGCCAAAAGTGGGCAATTGGTCATGGCCATGCTGCGCCACCTTGTCGGTCAGCCGGCCGCGCAGCACGTCGATCACATGCCCCACGCCAAAGCGCTGGCCGGTGCGCAGCACCGCAGAGAGCAGCTTTTGCGCCGCCACCGTGCCATCCCACAGCTTGGGCGGATTGGCGCAAACATCGCAGCGGCCGCAATCCTGTTCCAGATCATCACCAAAACAGCGCAGCAAAATCCGCCGCCGGCAGGTTGCCGCCTCGGCAATGGCCACCATGGCCTCAAGCCGCGAGCGCTCGATGCGCTTTTGCTCGTCGCTGGCCGGGCTTTCCTGAATGCGGTGGCGGGCGATGGCGATATCGCCCGCGCCATAGAGCAGCAGCGCCTCGGCCGGCAGCCCATCACGCCCCGCGCGGCCAATTTCCTGGTACCAGCTCTCGGGCGAGCGCGGCAGGTCGGTATGCGCCACCCAACGCACATCCGGCCGGTCAATGCCCATGCCAAAGGCGATGGTGGCGCACATCACCACGGCATCGCCGCGGGCGAAGCGGCGGTGATGGGCGCGCTTATCGGCGCCGTCCATGCCGGCATGGAAATGCAGCGCATCCAGCCCATCCTTGCGCAGCCATTCGGCGGTCGATTCGGTTTTCGCCCGGCTGCCGCAATAGACAATGCCAGCCCCGCGCCCATCGGAGACGCGGTTGATGAAGCCGCGCAATTGGGCGCGCTCCTGCTCACGCGGCGCCGCGCGGACAAAAATATTCGGCCGGTCGAAGCCGCCGCGAAACACCGGCGCCGCCTCCAACGAAAGCTGGCTGCGGATATCCTCGACGGTGCGGGCATCGGCGGTGGCGGTCAGCGCCAGCCTGGGGACATGGGCAAAACGCTCCGCCAATACCGTCAGCGCGCGGTACTCGGGGCGGAAATGATGCCCCCATTGGCTGACGCAATGCGCCTCGTCGATGGCGAAGAGCGCGATATCGCGCCGGCCAGGCTGTCCAGCGTGCCATCCATGGTCAGCCGCTCGGGCGAGACATAGAGCAGCTTCAGGCTGCCATCGCCCATTTGCCGGCGAATATCGCGCCGGGCCTCATCATCAATATCGGAATGCAAGGCGGCCGCCGCCACGCCCTGCTGGCGCAGCGCCGCCACCTGATCCTCCATCAGCGCGATGAGCGGCGATACAACCACCGCCAGGCCCGGCATGCACAAGGCCGGCACCTGAAAGCAGAGCGACTTGCCGCCGCCGGTGGGCATGAGCACAAGCCCCGAGCCACCAGCCATCACATGCGCCACAATCTCCGCCTGCTGCGGCCGGAACGCCGCGTAACCAAAAACCTGGCGGAGGATTTGTCCCGGTTCGGCGATCACTCGCCGAAGCGGATTTCCACCCGGCGGGATTCCATCTCCATGAACTCGAAGGGCACCGGGCCGCGGGCCACGCTGCGCACGCGGCCAGGCGCCACGCCAGCCTCGATCAAATGATTGGCAACATGCTCGGCCCGGGCGCGGCTGAGCGCCTGGTTGAAGCGTCGGCCGCCCTCGGGGTCGGCAAAGCCCAGCACCCGCACCGAGGCTGTGGGGTGGCGGGCGGCGGTGGCGGCGGCAGCGCGCACCAGCGCAACCCCCGATTCTTCCAAGGCCGCGCTGTCGCCCGTGAAGAAAATGATCACCGGCGGCTCGTTTCGGGCATCAAGATCAGGCGTGGCGCAACCGGCCATGGCAAGGGCGAGGGGGGCCAGCAGGATGAGGCGGCGGATCATGCGAATCTCCGGGTTTGTTACCCTCGCAATGCCGAAGCGCTTCCCCCGCGTCAACGTCGGCCCTCACCGTGAACAGGCGGCGCCACCCAGAACGCAGAATTTCGCGCAATGCTGATGGTTCAGCGCCACAGGGATCGCGGCCTCGGCCAGCGTCGCGCCAAGTTCAAAGCGTTGATCATAGGCCAAGAGGGTGCAGGCCAGCACCGCCGGGCGCGCAGCCCCTCGCCGCTTCACCACCATGCGCGAGGAGGCGCACATCAGGCTATCAGGCGATTTGCCCAGGATACCCCAGCAGGCCTCGGAGATTTCCGGCACATCCACCCGGGCATCCATTTCGGGAAAGAGCATCAGCGCCACCGGGTCCATCGGGTCGATCCCAATGCCATGGGCGGCAAAAAGCGCGCCAAACCCTTCTCGCGTGGCGGCATCACCAAAAGCCGCGCGGCCGGCGACGTGAAGATTGAAACCATGCCGGGCCAGCCAGACCAGGCCGTCAAGCGCGATGGCAAAGCTGCCTCCGCCGCGCTCCTGGTCATGCAAGGCCGCGTCGAAATGGTCGAGGCTGACGCGCAGGGTCAGCCTATCGCCATAATCGTCGCGCAGGCGCAGCAGCGCCGCCTCGTGCTGGCGCATGGGCTTCATCGCATTGGTCAGCACCAGCGCATGCAGGCCGCGGGCCAATACCGCCTCCAGCATTGGCACCAGGTCGCGATTCATGAAGGGCTCACCGCCGGTAAACCCCACCTCCTCCAGCGGTTCGCCGCGCGCCGCGGCCTCGTCCAGAAAGGCCAGCACCTCGTCCAAGCCGATATAGACCAGCGCATCATTGCGCGGGCTGCTCTCAATATAGCAATTGGCGCAGGTGATATTGCACAAGGTGCCGGTATTCACCCACAGGGTGGTGAGGCCGCCAAACGCCACGGTGGCGCGGCGCTCACCCTTCAGCGTCACCACCGCATCCTCAAACTTGCCAGCTGCCAGTGGCGTGAAGGAGGCATTGTCCAGCGGAGGGGTCATGCAGCGCCTGTCATCTCTGTACGCTTTGGTTAGCATGGAGACGCCCCATGGTGCCAGCGCCGGGCCTGCTTGCCCCCGCGCCCAAGCAGCGCCACATAGCCACCATGGATATTGCCATCACTCTCAACGGTGAACCCCGTGCCGTTGCCGCCAGCACCGTGGCCGAGCTGCTGCGCGAAATCGGCCTGGACACCCGCAAAGTGGCCGTGGAGCGCAACGAGGAAATCGTCCCGCGCAGCACCTATGCCGATACCCGCCTCGCAGCGGGGGACCAGTTGGAAATCGTGCATTTCATCGGGGGGGGCTGAAGCTCATGGATGATGTCTGGGAAGTCGCCGGTCGCAAATTCACCTCACGGCTGATCGTGGGCACCGGCCGCTATAAATCACTGGAAGAGACCGCCGCCGCCACAGCCGCCAGCGGGGCCGAGATCGTCACCGTCGCCGTGCGGCGGGTGAATATCGGCGATGCCTCAGCGCCCATGCTGCAGGATTTTGTCTCCCCCTCCCAATACACCTATCTCCCCAATACCGCTGGCTGCCACACGGCGAAGGATGCCGTGCGCACGCTGCGCCTGGCGCGTGAGGCGGGGGGGTGGAACCTGGTGAAACTGGAGGTGCTGGGCCCCCCGCCCTACCTCTACCCCGATATGGTCGGCACTTTTGAGGCCGCAGCCGCGCTCATCGCCGATAATTTCGAGGTGATGGTCTATTGTGCCGATGACCCGCTGGCCGCCAAGCGGCTGGAGGAGATGGGCTGCGTCGCCATCATGCCACTCGGCGCGCCCATTGGCTCAGGCATGGGGGTGGTGAACCCCTATATGATCCGCAGCATCAAGCAGAATGCCAAAGTGCCCGTGCTGGTCGATGCCGGCATTGGCACGGCGAGTGACGCCGCCCTGGCCATGGAATTGGGCTGCGATGCGGTGCTGCTCAACAGCGCCATCGCCCATGCGCAGGACCCGGTGATGATGGCTGTCGCCATGAAACATGCGGTGATGGCAGGGCGCGCGGCCTATCTGGCCGGGCGGATGCCAAAGGATTACCGGGCGGATCCCTCCAGCCCGATGACGGGCACTATCTCTTCGGCCAGGCCGCCGGCTTCATAGGCTCCATGGCGGCAAAATCCGGCTCCTCCGCCGCGCCAAAACCCGCAACAGCGATGGAGGTGATATCCAGCGCCCCCTCGCGGATCGCAAGCCGCGGCCCATGGGGGGTATCGGCATAAAGCCCGGGATGCGCCTCCATGAAGCGCACCGCCTCGGCCTTTGGCCGCCCCTGGAAACCGGCGATGAAGTGGTGGCCATTGCGCTCGACATGGCGCAGCCCCAGGGCGCTGACCAGGGCGAGGTCCTGCTGCACGCAGAGCCCGGCCAGCGTGGTCAGATCCTCGGCTGACATGAAGTACTGGCCGCCTGCGTCATTCCAGGCGCGGCAGCGCGCATGGTTCAGGAAACTCCGCCAAAACCCCTTGCAGGCCTTGGTGGAAACCCCGGCATAGCCCAGCCCCTTCGCGGTGACGAAGGCCGAGAGGTCGCCATCACTCTCATCGATAATCACCGGCCGCGCCTTCGCCAGCGCCCCCATGGAGGTATCCAGCGCCCGGGCGCGGGCCACCGGCTGCTCAATATAGGCGATGCTGGCGCAGAGCCGGGCCAGGCGCGGCTCCGCCATCATGGCATGCCATAGCGCCAAAGCGCTTTCGCCATCGCCATATTGCTCATTGCCATCGAGGCTGGCCTGATAGGCCTCCCCCGCATCGAGCACCGCTGCAATCTGGCACAGGCGGTCGATATCCGCCGCCAGATTGCCGCCCACTTTCAGCTTCCACCAGCGATGGCCGTAATGCCGGGCCACCTCTTCGAGGGTTTCGGGCAGCCCATCATCCACCCGCTCGGTCACATCGGCGGCGGTGATGGGGTCCACCAGCCCCACCGTGTGGCGGGCATGGATGCGGCTGGGCGCGCCGATGGGGCCCAGCATGCCGGCCGCATCGAAATCACCCAGATCGGCAATGATGTCATGCGCCGCCATGCCGCCCAGATTGCCGCGCATGGCGGTGTGGAAGGGCAATTCCACCAGCTTGAGCAAGGCATCGAAACAGGCACGGTCGAGCAGCGACTGGCCATAAGCCGCAATCAGCGGATTGAGCGCCTCAGCCGCGCAGGCGGCCACATGGGCGGCGTAGCGATTGGCAAAATGCCCCCAGGCGGTGTCTGCGCCATGCGCCAGCCCGGCCTCGCAAGCGATTTCCAGCGCCCGGCGCAGTTGGTCCATATTATCGGCGTCACTCAGCGCCTGGTTCTTATCGAACCACTTCGCCGCCAATGTCTCGGCCGAAACACCCCAACCCTCGCGGCCATCCTCGGTGCGAATGCGCACCCGCACCACCGCCTGCCGCCCATCGCGCACGGTGATGACGCCAAAACGGAAGGGCATGCGGAGCAGAAAGGGCCATTCGCGCCGCTCCACGGCCAGAATGGTGAAACGCGGTGCATCCATGATCAAAGCGCCCTGAAGCCGTATTGTCCCAGCGTCTTGAAGGCGAGACGGATGAGAACAAGGGTATTGCCGGCATATTGCTGGTTGGTCGTCGCATCACGCGCGAAGCGGCGGACAAAGCTCGTCTCGAGAATAAAACACTCATCCTCATAACCGGCGACGCCTTGAATCAGCACCGGCCGATCAAGGTCCAGGTCATAGCGCGCCGAAACACCAATCCGCCAATTGGAACCCGAATCGGTGCGGGTGGAGGCGGTAAAGCCGGCCAGCACTTCGTTGCGCGTGCGCACCGGCGTGATGTAGGACAGCGGCGGTGAATATAAATACCCAGCCTGCAGGCCCAGGCTATCCAGCCCCAGAACATTGCGGAAGCTGGTACTGGCAATGAAATCATTGAAATTATTCTGGCCGGTTCGGCTGTCCAGCCGCGCCCGGGTGGAGACATTGAGCCAATTGGTGGGCGCCACGGTCAGCCGGCCGACATAATCGCTATTGCGGTTTTCCAGGCCGGAGCCGACGGCGAAGGTGCTGTCCCTGTGCAGCCGCAGCGACTGGCCGGCCACCGCCTCGATCATGCCGCCATTGGGAAAATTCCAGGCCTGGCGCAGCGCGTAATCCACCCGCATGCCGCCTTCCTGCCTGTCACGGCCATTGAAGCGGTTGAGGTTGAACAGCGTGGCATCGGTGAATTCATAATCGATGCTGTCTTCATTCGGGTAGCGGCCCTGATAACCGGTATTGGGCCCACCCACGACCTGCACCCGGGGCTCGATGGTCTGCTGCCCCCATTCGCCCCAGTCGCGCACCAGCGGCATGCGCCAATCGGCGGCGGCGCGGAAATTGCCGACTGCGGTCTGGCCATTGGCATCGGTGAAGTAATTCGGGTTGAGTTGCTGGCGGCCGGCATTATAGGCCCGCGCATCGCCCTGCATGCGGAAATTCCACAAGCCGCCCACCGGGTCCACCTCCTCGCGCCGCCAACCCACGCGGGTGGCCAGGCGCTGGTCATAGGCGCCCACCTCGCGGGTGATGGCCAGCAAGCCGGTATCAACCTGCAAAAACCCGCCAAAGACCTTGTCCCGCGGGGCGTATTCGCCATAGGCATTGGGGCCGACGATGGGCAGCGTGCGGTTAGTGTCGCTGGTCCGCAGGCCCTGATAGACGCGGGCATCGAAGCGGGCATAACCCTCGGTGCCCCAAAAACCTTCCAGATAGGCCATGCTGGTCAGCACGCGGCGATATTCGAATTTATAGGTGCGCAGATAGGTGTCGCTTGTGGCGCGATTCACCTCCAGCCCGGTTCGCCAATTCTCATCAAGATGAAACCGCGCACGGGAGAAAATATGGCCGGCCAGGCCTTTCTGCCCGTTATTGTCGTTGCCGTTGAAGTAACCAACACTGCTCTGAATCTGAATATCACCATTGTTGAAACGGCGGCGATAATCGGCTGAAAGATTGGGCGACTGGCGGGTCGCCAGGGTCGTCGTCAGCGTCAGATCCGACTGCTCATCAATCGCCCAGAAATACGGAATCTGGGTGAAAGCACCAAGGAAGCGGGTGCTTCCCGAGGTGGGGAAAATCAGCCCCGAGGAGCGCGGCGATTGCGGATCAGGGTGCGAGAAGAACGGCGCATAGAGCAGCGGCACGCCATAGAACTCCACTCGCGCATCGCGATAGGCCACACGCTGCACATCGGTGTCCTGGGTCGCGGTGCGGGCGCGCACCTGCCACAGCGGCGGCCGGCTGGGGTCGCTCTCGCAAAGGTTGCAGGAGGAATAGACCACGCGGGTGAGGTCGGTGAACGTGGCTGGCTGGGTGCCGGGCGGCGCGCCCTCGGGCACCGGCACCGGGGTGCGGCGGGCGCCATTGGCAACAAGCCTTGCATTGGCCGCGAGCAGCGCCCGCACGCCAGTGAGCACGCCCTCACGAAAGCCTTCGCCCAGTTCGGCCTCTTCGGCGAAGAGAACCTGGCCATCCGCCTCCATGAGCTGGACATTGCCGCGCACCGTGGCAATGCCGCTCTGACGGTCATAGATGAAGGTATCGGCGCGCAGAATACGCTCATTCTGCCAGGCCTCCACCCTGCCGCGGGCGGTGACGATGCCGCGCTCGCGGTCATACTCCACCTCATCGGCGGTGAAGGTGACGGGGGCATTGGTGCTCGCACCCGGCGCGGCAGAGCGGGCAGCAGCACCCGCAGCCGGGGTTGGGGGCGAGGCCGCGGCTCGTGTTTGCAACGGCGTCGCAGCGATCCCGCCGCGATCCAGCGGCGAGCCCATCGCATTGGGGTCGGCAAAGCTGCGGCCCGTCTGCGCCTCAAGCGGGCCGATCAGGCATAGGCTGAGCAGCCCGGCACCGGGCAGCAGCAGGCGCCGGGCCTTGCCGGCGAGCGACGCAGCAAAGCCGCGCCTCAGCCTTGCACCGGAGCGGAGATGAGCGGCCTTTTTGGTGGGGGTGGGGGCTGCCATAGGAAAGCTCTACCCATCCTCTAGGTGCAGCAATAGCCCCAGGGCCAGAAGCAATCCCGCAATGCAGGGCGCCCAGGCCGCCAGCCAGACCGGCAAGGCGCCGGATTCACCAAATTCCGCCGTCACCTTATCAAGCACGAAAAGGGCAAAACCGGCCGCAACACCCGCCCCCAGCATCCGCGCCACCCCGCCCTGGCGCGAGGGCCGCATCGAAAATCCCGCCGCCAGCAGCGCCATGGCCACGGATAGCGCCGGGAGCGCCAGCAGGGACTGGAATTGCAACCGGTGCCGGATGGCCGAAAAACCCGCCTGCTCCAAAATCGCGATAAAGCCCGGCAGGGCCCAAAAGCTGAGCGTATCGGGCGAGGCGAAGCTGTCCTCGATCCGGTCAGGCGTGAGGTCGGTGGTGAGGATCAGGGTGGTGGGTGGCATGGGCAGGCGGTCCGCCCCGAAGAGCACGGCATTTTCCAGCACCCATCGCCCGGGCAAGAGCTGCGCGCGCGGCACAGCAATGCGCTGCAGCGCCCGATCATTGGCCGAAAGCCGCCAGATCGTCACATCCTCAAGGCTGAAATCAAGGTTCCGGCGGGAGGAGAGCAACACCGTGGGCCGGCCGGAAATAATCGCCACACCACCAGGCTCCAATTCCCGATCAGCCTGGCGCAACCACAGCCTGCCGCCGGCCAATGCGGTCACCCCGCCACCAGCGCGCAAAAAAGTCGCCTCCAGCCGTTCAGCGCGCGAGAGCATGGCCGATGAGACCGGCGAGATGGCGGTCATGGCGAGGCCGCCAAAGGTCAGCGCCACCACGACCGGCCCCAGCAAAAACCCCCAGGCCGAAACACCGGTGGCGCGCGCCACGATCAGCTCGGAAGAACGCGTCAGCCGCCAAAAGGCCAAAATGCCGCCCAGTAGAATGGCGAAGGGCATGATCTGAATGGAGAGGAAGGGCATCCGCAGCCCGGCGATGGAGGCCACAAGCGCGAAGCTGGCATCGGGGCGGGTCGCCGCCCGGCGCAGCAATTCGATGAAATCAAACAGCGAGACCAGCAGCGTCAGCGTTGTCAGCATCGTGATGCTGGAGAGCAGGAATCGGCGCCCGACATACAGCGTGAGGGTCTGCGCGAAGGTCATGCCCGTGCCGCCGCCCGCGGAGGAATGCGGCTGCTCCGCCGCCAGCCCGGCATGCCGGATAACACCCAGGCCGAGGCCAATCCGGGCAGAATGGCGTGAATCCAGACCAGGGGAATGAGCGCATTGCTGCGCGCTGCGGCGCTATTGGCGATCAGCCCCACCGCCAGCAGCGCCACCATCAGCGCCGAGCCCATAAACAGCTTCAGCCCGCCGCCAAAGCGCTGGAACTGCCCGGTGAGCGCAACCGCAAGGCCCAGCAGCGCCAGAGAAAACCCCGTCAGCGGGTTGGACATGCGCTGATGCGCCTCAGCCCGGAAGCGCCTGCGGTCACGGATGGAGACCTCGGGCTCGGGGTAGAGAAGGTCGGTCAGGCCGCGCTCCTGGGCATTGCGGAAGCGGCTCTGCTCAGCGCGATTGGCGCGCGCGAGGTCCAGGCTATTTTCGCTGAAACTGAGAATATTCAGCCGCATGCCACCTGCTGGGTTGCGTTCAAGCTGTTGGCGCTGGCCGTTTACCAGCGTCACGCGTGGGCCTTCGGGGCCATTGGTGATGCGCCCGGCCTCGGCCAGGATGGTCACCGGCGCGCCACGCTCGCGCGCATCATGCACCAAGATGCCGCGCAGCGTGCCATCCAATTCCCGGGTGCGGGCATAAACGGTGAGATCCTCGCCCACGGTGGAAAAGACCCCTTCCTGCAACAGCAGGCCGGCCATCTGGTTGCGAATTTCAAATTGCCATTCGCGGAAAGAGGCATGGCTGATCGGCACCAGGTAAAGCGTGAGGAAATACCCCACCAGCACCGCCAAACCGGAAACCGCCAGCGCCGGGCGCGCCAATTGCCATTGCGACAGGCCCGCCGCACGCATCACCACCAATTCACGGTCCGAGCCCAAGCGGACATAGGTGAAGAGCACCACCACAAACGTGGTGATGGGCAGAATCACGGCGAAGAAGCTGGGCAGCAGCAGCGATGTCAGTTCCAGAAACACCCACAGCGACAACCCACGATCCAGCACCAGCTCGATGAAGCGCAGCGACTGCGTCAGCCAGATGAGCGCGGCCAGGCCGATGGTCACCGCCAGCAGCGCGCCACCCAGTTGCCGAAAGATATAGGTGTCGAGGCGCGTGATCACGGCTTGCTTATAGACGGGCTCGCAGCCGCCGGCCAGGAAGGCAGCAATCCATCCTCAACATCGCCCCACCCCGCCATCACGGCAGCACTTTGCCCGGATTCATCAGCCCAAGCGGGTCAAGCGCCGCCTTGATCGCCTGCATGGCAGCAAGTTCGGCCCCGCCACGCCAATCCTCCATCATGTCGGTCTTGAGGCGGCCAATGCCATGCTCGGCAGAAAAACTGCCGCCATAATCGCGCACGATCTCATTCACGCAATCCATGATGTCATGGCTGCGGGCGAGGAAATCCGCCCCCGCCATAGCCTGCGGCTGGGCGAGATTCATATGGATATTGCCATCGCCCAAATGGCCAAAGGGCACCGGCCGGCTGCCAGGGATAAGCTTTTGCAGGGCCTCGGAGCAGTGGCGGATCATCTCCGGCACCGCTGAGACAGGCACCGAAACATCATTCTTGACCGAGGCGCCGGCGCGTTTCTGGCCCTCGGGATGTTCCTCCCGCAGCTTCCAGATCGCGGCGCGCTGGGCCACCGATTCCGCCAGCGCGGCATCAAGCACCTCGCCCGCCTCCATCGCCGCCTCCAGCACATTTTCCAGCAGGCCGCGCAGGCCGGCCTGCGGGCGGGAGGAGGCCAGGTCGACCAGCACGTAATGCTCCGCCCGCTCGGCCAATGGCAGGCTCACGCCCGGCACATGGTCCAGCACCAGATGCATGGAGCCGGCCGACATATATTCAAAGGCGCGCACCGCGCCCTCATCCTGGTCACGAAAGCGGCGGAACAGCGCCAATGCCGCGGCTTCATCGGCCACCGCACACAGCGCCACCGCCTCCTCGCGTGGCAGCGGAAACAGGCGCAGGGCAGCGGCGGTGATAAAGCCCAGCGTGCCCTCGGCCCCCACCATGAGGTGGCGCAGCGCATAGCCGGTATTGTCCTTGCGCAGCCGGCGCAACCCGTTCCAGATCGTGCCATCGGGCATCACGCATTCCAGGCCCAGCATCAATTCACGGGCATTGCCGTAGCGCACGGTGGTATTGCCGCCGGCATTGGTGGAGAGCACGCCACCAATGGTGGCCGAACCCTCAGCACCCAGCGAGAGCGGGAATAGCGCCCCCGCCTCGCGCGCCACATCCTGCGCGGTTTTCAGCACCAGGCCAGCTTCCACCACCATGGTCATGTCGGTGGTATCAATGCTGCGCACGCGGTTCATCCGGGTGAGGGCAACAACAATCTGCCGCCCGCTCTCATCGGGCGTGGCACCACCCACCATGGAAGTATTGCCGCCCTGCGGCACCATGGGCACCCCCGCCGCCACACAGGCTTTGACGCAGGCCGAAAGCTCCTCGGTGCTGCCCGGCCGCAGCACGGCCAGCGCCGCGCCCTGATACAGGCTGCGCCAATCCGCCAGCATGGGCGCGGCATCGGCGCCTCTCAGCAGGCCGGCGGGGCCGGTGATGGCCGCCAGGGTTTCCAAAAGCGAGGTGGGGTGCGGGGCTTCGGGCATCCCCCAGCAATCCCGCTTGCGCGCGGCGGGGTCAAGCGGCACCCTGGCGCCAATGCATTCCTGAGGAGGGCGCCATGCGGCAAACCCGCATTCCCTGTGTCATCATGCGCGGCGGTTCCAGCCGCGGCCCGTATTTTCTGGCCTCTGACCTGCCGGCGGATGTGGCGACGCGAGACGCCGTGCTCCTCGCCGCCATGGGCAGCCCGCACCCATTGCAGGTCGATGGCATTGGCGGCGCCAATACGCTCACCAGCAAGGTCGCCATCATCTCGCCCAGTGCCGAGGCGGATGTGGATGTGGATTACCTCTTCGCCCAGGTCGATATCGGCAAGGCCCTGGTCGATACCCGGCCCAATTGTGGCAATATGCTCGCCGGCGTCGGCCCCTTCGCGCTGGAAGCGGGCCTGCTGCCCGCCACCGGTGATGAGACCCTCGTGCGCATCCGCAACAAGAACACCGGCGCCCTGGTCGAGGCGCTGATCCAGACCCCCGGCGGCGAAGTGACCTATGAGGGCAGCGCGGAAATCCCCGGCGTGAACGGCACCGCCTCCCCCATCATGCTGCGTTTTCGCCAGGTGGCGGGCGCCAAGACCGGCCGGCTTTTCCCCACCGGCCTGCGCAGCGATGTGATCGATGGCGTGGCGGTCTCCCTGGTCGATTGCGCCATGCCCATGATGATCCTCCGCGCGGCCGATCTGGGCGTCTCGGCAGAGGCCGCCCCCGCCGAGATCGATGGCAACAAGGCGCTGCTGGCGCGCATCGAGGCCATTCGCATGGAAGCCGGCCGCCGCATGGGCTTTGGCGATGTGACCGATAGCGTGGTGCCCAAGGTCGGCCTGGTTGGCCCCACCGAGGGGGCGGATTTCGCCGTGCGCTACCTCACCCCGCATGCCGTACACAAGGCCCTGGCGGTGACCGGGGCGATCTGCCTCGCCGCCGCCGCCAAATGCCCCGGCACCACGGTGCATGCCGTGAGCAAGCCGGTGGGCGATATCGCCACCATCCGCCACCCCGGCGGGGTGATCGAGGTGCCGATCGCGATGAATGGCGCCGAGGATGTGGCCTGGGCCGGCATGCTGCGCACCGCGCGGCGCATCATGGAGGGCACGCTGCTGGTGCCCGGCCGCGTCTGGACCGGCGGCACGCCCATGGCACTGGCAGCCGAATGATGCGCCGGCGCCATCTTCTCGCCGCGCTGGCACCGCTGCCGGCGCTGGCCCAGCCGGCTTTCCCCACAAGGCCCCTGCGCATCCTCACCGCCTTCGCCGCCGGCGGCGGCACAGACCTCATCGCCCGCACCCTGGCCCAGGCCATGACCGCGCCACTCGGGCAGAGTGTCATCGTGGAGAACAAGCCCGGCGCCGGCGGCAATCTGGCCACCGACACCGCCGCCCAGGCCCCGGCCGATGGCTACACCATGCTCATGGGCAATCATGGCCCGATGAGCGTGAACCCCACCCTGTTCCGCAATTTGCGCACCAATCCCGAAACGGCGCTGGAGCCCATTGGCCTCGTGGCCGATGCGCCGCTGGTGGTGGTGGTGGGTTCACGCTCGCAGGCGGCGAATTTTCCGGCGCTGATGGCCGAAATCCGCGCCGCGAATGGCACCATCACATACGGATCAGCCAGCAATGGCTCGGCCAGCCACCTGGCCGCAGCATTGTTGATGCAAATGACGGGGCTGGAGGCCGAGCATATCCCCTATCGCGGCGCCGCCCCGGCACTGACCGATGTTGTGGGCGGCACGCTGCATTTCATGATCACCACCTTGCCCTCGGTCACCGGATTGATCGCGGGTGGCCAGGTGCGGGCGCTGGCGGTGACGGGCGAGGCCCCCATCGCCGTGCTGCCCGCCGTGCCGCCAGTGGCGGCCACCCTGCCCGGCTATAAGGCCACGGCCTGGTACGGCATCCTGGTGCGCAGCGGCACACCGGCGCCGATTGTGGCCAGGCTGGCCGAGGCCAAGCGCGCCGCCATGGCCGACCCCATGCTGATCAACCGCCTGCGCGAAGAGGGCGCAGAGCCCTCCGCCATGGATGGCCCCGGCTTTGGCCGGCTGATCCGTGAGGAAAGATTGCGCTGGGCCGAGGTGGTCAGGCGGGCCAATATCACCGTCGATTGAAGGCTGGCACCCTTCCACCAGCTTAGACATAGATATCGACGAATTTCCCGAAGCCTTGATCAGTATTCAACCCAATAATCAAACGAAGGTGCAGGAAACTCGTCGACATACATGTCGACCCTGCTGGGGTGCTCGAGGGGCAAAGCCCCTCGATCTTAACCCCCCCTCACCCTTCATTTCTCACCAATCACAAACCCATCATCACCCCAGCGCATAGACGCCCAGCCCGATGATGCCACCGGCCAGCAGCACGACAAGCGGGCTGCGGTCGCTGCGCCAGATGAACAGCGCGCTGCCCGCCGTGATAAAGGGTGCGAGCGTAAAAAATGCTGCCGCCTCGCCCAGGATAAAGCCCGAGGCGCCCATCAGGCCCAGCGCCAGCGGCACCAGCCCGGCCTGGGCCGGCTTGATCCACCAGGCACCCTTCAGCGCCTCCAGCCAGCCCGCCACCGTCCAGGCCAGGCAGGCAGCGGGGGTGAGGATGCCAATGGTCGCCAGCGCCATACCGCCCCAGCCGCCAATCGCCATGCCCATCACGCTGGCCGAGAGGATATTCGGCCCCGGCGCCGCCTGGGCCAGCGCATAGAGCTGCGAGAAGGTGGCGTCATCCATCCAGCCACGGCTCTCGACCAGAATGCGATGCATCTCCGGCGAGAGCGCATTGGCGCCGCCCACCGCCAGCAGCGACAGCATCGCGAAAGTGGTGAGAATATCGAGCGGCGAGGGGCTCATGCCCCCGCCCTCGCAGCAAAGGCCCGGCGCAGCGACATCCCAACACAGATCGGCGCGAAAACCAGAATGATCCATGGCAAGGGCACCCGCCAGAAAGCCGCCAGCGCCGCGATCACCACAATGGCCAAAATCTGCTCAGGTGGCGGCTTCAGCCGAAACCCCGATTTCAGCGCCGCCCCCAGCGCCATCCCCGCCGCCGCCGCCGCCACCCCCTTCATGAAGGCACCGATCCAGGGGTTCTGGCCAAATTCCTGCCAGACCACCACCAGCCCCAGCACGACGCAAAGCGGCAGCAGGAAGAACCCGCCCACCGCCGCCAGGGCGCCCATCAGCCCATGGCAGCGCCGGCCATACATCACCGCGAAATTGCCGATATTCGGCCCCGGCAACACCTGGGACAGGCCCAGCAACTCGGCATATTCGCGCTCCGTCATCCAGCCGCGACCATCCACCAGCACCTGACGCGCCCAGGCCACGGCCCCGCCAAAGGCAAGGCCGCCGATTTGCAGAAAGCCCATGAAGAGCTCGCCAGGGCTGGGGGTGCGGGATTCACTCATGGCCCAAACCAAGGCGCTCGCCGCCCCGCTGTCCAGCCCCCTATCGTGGCGCCGCCGCGCGCATCAGCCGGTCATTGATCGCAGCGCCCAGCCCCTCATCAGGCACGGCCTGGGCGGCAATGCCGCGCAGCCCCAACCGCGCCCCTTGGGCATCCAGCCAGCGCAGGCCGCTGAACAGCCGCGCCGCCGCCTCCGCCGCATCACCGGCCTCAGAAAGGTTCCAGGTGATCGCCGCCCCCGGCAGCGCCGGCCCAAAGGCCAGCAGCGCCTCATCATTGCGCACCGCGCCCGCCGCCAGCCGCAGCGGCAGGGCGGGCGCATAATGCGACAGCATCATCCCCGGGCTGCGCAGCGTGGGCGCCGGTCCGGCATTGATCGGCAAGGCCACGCCCACAGGCCCGATCACCGCCTCGATCGCCGCGCGCGGCACGCCCCCTGGCCGGAGCAAGACAGCGCCGACACCGGAAAGCTCCAGCACCGTGCTCTCCACCCCCACCGCACAGGGGCCGCCATCCAGCACAGCGGCGATGCGCCCCGAAAGCTCCTCCATCACATGCGCCGCCGTGGTCGGGCTGACCCGGCCCGAGCGATTGGCCGAGGGTGCCGCCACCGGCAGCCCCGCCGCGCGCAGCAGGGCCGCCGCACCGGGATGCGCGGGCACCCGCACCGCCAAAGTATCGAGCCCAGCCCCGGCCAGCAGGTCCACCCGGCTGCGCGGGTGGCGCGGCAGCACCATGGTCAGCGGCCCGGGCCAGAAGGCGGCGGCCAGGGCGCGCGCCCGCGCATCGGGGATGATCTCGGCGAAAGCCGCCTCAGCCTCGGCGAAATGGCAGATCAGCGGGTTGAAATGCGGCCGGCCCTTGGCCGCGAAAATCCCCGCAACCGCGGCCCCATTGCGCGCATCGC
>Ga0214917_10003423_pt1 | contig 18310 bp, 14 predicted proteins | sample LL_1208_BB_MetaG_FD_177983 | JGI IMG/M metagenome (GOLD analysis project Ga0214917, IMG submission 177983) | Freshwater microbial communities from Lake Lanier, Atlanta, Georgia, United States - LL_1208_BB | ecosystem: Environmental > Aquatic > Freshwater > Lake | place: USA: Georgia | collected...
ATTTACGGCGCACAACCAATCTGGTGTGGACCGAGACCAGAAGCCACCGAAACTGCGCCATATAGGGGTTTTGTCCAAGTACGAGCACACGGAACTCCACATAGCTGTCGCTATTACTGCGTCAATGTCGATGGAATTGAAACTCTTGTCGCGATTGTCGACGAGCCCATTTATGGATTAGCTCCGGGTCAAGCCATGGTGATTTACGACGGAGATCGCGTTGTCGGGTCTGCGACCATCACGGGCACCAAGTAATAATGTCTAATTCAGGGGTTCGTCGCGAGATGGCAAATCTTGCAGAAGAGATTCGCGATCATCAATATCGATATTACGTTCTCGATAAACCGGTCATCTCAGATGCAGAGTTCGATGCTCTCTGGAAAAAGTTGGTAGCTCTTGAAAACCAGCATCCAGAATTGCGGGATCCGCATTCACCAACACTGGATGTAGGTGGTGGTTTTGCTACGCATTTCGAACAGTTTGATCACCAAGAGAAGATGATGAGCCTTGACAATGCTTTTGGGGAAGAAGAGCTAGAGGCGTGGTTTGAAAGAGTTGCTAAAGAGACCAAATCCAATACGTGGCTCTGCGAAGTAAAAGTTGACGGCTTGGCGATTAATCTGCTTTACGAAAAAGGAAGACTGGTACGTGCCCTCACTCGAGGTAATGGCACGACCGGTGAAGATGTCACCCTCAATGTCAAGACTATTAAGTCAGTTCCGCATGAATTAAAGGGGACGTTTCCTGCAATGGTAGAAGTTCGAGGCGAAGTCTTCTTTCCCATTGAGAAATTTAATGAACTCAATGATTCGCTAGAGGAATCAGGTAAGGGCGTTTTTGCAAATCCTCGTAACGCCGCAGCTGGCTCCTTACGTCAAAAAGATCCGCGCGTTACCGCATCGCGACCTTTGGCGATGGTTGTGCACGGAATCGGTGCAGCAGAAGGCTTTGAACCCGAAACCCAGAGCGCTGCTTATGAGGCTATGAAGAGCTGGGGACTTCCTACGAGTAAGCGATTTAAAGTGGCAAAAAACCACGCAGAAGTAAAGGAATTCATCGCTTATTACTTGGAGCATCGCCACGATGTTGAGCATGAAATTGATGGCGTAGTCATTAAAGTTAATGAACGGAGCCAACAAAAGCTACTAGGCGTGACGTCGCGCGCTCCTAAGTGGGCCATTGCCTACAAATATCCGCCTGAAGAAGTCACCACAAAATTACTCGATATCAAAGTAAGTGTAGGTCGTACTGGAAGAGTAACACCGTTTGGTTTTATGGAACCAGTTCGCGTAGCCGGCTCTACAGTTACTAACGCGACTTTGCATAATGTTGAAGAAGTCCAACGCAAAGGTGTACTTATTGGCGATGTCGTAATTTTGCGCAAAGCGGGAGATGTCATTCCAGAAATTCTCGGTCCTGTGATTGATAAGAGAACCGGCAAAGAACGCGCTTTTGTCATGCCAACGCAATGTCCAGAATGTGGCACCAAACTCCGAGCCATGTCTGAAGGCGACGTCGATATCCGTTGCCCAAATGCGCAGAGTTGCCCCGCGCAGCTGCGCGAACGGATCTATTACATCGGTTCACGATCAGCCCTTGATATTGACGTTTTGGGATATGAAGCTACTAACGCTTTGCTCACTGATAAATTAATTGAAGATGAATCCGATCTTTTTTCATTAACTGAAAGAGATCTTGGTCGAAGTGGCTTTTTCCGTAAGAAAGATGGATCGCTTGGTGCAAATGCCGAGAAATTAATCGCAGCGCTTGAGGAAGCAAAGAATCGTCCGCTGTGGCGGGTTCTTGTCGCCTTATCCATTCGCCACGTTGGACCTACGGCTGCGCAAGCACTTGCCAAAAAGTTTGGTTCGATTCCGAAGATTGCAGCAGCATCACTTGAAGAGCTTGCGGCAGTAGATGGAGTTGGCGAAGTCATTGCCGAGAGTATTCAAGAGTGGTTTAGCGTTGATTGGCACCAAGCAATCGTTAAGAAATGGGGTGCGGCAGGAGTGGTTTTGGAGGGAGTTGTTGCTTCAACAAAACCACAGACTTTGGCGGGTTTGACCTTAGTTGTCACAGGTTCGCTCGAAAATTTCTCGCGGGATGGTGTAACCGAAGCCATAACCGAACGAGGAGGTAAAGCCGCATCATCTGTCTCGAAGAAAACAGATTATGTAGTCGTGGGAGATTCGCCTGGATCTAAGGCAGCAAAAGCTGAGGAACTTGGCGTACATATACTCAACGAAGCAGAATTCATTGCATTATTGGAGAATGGGCCCAAGTAAAGGTTAGGATGTCGGCATGTTCAAAGCGGTAATTTTACAAGCAGCTATGAAGCAATTTAGCGAAGAGGGTCGAGAACTTCCTGCCCATCCGATTTTCTTTGGCGTATTTGCCTTCACAGTCTTGATGTTGATGCTCTATTTAGTCCTTCGCCTTGACCGCGACTAATTCAATCGCCATCTTTGGTGGGACCTTTGACCCGATTCACAATGGTCATATTCATCTAATAAAGGAAATTCTCAATTCAGGAAAATTCACGAAAGTTGTCGTTGTGCCCGCAGGCAATCCCTGGCAGAAGACACCCGTTGCTCCTGCAGATGACAGGTTAGAAATGTCCAAATTGGCCCTGAAAGAAATTGATGCAGATGTGAGTGATTGCGAAGTAAGAAGAGGAAGTCCTTCGTACGCTATTGATACGGTAAAAGATTTGGAAGAGCTTTATCCGGGCTCAACATTCACATGGATTATTGGCAGCGATGCACTGATTGGACTCTCCTCGTGGCATCAGATTCAAGAGCTCGCATCGCAAATTCAATTTTTAATTATTCTGCGTCCTGGCCATGATCTTCAAAAAACTACAATTCCTTCCTATATTCAATGGCAATCAATCGAAATCGATGCGCTTGATATCTCGGCAACTCAAATTCGAAAGTTAGTTGGCTCTGGTGGCGAAATCTCATCACTCGTTCCAGATTCGGTAGCGAGATACATTCAATCAAAAGGCCTTTATGGCGCCGCGTAAATCCACACTGGACCATACTCAAATCGCGGCGCGAGCGGCTGTTGAGAAACTCGGCACCGATCTCCTTGCGATTGATCTCTCCGAACAGATGCTTCTAAGTGAGGTCTTCTTACTTATTAGTGGCCAGAATGAACGGCAGATTGATGCGATAGCAGATGAAGTTGAACGCCAACTCGCTCTAGAAGGAGAGAAACCTCTGAGACGTGAAGGATCCGAGCATTGGATACTTCTTGATTATGAAGATCTTGTAGTGCATGTCCAGACCGAAGAAATACGGAGCTATTACATGCTTGATCGACTTTGGAACGATTGTCCAAATATCTCCCTGGATGCAGTCAAAAATCGAGAGGCTTTTGAAAAAGGAAAGATATAGATGGCCTCAAAAGACGCGTCAAAAAGAATTGTGCTCTGGCGTCATGGACAAACAGATTGGAATATCGAGAATAGATTCCAGGGACATTCTGATATCCCACTGAATACTGTTGGACATCGTCAAGCAGAACGTGCCGCCCCACTTCTTCTTAATCTTCAACCTTCAAAGATTATTTCGAGCGATTTAATTCGGGCACAACAAACTGCTGCGGCGCTAGCAAAGATCTCACAGCTGCCAGTTTCAATTGACGCTGGTTTGCGCGAAACTCATGGAGGAAATTGGGAAGGAAAAACCGGCGCCGAAAATCGTGCTCAGGATTATGAAAGATTTGTTCATTGGCTTGATGGCGATGATGAACCTGCGGGCCAAACAGGAGAGCGACGGAGCGCTATCGCACATCGCGCTGTTACTGCAATTGAAAGGGCGCTAACAAAAGATGTTCAAACTTTAATTGTTGTGACACATGGCGGAACTGCACGCTGCATTTTGGGCAAGATGCTTGAAATGCCAATGTCGCAATGGTCAGCAATTGGCGGCTTATCAAATGCTTCATGGTCAATTTTGGAAAATGGTCATCATCGTCAGGGTTGGGTCTTAGTAGAACATAACGCGGGATCACTACCTGAGCCGATTTATGGAGAGGAAAGCGGCGCCTAGTTCAGGTAAGGTCTGCGCCTCACGTATTTTTGGGGCTATAGCGCAGCTGGTAGCGCACCTGCATGGCATGCAGGGGGTCAGGGGTTCAAGTCCCCTTAGCTCCACTCGATGAAGAACGATCAATCGAATCAACGTCTGCCGCTGCAACATATACCGAGCGGCTGGTCAGCGCGCGATCTTCCTGATTTAACTGGACAACATTTCCTAATCACTGGCGCCACAAGTGGAATTGGTAAAGAAGCAGCGCGTGAATTGGTTCGCGCAGGTGCCCATGTCACGATAACGGCGAGAAGTGAAGAGAAAGCCGAACGCACTCGTAAGGAATTAGCGAGTGAGAGAGTCTCTACGTTGTTGCTTGATTTAGCCGATCTAACGAGCGTCCGAAAAGCCGCCCGTGAGGTTACTTCGCCAATTGATGTTTTGATACTTAACGCTGGAGTCATGGCAGTTCCTTTTACAAAGACCGCTGATGATTTTGAACTTCAAGTAGGAACGAATCACTTAGGACATTTTGCCTTCGCAGGCCTTATCGCTGATCGAGTGAAATCTCGTGTTGTTACTGTTTCAAGTCAGGCGCATCGCACGGGTTCTTTCGGTGATGGTTCAGTCAACACAATTCGCGATATTTGCTTAGGTCGTAACAAGTACCAAACTTGGGCTGCATATGGCGCCAGCAAATTGGCAAATTTATTATTTACTTTTGAACTGCAGCGTTTGGTTACTTCGCGCGGATATTCCTTTAACGCTTTTGCTGCTCATCCAGGTTACTCCAACACCAATCTCCAAGCTGTTGGCCCGCAAATGCGCGGAAAAGTTTTTGAAGAGAGAGCCACAGCATTGATGAACTCGGTCGTTGCTCAATCAGCATCGCGTGGTGCACTTCCGACTCTCTGCGCAGCAACATTCCCAAATCTCTACGGAGCTACTTACATCGGGCCGGACGGATTACTTGAAATGCGTGGATTTCCAAAAGCAACTCGTGCGCGAGCAATTGCCTATGATCAAAACTTGGCGCGAAATCTCTGGAACGTCAGCGAGGAATTAACTGGCGTTCATTGGCGGTAACCTACGCATATGCATGAGGCTTACGACGTTCATCACGTCCAAGAGAAATGGCTCCCAATCTGGGATGAGATTGCGCCATTCCGCTCCGGAAAGCCTGACGATAAACGACCCAAGAAATATGTCTTGGATATGTTTCCTTATCCTTCTGGCGATCTTCACATGGGCCATGCGGAGGCTTACGCACTTGGCGATGTGATCGCACGATATTGGGTACAAAAAGGTTTCAACGTTATGCATCCGATTGGATGGGATGCATTTGGACTTCCAGCAGAAAATGCCGCGATAAAACGCAATGAAGATCCAAGTATCTGGACCTATGAAAATATCAATACCCAGAAAGCTTCTATGCGTCGTTATGCATGTTCTTTTGATTGGGATCGCGTTCTTTATACATGTGATCCCGAGTACTACAAATGGAACCAATGGATTTTCAACCGCATGTACGAAAAGGGACTGGCATACCGAAAAAATTCAGCGGTTAACTGGTGCCCTTCATGTCAGACAGTTCTTGCAAATGAACAAGTTGTAGCCGGTCTATGTGAGCGCTGTGATAACCCAGTTACCAAAAAGAAATTAAATCAGTGGTATTTCAAGATTACTGACTACGCCGAGCGCCTTCTTGGAGATATGGAGCAACTTGAAGGAAAGTGGCCGGAAAAAGTTCTCACCATGCAGCGCAATTGGATTGGAAAATCCACTGGCGCAGAAGTTACCTTTGAAATTGAAGGTAGGGACAAGCCAGTCGTCATTTACACAACGCGCCCAGATACTTTGTATGGCGCAACCTTTATGGTGGTTGCAGTTGATAGTGATTTAGCGCGAGAACTCGTTGTAGGCACTGGCGCCGAAAAAGAATTCAATCAGTATTTTGATTCGGTGAAGGCGGCAAGTGACATTGATCGTCTAGCAACTGATCGTCCAAAGACTGGTGTATTCCTCAATCGTTATGCAATTAATCCCGTCAATGGTGAAAAGATTCCTATCTGGGCCAGTGATTACGTTCTTGCGGACTACGGAACTGGTGCGATTATGGCCGTTCCCGCCCATGATCAGCGCGACTTAGATTTTGCTCGAGCGACGAAATTACCGGTGCGAGTTGTTGTTCAAACTGAGGAAGAAGACCCATCCATAAGCGGAATCGCAACCTCGGGGGAAGGAACTTTGGTGAACTCCGGCTCCCTTAATGGACTCAATAGCGCTGATGCTATTAAGAAAATCGTCGCTGAACTTGAGGCAAAGAAGTTGGCGAAAGCGTCCAACAACTATCGTCTCCGCGATTGGTTGATTTCACGCCAACGTTATTGGGGTACACCGATTCCTATTATTCATTGTGAAAAATGTGGTGAAGTTCCGGTTCCCGATGATCAACTTCCAGTGAAATTGCCCGACTCATCGACTTTAGATTTAAAGCCCAAAGGAACATCGCCATTAGCAACAGCTCATGATTGGGTAAATGTTTCATGTCCAAAGTGCGGCGGTAAAGCCCTTCGCGACACCGACACTATGGATACCTTTGTGGATTCCTCGTGGTATTTCTTGCGCTACACCAGTGTCAATACCCATGATCGTCCCTTTATCAGAGAAGAAGTTGATACCTGGTTACCAGTTGATCAATATGTCGGCGGCGTAACTCACGCGATTTTGCATCTGCTTTACTCGCGCTTCTTTACTAAAGCTCTTTATGACATGGGCTATCTCAATTTCACCGAACCATTTACTCGACTACTCAATCAAGGAATGGTCATCATGGATGGCTCTGCGATGAGTAAGAGTCGTGGAAATTTAGTTCGACTTTCTGATGAGTTAGAAAAACATGGCGTTGATGCGATTCGCCTCACTATGGTATTTGCTGGACCTCCGGAAGATGATGTGGATTGGGCCGATGTTTCGCCTGCAGGCTCTGCCAAATTCCTTAATCGCGCCTGGCGATTAGCGGGAGATGTAACGAGCAATCCCGGAATAGATTTCGCTTCCGGTGATTTAGCGCTCAGAAAAGTGGCGCATAAAGCGCTCCACGATATTTCTTTTGCTGTTGAATCCTTTAGATTTAATGTCGCAGTTGCGCGCGTTATGGAATTAGTGAATGCAACTCGCAAGGCAGTTGATTCTGGTTGCGGACCAGCAGATCCAGCAGTAAGAGAAGCTACAGAAATCGTGGCTATTTCACTCTCTCTCATTGCGCCGTATACAGCAGAGGAAATGTGGGAAAAGTTAGGGCATAAACCTTCAGTTGCACTTGCTGGATGGCCCACGGTAGATTTCGCACTTCTGACTCAAGACTCTGTGACCGCCATTTTCCAGATCAACGGCAAGATCAAATCTCGAGTTGATATATCGCCTGACATTTCCGATGCCGACCTTGAAAAGATGGCCTTAGCAGATGAAGCTGTGATTGCTGAACTTGCTGGCGCTCAACCTAAGAAAGTCATCACCAAAGCGCCTAAATTTGTAAATATAGTTCTGTAAGTAAATTCCACAGCTCTAGATATTCACTGCTTTTAACAAAGAGAAGTTTGAGCTGAACTTTTTCGCTTTGATGCGGATATGGATCTCTCTGAAATAAAAGAACGTCTAACCGAATACACAGAACCACAAAAGCGAGCTCTCCTCACCATCTCCTTTTTATCTATCGGATTTGCCTGCTTTCTATTTGCCACGACTCGAGGAAGCGCGATTGCACAAGAATCTCCAAAACCTGTGCTTTCAATCGCGCCAGTTAAACAAACAATCCTGATTCACGTTTCTGGCAAAGTTGTGAAGCCTGATGTATATCCACTTCTACAGGGCTCACGAGTTGTAGATGCCATTAGGGCCGCCGGGGGAGCCCTCAAAGGTGTCGATCTCAGTGATATTAATTTGGCGCGGATTCTTGTTGATGGCGAACAAATCTATGTTGGATATGTTGCAAGAGTCGGAAGTGATACTTCTAAGAATTCGGCGAAAAAATACACTGGAATAATTAATATCAATAGGGCCACAAAGTCAGAATTCGATTCACTTTCGGGTGTCGGACCTGTCATCGCAGCCAAGATTGTTAGCTACCGCGATCAGAATGGTCCATTTATGGCTATCGATGACTTATTGAAGGTATCTGGAATTGGGACGAAAACACTCGAGCGGATTCGACCTCGACTCACCCTGTAGCGTTGAGTTCTCCCAAAAAATATACTGATTACAGACTTCTTTTCTATGCAATCGGTCTCTGGTTTGGCGCGGGATTAGCGAGTCAGGTTTCCTGGTGGGCAAGTGCGCTAGGTCTGTTTTTCGTCTTACTGACCTCATATTTTTATGAGCGCTATTGGATTGTGGCGCTTGCATTTGTTATTGGTTCAGCTAGCTACTCAATTCACTCCGCCACTCTCGCGCAGAGTCCGATAGGAGTACTTGCACACTCCCGTACTGCTGCGGAGCTTAAGGCGATAGTCATAAGTGATTGCAAAATTACGCGCCATAAAGTTTATGGATCTACTTTAAAAAAACCTTCAATCTCATTTCTGGTCCGGACTAAATCGGTCCGAACGGGCAAACTTTTACTTAAAACGCGGGTTCCAGTTCGAATTCTTGGAGAATTCAAGAATTGCGTAAATCCGGGAGATGCCATCTCACTCTCTGGCAAGTTAATTCAAACAAGAGAGAAAAAGGTTGCCGGCACTCTTATTGCCGCGGGAGATTTAAAGGTAACAAAAACTGCCAACTGGTTCGAAAATGCTCTCTCTTCTATACGTTCTAATTTTAGGAGCCGCGCTGAAGCTCTAGGTGGAGATGCAGGCGCGCTCATCCCTGGAATGATTTTAGGCGATACGGCTCTACAGAGCGAAGATTTTTCTACGCAAATGCGCCGCGCTGGCCTCTCTCATCTCACAGCGGTGAGTGGGGCGAATTTTGCAATTGTGAGCGCGCTGGTCTTCTTCTTATTTCGTGGAGTAATTCCAAGAATTATCCCGAGGCTCTTAGTGACCTCCATCTTTCTTCTGGTTTTTCTACTCTTGGTTCGTCCATCACCATCGGTTTTGCGCGCCGGAGTTATGGCGGCGGTTCTTCTGCTTTCGAAGGCAACGGGAAATAAGCGTAATTCAGTAGCTGCGTTAGCTACTGCGATAGCAGCCTTACTCCTACTTGACCCTTTCCAATCAATAGATCCGGGGTTTGTTCTCTCCGTACTGGCTACGGGTGGGTTAATTTTTCTCGCCCCTGTATTGAGCAGAAAATTGAGTCGATACCTCCCAGAGTGGCTATCAGAGGCAGTTGCAATTCCTTCTGCGGCAACGATCACTTGCACTCCTTACATCATCTTTCTTTCAGGTGAAGTATCAATTTTGAGCGTGATCTTTAATTTGTTGGTAGCCCCTGTTGTAGCGCCGATAACAATCATCGGTTTTATCTCAGTCCTTCTCATACCAATCCCGTTTATCCCTGAACTCTTACTTCACGTAGCAAAATTCTTAGCCCAATGGATTGTTTTCGTTTCCGGATTGACACACCACCTACCTTCGTGGGGGATTTCACCGATACTTCTATTTCTTCTCGTGGCGGCAACGTGGGCCACATACCGACGCAATTCACTTTCGCTTACTATCGCACTCGTTTTCACTTTGGTAGTTGTCAATTTTTCACCTCGTATTGCCTTTCCCGGAAAAACGTGGATGGTTCTGCAATGTGATGTAGGTCAAGGTGACGCCTTATTGCTAAATTTGGGGAAGGGAAGTGCGATTCTCTTTGATGCGGGACCAGATCCCAATCTACTTCGACGCTGTCTAGCGAGCGCTGGGATTCGCTCACTTCCTTTAGTTGTTTTATCGCATGGCCATGCAGATCATTACTTTGGTTTAAAAGAAATCTCTTCGCATGTAAACGTTGGATCGATTTGGAGTAATGGAAGTCCTACTCTTAATGATTTTACCGAAAATAGAGCTCTCAAGGTAAATCAAGGGACCAAAGCCCAGATTGGATCGGTTACTCTTGAAGTGTTATGGCCAACAATTCACGCCACTGAATTTTCATCACTCTCTGGGGATGGTTCAGCCGAAAACAATAGAAGCGTAGTTGTGCTTGCAACTATCGGAGCGGTGCAACTGTTGATTACCGGAGATATAGAGCCAGAAGTACAGAGACTCATTGCACAGCGCTATGACCTAGCAGATATCGATATTGTGAAAGTTCCCCATCATGGATCGCGATTCCAAGATTCGGGATTTTTGAGTGAGGTGAGCCCGAAGCTGGCTTTAGTGAGCGTCGGTGCGGGAAATACATATGGCCACCCCAGCCCCGAGCTTCTACAAACGTTGATTGATAATGGTGCTCAAGTCCAAAGAACGGATCGCGATGGACCTATATCACTGGCGTGGAGATTTGATGACAGCGCTCAGCGCTATATATTCACCATTAAATCCATGAGGAAGGAGTGGTGGCGAATTCAATGGCTCTGAACTCCATGCTTCTTATTCACGGTGGCGAATCGGTACTCGCAGATCGCGCTCTTTCGCAGGCGCTCTCAGATCGAAGTGATTTTGAAAAGACCGTTCTAGATGGCGGAGATCTAGAACTGGGTCGCTATGGAGAAGCGGTAGCGCCATCACTCTTTGCAGATAAGAGAGTTGTCGTTATAAGAGATCTTCAAGATGTCATTGCAGATGTTCAAGAGGAAATTGAAGCGCTATTTGAAAGCGTCGATCCCAATTTACATTTAATTTTCATACACAAGGGTGGAGTCAAAGGAAAGGCCTTACTCGACAAGATCAAAAAATTGAAACCCGAAATTATTACTTGTGAACCAATCAAGAAAGCTGCTGATAAGGAAGCATTTGTTCGCGAGGAGTTTGCGCGACATGGTCGCAAGATTTCATCCGATGCAATCTCAGCCCTCGTTGACGCAACGGGAAGTGATACGCGTGAGTTAGCTGCTGCTTGTAGTCAGATTGCCTTTGACACTAATGCTGGAAAAGCCATCATTGATGAAGACGATATTGCGAAGTATTACCAGGGAAAAGTGGAAGCCACAGGTTTTGATGTTGCCGATGCAACTCTTGCCGGTGATCCTCGTGCTGCGCTTATTGCTTTACGAAACGCGCTCGATACTGGCACAGATCCGATCATGATTGTCTCGGCGCTCACATCATCGATTCGAACTCTCGCCAAAGTTTCTGGAGCTCCACGCAATGCAAATGCATTCCAACTTGCTGGTTCACTCGGCCTTGCACCATGGCAGATTGATAAAGCGCGACGCCAACTTTCGAAATGGTCGCCAGCGTTGATTGCCTTCTCGGTCCAAGAACTCTCGCGTGCAGATGTGGCTATCAAAGGGGCAGAAGCCGATCCGCTCTACGCATTGGAGCGGAGCGTTGTTGCGATAGCCTCTAAAGTCGGGGCTCGGTAAGGGGTTCACTCTTCAGTTTGAGCCTTCGCGCGGTCGGCTGATACCCTTCGGCGCTCAAGTTCACCCAACCGGAAGGCTTTACGTTCGTGGCAAATATCAAGTCCCAGATTAAGCGAATCAAGACCAATGAGAAGGCGCGCCTTCGCAACAAGTCCGTTCGCTCATCCTTCAAGACCGCGATCCGCCGCTTCCGCGATGCAGTTGCCGCTGGTGACTCCACAGCAATCGCAACTGAACTCAAGAGCGCTACACGTGAACTCGATGTTGCAGTATCTAAAGGCGTCATTCATGCCAACCAAGCTGCTAACAAGAAGTCGGCAATGGCTAAGTCAGCTCACAAAGCTGGCGTTCGTTAATCAAGCCAACTCACATTCTTTAGTAGGCGATCGCTAATGCCTGCAATTCCTTTAGCAAAAGCGCCACAACCTTCTGTCACAAATCCAGCGCAGATTCGAAATTTCTGCATCATCGCCCATATTGATCATGGCAAATCAACACTTGCTGATCGCATGTTGGGAATTACCGGCGTAGTAGAAGCGCGCAATATGCGCGAACAATATCTCGACCGTATGGATATCGAACGTGAACGTGGCATCACCATTAAGAGCCAGGCAGTTCGTCTGCCATGGAAATCTGGAATTGATGGCCAGGAATACATCCTTAACATGATTGATACTCCAGGCCACGTTGACTTCACCTATGAAGTCTCTCGATCACTGGCTGCGTGTGAAGGCGCGATTCTTCTGGTGGATTGCGCGCAAGGTATTGAAGCGCAGACGCTGGCCAACCTTTATTTGGCGATGGAAAACAACCTCACAATTATTCCGGTTTTAAACAAGATCGATTTGCCTGCAGCTCAACCAGAAAAATTCGCGATAGAACTATCGAAGCTTGTGGGCTGTAAACCAGAAGATTGCTTAAAGGTGTCTGGAAAAACTGGAGCAGGTGTCGAGGAGCTACTTGATCAAATCGTTGCCCAGATTCCCGCGCCACAAGGCAATCCAGATTCTCCAGCTCGCGCACTTATTTTCGACTCCGTATATGACACATATCGTGGCGTTGTGACTTATGTCCGAGTTGTTGATGGAAAGCTCTCACCGCGCGAACAGATTCAAATGTTCTCAACTGCTGCAAAACATGAACTACTTGATATTGGTGTTATTTCACCAGAACCGGTCTCCAGTAAAGGTCTTGGGGTTGGGGAAGTGGGTTATTTGATTACGGGAGTGAAAGATGTACGTCTCTCGCGCGTCGGCGATACCGTGACAACTTTTCATAAGCCAGCAAAAGATGCGCTCTCAGGTTACAAAGATCCTAAGCCGATGGTTTTCTCTGGACTTTATCCGATTGATGGCGATGAGTATCCGATGCTCCGTGATGCGCTTGATAAATTGCAGCTCAATGATGCCGCTCTTGTCTATGAACCTGAAACTTCTGCGGCGCTAGGTTTTGGTTTTCGATGCGGCTTCCTAGGACTCCTTCATATGGAAATTGTCCGCGAGCGACTTGAACGCGAATTTAATCTCACTCTGATTTCAACTGCCCCAAACGTTGTTTATCGCGTAACAAAGGAGACTGGGGAAGAGCTTGTTGTGACAAACCCAAGTGAATACCCAAGTGGCAAAGTTGATAAAGTTCTTGAACCAATAGTGCGCGCCACAATTCTCTCGCCAACTGATTACATCGGTACGATCATGGAGCTCTGCCAACAGCGCCGTGGAACCCTCAACGGCATGGATTACTTATCGGAAGATCGAGTGGAAATTCGTTACACCTTGCCTCTTGCCGAGATCGTCTTTGATTTCTTTGATCAATTGAAATCACGCACAAAAGGCTACGCTTCCCTCGATTACGAACCCATCGGTGAAGCCGAAGGTGATCTGGTTAAAGTTGATATTTTGCTGCAAGGTGACACTGTTGATGCCTTTAGTTCGATTGTGCACCGCGAAAAGGCATATGCCTATGGCGTCATGATGACAACGAAGTTGCGAGAGCTAATCCCACGGCAACAGTTTGAAGTACCAATTCAAGCAGCTATTGGTGCGAAAATTATTGCGCGTGAAAATATTCGCGCGATCCGTAAAGACGTTCTTGCTAAATGCTATGGCGGCGATATTTCACGTAAACGTAAACTTCTTGAGAAGCAAAAAGAAGGTAAGAAACGAATGAAGATGGTCGGACGCGTTGAGGTTCCACAAGAAGCCTTTATCGCAGCTCTCTCCACAAATGCTGATGCCGAAAGTGGAAAGGTTAAGAAGTAAGGTGATTCCAACTTCGGACCCGGAAACTACCCAAAGAGAACTTCACAAATTGGAATTAGCATCCTAGTATTTTCCTCATGCTGACCAAAAAAGGTCTTGCTTTCACCAGTTTTCTCACCTCATGCCTTTTGGCATTAACGCTTCTGCCGACGGCCAATGCAGCAGATTCCTTGCCACCACCAACAAATCCTGGCCCTGTTGGTCCGGCAGGTCCAAGTATGAGTCCTCCCGATGATCCAACTGTCATAAAGGATGCCCGTTCGATATTGCGAGGCATGACACCAGCATCATCAAATAATGCGATGGTTTATTTTGACCAAAACCAAGTGAATTTTAAATCCTATATTTCTGTTGAAGATCATCCTGCAGGTCAAGCCGGTGGCACTCCAGTTATCTGCCTGTCACCAGATGACTCCAAATGCACAACGGCCTTTTCCGATACAAAGTATCAACAGATTAAATACGACGTTGCGATGGGTAGTTGTGCTGCCCGTGAAATCGCAGCATGTATCAACTCTTTCTCGCTAGTTAAAAGCGATGGAAGCAAAGTAAAAGCGGAACCAATCAAGCGCATTTATGGAAAAACTAGTCCAGGGTGGGCATCGTCATTTGATGCAAAGACAAATACGGGATATCCCGGTGCTGATGGCCCGTGGATTTGGAGAATAACGGATGGCTCAACGAGTACGGACTACATCATCCTTGGTCTCGTTAGTGCACTTTTTAATAGAACGCCAAGTTCATCAGGTTGGGATGCATCAGAAAAAAGTTTGAGATTATCGATTTATCCTGTCAAGAAATACGAGAACGCTGCGTATACCGAGGGCGGTAGTGAAACTGCTTGTCTAGCTGTAGATACAGGGGTGTGTTATCAACGCATCGCCTTTGCAAAGGGCTTGCGTTTCTCATTAGATCTTCGTCTACCTAAAGTGATTTCTGGTTGGCTCAATGGCCGATTAGACAAACCATCGGCATACACCGAGAACTACAATGAGAATTATTCTGAGCTAATTGTTGAGGCCGACCCTCTAGAAGAGATCATCACCGGTAAATGGTTACCCAATACAGGTGCAGTGACTCAGTACCTCTCTGATTCCAAAAGAGGATTAACAGCCGGAGCGAGTGCAAACAATAATCTTGATATTGCAGGTACTGACCCAGATGATCAAAATGCAGTGAAGTATTACGCATCCCTATCTACGCTTTTTGGGGAATCAGCTCTAACCAACTCACTTACTTGGCGCTTGAATACAACTTCCAGTGGTGCTCAAACTTTTGATCAGAGCTGCCAGAAAAATGAAGGTGTGCAGGGCATTGTTACAAGTAATGCATCTGTCTATGAACCTGGATCACCACAATGGGATGGCGAGCAGGGCAGATTGGCTTACCGCATTGCCGCCCCAATATATAAATCGGACGGGAAGACTGAAAATGTTGGGCGGTATGCATTTACCATGCGCGCCGATCTCATTAAATGCGTTTACGGTGTGACAACTCTTCCGGCGTATGCGACAGTAGAAGTTAGTTACGGCGATTCGGGTGAAATGAAAGCGGCAACTACAGCACTCGGAATCAATAAGGAATGGGTTTATCTGCATGCAAATAATTTTGCATTCACGGGCGCACCACCAACAGTAAGTGTGAAACTAGAGGGTTGGAAGAAGACAACTCCACCTAACCAACCAACTCCACCCAATCAACCAACTCCACCTAACCAACCAACTCCACCTAACCAACCAACTCCACCCAATCAACCAACTCCACCTAACCAACCAACTCCACCTAACCAACCAACTCCACCCAATCAACCAACTCCACCTAACCAACCAACTCCACCCAATCAACCAACTCCACCTAACCAACCAACTCCACCCAATCAACCAACTCCACCAACTCCACCAACTCCACCAACTCCACCAACTCCACCAACTCCACCAACTCCACCAACTGCCACATTGAAAAAAAGTACAATCACTTGTGTTAAAGGAAAAACCATTAAGAAAGTGACTGCATTAAATCCTGTTTGTCCAAAGGGCTATATAAAGAAGTGAAATAGCGTTTCTTGTTACTTTTCATTATCGCCTTCACTCTGGCTTGATACTTTTGCGCTCAAAAAAAGATACCTAAGCCATTGAAGTAATAGTCTTTACAAAAAAGTCACATACAATACTTATGTGACGCTCTCGTTTTATATTCACATTCCTTATTGCGTAAAGCGTTGCGGTTACTGTGACTTCAACACATACACGCCAGCTGAATTGCAAGGCCCGAATCTCGCCACTGTCTCACAAAATTATATTGACGCGGCAATAAAAGAAATTGAGCTGGCGCACTCCAAAGTTGGGAATGTTGAAGTACCCACAATTTTCTTTGGCGGTGGTACTCCGTCGTTAATGCCCGCCCAAGAGTTAGGGCGCATTATCACAACGATACGTGAACGCTTTTCCTTGCAAAAAGATGCAGAAATAACCCTGGAAGTAAATCCAGATTCGGTAACTCCAGAGTTCTTAAGTGTAATGAAGGAATCTGGAGCGACGAGGATTTCAATGGGAATGCAATCTGCTGTACCTCATGTCCTCGCTGCGCTGGATCGGACCCACAATCCAGAAAATGTTGTGAGCGCTGTAGATGCAGTTAGAAGCGCAGGTTTCGAAAATATCAGCATTGATCTCATTTATGGCGCACCTGGCGAAAGCATTGAAGATTGGAAGAGAAGTATTACTGCAGCTCTTGAATTACCAATCAATCACATCAGTGCATATGCCTTGATTGTTGAACGTGGTACAAAGTTGGCGACACAAATTTCGCGTGGTGAACTAACTCTTCCCGATGATGATGAGACGGCTGAAAAATATTTAATTGCCGATGAAGCATTTGAGAGCGCAGGTTTTTCTTGGTACGAATTGAGCAATTGGAGTAAGCCAGGTGGGGAGTGTCGTCACAACGTTGCTTATTGGGATGGTTCACATTGGTGGGGAGTTGGACCCGGAGCACATTCATACCTCGACAGAAAACGCTGGTGGAATGTAAAGCACCCTTCAACCTATCAACAGAAAATACTCAACAATGAGAGTCCAGAACTCAGCAGCGAACTATTGACTGATCTGAATTTGGCCGACGAATTTGTGATGCTCCAGATTCGACGTCGCGAAGGAATAAAACTCGATTCACTTTCCAAGGCTCAGATTGAGAGGGCGGAGCCATTTGTATCAAGCGGTCATTTAGATAAAAATAAATGGGGCGAGAAAAAGTTAGTTCTGAGCAAGGAAGGTCGCCTCATTGCAGATCGAATCGTGCGAGAGTTGGTGTTGTAGTAACTTTTCTTCCTATGGAAACCCTTCACACTGTTATCAGCTTGCTATTGGCTCTGATTTTTCTCATCTCTGGCCTCTCCAAGGCAAGTGGAAGTAATGCGGGCCTCTCCGGCACACGGGATGTAGGTTTCCCTGATGGTTTAGCGCGATTGGTGGGCCTTTTCGAAACTTTGGCTGCATCATCGCTTGTCATTGGATTTGCTTTAAATAACTCAGACCTTGAACTATATGGATTCATCGCAATCTGGTTCATTATGGCTGGAGCAATTTTCTACCATTTCAAAGCCAACAAAATTCGAACTGGATTTCCGGCCATGCTCTTAATCATCTTGGCAACAATCGGTATTGCAACAATTTAGGTGAGATGAACTTCTAATATGGAGTCGCGTCAATTAGATATTTTACGAGCAATCGTGGAAGAGTATGTGGCGACAGAGGAACCGGTCGGTTCGAAATCAATCTCTCAGCGACATGGACTTGGAATTTCACCGGCCACGATCCGAAATGAAATGTCGATTCTTGAAGATGCAGGACTTATAACCCAGCCTCACACCAGCGCAGGAAGAATTCCTACTGATAAAGGATATCGACTTTTTGTCGACAAGATTGCAACCGTTAAACCACTTTCGAAAGCGGAACGTCGGGCTATCGAAACTTTTCTTGAGGGAGCAAATGATCTCGATGATATCGTTATGCGAACGGTTCGACTTCTCGCTCAGGTCACAAAGCAAGTAGCAGTAGTGCAATATCCATCGCTCACGAAATCTCGGGTTCGGCATATTGAATTAGTACTTCTCACTCCGACCAGATTAATGATGGTCCTTATTACAAATACCGGGCGCGTCGAACAACGGGTATTGGAACTGCCTTATGAATTAAATGAGCAACTACTCAGTGATTTACGCCAACGACTAAACGGGGCAGTGACCGGAAAATCCATGTCAGATGTTGCTCCACAACTTGAGGGAATTTTGGCGGCATTCGGAAGAAACGAAAGAACCTCAACTGCGCTCATTATTTCCAACTTGATTGAAATGGCGATTGAAAAACCTGAAGAGAAAGTAGTGTTAGCGGGAACTGCAAACTTAGCGCGTGGAACCGGAGAATCAACCGATATTCACGGAATTCTCGAAGCTTTAGAAGAGCAAGTTGTCTTGCTACGACTTTTGAGTGATGCCGGCGAGACGATGCGAGTGCGCATCGGTGAAGAGCAAGATGAGTCAGGTCTCAAGCGAACGAGTT
>Ga0214917_10003424_pt1 | contig 18305 bp, 13 predicted proteins | sample LL_1208_BB_MetaG_FD_177983 | JGI IMG/M metagenome (GOLD analysis project Ga0214917, IMG submission 177983) | Freshwater microbial communities from Lake Lanier, Atlanta, Georgia, United States - LL_1208_BB | ecosystem: Environmental > Aquatic > Freshwater > Lake | place: USA: Georgia | collected...
CCCTTCGGGATCGGCACCTATGCGATAAACCTTCGCGGCCGGAGGCCGCGACTCAAGCGGCATGGAGCCGCACGGTGTTCCCTTACGCCTTGCCCTCGCGATTCCAGTTCACGCTGAACCAAGACACTGCGAAAGTGCCGACGAAGAACTTGACATATTTGTCACGCCGGGCTATCATGTCAACATGGGAAACGAAACACTTCCCGAGTTCACGAATGACGGGCTCTTGCCGCCCGGCAACTATGCGCTTTCGCTTGAGGAGTTGGCATTGTCGCCGTTGGTGACCGGACCGAGCGGAGGGGAGCATGAGAATTGGGACGCCTCGTGGCGACGAGAGCTGGTCGGCAATCTGTCTCTCATGGTGCGACAGTTGTGGCGCGTGGGCGTCACGGACATTTTCGTGGACGGCTCTTTCGCCGAGGACAAAGATCATCCGAATGACATCGATGGCTATTTCGAGTGCGACCTGAAGCGGCTTGGATCCGGGGAATTGGAGAGAGAACTCAACCTGCTTGATCCGCACAAGGTCTGGACTTGGGATCCCGAGAGTCGTCGCCCTTTCCGCGGATATCCCAAGAAGCAACTTCCCATGTGGCATATCTATCGGATCGAACTGTACCCGCATGTCGGACAGTTGAGCGGCATTCGCGACAAGTACGGGAATGAACTTGAGTTTCCCTCAGCCTTCCGCCTGTCGCGCAGGAACGGTCGACCGCGCGGGATCATCAAAATCAGAGGAGAAAACACGTGATTCGTAATGAAGCAGAGTATCAGGAAGCGGTCCTGCGGCTGACCGATGAACAGAAGCGGCTCAAAGCGCAGCGTGCGAAACTCAATGAACTCAACTTGAGCCAAGAGGAAATCAAGCGGGTGCTCGACCCAATGAAATCCTTTCACGAGCAACTCAAAGAGGAAGTCGCTAGCTATGAACGTTTGCAACGCGGCGAGTTTGAGGAACTGCAAAACTTCGAAGGGCTTGGGCGACTACTGATTGCATTGCGGATCTCAAAGGGTATCAGTCAACGCGAACTCGCGGAGCGTCTTGGGGTTCATGAATCACAGGTCTCACGGGACGAGAGAAACGAGTATCACGGCGTCACAGTCGATCGGGCCAAGCGCATCCTAGAAGGATTGGGCGCCGAGGTAACCACTCGCGTTTCCTCGATGGGAGGATCGTCACCTTCTGGAAAACGCGACCGCGTGCCTGCATAGGCGGCTATTGCTTCATTCATTGCCCAAGACGGCAGCCGCGATAAAGAGTTGCAATCCCCGCGAGGAGAGCGAAGCACAGGGGTGGACACTGATTTGGATTTGAGGATTCCTCAAATCGGCACTTTTTTCCGCCCTCTGGACGGTGAAGCTGGCGGTGCTGGCGAAATCGCATGTGCTCGCGGAAGTCGTTGACGGGCAACGACTAAGGGTCGATTTCGTGGTTTCTTCGTGACTTGCGAAATCGTCCCGCCTCAAATTTCTAATCCCAGGGTCGCTGGTTCGAGTCCAGCCGGGCGTATTGAAAAGGTCGAGTAGCCCCGGGGGCTTTCGCACCCAGGCCTCTCACAGAACCGGACTTGTGGGTCACACATCCCGCTCTTTTGGCTCCGGTCTCGGCGGACGGACAATCCTGTCCGGCCAGAGGCCAGTGCGGCTGACTTCCGTCGGCTGCACTTGCGCCGAGATCGCTCGCTGTCTCTGTTCGTTACGTGCAGCGGGGTCCCTGCCGGCGGATGCGTCCGACGGTCCCAACTCCCCACCTCCCTGGCGGGCTGCCGGCAGAAACGAAACTCAATTGTCGTGATCTCATGCTTCAAAACCCATCGCCCCCTTGGCTCCGCCCGCTTTCACCGGCTTCGCTTTTCGCCGCCACCGTCCCCAATACCAGCCTGCCGCGGTTGGATATCGGGCGTCGCGTTGAGCGAGACGCTTGCCCAGGCAGACCAGCCTTACGGGGGTTCACTTGCGTTCGGAACTGCGAGTCACCTCGGGCTTCCATCCCACACGCCCTCACGGGAAAGGCCGCGGCCGTGCAATGCCAGCCTGGGTCTCGTGCAGCTGCCTCCGGCTTCTGGTTGCCTCCAACAGGCCCCATAAAGGACTCTCGCCTTCTGTCATTCATCCATGTCCAACGCACCGCCTCGGCGACCGCACAGGGCTGGACGAAGTTCTTCAACCGGAAGGCAACACCGTACGTCCCGTTCGAGAAGCTCCCTACCCGCGACGCATCGACTTGTCAGGCCCGGTAGGATCTGCCTTGGAGACGTCGCGAATCCGGGCCGAACGCACTCATGAGATCATCATCGGCTGCCTTCAGCAGCTCGCCAACGGGCGACCATGCCGCAGTACGCTCTTGCGAGTCTGCTGCGAGGCTTCGTGCGGTACTTCCGATTGAGGCCGTGAACGAGCGGGAACTCGACCACCCCCTAAAGCACAGCGAGATCCTTCTTGAGATGCTCGGTCGCAATCGGTTGTGGGCACCGGCCTTCGCGGAGTTCCTCGAGGGCGTTGTTGATCAGGTAGGCAGTATCCAGATCCTCCAATACTTCGGGCCGCACGATGTTGTTCTGGGTTGGCCAGAAGCTCACCGCGCACCAAGCCCACAAAAGAACAGTATCCGTCAAGTGGCACTCTGGTGGCGGGAACCGCCCAGGCCCGCGCACACCGGTTACGAGTTGATGCACGTACTGCGGGGTCTTGCCAATCTTTCTGGCAATTTCAAACAAGGTGACAAGGTTGCACTCGTCGATCCGCTCAACATCCGCCCCCAATGTTCGCTCGCCGGACATCGCGGATAGCGGACAGCTCAGCGTCCTTGTAGGAAGTGGCCACCCGAGAGAACTCGAGCCAGACCCGTCCATAGATCACGCTTGGAGGGGCGTCGCTGCAACCAGCGGCAAAAATCGCCTCGGCCTGGTCATCTGTCAGCTCGGTGACGCCGGAGAGGATCAGCGAAAAATCGTACTCTCGCTCGCACATTGGCTTCTCTCTCATGACACAGCTCCTTTTTCGCAACTCTCCTGGTGAGGGCAACCGTCTACCCGTTTCTGAATTTGGCGGGCGTGCGACTGCGGGTTCCGTGGGGTTGAGTGGACAAAAACGATACATCCCTCTCTTGTGGCCTGGGGACAAAGCATCCGTCCCCATACGTGGGCCTGACCGCCGGTTGCCTTTTCGACGCGCCAACCCCTCCCTTCAGCCGCCGCCAGCGCCGATTCCAGCTCACGCTGAACCAAGATACAACCCCGTTCCTGAACCCCCATATCCCCTGGTACAGGAAATCCAACCCGGTCATTCGAGTCCGGCCGGGCGTCGTGTGCAGATTGCCTGCCTATTCGTGCTCGCTGTCGACGTGCACGTCGCCGTTGCCGTCGATGTCCACGTGCAGCACCATCGGATTGCAGCAGACCGGGCAATCCTCGACGTAGTCCTGGTGCGAGCCGGCCGACACGTCGAGCGGCACCACGATCTCCTCGCCACAGGAATCGCATACGTAGGTGGCTTCGAGATTCGCCGAGCCGGCCGTCTCGAGCAGACTGTCCCGTTGTTTCCGCTTCATGACAGCATCCCCCATTTCATAGGCTGTACGTTCACACCTGGTGGAACTCAATTGCGACCGCCGTCATTCTACGCCCCGTCATGGCCGTGACGACAACGGAGTGTCCTGCGACGTGAGCCATCCTGCCGCCCTCCCGATCGCCGAACTCCTGCGGCAATGCTCCGAAATCCGCACCCGCCGCAGCGGCCCGGGTGGACAGCATCGCAACAAGGTGGAGACGGCCGTCGGCCTCGCCCACCTGCCGACCCGCGTGACCGCCGAGGCGTCGGAGCGACGGTCGCAGGCGGAGAACCGGTCCGTGGCCGTCGCCAGGCTCAGGCTGAAGCTGGCGGTCGAGCACCGAGAGCCGGCTGCCGGCGCCCCCAGCCCGCTCTGGCAGTCGCGCTGCCGCGGCGGCCGGCTGACGATCGCGGCCACGCATGCCGACTACCCCAGCCTCGTGGCCGAGGCGCTCGACCAGCTCGCCGCGGCGACCGGCGACCTCGGTACGGCCGCTGTGCTCCTCGGCGTGACGCCCTCGCAGCTCGCAAAACTCCTCGCCAAGGCGCCGGCTGCATGGACCGCGTTCTCGCGGCTGAGAGGCGCTCACGGGCGACCGCCGCTGGCCCGTCCCTGACCTGACGGACCGACGTCAGGCTGCCCGGCGCCTGCCTCCACGAGCCACCGACTGCGCGAATCGCTTGAGATGGGTACCGATCGCGAACGCATCCGCCTGCCGTGCGAGCAACCGCTCCTTGGCCGAGAGCTCCGGCAGGCCGGCGCCGGGCAACGCGATGTCGAGGTCGTGCCGACGGATGAACCGTTCGAGCCGGCGGCGGATCGAGTCGGGGAGTTCATGCCGCCAGGCGTGCTGCCGCCCGAGCGGATCCTTGTGCACGTGCAGGAACCGGGACCCGCGATCCTCGCAGGGGCGGTCGCGTTTGGCGAGCAGGGCGGCGACCGCGGCGCGGGCATCGGCGTCGGCGTCGAGCCCGAGATGCCGCCAGATCCGGAGCGTTTCCCTTTCCGGGTCGCCACACAAGGCGTCGTACTCGACACGGATCGCCGTCGGCGTCGAGTCCACGAAGTCGCGAAGATGACGCGATCGCAGCCACGTCAGGGCGAGCAGTCGCTCCTCGAGGGTTTCGGCGGTCTCGACGAGCGACCGAGCCTCGCGGGAGAGGGCTTCGTCACGCGTGATGATCGCCCATTCGATCCGCGTCCACTTGAGCATGCCCCAACGCCGCACGCTGTTGACCACGCCCAACGGATGACGATCGAGCGCGACGACGTGATCGGCGGCGATCGCCGCCGCCGCCCAGCCGACATTTTCGATCCGCGGTTGCTTGACCACGAGGTGATAGCCCGACTGCCCGGGAAAGGCGTTCGCCGCCACGGCCTCCACGTGCATCGACGCCAGCCGGGCGAGCCGCTCTGACCGTGGTTCGCAGGAGGCCGCATGAAAAAAACCCGGCATCGGGATGTCGGGCACCGGCGCTCCACGTTTCTCCTTGACGATGAAGCGGCCGCCGTTGAAGACGGTCTGTGTGTCGATGCCCGTGCAGGGATGTGCCTGGGAGGCAAAGGGCTCGAAGATGTAGCGAACGTCTGGATGGCAGCCGAGCAGTTCGCCGAGCCAGGTCGTGCCGCCGCGGGAATGGCCGATGACGTAGGTCAATGTTCGGAATGGAAGTCGCATGACCGAGGCCCCTCTGGCCGCCTGTATGCCTGCCTTCCGCGGTGTATCGCGAGATGACGCCATCCGGTCAATGGCAAACTGCCCATGGCCGGCAGGCCGGGCAAGCCGGGCAGGAGAGGCGAGTCGCGTGCCGTTGCTCCGTCCAAGCCGATTCCCCTTCTGTCAGCCCCACGGACCGGCCGAGGTTGGTGGCAGCGCGGCCTCGAAGGCCCCCGGCACTTCGGCCGAAGACGCCGGCCGGGTCTTGAACGCATGCTGCGGCAACACGTCGTCATTTTCGTCGCCCTGACCGTCGCCGGCGGTGTCGCTCCCGCCGGCCGTGCAGCAGAGGGGGATCTGGGCACAGACCGCGACGCCTTCACCCCCTGCACCCGTACGATCCCGGCCGGCTCGCTCCTCATGGAGGCATCGTCGGTCTTCATCGACAACCGCTCCGGCCTGCCGACCAACAACTATCCGGAGTGGCTCTTGCGGATCGGGGCGACGGAGCGGTTCGAGTGGCGGTTCGGCGTCAACTACGGCGTCGGCTCACAGGGCACGATCGTGACGAGCGTGGAAGTGGGCGAGGGCACACTGGACGGCGGCCGCCTCTACGAGACGAGCCTGCTCTACGGCTTCAAGCTCGCCACATCCGACCAGGACGGCTGGCTGCCCGAAACTTGCTTCATCATGGAAGGCACGACGCCCGTGGAGGGGGACGTGTTCGGCACGGTGCCCGTCGCCACCGGCGCGGCGGGCTGGGAACTTCCCGTGCGGTTCCCATTCCGCCGGTCGGAGCCATGGCGATTCGACGCGGCCGTGCGGTATGCCTGCTCCGAAGGGCTCGAGGGCTGGTTCAGTCGCTGGACTCCGTCGACCGTGCTCCGCATGCCGGTCACCGACCGCTGGGAAGTGCACGCCGAGTGGTTCGGCTCCTACCCGGTCGGCGCGCCCGGCCGCAGCGGTGAGCCGTTCTTCAGCCCGGGCACGCACATCATGCTCACGAAGAACTTCGAACTCGGCGTCCGCGTCGGGTGGGGGCTCGGCGTCGAAACGGCGCCGTTCTTCTACGATGCTGGTTGCGGCTGGCGCTGGTGACCAACCCCTTCAGGCGTGGATGGCCTGGCCCGACACGGCGAGGGCGGCTTCCTTGAGCGCCTCGGGCAGCGTCGGGTGGGCGTGGCACACGCGGGCGATGTCCTCGGAGGTGGCGCCGAAGCTCATCGCCGCCGCGGCTTCACCGATCAGGTCGCCCGCCGCGGGGCCGATGACGTGGATGCCGAGCACCCGGTCGGTCGCCGCATCGGCCAGCACCTTCACCTTGCCGGTCGTGTCGTTGATCGTGCGGGCACGGCCGTTGGCACGGAACGGAAACACGCCCTTCTTGTAGCTCACGCCCGCGGCCACGAGCTGCTCTTCCGTCTTGCCGACGGCGGCGATCTCGGGATGCGTGAACACGACGGCCGGCACGAGGTCGTAGTCCACGTGGCTCCAGCGGCCCGCCAGGGCATCGATGCAGGCCACGCCGTCCTCCTCGGCCTTGTGGGCGAGCATCGGACCGGGGATGCAATCGCCGATCGCCCACACGCCTGCCGCGGCCGTGCGGAAGTGGCCATCGACGGGAATCCAGCCGCGTTGATCGGTGGCGAGGCCGACGGTGTCGAGGCCGAGGTCGTCGGTGGCGGGCCGGCGGCCAGTGGCCGCGAGCACCCGATCGCAGCGGATCGGCTCGAGCCCCTCGCACTCCACGACACAGCCCGCCCCGGCTGCCCGGGCCGACTTCACCTTCACGCCGAGCCGGATCTCGAGTCCCTGCTTGCGGAACAGACCGAGCGCCTCCGAAGCGATGTCGGCGTCGATGCCCGTGAGAATCCGATCTGCATACTCGAGCACGGTCACCTGGGCGCCGAGCCGCCGCCAGACACTGCCCAGTTCCAGGCCGATGTAGCCGCCACCGATGACGACGAGGTGCCCGGGCACGGTGTCGAAGGCGAGCGCCTCGGTGCTCGTCCCCACGAGCCGGCCATCGAACTCGACGCCGGGCAGCGCGACGGGACGGCTGCCCACCGCCAGCACGATCCGCGGCGCCTCGAGCACCGTCTTCGTGCCGTCGTCGGCCGTCACCTCCACCCGCCCGGGGCCGGCCAGCCGGCCCGTGCCCCGGTGCCGAGTCACCTTGTTCTTGCCGAGCAGCGCCTCGATGCCCTTTGCCAGCGTCGAGACGACGTCGGCCTTCCGCTTCATCATCGCGGCCAGATCGAACGACACGCCCATCACGTTCACGCCATGCGTCGCCAGCTCGTGCCGCGCCATTTCAAGCTTGTGACTCGACTCCAGCAGCGCCTTCGACGGGATGCACCCCACCCGCAGACACGTGCCCCCGAGCTGCGGCTCCCTCTCCACGACGGCCGCCCTCATCCCGAGCTGCGCCGCCCGGATCGCGGCCACGTAGCCGCCCGGGCCGCCACCAATCACGATGACATCAGGATTCATACGCACAGCATCCGGTTTTGAACGTCGACATTCGAAACAACGAGGCGAGGGGGTCGGTGCAAGCTCGAGGAGCATTTGGACCGAGTCCGCGAGGTCCACCGCGACGAGACTTGTACCGCCCCCGAGCCGGCTTTTCTTCACACGCTCGAACGACTCAGACCTCCAGCATCAGCCGGGTCGGATCCTCGATCGTGTCCTTGACCCGCTTGAGGAACGTGACGGCCTCGCGGCCATCCACGAGCCGGTGGTCATACGACAGCGCGAGATACATCATCGGCCGGACGACCACCTGGCCGTTCACCGCGACCGGCCGATCCTGGATCGCGTGCAGGCCGAGGATGCCGCTCTGCGGCGGGTTGATGATCGGCGTCGAGAGCATCGAGCCGTAGACGCCGCCATTGGAGATCGTGAACGTGCCCCCCTGGAGCTCCTCCAGCTTGAGCTTGTTGTCGGCGGCCCGCCGCGCGAAGTCGCCGATGGTCTGCTCGACCTGGGCGAACGACATCGTCTCGGCGTTCCGCAGGACGGGCACGACGAGTCCCTTGCCGCCGCCGACGGCGATCCCGATGTCGTAGTAGTCGCGGTGCACGATGTGGGGCGGCCGGAACTCCGCGTTGACCTGGGGAACGGCCCGGAGGGCCTCCACCACGGCCCGGACGAAGAACGACATGAAGCCGAGCTTCACGCCATACCGCTCCTGGAACGTATCCTTGAACTTCCCGCGCAGGGCCATCACGGCGCTCATGTCGACCTCGTTGAAGGTCGTGAGCAGGGCGGCCTCCTGCTGGGCCGCCACGAGCCGTTCGGCGATCCGCTGACGGATCGGGCTGATGAGCACGAACCGCTCCTCGCGGCTGCCGCCGGCCTTCGGGGCCGCGACGAGCGGCGCCGCCGGCTTGGCCACCGGAGCCGGCGCCGTGGGCTTCGCGGCCGCGAGCACCGCGTCGGTCTTCGTGATGCGTCCTCCAGGCCCCGTGCCGGGCACGGCGGCGGCCGAGACTCCCGCCTCGCCGAGCACGCGAGCCGCCGCCGGCATCACGCGGGCCGGACCGGCAGGAATCGGCGGAGCCACGGCCGGGGTAGCCGTGGGCGCCACGCTCGGCTGCGGTGCGGCCGCGGCCGCCGCACCCGCGGCGGACGGCTCGAGATAGCCGATCACCTCGCCCACCAACGCCTTCTCGCCACTCGCCTTGAGGACCTTGGTCACGCGGCCCGCGGTCGGGGCCGGCAGTTCGACGGTCGCCTTGTCGCTCTCGATCTCGACGATCGAATCATCGGCGGCGACGACGTCACCCTCCTTCTTCTTCCAGGTGCCGATCATCACCTCGGTGATCGATTCGCCGACTTCAGGGACCTTGAGTTCGAGTGCCATTGGGGGAGGAGACCGCGCGACACGGCGGCCTTTGCGAGGAGGGGTCAGACGGTAAAGGACGCGGTGAGCAGTTCGTTTTGTTCGAGGTCGTGGCTCTTCTTCGAGCCGGTGGCCGGACTCGCGGCGCTCTGGCGGCACATTCCCGAGAATGGAAACCGGTCGAGCAGTTTGTCGCCGAAGTGGATGCGGAAGAACCGCCAGGCCCCCATGTTCTCCGGTTCATCCTGCACCCACACGGCCGGAGTGCCCGGCGTATAGTGCGCCAACGCCTCCTCCAACGCACGCCGCGGCAGCGGATACAGCTGCTCGACGCGGACGATGGCCACGTCGCGACGACCGAGTTCCTGCCGCCGCTTCTCGAGTTCGTACGCCACCTTGCCCGAACAGAGCAGGATCCGGCGGACGTCCCGCGGCGACACGCCCGAGGCGTCGGGGATCACCCGCTGGAACTCCCCCTTCACGAGGTCGTCGAGGTTCGACACGCAGGCCGGATTGCGGAGCAGGCTCTTCGGCGTCATCACGATCAGCGGTTTCCGCCACACGCGGAGCACCTGCCGCCGCAGGCAGTGGAACATCTGGGCCGGCGTCGTCGGCTGCACCACCTGCATGTTGTCCTTGGCACAGAGTGACAGGAACCGCTCCAGCCGGGCGCTGGAATGCTCTGGCCCCTGCCCCTCGAAGCCGTGCGGCAGCAGCATCACGATCCCGGAGAGCCGGTTCCACTTGTCTTCGGCGCTGCAGATGAACTGGTCGATCACCACCTGCGCCGCATTCACGAAGTCGCCGAACTGGGCCTCCCAGATCACGAGGCCGTCGGGGCAGTCGAGGCTGTAGCCGTATTCGAAGCCCAGCACGCCCGCCTCGGAGAGCGGGCTGTTGTAGATCTCCACCGGCGCCTGGTCGGGGGCGAGATGCTCCAGCGAGCAGAACGTCTCGTCGGTGACGGCGTCGTGGATCACGGCGTGGCGATGGCTGAACGTACCCCGCTGGCTGTCCTGACCGGTGAGCCGCACCCGCAGCCCCTGGGTGGCGAGGCTGGCCATGGCGAGGGCTTCCGCCGCCGACCAGTCGAGCGGCTGGCTGCCGGCCGCCATCTGCACGCGGCCCTCCAGGAACTTCTTGATCTTCGCATGCGGCTGGAAGCCGTCGGGGAGCGTGACGAGCCGATCGAGCAGGTGCACGAGCGTTTCCCGCCGCACGCCGGTATCGACGTCGGCCGCCTCCTGCTCGCGGCCGCCGATGTAGAACGACCACACGCCGCCGATGTCGGCCTTGTGGACGAAATCCTCGCTCTTGGCCACCGAGAGGTCCGCCGCCAGCTTCGCCTGCTGCTGCTCGACGATCTGCTGGGCATCCTCTCGCGTCAGCTCACCGAGCTTGAGCAACTTCTCGAGATAACTCTCGTGCACGCTGGGACGCCGCTCGATCACGCGATACAGGGCAGGCTGCGTGAATGCCGGCTCGTCGGCCTCGTTGTGGCCGCGGCGGCGAAAGCAATACATGTCGATCACGACGTCGCGCTGGAACTCGCGCCGGAAGTCCATGGCCAGGTTCACGACCTGGGCCACCGCCTCCGGATCCTCTCCGTTGACGTGAAAGATCGGGATCTGGAGCATCTTCGCCACGTCGGTGGCGTACATGCAGCTGCGGGATTCGCGCGGGCCCGTGGTGAACCCGATCTGGTTGTTGACGATCACGTGGAGCGTGCCGCCGACGCGGTAGGCGTCGAGCTCGCTGAGATTCAGCGTCTCCTGGATGATTCCCTCGCCGGCGAAGGCCGCGTCGCCGTGGATCAGGATCACGAGGCCCTGCTGCCGGGCCAGGTCGCCCACGCGATCCTGCCGCGATCGCATCCGGCCGATCGCCACCGGATTCACGAATTCCAGGTGGCTCGGGTTGAAGCAGAGCGTGAGGTGCACACTCTTGCCGTTGGCCGCCTGATAGTCGGTGGAATGGCCGAGGTGATACTTGACGTCGCCGCGGCCGACGTGCAATTCGGGGTCCATGTCGGCGAACTCGCGGAAGATCTTCTGCGGGCTCTTGCCCATGATGTTGGCGAGCACGTTGAGCCGGCCGCGGTGGGCCATGCCGAGCACGCAGTCGGCGATGTCCTGGGATGCCGCCCGCTCGATCGCCATCTCCACCAGCGGAATCAGGCTCTCGGATCCCTCCAACGAGAAGCTCTTGGCCCCGAGGAACCGCTTCTGGATGAACTCCTCGAACACGGCCGCCGTGGTCATCTGGCGGTAGATCCGCAGCTGCTGCCGGCGATCGAGCTGGATCCGGTTTTCGCAGCCCTCCATCCGCACCTGCAGCCACTGCCGCACACGGAGGTCGTCCATGTGCATGAACTGCACGCCGATCGACCGGCAGTAGGTGGTGCGCAGTCGCTTGATGATCTGCCGGAGCGACATCGACTGCGGGCCCTCGATCGTGTCGGTCGAGAAGCTGCGGTCCATGTCGGCTTCGGTCAGGTGATAAAACCGCGGATCGAGTTCGGGCAGGCCCGGTCGCGGTCGTCCCAGCGGATCGATCTCGGCCATCAGATGGCCGCGGACGCGGAACGCCCGCACGAGCTGATCGACGCGGTCCTGCAGAAACGCGACCCGCTCCTCGCCGGCCGTGCCCTCGGCGACCGGGGGCAGCGGCAGCGGCATCGCCTCGCCGGCCGGCGCGGCGGGCAATGTCACCTCGCCGTTGGCGATGGCGACGGCATGGCCGGTCGCGATGCCGTCGGGAGTGACGAGCTTGGCATGCGGCGGCTGTGCGGGAACGACCGTGATCCGCGGCATGGCCGGCGCCCGGACGTGCCCGTTGGGGGTCGGAACGGGCCGGGCGGCGCCATCGGCCGCATCGAGGGCCGCGAAGTAGGCCCGCCAATCGGCCGGAACGCCGGCCGGGTCAACGCGGTATTGCTCGAACAGTTCTTCGAGAAAGGCGAGGCTCGCCGTGCCGGTCGAGTCGATGTCGTCGGTGGTGTTCACTGTGTTGGTCCAATCCGGCCCGCCGCGGCCGCCACGTCACATGGCCAGGAGCAGACGCCCCGGGCTCTCGAGGTAGCCGATCACCTCGTTGAGAAAACGGGCCGCCATCGCCCCGTCGATCAGCCGATGATCGTAGGAGAGTGACAGCGGCATCATGAGCCGCGGCTCGATCTTGTCGTCGTGTACGACGGGCATCTTGCGTGACCGGCCCAAGAGCAGGATGGCGACCTCGGGCCAGTTGATGATCGGCGTGGAATACGTGCCGCCGACGGCCCCGAGATTGCTGATCGTGAACGTGCCGCCCCGGAGATCCTCGATGCCATACTGGGCGTTCTTCGCCTTCTCGGCCGTGTCGGCGATCGCCTGCGCGATCTGCGGAATGCTCAGGCTGTCGCAGTCGCGCAGCACCGGCACGACGAGGCCGCGGGGCGTGTCCACCGCGAGACCGACGTTCACGTACTCCTTGTAGACGATCTCCCCCTTCTCCGGATCGATCGAGGCGTTCACGGCCGGATGCTGCCGCAGCGACAGGCTGACCGCCTTGATCACGAAGGCCAACGCCGTGAGCTTGAGGTTGTTCTTGGCGTATTCCGGAGCGGAAGCCTTGCGGAGCGCCTCCAGTTCCGTGACATCGGCATCGTCGTAGTTCGTCAGATGCGGGATCGTCTGCACGCTCCGCACCATGTTGGCGGCGATCGTCTTCCGCATCCGCGACATCTGCTCGCGGCGGATCGGCCCCCAGTCGTCCCGCTCCGTGGACGTCGAGGCCCGCTGCCCACGGCCGCCCGACCCGGTCCCGCCCGCCTGACGGACGGCCGCGATCACGTCTTCCCGCACGATCCGGCCCCCAGGACCGCTGCCGCGGACCGCGGCCAGATCGACCCCGAGTTCGCGGGCCAGCCGGCGCACGGCCGGACCGGCCGGCTCGACGGTCTGGACGGCTGCGGCGACCGGTTCCGCGACGGACGCGGGGGCCGCCGGAGCCGGCACGGGCTTCACGGGCACCGCTGCCGGCGGGGGGACGGGGACAGGGGCCGCTGCCGGGGCGGGCTTCGTTGCCGCGGCGGGAACGGGCGCAGCGGCGGCAGCCGGTGCGGCCGCCGCGGGGGTGGCCGGAGCAGCTGCGCCGGCGGCCTCGATGACCACGAGCGGCTGGCCGACCTTGACGGTCTCCCCCTTCTTCACGAGCACCTTGGCGATCCGCCCGCCCGGCGGACACGGCACCTCGATCACCGCCTTGTCGGTCTCGACCTCGAGCAGCGCCTGCCCGGGCTTCACGACATCGCCCTCGGACACGAAGACGGTGACGACGTCACCCGAGGCGATGTTCTCTCCGAGGTCGGGCAGCTTGAATTCGGTGGCCATCGAGATTCTTTCGGTTGGTCGCAAACGGGGGAGGAGAAAACGGAATCCGCCGCCGGGCCACGTGACCCGCGACGGTTCCCGCGGCGGCATCAGGCCGACGCGGGATCGATCTTGTCGGGATTGATGCCGAGCCGCGCGATCGCCTCGGCGACGACGTGGGTGCCGATCGCGCCCGTCGCCGCCAGCCGGGACAGCACGCCCACGGCGATGCACTCGGCATCGACCTCGAAGTGCCGCCGCAGCGGACCGCGGGTCTCGCTGCGGCCGAAGCCGTCGGTGCCGAGCACGAACAGGCCGCCGGGAATCCAGGGATCGAGCTGCTCCGGCACGGCCCGCACATGGTCGCTCGCCGCCACGAACACGCCTTCAGCACCGCCGAGCGACTGCTCGAGGTAGCTCCGGCGCGGCGCCGCCTCCGGGTGCAGCATGTTCCACCGCCGGCACTCCTGCGCCTCGCGCCGCAGTTCCTTCCAGCTCGTCACGCTCCAGACGTCGGCGCCCACACCCCAGTGCTCGGAAAGCAGTTCGGCGGCCCGGATCACCTCCCGCAGAATGGACCCCGAACCGAAGAGGTTGACGGCCGGCAGCTTCGGGGCGACGGGCGCACCCTTCGCCGCGACCGTCCGCAGCTTGTACATGCCCTTGAGGATGCCCTCTTCGCAGCCCTGGGGCATCGGCGGCATCTCGTAGTTTTCGTTGTAGATCGTGAGGTAGTAGATCCAGTCCTCACCCTTGGCGTACATCCGCTCGAGCCCGTCGAGCATGATCACCGTCGATTCGTAGACGAACGCCGGGTCGTAGGCCTTCACCGTCGGGAAGGCCATGGCGAACAGCTGGCTGTGGCCGTCCTGATGCTGCAGCCCCTCGCCGTTGAGCGTGGTGCGGCCGGCCGTGCCGCCGAGGAGGAATCCGCGGGCCCGGATGTCGCCGGCCGCCCAGATCAGGTCGCCGATCCGCTGGAAGCCGAACATCGAGTAGTAGATGAACATCGGGATCATCGGCACGCCGTGACTGGCGTACGCCGTGCCCGCGGCGATGAAGCTCGACATGCTTCCCGCCTCGGTGATGCCCTCCTCGAGGATCTGGCCGTCCTTCGCCTCGCGGTAGTAGAGCAGCTGGTCGGAATCGACCGGCTCGTAGAGCTGGCCGGTATGGGCGTAGATGCCGCACTGCTTGAAGAGCGGATCCATGCCGAACGTCCGCGACTCGTCGGGCACGATCGGCACGATGTATTTGCCGATGTGCCTGTCCTTGAGCAGCGACGCCAGCAGCGTCACCACGCCCGTCGTGGTCGAAACCTCACGGCCGGCGCTCTTCTCGATGAAGCCTGCATAGTCGGCCAGCGCCGGCGTCTTGAGCACGGGCCCCTGCGTCGGACGGCTCGGCACGGGCCCGCCGAGGGCTGCCCGCCGCTCGCGGAGATACCGCATCTCCTCCGAGTCCTCGGGCGGCCGATAGAACGGCGCCTTCGCCACCTCGTCGTCGGAAATCGGGATGCCGAACCGCGAGCGAAAGGCCCGCAGTTCATCCTCGTTGAGCTTCTTCTGCTGGTGGGTGACGTTGCGGCCCTCGCCCACCTCGCCGAGACCGTAGCCCTTGATCGTCTTGGCGATGATGACCGTCGGCTTGCCGCGGCACTTCATCGCGGCGTCGTACGCGGCGAACACCTTCTCGGGATCGTGGCCGCCCCGTTTGAGCTTCTTCAGCTTCTCGTCCGAGAGATGGGCGACCATTTCGGCCAGTTCGGGATCGGCGCCGAAGAAGTGCTCGCGAATGTAGCCACCGGGCATGACCACGTACTTCTGGTACTGGCCGTCCACGATCTCGTTCATCCGCTTGACGAGCAGACCCTTGTCGTCCCTCGCCAAAAGCGGATCCCAGTCTTCGCCCCAGATCACCTTGACGACGTTCCAACCAGCCCCGCGGAACGCCCCCTCGAGTTCCTGGATGATCTTGCCGTTGCCCCGCACGGGCCCGTCGAGCCGCTGCAGGTTGCAGTTGATGACGAACACGAGATTGTCGAGCTTCTCCCGGGCCGCCAGGGTGATCGCCCCGAGCGTTTCGGGCTCGTCGCACTCGCCGTCGCCGATGAAACACCAGACGTGCTGCTTGCTCGTATCCTTGATGCCGCGGTCCTGCAGATACTTGTTGAACCGGGCCTGGTAGATCGACATCAGCGGCCCGAGTCCCATCGACACCGTGGGGAACTCCCAGAAATCGGGCATCAGCCACGGGTGCGGGTAGCTCGAAAGTCCGCCGCCGACAGCCAGCTCGCGGCGGAAGTTCTCCAGCTTCTTCTCCGACAACCGGCCCTCGACGAATGCCCGGGAATAGATGCCGGGCGAGGCATGCCCCTGAAAGTAGACCTGGTCGCCGGAATAGTCGTCGCCGCGGCCGCGAATGAAGTGGTTCATCGCCACTTCCACGAGCGTGGCCGACGAGGCGAACGTCGAGATGTGGCCGCCGATGCTCTTGTCTTCGCGATTGGCGCGAACCACCATCGCCATCGCGTTCCAGCGGATGATGCTCTTGATTCGCCGCTCGATCTCACGATTGCCCGGATAGTGGGGCTGGCGGTCGGCGGGAATCGTGTTGATGTAGGGCGTCGTGGCGGAGAACGGAATCGCCACGCCGAGCCGATACGCCTCCTGCTCGATCGCGTGCAGCAGGTAGGCGGCGCGGTCGCCACCGCGGCTGTTGATCACGTAGCGGAGGGAGTCGAGCCATTCGCGGGTCTCGGTGGGGTCGGAATCGACGGCCGACACGCCGTCCACCCGCTCCGGCTGCCCGGTCGCCGCATCCCCCATCTGTCCGATGGCCATCGGGCTATGCGCCCCGCGCGGCAGGCTGCCGGCCCCGTTTGCCGCGTCGATCACGTCATTGGCGGTCTGGTCGGCGTCGGAAACGGACATGGTGGACTCCGCGAGGTGGGCGAACTTTGCCCATTATTCCGCCGGTTCCGGGGGGCGTAAAGGCCGAATCACGCTCTCCCTGCGAAGCGAAGAATTCGCACGCCACGCGGAATTTTCAGGAATGCGAGAGGCGGGACTCGAACCCGCACGCCTTGCGGCTCTGGAACCTAAATCCAGCGCGTCTGCCAATTTCGCCACTCTCGCTCGATGCGCGTATCGTAAGCCACTCGAGGCACGAGATGAATCGCCGGCTCGGGGGCGGTACAAGTCGCCGCTGCGCGGTCCTTCGGATCGTCGCGGGACCTCGAAGACTCGGCCCAAATGCTCCTCGAGCTTGCACCGACCCCCTCCCCTCCGTTTTCGGGTATGGCTGGGGCGGCGATTGATGAGGGGTTGCCCACACCCCGAGAGCCGGCGTTGGCGGCAAGTGAAGGCAGGATGCCGAGAGCGCAGCCGCCATCGAGCGAGCGGAGGGCAGGGATGCCCGTAGCGAGCGTCCGGCTCTCGGGGTGTGGGCAACCCCGTCGCGCGGCCGTTCCTTGAAGGTTCCCGGTGCCGCAACTACAACACCGCCGGCGGTTGTCGCGAATCCTCAGAGCTGGAGACTGTCACGATGCATGTTCCGCTGGTGGTGCTGGGGGGTGGTCCGGGCGGCTATGCGGCCGCGTTCCTCGCCGCCGACCTCGGCATGCAGGTGGCGATCGTCGATCGCGACGCCCGCCTGGGCGGCACCTGTCTCCTGCGCGGCTGCATTCCTTCGAAGGCGCTCTTGCACGTCGGCCGCGTGATCGCCGAATGCCGCGAACTGGAGGCGTGGGGCATCCATCTGCCGAAGCCCACGATCGACATCGACGCCCTGCGGGCCCGCAAGGACAAGGTGATCTCCACGCTCACCGGCGGGCTGTCCACGCTGGCCCGTCGGCGGAACGTCACGGTCATCAACGGCACGGCGCGGTTCACCAGTTCGACGACGCTGGAAGTCGCGGCTGCCGAACCGGGAGGCGCGAGCCAGACGCTGACGTTCGACCAGTGCATCCTGGCATCCGGCTCGCGGCCCGCCCGTATTCCGGCCTTCGACATCGGCAGCCCCCGGGTGATGGACTCGACCGCCGCCCTCGAACTCGCCGACGTCCCCGAGTCGCTGCTCGTCGTGGGCGGCGGCTACATCGGCCTGGAGATGGGCACCGTCTATGCGGAACTCGGCTCGCGGGTGTCGGTGGTCGAACTGACCGACACGCTCCTGCCCGGTGCCGACCGCGATCTCGTCAAGCCGCTCCAGCAGCGGCTCGAAAAGCTGTTCGAGTCGATCATGCTGCGTACGAAGGTCGTGGGCCTGGAAGACACGGGCTCGTCCGTGAAGGTGCGGTTCGAGGGGCCCGATGGACCTTCGGCCCGCGAGTTCTCGCGGGTGCTCGTGGCCGTGGGCCGGCGGCCGAACTCCGACGGCATCGGCCTGGAGAACACGGGCGTGAAGGTGAGTCCCAAGGGGTTCGTGGAAGTCGATGGCCAGCAGCGGACGGCTGATCCGCACATCCTCGCGATCGGCGACGTCTGCGGAGAGCCGATGCTCGCCCACCGCGCGAGCCATCAGGGCAAGGTGGCGGTGGAAACGCTCCACGGCGAGCCCGCGTTGTTCGCGCCGCGGGCGATTCCCGCCGTGGTATTCACCGACCCGGAGATCGCCTGGGCGGGACTCACCGAACAGGAGGCCGCCGCGGCCGGACGCAGCGTGGAGATCAGCCGCTACCCGTGGGCGGCCAGCGGCCGGGCCCAGGCCCTGGGTCGCACCGATGGACTCACGAAGATCCTCGTCGATCCGGAGTCGGAGCAGGTGCTCGGCGTGGGAATCGCGGGCGCAGGTGCCGGCGAACTGATTGCGGAGGGCGTGCTCGCGATCGAGATGGGCTGCACGGCCCGCGATCTCATGGAGGCGATCCACCCGCACCCCACGCTCGGCGAGACGGTGGCATTC
>Ga0214917_10003425_pt1 | contig 18303 bp, 18 predicted proteins | sample LL_1208_BB_MetaG_FD_177983 | JGI IMG/M metagenome (GOLD analysis project Ga0214917, IMG submission 177983) | Freshwater microbial communities from Lake Lanier, Atlanta, Georgia, United States - LL_1208_BB | ecosystem: Environmental > Aquatic > Freshwater > Lake | place: USA: Georgia | collected...
AACGATTTTGTAAAATCTTTAAATCATTTTTTGAAAACTTTTTAATTTTTTTCGTTTTATCAATTTCTAAAAATGTTATTTAAAGACAAGTGTTTTTATATAAAAATGACAACTCCCTGCAAAAGATTATTACCCCGCCCTAATAATTCTACTAATAATATTTCCCCTAATAATTCTACTGAAGATTCTACTACTAATATTTCCCCTTCAGTTTCCCCTATAATTCGCGAGAGAACTCCTACACCTGAAAAATGTAGATTAGAATATTATCAAAAACGCCCATTATCTTATGAAGAAATCAAAAATAAAATAACTAATATAACTTTTTTGCCTGATGGAAAAAAAAGAATTGACCCAGAATATCTAAAGAAAATGTTAGAAATGTCAACTAAAAGAAGATTTGGACCAACAGCAAAATATCCAAATGAAAAATATTGTGATGTAGTTAAAAATAAACCTTCTTATATAGCGTGGCTTTTACAAAATACAGATTGTATAGTTCCGGAACAATTGAGAGATTATTGTTTTATAAGCGTTCATGAAAGACATTTCAAGTAATCCAAAAACATATAAAATCATTTTTAAACTAATAAACAAGTTTAAAAATATCATTTAGGATTTACTTTATTATTTCTTATCTTAATCAATTTAATTATACCATCTATTATTCCATTAGCAGAGCAATTAGAAAGTGGTAAAATCTCACTTATCACAAGAGGTATAACAACACCTAAAACTGAAAATATAGTTATAATATCAGGAGTTTGACAAATACATAAACAAGCATTATCTGTTGTATTATTCATAGTCTTTATTATATACTCATAAGAAAAAAATAAAAATAAATATAATCCGTCGCTTGGGGGCGGAACCCTAATTTATAAATATTTTTTGAAGCGTTTTATCATCTTCTCACCTTCTCCATAATCATTATAAACTTTATCATATCCAGTTGCAGATTTAAACGGAACATTTCTATACCTATCCATAATAAACTTCAGGGCAAAATATCCGCAATTTTTTGAAGATGGATTCTGGTCTCTAATCGTTGAATATTTAAACTTCAGATAATATTCTGGATGTATCTTATCAATAATTTTCTTAAGTCCTTTCATACTTTCTTTTGAAGGTAATCCATCATTTTCAACCAGACTATCATAATAATTAACTTCCATATTAGGGACATCAATAAAATAGGCAACCCAATGTCTTCCCCCAGATTTTTGGGGTTCTGTGTTCTGAATCCATCCGAACTTCTTTGTATCTTTATTAACAAGTGGTAAAAGAGTATACATTTTATCAGATGCTATTACAGGTAGAAACTTATTCATCTTATCTTTGAATATTTCTTGAAGTTCATCATTGAAGATTCCGTCATCATCGTTTTCATATTCACCATATCCATTTAATTTATAGAAAGCACCCAAACCTCCAGTTCTTTGTAATGCTATAGTAGCCATTTCTTCTGGAGTTTTTTTAGGAGTAGGTTCTTCTTCTGTTTTCAATTCTTCAATAGGAGTTGTATTAGGAGGTGGTTGTGGTGGAACATATCTATCTTTTGCTCTTTGATATACGGGTTGTCCTGGTTGTCTATAACCAGATAATTTTTTTACTTCATTAATAACCCATTCGTATGGCGGAAAAGAAGTTTTATATGCGGGATAACTTTTAGCAAGTTCAACTATCATATTTTCAGTATAATTATTTTGTTTAGTTTTTTTACCAGTAAATAATTCTCCAATTTTTGAAACTATTCCAGTAGGTTGTGTAGATATATCACCTTCATCTTCTACATCAGGGGCTGGATTAGATTCAACGAAACCTTTATTAACAGCATTTTTATCATTCTTATCTTTTTCCGCTTGTATTTTCTGTTGTTCGGCATCCTTTAATATTTGTTTTTCAGTATCTAATCTTTCCGCCATAAGAACACTTGCCGATGTTGGTTTAGGTGCTTTAGGTGGTTTAAAAAGATTACTAAAAAGTCCCTTCTTTTTTCCTTCTTGTTTCTTTTCTTCTTCTTTTTTAACATCTTGTGCTTTTTGTGCTTCTTCTAATTTAGCAAACTTCTTTTCAAGTTCATCTTTTGCCTTATAAATATTATATTTCTCCGCAATAAGATTTTGTGCTACAGGAGCGATAGGAACAAGTTTAGGAACTACTGGTTCATTTGTAATAGGTTTTATAGCGGTTCTTGGTCTTACTGCTTTTCTCTTAACTGGAACTGGAAGAATATTCTGTATATTAACCCTTGCTATTGCTTTCGCGGTGGTATCTTTAGGTGCTTTAATATATTTTTTCTTATTGTTAATCAAGTAGAAATATCTTTTACTGACTTCATCATAAAATAATCTACGAGGTCGTTGCTTTATTTTCTTAACCATATTTATTATATCAAAGAAAAATTAAAAAAATTATCTTACTTATAATAAACGATATGAAAGTCAATAAACTAATAAGTCTTCGCTTCAATGTAGCAAGTCAAACAACAGCAAATATTAATGTCAATTTTCCTGTTAAATCTATTCACGTTAAGGCGTGTGCTTTTACAGATTACGGAGCAGTAGGAACTGGAACTCAAATATATGCGAGTTTAGTTAGTGATTTAACCGACGGAGAACCTTTAGGATTGCTGTTTCTTGATAGTCAATATTCTTCTAATCTATTCTGTGATGTTAGTTTTCAACCATATAAACCTAAAATTATAAATGGGACATATACATTTAAGTTATTACAACCTAATGGAACACCTTATGAAACAAATACAGATGATTATGTTAATCTTATTCTTGAGTTTAACGGAGTAGATACAACAGATACATAAAATTATAGATTGCCTAATTATTTTTATTTTGATACCCAATTGAGTATAAAAATAACCTTTATTTTGTTTAGATGACTTGAACGCTGAAGTTTCCAATAACAAGTTTTCTTTCCATACAATAATACACATAATGTTGATATACATCAGCAGAAGTAAAAGTAGCAGTAAGACCCCAAGTGTGGTTTTCAGTAATAGGCAATCCATCCGAGACTGAAGGGTCAGTTTCACAAAGTGCTTTTCCAGTCCAAGAATCAATATGGACGAAATCATTATTCAAAAGTTCTATACCTTGTAGAGCAGACCCCTTAAGTTCATTTTTGTTATATAGCCAGTGTTCCCCACGAGTGCAGTCTATTGTTGATTGCGATTTTATGAAGATATTATCAAGGCTTGTATTATAATTATCAAAAACAGTAGTATAAGTTCCCTGACCGGAAATATTAGTACAAGTCAATTGAGTGTGAGAGTTAATAATATCTCTTAACGATGTGCTTGGGAATGGACTCCAAGCGACCCATCTAAGTTTTTCCCCTGAACTTCTGGTTATAACTTGATTAACATTTGGGGCAGTTGAACCAATAGATGTTTTACTTCCATACACATAAGGAATAGGAATAGTCAAACCTTCATTTTTCACTTTATTTACAACGGCGTTAATAGTATTAACATTATTCTCGGTGCATAGATTAAATTGAAAGTTAGAAAAAGTAGTAGTGGGGAGTTGAGCCTGACTGGTAATCAAGGCTGCAGTTCCGGCAAGGTATCCAACGAAGTCAATACTATTAATATAGAAATCAAACTGCAGTTGTGCTCCACCAAAATACAATAATTGGTCTAAAGCACAAACAGTATGAGGAAGTAAATCCTTTAATCTAAATGATAGAGAGTAAGCAGATGCTTGATTATTAGCGATATTAGTTTGCTGAATATAATGTCTATATCCAGAAGGGTTTAAGTTTTCTTGGTGAGCAAAAAGAGCAGTGCCTGGATTAGCAGGGTCAATACCACCTGTAAATCTATCAAGTGGGGGTTTATTGGAAATCATAGTAGGAAAAGTAGCATCGGGAGTGAATTGTGCTGATGAACATTTCTGTAAAACATTATAAGGACTACGACGAGCAATTCCCCTAACGGCAGCCGTAGTAGCACCAGTAGGTAAAAACTCCATATCACTAACGCATTCTTGTTCCAAAGTTTCATATTTCATTGAAGGGGCGTGAAGCATACTACCAAATCTATGGAAGTCATTAATGTCAAAAAGAACGGCATTATTATCTGCTGTGCAAACGACCCTTGAAAAGATATTTCCGAGATTACCAGATATTACAGAGCAAGGAAGCCCATTTCCAGCGGTAGCAATCTCCAAATCCATAGATACATAACTATCTTTCAGGCTTAATACCTTCGCTGGTATCTGGAAACTAAAAGCCCCTTGTGTAGAGGTTGAAAGTTGTCCGCTATTTACTCCGTTGATAACATTAATTTTTGAGTATATTCTTTGGGGATGAGATAAAGATTTTGAAGACCAGTCAAGTTCTGGTGTATTTAGTTTAGTTCCGACGGACATTTCCGCCATAGGTTGTTCTAATGAGGTCATATTTTATTATAAGAGATAATAATTATTTTTTTTTTATTTTTTTTCACTTTATTTTCAAGTAGTGTAGTAAATAACTCAAGAGATTATACTTTTTATATCTTTGTTATTATTTTAACTTCATCATCTGGAATAATATCCTGTAATTTTTGTTCTTCGTTTTTATATAATCTTTCCAAAGTTTTAATCTTGAGGTCTTCGCGGATTAATTCTTGAGTATCTTGTCTGACATAGAAAATAATACTGAAAGACCAATCTTGACCCTGTAAATCAACATCTTGTCCTATTTCGTTAACTAATTGAACTTTAAAAGTATCTTTCTGACTTCCAACTAATAATTTACTTTCAAGGTCGAGATTACCCTGATTCTGATAAAAAATAGAACTTCCGAATCCGATAGTATCAACTTGTAGAACTTCTTGTAAAATGCTTTGATTTGAACTGCTTACCAAGTCTGATTTAATGTATAACTTACTTGTAGGATTAAAATTGATGATATTATCAGAAATTAATGTATTTGCAACAAATGGATGTGTTCCTACATCAAAACCTAACTGAAGATATATCTGGTCTTGTGTAAAACTAAATGAAGGTTGAAAAGCACCATTACCAGAAACAGAAAAAGTATATTTGAAGTTTTGGACTTGAGTTGCCGAGCGATATGACATAGTATAAACCCAATTATTTCCATTAAGAACACTTGCTTGGTTTAGTAATGCTGGTAATTCTGCTATCATAGTATTTTTGTTGTAATATCCAACTTCTAATGTAATAGTTCTACTTACTCCCTTTTCAATAAGTGTAAAAGTATTATAATTTGTTGGAATATTCGGGAAGACTTTCGGTATGCTTACTTGCTTAACGCAACAATGTGTAAAAGGTTGATTATTTAGGTCTAATTTAGCACATTCAAAGTTTGTATGGTCTCCAGATATTCTATCAAATGAGTTAATATAATATGTTTGTGGAGGATATCGTAGGTTGTATATAGACATTCTTTATATAAAACCAATAAAAAAATAAGTAAATAAAAAAATCCATTATTAAAATGTTAATGTTGCTTCTCTACTATCTATTAATCCAGTAGCATTTATTCTTTCTTCACCTTTTCCATAAAATCTTTTTAATTTATTCATATCATCTATGAATCTTTGTTGTGATTGTTGAAGAGTTGGTGGTTTGTAATCTGGATTATTTTTCATAAAATCTTCAAGACGACCTTCTCCGTAAATTAATCTATTAAATATCGCTCCAAGTTTCACACTTGCTTTTCCAAGGACCTTTGCAAACTCTGGTAGTTCTTTGAATATCTTTGTTGCATCTTGAAAAATAAAATCTCCATCTGCTTTATCACCTATATTACTTCCATCAAGAACATTTATAAGGAAGTTTTGACAATTGAGTTTCTCGGCGTCATAATTGCTAAAGTTTTCGTTTCCCATTCGTTTTTTCGCATTATCTATGAGTTGTTGAATTGTTATTCCTGCTGGTATATTTTTAACTTCTTTTACTTGACTATTTGATTGTTTTGGGTTTTTAGTATTAAAATATACTACCTCATTTTTTTCCAAGTTATATTTGCCGTTAATCCATAGGGATAAGTGAAACATTTCATCATAATACTTCTTACTGATTTTATCAAATTGACCTAAACTTATAACATTTAAGAAACCTTTAGTGAAACTGCTTAATGGCGTTCTGACGATTTCTAAAGTTTTTATCTCTTCATTTCCAACTTGTTCCAAAAGTTTTCTTGCGGAAGGTTGTAATACCCCTGCTTCACGAACAAATATTCCATCTCCATCCATACATTTATCACAACAATAATTTTTCTCTTGTTTCATATGTTTATTATTAAGTAATATATTTTTTTTTTTACCATTTTAAACTTGGGGTTGCCGAACTAACCGAAGGCATAGCAACAGATTGAGCGTATTGTCCTCCCATCATTCTTCTTGGTCTCGTAATTCCTCTTGCTATTGATTGAGCGTCAGCATAACTATACATACCTCCCGTTTTTCTTCCATATCCATAAGCGGAAGCACCTGTAGAAACAGCCCCTAAAGCAGTAGAAAGTGGAACGAAACCAACTGCCCCTGCTATGGCTGCTCCAATTTTACTCGCTGTAGAAATGACTTTGTTAGCCTTCAACCAGCCTACGAAATCGCTCCACCATCCTGAACCTGTCATACGCCTTCCATTTCCTCCTTGCTGAACCGCCCAAGTTTTCAGGGCTTCTTTAATTTTAGGGTCTTGTAGAACCTCTTGTTTAGTAAGAACGGGGGTTTCTTGTCCTCCTTTCATTTTCTTGCGTTTAACCATATTATTTATTATAAGAGAATATTATTTTTTTTAATTTTTATTTAAGTCTTTCATTAAAGTTTTTCCTATATTCATCGTTTCGTATATCAATCCATAAAAAGCAATAAGGGTCTTTTACAGCATATTCATAATATCTTTTGAAAGTATCATAATCTATACCTAAATCAAGTCGTTTATGTATTTTTTCCAACTTATCTTCATCTTGACCTTTAAAAACAATCATATAATCCAAATTAGACATAGCACCAGTATTAAGGTCGTGAAAATATTGGGATGATAATATATTCATAATACCGCGGTGTCTGTTAGATTTGAGATTTTTTATAACTGAAATATGCCTTAAATCAGAAGATAAATCATCAAAACATAGAATATACTTTGGAACAGATTTTTTTGGGACATATGGTTTTTTAGGTTTAGATTTATTTTGTTCCCCTTCTCCTTGAAATCTTAAGAATGTCCCATCTCCAGTCATAATATTAGGATTAACATCTTCTATTTCTTCTTCTTTTTCTTCAGTTTCTAAATCCTTAAGGAAGTCATTTAATAAGTTTTGCCCTGTTTCATCGTCTATAAAATGAGTATAAGATATTACAGGAATACCTTTTTTTTCAAGCATATCCTTGATATTAATCCAGCAGGGGTCTATGTTAGCAGTAGAAGAAAAGATAATAATTGTAGTTCTTTTGTCAGCCATCTTTTTCAATATATTTCCAATCAGCGATGACTTGCCTGAACGCTTTCTTGCACAGATAAAAATGTTTGATAGATTGTTAGCGAATAACTCTTTACCCTTCACATCAGTTATTTCTTCTGTAATGTTATTTACGATAGGTTTAATTTTTACCTTATTGATAATTTCCGTATTCATCTATTTTATTATAAGACAACAAAAAATAATAAAATATAAAGGTGATAAGGTATGAGATAATAAATTGTATTGGTGATTAGAACTTAAACAATTCCGCTTGTGGTCGGACTATAGGGGGCAAGGGGGACACATCCCCCTAAAACTTTAAATACATCTCTTGATTAAGTGTTCCGGCGTGTGTTCTGAAACTACTTGTCATAGATTTCTTTAATGCTTGATTTTGTTCTTTGATTGCTTTGAGTTCCGCTTTAGTAAGTTTAGTATCATTTTCAATAAGAGATAATTTTTGATTATAATCATCGTTTAATGCCTTAATTTTCTCTTCAAGTTTCTTCTCAAAGGTAAATGTATAATCTTCGGGAATACGCTCGTCTGTTTCTTTGCTCCGCGTGGTCTCCGACCTTCTTTCTAATTTAGGTATATCAATAGGTAAAGATGTAGTTAAATCTTTTTCTGACTTTTCTTTACTTAATTCCTTTGTTGTTAATACTATCTCTTCTTCATCTGTGCTATATTCATCACTACTATAAATAATATCTAATTTAGGTTTGGGTTCTGGTTTAGGTGTTTCTTTAATTTTTTGTAATGCTTGTTTAATAATAGATTTACCTTTCTCAAGATTCTTCTTACTGGATTCAGCCCTCTTATCAGGTAGTCCTTTTTTCGTAAGTCTAACGGGTTTTTGATTTTCTTGGGTTTCCATTTATTTATTACACTAAATATTTTATTTTTTCAAAAAAATAGTGCTCTAATTATTTTGATTTTTTTCTTACATATAATAAATATGAGTTCAACTTATAACGCAATAACAAATCTTCAGGAAATTGAAATGGATAGTCTTATTGTAAATCTTGCTACAATAGATACCGCACTTATTGATAATCTTGATTGTAATGTAGGGACAATTGACACACTAACAAGCACAACAGCAACTATCACTTCAGCAAATATTCCTACCTTGACAAATACTACATTAACGAATACAACAAGTAATACAACAAATCTTAATACAAATAATATTCAATCAAATCCATTAAGTTCTTCTGTAAGTCTTTATACAAATGGGACAGGGACTTTACAACTTGGAAATAACTCAAATACAAATCTTATTAATATATTCCAATCAGTTAATTTAAATACCGATAAAAACTTAACTCTTAACGGATTAGGTAGTATAATTACTCCTAATTTACAAGTATCATCACTTACACCAAATAAAATAGTATTGACTAATGGTAGCAAAGTCTTAGTTAGTAGTTCTTACACTGATACTGACCTCGCAATTTTATCTGCTAATAACACCTTCACTGGAAATAACATTTTTTCAACTTTTAATACCTTTAATGGGAACCTGCTTTGTAATACATTTAGAGGTACGGCAATAGGTAATGCGATTAGTTTATTTTCAACCACGACAGCAGGAATAACTTTAGGTGGAGCAAGTTCAGGTATAAGTCTGGCTGATAATACAACTCTACCAGCAAATAAAACAATTACTTTAAACGCAACTGGGGGACAAGTCATTTGTGATAACTTTCAAGGCACATCATCAAGTTCTGCTATTTTTTTATTTACAAATACAACTGGAAATGCCATTCGTATCGGAAATACATCAAACGGGAATGGTATTGAATTACGACAGCCTGTTATTATTACTGGAACAAGAGACTTATCACTACAAGCAGGAGGTAGTATCAATTGTAATAATTATAGAGCACTTAACCCTACGGATAATGTAGAAATGTTGCGTAATTCAACGAGCGGAACATTTACAATAGGAAACTCAACACCATCACTTGATACTGGAACAATAGTCTTAAATCGTTCAACAACTTTAGGTGATAGTAAGAACTTAACTTTACAATCAACAGGTCAGTTAATAGTTGAAACAATACGAGGATATGCCTTTGCTAATACGATTAATATGTATCTCGCACAATTAGGAGCAATTAATTTTGGGAACACTTCTTCTACAAATCCATTAACAATTAATAATTCAACTATACTTGCGAGTGGTAAAAACTTAACATTATCAGCAACAGGAAAAATTATAGTTGATACTATAGAGGGTGTTGCCGTATTAGACAATATTACTTTATTTTCAACCACGACAGGAACATTAACACTTGGTAATCTTTTAGGAGGAACTTTCACTATAAATCCAAATACTCAATTAAATGGGGCTTTAACTCTTGCTATTGATAAAAACTTAACTTTACAAGGAACTGGTAAGATAACAACACCTGCTATTTTGGTAAGTGGATTAACAGCAAGTAAAATGGTCTTGACTGATACTAATAAAAATCTTGTATCAAGTTCTTATAATGATACAGATTTAGTTATTTTATCTGCGAATAATACCTTAAGCGGAAACAACATTTTTTCAGGAACAACAAATACATTTAACAATACAATTTTATGTAGTATATATAGAGGGGTAAATACAGGAGATAATTTAAGTCTTTTTTCTACTACATTAGGTTCTATGATACTGGGTAATGCTGGAGGTGGGATTTTAACGATAAACCCTAACACAAATATGACTGGTGATTTAACGATGGCGAATACAAAAACAATTACTACAAATAATATAAGTGGTGTTGCGGTAGGTGATACTATAACTCTTTTTGGAACTACTACTACAGGGTCGGTAAATATTGGTAATGCTATGACATCTTCTAATATGCGGATTGGCAATATAACTAACGCAAATGATACAGGAACATTAACAATTAATAAAAATATAGTTGTAGGAGCAAATAAAAACTTAACGCTTTCTGGGACAAGTTTAATTACAACACCTAATTTACGAATATCAGGACTTACAGCAAGTAAAATAGTATTGACTAATGGCACTAATGATTTAGTTAGTAGTTCTTTTACAGATACTGATTTCGTCTTAAAGTCTGGTTCAAGCATTTCTGGAACTCTTAATGTAAATGATATTCAAGGGACTACAACTTCAAGTTCTATTACACTTTTTACTAATTCAAGCGTTAGTTCTCCTACAATAACTTTAGGAAGCACAAGCGGAGGTAATTTTACTATAAATCCTTCTGTGGTTCTTGCTTCAAATAAAAACTTAACTTTACAAGGAACTGGGAGTATAACTCTTTCTACTACAGGAAGTTTAACTGCTAATAATATAAATACTACAGCAGTAAACTCTTTAGGTAATCTTTTTGGTAATATGACTACGGGAACTTGTAATATTGCTACTTCATTAACAGGTAATTTTAATATTGCGACATCAGTAAGAAACGGATTTGGAACTATAGGAAGTTCTTCTTTTAATAGTGCCACAGATACAGGACTTCTTGATATATATCTACCTACAAGAATATTTCAAGATATCACACTTTCTACAGCAAATAGAATATTCGGTAATAGTTATCAAGGACGCACTGCTTCTTCTAATGTTAGTTTATTTACTCTTACATCAAGCGGGGCAACAATAGATATTGGAAATACAGGAGGTGGTAATTGTACTATAAATCCTAATGTTGTTTTAGCAAGTGGTAAAAATATCACGCTTTCAACGACAGGTAAAATTGTTGTAGATACTTTAGAAGCGGTTGGAGCAACAGAAGCAGTAAGTCTATATGCGACTACTACAAGCGGAGCAATAACATTGGGTTCAGCAAATACTTCATCTATTTTTACTATTGGAAATAGCACACCAAGCACAGATACCGGTAAAGTTCAAATGAATAAAGATTTATATATGGGAACAACTGGATTTGGAAACCAAAAATTAATATCCTGTGATTTATTTACTTCTATAACTGGTTCTATATCTATGATGATTTATGGTAGTAGCACATTAAATCTTGGTGATAGTAGTTCAGTTTCTCCATTTACTGGTGGAGTTAATTGTTATAGTTTCTTTGATGTATCAAGAACTTTAAACACAAGAAGAAATGCTTATACGAATCTTGGTTATGGAAACGCTACAGCACCTACTTTATTTAAATCAAGTATATTATCAGGTAAGTATTTAACAAGCACTCTTTTCACCGGAGCAAATACAGATGAATGGTGTTCTTTTGAAAGCGATACTGAGGGTGAAGGTAGTGCGTTTTTACAAAACGGAAATACACAAATATTAGTGAATGCTGGAGATGCTGGAGGGTTTCCTTTGTTCTGGTTTGATGAAGATACTCTACAGGCTTCACCAGCAGGTTCTACTTCTTACGCTTGGACTGGTTGGAAAATTAGCACGGGTGGAGCATTTACTACGGCGAGTTCAAGAAAAATTAAGAGAGATATTCAACCTGTTATTAAGGATGGATTATTGGATAAATTAGAAAATATTGAGTTTGTAAATTACAAGATGAAACCACCAAAAGAAGAGATGCTTTATAGGAAAGGTGTTGAAAGAGAGAAGTATAAACGGGTTCATATGGGTTGTATTGCTGAAGATGTAAAACAAATATTTCCTGAATGTGTTGAAAGAGAAAATGCTGATGCTATATGGATGTTAAACTACACTGACCTTAATCTATATTTCAATAAGGGAGTTCAAGAATTAATCAAACAGAACAAACAACGCACTCAAGAAAATATAGATATGAAAATTATTATAGATAGTCAAAAATTACAGATTGATGATTTAACTTCCAGACTTGCGAGATTAGAACAGATTTTATTAAATCCTTGATAAGATAAATGAATACGACAATCAATAAATTAACAACTCCTAATATTAGATTTAAGATTCAAGGTATATACTTATGCGAGAAATTGAATAAACACTTAACAAGAAAAAAATCTATTGGTTCTAATTTCTACTTATTATATTTTCTTTGTATTATAATAAAGTATGTCTTACGCAAAAGAACAGCGACGAATGGGGACGCAACCCTATGTTATAACAGATTACAGCAAACAACAAGCGAAGAAATTGGGGGTAGAATTACGGCAATCATCTAATCCAAAAAAGAAGATAGATGTATACAAAAATAACGAGAAGATAGCAAGTATAGGTGCTATTGAATATCAAGACTATCCTACATTTATTAAAACTATGGGTAAAACCTATGCTGATGGTAGAAGAAGACTTTATAAAATTAGACATAATAAGACCAGAAAAATAGTAGGTTCTAATTCTTACTGGGCTGATAAGATTTTGTGGTAAAAAATAAAAATATGCATTTATAATAAAAGATTATGATAAATGATAAGGATATTTACGAAAAGGCGAAGAAGGAAGTCTATGCGATGTATAAAAAACCCTCTGCTTATAGGTCTGGTATGCTTGTTAAAAGATATAAGGAACTTGGCGGAACATATTCTGGTGAAAAAACAAAGAAGGGACTTGTAAGATGGTTTAAGGAAGAATGGAAGGATGTAAATCCAAATAAAACTAAAACTTCATACCCTGTATATAGACCTACGAAAAGAATTAGTAAAGAAACACCATTACTACCTTCAGAAATAAAAAAGTCTAATCTAAAAACTCAAGCAAAGTTGAAACAGATATTTAAAGGAGAGAGAAATCTAAAACCATTTATAAAAAAGTAAAAATAAAATATATATATATAATAAATGAATAGTTGGATACAATTTATAAAAGAATATTCAAAAAAGAATAATATATCTTATGGTTGTGCTATATCTGATGGTAAAGCGAAAAAGCAATATCAATTAGAAAAAATAAGGAAAGATAAACCGAAACTTCAAGAAAAAATAAGGCAAGATAAACAGAAACTTCAAGAAAAAATAAGGCAAGATAAACAGAAACTTCAAGAAAGAATAAGGCGAGATAGAAACGAATTAAGAAGAACAATGAGAAATATGATAAGAGGTAGCAAATCAAAAGAACAAACTTATTTTAACCCAGAAAAAGAAAAATCTCAGTCGGAAAATGAAGAGAAAAAATTAGAAAAAAATAGAAAAAAATTAAATATTAAAATATAAAGAATGCCACCTAAGATTGAAAATCACGCGAAGCAAGCAGAAACTAAATATTACTCATTTGAGAAACCTAATGGAAAAATTGATTGTGATAAAGCAATATCAATAACAGCAACTATAATAACTATAACAAGTATTGTCGCGTATTTTATTTATCTTGCTTATAGATAAAATGGAGGTTGATTGTCAAAAAATCTTAAGTAAATATTATGGATATATCCCTGCTATAATTCTACCTGATAAAGATATTGAAATATGTAAGCGTAGGTTTTTACTTCCACAATCTGAAAACTTTGGGTTTTGTATGGCAAGTATTCGTAAGCATATCAAACTTAAATCCAGCGAAGCAATATTTTTTTTAATAGATAATAAAATAGTGGATACGAAACAAAATATAGGAGACTTTTACTCACAATATAAGTTAAACAAGAGACCAGAAGATGCATATTTATATATACAAATCATAAAAGAAAATACATTCGGAAAAAAAACGGATAGGATTTATAGAAATGTCCCGTGGATTAAAGCGTTAGAATCGTCGCCTATATGGTTGGATTGATTTTTAAAGGTGAAAATATCTTTAAAAATATAATTATACTACAACTTCAGGTATTGCCGTCTTCTTTTCTAATCTCTTTTTCTTCTGCCTTTCTTTAATCTTATCGGCATTCTGTTTATAATACTCCTTAAACTTCTCCTTATTCTTCTCGTAATACTTCTTCTTTGATATATCTAACAAATGCTTACTTAAATCTTCTTTAGATTCAAATGCACTTACATCAAGGTTATGTTTTTCAACCGCTTCTCTTTGCTTTTTATTAGTAATTTCTTCTAACAACATATTTTTTTATTATAAAACACTTATCTTTAAATAACATTTTTTTAGGAATAACTTATATAATCTAATTTTCTTGTTCTACTAACAGCAACATTCAATAAATGTTTATCGTATTTTTCTATTTCGTGTAAAGTATAAGGTTCGTTAAAACTTTGACATTGTGAAGAATGAATAGTCATAGCATAATTAGGATTGAAATACTTTAGAAAATTATCAGTAAGTTTTATAGAAAACTCTTCTACTTCGTCTGGATTATAATTTGGAAATCGTGAATTGTCCTTAAATAATAATACTTCTTTATCATTATAATCTACTACTAAAAACTGGTCTCCATTAACTATATTTATATCGTTCTCAGGATTCTTCTTATTTTTAGGATATGTTCTTCTACTTCTCAATGGTAATCCTTGGTATAGATATATGCTTTGTGAATAATCAACCTTTTTCTCCTCTTCATTACTTATTAAACTTAAGGTATCATTTTCCATATCATATTCATATTCTTCTTCTTCTTGCTCTGGTTTATATTCAATAAATACAGCATCATCTGGTTTAAATATATCCATACAATGTTGATTAATTTCTTTTCTTCTTGCGTTTGTATAACATAGATTTAATTTTTCTTGATATTCTGCTTTTTTAAAGTTCCTCTCAATAAAATGTTTATTACTTTCTATTCTATTCTCATCTAATATTTCTTCAATTAATTTAAACATCTTCTCACCTTCCTTTCCACATCTTTTATTTATCTTGAATGTTATAATATTCTCAAATATATGTTTAAACATTGTATAATATAAATATGGTTTTCCTTGATGATTTATAGGTGGAAGTTGATTAAAATCTCCAAAGCATATAAATATAACAGAAGGATTGTTTCTCTTTATATAATTCATTTCATTATAAAAAATTGCATCGCACATACTAATTTCATCTATAATAATATAATCTACACTTGAATAATCGCTTCTATGTGTTTTTTTACAAATATCATATCCAAAAGACTTATGACAAGTAATACCATTAATACTTTTACCTGCTATATGAGTAGGGGCACATTTTCTAATATTTTTACCTTCACTTTCAAGTTTTTCAATATATTTATTACTAACCACACTTTTTCCAGTCCCTGCTTGTCCTGTTAGAAAGAAACTTTTATTTTTCGTTTTGGTATATAATTCTTCAAAGTCATATTCATCATCAATATTTATAATTTCTAATTCTATTTTTTCGTGTATATATTCTTTATCCTTATTAATTTCATTGTCAATTTTTCCGAGTTGTTTAGGTTTCTCTAACTTTAATCCCCCTCTCTTATCGCTTAATTCTAATGTATTTTTGGGGTTTTCCATAAGAACACTATCAGTAGCAATTTTAATTAAAGTTCCCCCTATCTTCTTACTTAATTCATAACTTTGTAAGTTTCCATATTGAATAACTTGATTTCTTATCATAAATAAAGAATTGTTATTATCTATTTCTCTAACTGAAGATGTTAAGAATAATTTACGAGTTTCTAATTTCCCTGTTTCTTTATTCATTATTTCGTATTCTCCATATTTGTAAGCAAACTCTATCTCTTCTTTGAGAAAATAGTTATTATACATAGTCTGTAAGTTCTCTCCAAAAACAAGTTTTCCAATTTTTTTATTTCTTCTACCTAAAGTTCCCACATAATGATTAACAATATGTTTTGCCTTATCTTGATAGTCTTCATATGCTTTTCCAACAAACTTATTAAATGTTTTGGTTGTTTCAAAATTGCATTTTAGACTATACTTGATTTCGGATTTTGTTATTAATTTATCTTCTAAAGCAACTCTAACAAGTTTACCATAATATACTCCATATGTATAAATTAAAGGATTAAAATTGCTTGGTTCTACATAGTATAAAGTATTATCAAAGATTTGTTCTCCATTATATTTTTTAACATCTTCCTTATTACTAACAACCAACCATCCCATTTCAGCATTTTCTAATATACTTGAATATTGCTTATTAATATCATATTGAACGCAATTGTTAATATCTTCTGGTTTTTTGAATTGCTTTGTAGTAGCAAAAGAATGTGTAAGATTACAAAACTCTAATGTCTTCTTATTGAAGGTTGATTTTAGATTATTGATATTCATTTTATTATTTATATCAAGGTCTTTGAAGTAGTCATACGCTATTGATGAAGATGAATGATTATTAAAATCTTCCTTATCTTTATATATATCATATTCTCTATTATAAAATAAATTACAATTAGGGTTGATTAAGATTTTTGTAATATTTTCCCCATCATTTTTATATTTAGGTATCTTACCTTGTTTTAGATATAACCAAATAAATAAATCTCTTAAATCTTGAAAATCGTCAGTATAAAAATCTCCTACTATATTATCAAAATCATAAGGAGCATCCCGAATATATCTTCTATGAATAAATACATTATCGTTATCTTCTTCTTCTTCCTTTTGTAGTATTTCTAATCTTGTTAATACATTTTGTTTTTTACTTGATAGTTGAAGTCTCCTAACCTTATCAATAATACTATAAGGATGCCCGTCGTGTAGTATAAACATAAGAGTAGTTTTATGATGGTCTGCTTTTTCTGGTTTATACTCATATAATAAAGTTTCATCTACATCATATACTTTTACCTTAATTCTATACTTTCTACAATATGGTTCTAATTCTCTTAAAGTTATACCATTTTTTCTAATGTCAATTTTAGGTTCATATTTTAACGGATTAACACAATCTTCATCAGCAAAAATAACCATATGTTTAGCATTTAAAAATGCATCTTCCATATCATCTATTATTTTATCTAATGACTTCTTTGGAAAAATCTCCTTTTGAATTAATCTTGGAATACATAAACCATCCATCTTATCATCATTATCTACAATTACATTACCATTATTATCAAAAAAATTAAGTTTCTTTTCAGTATATCTTAATTTCACATCCATAAACGACCTATTGATTATATCTTCAGTTTTCTTATAATCAAATTGTAGAATCAAACAATATTCAGGCGAACCTATATAATCAATAAACTTCTTTTTGAATGCTTCTAATGTTGCTTCCAATCTACCTTCATTAACCGCAAATCTATAAGTTTCTTGTTTAATTGGTATTGGTTCTAATTCAATTTCTCTTTCAATTCCTTTCAATAATCTTTTACCATATCTTTTAGGTTGATTTCTTAACCAAACATAAACAACATTTTTTATCCAGTAATTATATCTTCTTTTATAGTTTCTTTTTTCAAGACTGGAAGCAGTTTCTAATATAGGTTCAGGTTCTTTATTCAAAACTTCTTCTGGTAGAGACGCCTTTCTCACCCATTCAAAATTAACCTCAATTCCAATTATTTTTTTCTTCTCATCTAAATTAACAGGTTTCTCTACCTTTGAAAAATTAATATTCTTTACTTCCTCTAATTTCTCCTTCAAATACTTCACGCTTCCATATTTTATATTTAAGGTGGAAAGCAGTTCCTTTTTTCTTCCTTCTGGTAAAAGTGCTTTGATTTCATTATATAATTCAGAACGGGGATTATTCATTTTATTATCCACAACATTTTTTAATTTGATTGTCATTTTTATATAAAAACACTTGTCTTTAAATAACATTTTTAGAAATTGATAAAACGAAAAAAATTAAAAAGTTTTCAAAAAATGATTTAAAGATTTTACAAAATCGTTTTTTTTATTTTTTTTTTAATTCTTATTTAAAGATTTGATAAAATTATTTTTTAACCTGTTTTTCACCTTATTTTTCATATTTTAATTTTAACCTGTTTTCCAGTTTAATTTTTTAAAATATTTGAGATTTTTATTTTTTAAAGATTTTCCCCTGTTTTTCTGGGGGAATTAAAAAATGATTTTTCAAGGCGGAACGCAGGGGGTGAAAAAAACGGGAACATCAAGTAGTAGTAG
>Ga0214917_10003427_pt1 | contig 18298 bp, 19 predicted proteins | sample LL_1208_BB_MetaG_FD_177983 | JGI IMG/M metagenome (GOLD analysis project Ga0214917, IMG submission 177983) | Freshwater microbial communities from Lake Lanier, Atlanta, Georgia, United States - LL_1208_BB | ecosystem: Environmental > Aquatic > Freshwater > Lake | place: USA: Georgia | collected...
AAAGATGAGATAACCGAACAGGCAGTTGTTGCCTTCGTTATTCTTCGTCAGGATGAAATCGATGATGCGCCTGACGAAGAGAGCATTGCCAAGATTCTAAGAGCATGGGTCTCCGAAAAGATTGGACAGATTGCTCGTCCTCGTCAGATCATGGTTGTTTCTGAACTACCTAAGACCAGATCTGGAAAGATCATGCGAAGACTACTTAGAGATGTTGCAGAAGGAAGACCGGTTGGAGATGTCACGACTCTCGCTGATTCATCAGTGATGACTGCAATAAATGACAAGATCTCTTCTGGAGCTAACGACTAGTTACTCGAATTCAACAATCAGTTCGACTTCAACTGGTGAATCCAGTGGAAGTACTGCAACACCGATGGTTGATCTAGCGTGAATACCAGCATCACCGAATACTGCACCTAGGAACTCAGAAGCTCCGTTGTTGATTGCAGGCTGACCAGTGAAGCTAGGGTCGCAGGCGATAAAGCCATTTACTTTAACAATTCTGGTAATTCGATCTAGGTCACCGATAGCAAACTTGATGGCTGCTAAACAGTTCAGTGCTGAGATCTGAGCAAGCTCTTTAGCTCTTTCTGGAGATACCTGGTTAGGGACTTTACCTGTCTCAACTAGAACACCTGAAACAAAAGGTAGTTGACCTGCGGTCATCACGATGTTGCCTGTTGCCACAGCTGGAATGTATGCCGCTACCGGTGGTACTAATTCAGGAAGTGGGTGACCCAATTCGATGAGTCTTGCCTCGATTTTGCCAGTCATTATTCAGCCTTAGGTTTCTTCATATAAGCAACATATCCGCCCTCAGGGGTTGTTACCACTTGAACAAGTTCCCAGCCCTGTTGACCCCAAAAGTCTAGTATTTGCTTAGGGTTGTGGGGTGGCAGAGGGCTTACGGTGTATTCCCAGGTAGTCATTTAACTGCTTCCTCTCAGAGTTTGAAGGTAACCTAGAGTCTATGTCTGTTAAGGGTAAAAAAGCCAAGCGAGGTGGCTGGCTAGCACTTCTGGGCCTAAGCTCAATTGCTAGCTTGCTCAGCTTTGCCCTACTCCTACCAATGGTTTGGTTGGGAAGCCTAGGTGTAACAGCAACTCTTTCAGTTTTTGAGAACCTACCTGACTTCATCAAACCCGTAAACGCTGCTGAAGCATCGAACATTTACGCGGTGAAGAATGGAAAACCTGTAATGGTCGCTCGATTCTTCAACGAGAACCGAATCTCAGTTGAGTTCGATGAAATCTCCCCGAACATGATTCGTGCCGCCATCGACACTGAAGACCCTCGCTTCTATGAGCACATTGGTGTTGACTGGATCTCCTTAGCCAGAGCAACACTGACTAACGTTGCTAAGGCTGGTAAGGGTCCTGGTGGTTCCACTATCACCATGCAGTATGTGAAGAACAACCTTCTGGAAGCAGCTGTCCTATCTGGTGACCCAGAGGCTATTGCAATGCAAACTGACAGCGCTCATGCACTTCAGCGAAAATTCCAAGAAATTCGTCTAGCCCTAGCTCTAGAAAAGAGCTACAGCAAGCAAGACATTCTCGCTGGTTATCTCAACCTGTCTTTCTTTGGAACCAACATCAACGGTGTTGAGGCAGCATCCGAGTATTACTTCGGTATCAAAGCAAAAGACCTAGACGTGCCTCAAGCTGCGATGCTTGCCGCGATGCTTAAGGGTGCCGAAGACTACCGTCCCGATGTTGAAGAGAACAAAAAGCGAGCTCTAGACAGACGTAACTATGTAATTCAGAACATGGCTGATGCTGGTGACATTACTCAAGCAGAAGCTAATGCCTATAAAGCGACTCCGATTACGCTAAACATCCAGAAGATTCCAACTGGTTGTGAGGCAGATCAAACCACAGCTTACTTCTGTGACTATGTCGTCTGGACTATCCGTAACTCCCCTGAGTTTGGTCCAACTCAAACAGACCGTGAAGCACTGCTTCGCAAGGGTGGGCTAGATATCTACACCACCATGGACATCAAGCTGCAGAAGGTGGCAGATAAGGCAACCAAGGCTTGGGTACCTCCAGCAGATGTGAGCAAAATCGGTTCATCCAGCGTCTCAGTTCAGGTTGGTACTGGAAGAGTTCTAGCTCTGACTCAGAACAGAATCTACGACCAGACCGGATCAGATATTCCTGGTCACACTTCAGTGAACTATTCAACAGATCGCCCTTACGGTGGGTCATCTGGTTTCCAAACAGGTTCGACATACAAGATATTCACTCTCGCTGAATGGCTATCTAAGGGTCACACCCTAAATGAACACGTCGACGGTCGAATCAAAGAATGGAATAACGCCACTGACTTCTCATCTCGCTGTGGTGAACTGGTTGGAACCTGGGCTCCAGGCAACGACGCTAATGAACCAGAAGATCTAAACGCTATTCAAGCAACAGCCCTGTCTGTTAACACTGCCTTTGCATACATGGCCAGCAAGCTAGACCTCTGTGATATCAGAGATATGGCTAAGCGCTTTGGAGTTCATAGAGCTGATGGCAACGAACTGGTCTCTTATCCAGCATCGATTCTTGGTATCAACGAAGTTGCACCTTTGACTATGGCTGCTGCCCTTGCGGGAGTTGCTAACAAGGGTGTTTACTGCACACCGATAGCAATTGACAGAGTTGTAGTTAGAGAGACTAAGTCAGAGATCTCAGTCCCTAAATCAATCTGTACTCAAGCCGTGAGCCCTGAGATTGCTGCGGCCATGACCAAAGCCATGAAGGCTGTAATCAACGGTGGTACCGGTGGTGCTTCAGCAACTGGAGATAACACTCCGCTAGCTGGCAAGACCGGAACAACAGACGCTGGTGTTCACACTTGGATGACTGGTTTCTCAAGCAAGGTCTCAACCGCCGTTTGGGTTGGAAACGTTTCGGGAGATGTTTCTCTTCGAAAGATCAACCTGAATGGTAAAAAGGGAAGCACCGTACGTCACGAGATTTGGCGCACGATCATGAAGAGCGCTAACAAGGCTTACCCAGGTGTTGAATTTGATGAACCACCTCAGAGCATGATTGACGCTCAGATGGTTACCGTCCCAGCTGTTGCAGGTCTAGTCCCTGATGCAGCCACTCAGAACATTGCTGCACTGAACCTAAACACCAAGATCATCGTGAACCAGGTTGGCTCTACTCAGCCTGCTGGAACAGTCGCATACACCAGACCTAAGTCTGGCTCAGTTGTTCCAGTTGGAACCCAAATCAAGATCTATATCTCTAAGGGTGGCTTTACCCAGGTTCCTAATGTGAATGGAATGAGCGTAGCTGAAGCGACAGTGACACTGAATGCAGCAGGATTCCCAACCGTCAGTGCACCACAACCTTCACAGGGTGACTTCTTCGTTCACGACCCAACAATTCCAGCTGGAAGCGTTGTTGGAACCAAGCCAGCCGCTGGCAAAGCTGTTGACTCAGCTTCAGCAATTCTTCTAGTTATTAGCAAAGGCCCGTAAGCCCTAGATGCTCTGGTTCCTAGTTCCAGTTGTTTTAGTGATTATCTACGCAACTCTGATTGAAAGATTCTGGTTTGCAGTTAGACGAGAGTCCCTAGAAATTCTCCCTAAAGGTTCTAAAGAGATAACCATCCTGCACATCTCAGATATCCACATGGCACCCTGGCAGCAAAGAAAGCAGAACTGGATCAAAGCTTTAGCCAAGCTAAACCCGGATCTAATAATTAACACTGGAGATAACTTAGGGGCCAGAAATGCTATCCCAGCAACTCTGGATTCACTAAAAGGATTAACAACACTTCCTGGAGTATTCGTCAACGGGTCAAACGACATGTTCGTTCCTTCGGTTAGAAACCCATTCAAATACTTCACTAAGCCTTCAAAGGCTCATGATGTTACTCACGAAAGGCTCAATACGGAGGAGCTGTTAGAGGGCTTCACAACAGGTGGATGGGTAGACCTAAACAACAAAAGTAATTCACTTACCATCAACGGCAACAAGCTCTCCTTCATTGGAACAGATGATGCTCACGAAGGAATTGCGGATATCTCAAATGTTGAACTAGTTGAGAAAAAATCAGATCTTGTAATTGGTGTTACCCACGCCCCATACCTCAAAGCACTAGATGACCTTAGTGAGAAAGGTGCTGAAATCATCTTCGCAGGACACACTCACGGTGGTCAGGTTTGTTGGCCCATTACCGGTCGTGCTCTAGTCACCAACTGCGATCTACCAACCAGATACGCAAGAGGTTTAGCAGAACTTACGGACACAGAGGGTAAGAACTTTTTTCTTCAAGTCTGTGCTGGCTTGGGTCACTCGATTTATGCACCGATTAGATTTGCCTGTCGACCAGAGGTCAGACTGCTGACTCTAAAGGCTAAGAACTAAAACCGAACTGTTCGGCACCTAGAACTATGTATTCCTCGTTGGTGTTATCACAACGTGCTACCAACTCTGCTGCATAGCAAGTGATAGCCCCAACAGTAATCTTGCTTCCGTTAGGGAGTGAATAAACACCTTCAGGATCTGAATACAAACCACCAGCACACATCCAGTCAGCGACTTTACCCTGCGAAGGTTGGAAGCCCCAGAGTCTGGCTTGGTAACCCCAGGCACCCTGGCAGTCTGGTGGAGTTGTTGGAAGCTGGTAAGAAACATCGACTTCTCGCTGCTCACAGACCACATTGTTTGGAACTAGGTTCATGGTGCACCAAACAGTTCCACCACCAACTCTGAATACATAACCACCGTAAGAGTTGCTGTAATCAGCGGCATTGACTATAGGAGCTTCGGCAGGTGGAGTTGGCGGGAGCGTGGTCTCATCAGGAGTGCTTGGAGTTGAGGCACAGGCAGCCAACAAAAGCGTCGATACTGCTAGAAATAAAACCCCGAACTTGCGCATACTTTTAGGTTAGCCGAGAGGCCTAGAATTCACTGGCAACAAGCTCAGCAATTTCGTAGGTGTTTAGAGCAGCACCCTTGCGAAGGTTATCTCCCACTACAAACATCTCAATGCTGTTTGGGAAATCCAGTGACTGGCGAACACGACCAACAAAGGTTGGATCCTGACCTGCGACAAGGTTCGGAGTTGGCCACTGACCATTCGCTGGGTCATCTACCAAACGAATGGTTGGCTCTTCAGTTAGAGCCTTGTGCACCTCAGCAACGGTGAGCGGACTCGCAAAGGTTGCGTGAACAGCCAGAGAGTGACTAACCAACACTGGAACTCGGACACAGGTAGCGGCAACCTTGAGATCTGGAATACCCAGAATCTTTCTGCTCTCATCACGAACCTTCATCTCTTCGCTTGAGAAGCCACCAGCCTTTAGAGAGCCAGCAAAAGGAATAACGTTCAGGGCAACAGGTGCAGCAAAAGGAGAAACATCTAGACCTAGACCAGCTGCATTCAAAGTGTTTAGAACATCTTCACTAGCTTCACCAGCAGTTGTTCCAGAGACAGCAGTGATCTCATCCCTTAGTCTTGCAATACCAGCAGCACCTGCACCAGAAACAGCCTGGTAGCTGGAAACAACAAGTTCAGTCAGAGTCCAACCTCGGTGCAGAGCACCTAGGGCAGCCATCATGGTCAAGGTTGTGCAGTTCGGGTTAGAGATTATGCCCTTAGGTCTATTCCTAGCCTGCTCAGGGTTTACCTCAGGAACTACTAGTGGAACTTCTGGATCCATTCTGAAAGCACCAGAGTTATCAACCGCAACTGCTCCGCGAGCAGCTGCAATCGGCGCCCAAACCTCAGAGACCTCATCTGGAACATCGAACATTGCAATGTCGATACCATCAAAAGCTTCAGGGGTTAGTTCAACAACAGTTAGCTCTTCACCGTGAACAGTAATCTTCTTACCAGCAGATCTTGCAGAAGCTATGAGACGAATCTCTCCCCAGATGTTTTCACGGTTGTTGATGATGTCAATCATTACGGTGCCAACGGCGCCGGTAGCACCAACGAGGGCTAGGTTTGGTTTCGCCATTATCGACCAGTTCCTGCGTAGACAGTCGCTACTGTGTCTGCATCAAGATCAAAAGCTTTGTGAACTGCGCGAGCTGCATCATCAACCTGCTCAAGAGATGTAATAACTGAGATACGAATCTCAGAAGTTGAAATCATCTCTACGTTGATACCTGCTTCAGCTAGCGCTCTAAACAAGATTGCTGAAACACCAGAGTGAGTTCTCATACCAGCACCAACAACACTCAACTTACCGATCTGCTCATCGCTTTCAAGTTCACGGTAACCAAGGACATCTCTGTTCTGAGCCAAAGCATCAAGCACTCGCTTTAGATCTCCCTTAGGCAAAGTAAAGGTGATGTCACTTACTGAGTCAGTCACATCCGAACCGGTAGGAGTGTTTTGAACAATCATGTCGATGTTCGCTCCAGCTTCAGCAACAGTGGTGAACACTGCTGCTGCCTTACCAGGCACATCTGGAATACCGATGACAGTAATCTTCGCCTGAGACTTATCGGTGGCAACACCAGAAACGATTGATTCTTCCATTTGCTTTGCTCCATTTTCATCAGAGATAACTACTGTTCCAGGGTCAGTGCTAAAAGTTGACCTAACTACTAAATTCACTTTGTGTCTACGAGCAAACTCAACTGCTCTAATGTGCAGAATCTTTGCTCCTGCGGCAGCTAGCTCAAGCATTGACTCAACATCAATTGCTTCTAGTTTTCTAGCAGTTGGGATGATGCGAGGGTCTGCTGTGTAGATACCATCAACGTCACTATAGATTTCGCAGACATCTGCCTTAAGTGCTGCAGCTAGTGCAACAGCAGTGGTATCTGATCCACCTCTACCAAGAGTTGTGATATCTCTACTGTCTCTGTTGAATCCCTGGAAGCCCGCAACGATAGCAATGTTGCCTCCAGCTAGTGCTTCAGCAACTCGGTCTGGAGTTACCTCTGCAATACGAGCATTACCGTGTACCTCATCGGTAATGATTCCAGCTTGAGAGCCGGTAAAAGAAAGTGAATTAGCACCTAGGTCGTTGATAGCCATTGAGACTAGAGCCATTGAAATACGCTCACCAGCGGTTAGGAGCATATCCAGCTCTCTACCCTCAGGTTTTGAAGCAACCTGGTTGGCTAGATCCATAAGTTCGTCGGTGGTATCCCCCATGGCCGAGACCACTACACAAACCTGGTTACCAGCAGCCTGAGTCTCGATGATGCGCCTAGCGACATGCTTAATCTTGTCGGCATCGCCTACTGACGAGCCGCCATACTTCTGGACAATAAGCGCCAAGGGACTTCTCTCCTGGGTAAGGAAAAATGGGGGGATTTTCAACGATGAATAGTTAAAGTTTAGCCCTGATTTGAGCCTTTTGTTACTGCTGGCTAACTATCCGGCGACCCTCGAAGGCACGGCCTAGAGTGACCTCATCCGCATACTCCAGATCTCCACCAACAGGGAGCCCAGAAGCTAGGCGGCTAACGGTAATCCCCAGTGGAGCAAGCAAACGAGTTAGGTATGTAGCGGTCGCTTCACCCTCAAGGTTAGGGTCGGTGGCGATAATAACTTCCTTGATTTCAGGGTCATTTAGACGAGACATCAGCTCTCTGATTCGTAAGTTATCTGGACCAATGCCATCAATAGGGCTGATAGCTCCACCAAGGACGTGGTAGTAACCCTTGAACTCTCGAGTCTTCTCAATAGCCTGAACATCTTTAGATTCTTCAACAACACAGATGGCATCTTTGACTCGACGAGGATCACGACAGATGTTACAAAGTTCAGCTTCAGCTACGTTTCCGCAGGTGTCACAGAATCGAACCCGGTCTTTAGCCTCAAGAAGAATCTTTGCTAACTCTGCTGCTTGATCATCATCAGTCTGAACTAGATAGAAAGCAATACGTTGAGCTGACTTAGGTCCGACACCAGGCAAACGACTCAAAGCATCAATAAGGTCTTGAACTACACCTTCATACATTATTTGTCACCATCAACTGGCTCTGCACCAAGAATGTCTCTAAGCACTGACTCGCCAACCTGACTGTCTTCGTCAATGAGTTTGTTTCTGTTCTCATTGACAACAGCTTCAGGAGCTTTAGCAATTGGCTCAGTTGGTGCAGTAGAAGCAGGAGTTGAAACCTGAACTACCGGTTCACCTTCTGACTTAGTCAAAGCACGATACTTCACTCGAACACCTAGAACATCAAAGATTGCTTTACGCAGCTGCTCACTAGGAGAAGTAGTTCCACCATCTTTGAATACTGTCTTGTCGTGTTCATTAGCAAAAGCAATGTCTAGAACTTCCCCATCAAAACCAACAGGGGTTTGCGGAAGAACAACCTGCCAAGCAGATCTAGAAATCTCAGCAAGCTTGGTCTTGATATCAGGCCAAGCAGCTTGGAAAGTTTCCCAAGTTACCGCAGCGCTTGGAACCGATTGAGGTGCTGAAGCTGGAGCTGCTGCCTGAGGCTGACCAGCTGCTGGTGCAGCAACTGGAGCATTTCCAGCCAAGCCCATTCTTCGTTCAAGACGATCGATGCGAGCTAGTGAGCCAGTTTCTGAAGTGTCTTGGGCTGGAACCAAGACCCTAGTAAGCATTAGCTCTAGCTGAAGCTTCGGGCTGGTTGCACCGTTCATACGAGTTAGACCTTCAGCAATTACTTCAGCTGCGTAGTTCAACTCAGCTTTACCGAATCTCTCAACTTGCAATCTCATTCGATCTAGTTGATCTTGAGGAATATCTCGAAGGACATTCTTTGCAGCCAGACCAACCGAACCAACAACAATTAGATCTCTGATTCGCTCCAATAGGTCTTCAACGAATCTGTGAGGGTCCTGACCAGATTGAATAACTCTGTCAACGCTTGCGAATACCTCAGCAGCATCTCCCAAACTAAAAGCATCAATTACAGAATCAAGAAGTGCTGCATCGGTATAACCAAGAAGTCCAATAGCACGTTCGTAAGTGACATGGTTCTTATCTGAACCAGCGATTAGTTGATCTAGTAGTGAAAGTGAATCTCTCACTGAACCTCCACCAGACCTAACTACCAGGCTTAGAACACCTTCATCGATCTTGACCTTCTCAGAAGCTGCCATCTGACCTAAGTACTCGAGCATCTGTGCAGGAGGAACTAAGCGGAATGGGTAGTGGTGAGTTCTAGATCTAATAGTTGAAATGACTTTTTCAGGTTCAGTAGTTGCAAAGATGAACTTTACGTGGGCTGGTGGCTCTTCAACTACCTTGAGCAAAGCATTGAAACCATCTTTGGTAACCATGTGAGCCTCATCCAGAATGAAGATCTTGTATCGGTCACGAGAAGGTGCGAAAGCAATTCTTTCTCTTAGCTCTCTAGCATCCTCAACCTTGTTGTGGCTAGCAGCATCAATTTCAATAACATCTAGAGAACCAGAACCATCCCTAGATAGCTCAATACAAGAGGCACACTTGCCGCAAGGAGTGTCGGTTGGACCTTCAGCACAGTTCAAACAACGAGCAAGGATTCTTGCAGAGGTTGTCTTACCGCAACCACGAGGACCACTAAACAGATAAGCGTGGTTTACTCGATCGCTCTTTAGAGCAGCCATAAGCGGCACAGTCACCTGAGACTGACCGATTAGCTCGGCAAATGATTCAGGTCTATAACGACGATAGAGAGCGGTGGACACCTATTGAGCCTAAACCTCTCTGCTGACAAAAGTATGGGTTGTGTAAAGACTCCCCGCACACCCGCCAGAGCCCAGTTACCCTTGCTATCTTTCGATCCTGGGGGAGTTAGCCGAGGTGACGCCGCACGGGGAGTCCGAGGCAATTCTAGCCCGAAAATTTGGGGGATTCCGAGCAGCCTTCCCACGCCTATCCCCTACTATGCTGGAAATAACCATAGGGGGCTAAATTGGTCAACAAAATCACAATGGCGATAGTCGCCACAGTAGCAATTTTTTCAAGTTCACTCACTGTAACAAGTGCACAGGCAGTGTCAGAAACTCTAACTTACGAGGAGTTTGCGGCAAGTGCAAACCATCAAGAGTTAGCGCTTGCGATGGAGAATTTCCACGAGAAGATACGCACAGAGAAGAAGATGAATTTGACATCTACTCTCAAGAGCGATCTAGGTGCTACCGCAATCGGACTGACTAAGCTCACCGCAGTGGCTTCAGGCAACAACTTCAAATATCGCATGTCCACCATGAACCTGCTTTCACCTTCATCTTCTGCCGGTGATACAAGTGTCAAGGACTACGGGCTAAAGAATGGGCTTTACTTCGGAACCATTGCTACATATGCGTCGGCTAACTACAACTTCAAGACTTCCGCTCTCAAAAGGTTAGGTAAACCCAAAGCCACCCACTATACAACTAGAAATAAAGCGTTGCTTCAGTTTATTGATCCGATGGATTCGGCATCTGTGATCTACTCATCTTCATTGTCTATGGCGAGCTGGAACATGATGGGAAATGTAACTGACAATCCTGAAGCTCGGTATTCAGCTGTTGAGAAAATTGCAAATGTCAAGAACCCGAGCAACACGGACTACATCTTCGATGTCAAAGTACCTGCAACTATGGCATCTGATGAGTTCAACCACATCCACACAGTGGTGACCATCAGTGGCGATGGGAAGACCTACGCAGTCAAAAGCGAAGCAGAAACTCCATACTTCACCTTGGGAATCATAACTTCCACTGCAACCACGGACATTAGTCTCTTGCCAACCGCGATAACCCCGCCTAATCCGAAATCGACAGTGAATTTGCAGACCTTAGCTGACTTTTCTCTCAGGATGCAGATCGAAGACTATCTCGTTATCCTAGCGAACTCAGTCGTGGCGCAAGCAAACAGGCTTGCAACAAAAGCTCGAAAGAGTCTGAGCACTGACTATCTGATTACAGCTGTGAAGGCTACCCCATACAAATACTCAGTTTCAAAAGGTGTAGTGAAACTAACCCAAAAGTATCAAGCGATGACTGTTAGCGCGTGCATCTCAATCACAAATAGGAAAGCAGTTGTGAAAGTCTGCTAGAACGCTGGAAGCTAACATCCTTTGGGATTTAGAGCTCAACTTATCCAGCAGCTAGCCGTTCAAATACGAAGTAAACTCATAGTCGTTGCCCTAATCAGGCAACACCCAGGAGAATTCGCCTAGTGGCCTATGGCGCCAGCTTGGAAAGTTGGTTGGGTGCAAGCCCTCGGGGGTTCGAATCCCCCATTCTCCGCAGTGAAAAAGCCCCAGAGAAATTTGGGGCTTTCCTTTTTTGCTCGACCTGAAAAAGGAGGCGTGATTAACTTGCAAAATGCAAGTTAATCAAATAGGCTCCCTCTGCAAACACAAACATTACGAATGCAGAGGAAATGTCATGGAACTAGTTTTGGTAACAGGAATCAGCGGGTATGTCGGCCAACATGTAGCCACCGAATTGCTAAATGCAGGCTATCGAGTGCGAGGCACTGTTAGAGATGAAGCCAAATCTGCTTCCGTATTGAAAAACCTCGGAGGTTTTGCCGACACCAAGAACTTGGAATTTGTGAAGGCTGATCTTCTTAACGACAAAGGCTGGGATGATGCAGTCAAAGGCTGTGCATTCGTTCTACACATCGCATCCCCTTTCGTTCTGGCGGTGCCTAAAGATGAAAATGAACTTATCGCGCCAGCGGTCGAGGGAACTCAAAGGGTCCTAAATGCGGCTAAACGAGCTGGAGTGAAGCGTGCTGTTCTAACTTCTTCAGTAGTGGCAATGACTTCTGGTCGCGCCTCTGGAAATTATGGAACAGATTCCTGGTCTGATTTGACTGCAAACATAGGGGCCTACGCAAAAAGTAAAACACTCGCAGAACAAGCCGCTTGGGATATCGTCAAAGATGGGGAAATCGAGCTTGTGACAATAAACCCAGGGTTCATGCTTGGGCCTGCAATCGGTAAATCGGGCGATGGCCAAAGTATTGCGATGATCGCAGGGCTCATCTCTGGCAAACTGCCGATGGTGCCTCAGGTTGCCATGGGCATGGTGGATGTTAGAGACGTGGCCAAACTCCATGTCGCCGCCATGAAAGACAAGAAGTCAGCTGGCAAGCGTTACATTGCCTCTACAGCAGAGCCGGTGGCTATGTCAAAGCTCGCAGCAACTCTCCGCGGTGCAGGCTATAGCAAAGTTCCATCAATCAAAGCCCCTAACTTCATGATCAAAATGATGGGCCTCTTCGACCGGGAAGCTAAGGGGATGGTTCCTGAACTCGGCCGAATGATCTCATACGACATCTCGGACACAGTAGATAGTCTGAACTGGGAGCCAACGCCGATAGATAAGTCCGTTTTGGAGATGGCTGCCTCGATCTCTAAATAGGAGGCCTATGAACACCGACTCGGAATTGCTGAATCCCGAGTGGAGATCACCCTGCCCTATCGCATCAGGTTTGGATATCCTCGGAGACAAATGGTCGCTAATCATTGTTCGCGATTTAATCGAACATTCCTCTAGAACTTACTCAGAGTTCGCGTCATCCCCAGAAGGAATTTCGACAAACATACTCGCTTCTAGGCTGAAGCAGTTGGAATCACTGTCGATAATCGAGAGAGTAAATCCAGATAAGCCTTCTCGCAACAATGCTTTCCAACTTACCCAGCGAGGCAAAGCTTTGCGACCGGTGCTAGAAGAACTGGGTAAGTGGTCGCAGATTCATCTGAAAGAAATTCATCCAACTATCGTCACGATAATCTAGTTCAACTTCAATGGCCATTGGCGTAGAACAATGGCGTAGAAAGGCATTTCAGAGGTTAATTTCCGCCTAAATGTTGGCTTAGAGGGTATTAGTTCGAGTGAAGTATTCTCCGCGTTCCTCGAAAGAGGACTTTCGCAAATGAGACAGCGAACGAAGCCCCAGAGCGATCTGGGGCTTTTGTCATTTGAGCAAAAGGAACACTGCAGCGACAAGATCGATGGTTCCTATCTAATTATTACCTAATCTGTCTTTTGCTGAGTTGAGTTTTCCTGTTGCGGGAGCTAGTTCAGCGACTTTACCAAAACCAAAGGTTGGCATGTTCACATACATGTTCTCTACTCCACCTTTTGGAACCACATAAGTTTCATGCCAGATCCCAACAGCATTTGAGGACCTGGCTGCTTTGTTGAAAGCTTTCCATGCTGGCAGGTGTTCCGAATCTGTTGCCTTGGCATACTCTAGAAGCTTTTCTGCACTCTCCCAGTACTGAACCAAGATCAAAGTCCGGCTGAACCACATCTGATAAGACTTGAAACCTAATTGTGGATTTTTGTAGAGCTCTGGAAGCATCTTTCCCATCGCATTGAAAACCGGTACCCACTTTCTAAACGCGAAAAAATTGTTGATTCTCATACCGATAAGGAAAACTACTATTCCTTCCTCAGTCATCGCAGTCATGCGACCCTTGTTCATCTTGCTCATTACTTAGCCACTTCTCTTCCTTTTACTATTCCAAACCAGACTCGGTCTAAAAGACTCTCCACAGCATTCTGGTTTGCCTTTGGCCTCTTTGGGTCATTTCCTGCTACTAGGGTCGCGAATCCATGCACGGTGGACCAGGCAAATGCAGCCACGGACTCAACCTCGTTTGCTTCAATGAGGCCCGCATTACAAAGATCCAAAATGGAATCGTGGAACACGACCCAAGCCGATGGATTGTCTTCACGCTTAGGACCTTCGTCGCAGGCCACAAAGGCAACGGCGAACAGTCCCGGCTCTTTGAGTGCGAATTGAATGTATGTTCGACCAGTTGCCCTAAAACGATTCTTGACCGTTGTTTCAACTGAAATAGCTTTGATCATTCTTCTGGCAAGCTCTTCTCTTGCCTGTTGCGAGATGCTTGCACGGAGCACTTCACCTGAGGAGAAGTGGCGATAAACCGCCATCGGGGAAACATTAACCACTTTAGCCAAAGAGTTCACCCCAAGGTTTTTTGATCCGGTAGCTTTTGCCTCGCGGATACCAGCGGAGAGTAAAGCCTTCTCAAGGTTGCCATGATGATATTTTTGGGTTTTCATGCTTCCTAACTTGACAGGGTGAAAGTCTGATTAGTATGTTTATAGTATACACATTATTAGGAGGATTTCATGGTTGAAACTCATTTGGTGTTAGGAGCTGGTGAGGTAGGTTCAGCACTAGCAAGACAATTAGCAGATTCAGGCAAATCGGTAGTGCTATTCACCCGATCCGGTCGTGGCCCAGCCCACTCGCTGATCAAGCGAATTGCGGCAGACGCTTCGTCGATTGAGGCGTTGCTAGCTGCAGCACCAAAAGCGGTTGCTATCTACAACTGTGTGAACCCTCCCCACTACAACAAGTGGGCTACTGAATGGCCACCACTTGCTAAGGCTTTCACAGACTACGCACTAGCTACTGATGCGGTGCTTGTTACCTGCTCGAACCTGTATGGCTATGGCCCGACTACTAAATCTCTCACCGAAGATCTTCCACTTAATGGAACTTGGATTAACTCGAAGGTTCGTGCTCAGATGTGGTTAGACGCCAAAAAGCTCAACGATGAAGGGCTTATCCGGGCAACGGAAGTACGTGGTTCAGACTACGTATCCCCTGGAATGCAGAGCCGGTTTGGTGACCGAGTAGTTCCTGTTTTGAAAGCTGGCAAAGCAGTCCAGCTACTTGGAGCTACTGATCAGCTGCACACCTTCACATCTCCAGTCGACGTTGCAACCCTGATGCGAACAATTGCATTAGATAAACGAGCGTGGGGCAAGGCTTGGCATGTTCCAAGTAACGAACCAAAAACTCAACGTGAAGTAGTTCAAGACATCGCCAAAGAGCTAGGAATCAGAGATGTAAAAGTTGGCTCTGTTCCTAACGCCATCTTGAGCATGATGGGGCTTTTCAATCCTGTTATAAAGGAACTAAACAACGGTAGTTACATGTTCAATGCACCATTCATTATGGATGACTCAGCAGCTCGCAAGACCTTTGGCCTTGAACCAACCCCATGGGATGTTCTGATCAAAAACTTAGTTGCTGCATACAAATAGTTGGCCTCTTAACTGCTGTGACCTACCAGCCAGTAGTTGATTTGACTTAGCTAGGCAATAAACTTTTGAGATGGGCGCACTTGTAATCTTTGCAGTAAATGTAAAGGCTCTCGCTAGTTTTTATGAGGCTGTACTTGGAATTTCTCCAACTCCAAAACCAGGTGATAACAAGAAGGATATTCGTTTAGGCGGTAAAGGCATTGAACTTCTGATCCATTCGATTCCCCCACGTATCGCTAAAACTATTGTTATTAAATCTCCGCCAGCACCTAGAGACATAGCTGCGATGAAACCAGTGTTTGATGTGAAGTCACTTTCTAAGTCAGAAGAGCAAGTCACTCTTCGAGGTGGAGTAGTCACTAAAGTAACTTTCACTATTGATGGTCTAACTCGTCGTGATGTATTAGACCCTGAGGGAAACGTAATTCAACTCAGAAGTGCAAAGTTGTGACGTTTTGACTAATCGAAACAAACTGGTTGAACTGAAGATAGCTGGACGTTATCGAATGATTCCGGTATGGGCTACGGAGTTAAGTTTCGAAGTTAGACCTGGACAAAAGTTTGATGCTAGGGCTTGGAAGTATTGGAAGCCAGTATTACTTCTTCTCAATGAAGTGGCTAAGAAAGAGAAACTCAAGATCAACTGGGTAAGGATTCATTCACACTTTGGTCATCAAGGTGATGTTCCTCACGCCATGGGCTGGTGGGACCATGAAATCAAAGCCATGTTCCTCTGTCACTTTGATAAAGAAACAATGTTGCATGAAGTTGGCCATGCCCTATCAAGTGGTTACCACGGTGACCCTTGGGCTAAACAAGCCGCACGACTATATCTGAAGTATTTAAATGGTAAGGAGCAAAAAGAAGCCATGGTTCAGCTCGCTCGCTACCTATCTGGCCGCAGGATCTACAAAGCCCTATACGGGGAGAAAGCGCCTAAGACACCCGAGATTAAGAGCCTCTGGAAGGGTCTAGACCCGAAGCAATAGAACTGTAATACACAAATAGCGGTTTCTCAGGCATAAAATCGACCGCTTGGGCTAGGTTCATAGATATGACAGACGAAAACAATGAAGACAAGAAGGTTCTTATCCCTGGTCACTGGGTTGAGAGAATCGAAGAGTTATTCCACGTCGTGCTAGGTGTGTGTCTCTTAATCATTGCAGGTGTTGCTCTTTACTTCTCTGTTCTTCGAGCATTTGAAACTACTCCGTTCTTTCCAACCGGAATGATCCAGGCCATCAACGACATTCTGTTCATAATCATCATCCTCGAGATTTTGAGAACCGTAGTTGCTAGATATACAGACGGTGTATTCCAACTCCAGAACTTCCTAATCATCGGTGTTATAGCTGCGGTTAGACACATCCTGACAGTTGGTGCATCGATGACACTAGCCGATGGCAAGTCTCAAGTTGAGTTCGATCGAGCAGTAATTGAACTTGGCATCAGCTCTGGAATTGTTGTCGCCTTAGTGTTCGCTATCTTCTTATCCAAAGCTTCTCTGAGTTTCCCAGCTAAGGAAACTAGGCGACCTCGTTCTTAGCTCCTCGCACCGTTATGGTTAGAAGTTAGACTTTCAAGGTGCAAAAAGATTTCATTCTCCTAGACGGTGGCTTAGCCACCGCTCTTGAAGAATTAGGCAACTCATTCAAGTCAGAACTTTGGACCGGTGAATTGTTAAGGAGTGCTCCGGATCAGATTCGTGAAGCACACAGGGCATTCGTTGAAGCCGGTGCTGAAATAATCATTACCTCCACCTATCAGGTTTCTTTCCCAGGTTGCATTGCTAAGGGTTGGACTCACACTGAAGTTGTTGCTGCGCTGAAGCTTTCAGTCCAACTGGCTAGGGATGCTGGAGCACCAAAGGTGGCAGCTTCGATTGGACCATACGGCGCATACCTTGCTGATGGCTCTGAGTATCGAGGAAACTACGCTGTCACTGAAGAAGAACTTATTGAATTCCATAATGAACGTCTAGAAATTCTGATTGGCTGTAATCCTGACTACCTAGCTTTTGAGACTATTCCTGAACTGAGAGAAGCAAGAGTCATTCTCAATCTCCTCAAGTCTCTAAATAACACCATTCCGACTTGGATCGCTTTTTCTTGTAAAGATGAATTGCACCTGAGTTCAGGTGAGCTGTTTTCTGATGCTGCCAAACTTTCCAAAGAGTTAGGTGCTGACTATGTTGGCATCAACTGCACCAGCCCTGAACTTGTTACTTCACTTCTTGAGTCAGCTTCTGAGTATGGACCTTTTGTTGTCTATCCAAATGCTGGAAAGACTTGGAATGAAAAACTAAAGCAGTTAGAGGGTTCAGCTGTGAAGCTCTCCGATCAACACATTAGGGAGTGGGTTGACTGCGGAGCAACCATTATTGGTGGCTGTTGCGGTATTGGTCCCAAAGAAATCTCTGAGGTAATTAGCTTTAGTTAATTGGTGTTAGCGTTACAGCCTTTGAAGGATAGTTTCGCATTTTTCACATAAACACACATGTATCCTGCTTTACCCTGGTATGAGCCTGTTAGTTTGATTCCGCCAGAAATACTACTGAGCTTAGATTGTATGAATAGCTTCTTCGCTGTATCGCGTAAGAGTGCGACAGTTACCTTTTTGCGCAACTTACTGGCTGCCTTAGTAGTGATTTTAATCAGTAAATTGGCTGGTTCACTTAGCATGCTCTGCGCTGTCAAGCCTCGAGCGATGTCCACGATGGCCGTTTGTTCAATTGAGTTTAGTGAACCAGGATCGAACACTGGCTCTGCTACCTCATTACCGATTGCTATTGAATAGGTTGAAGTGTAATTAGTTCCTTCTACTACTGACTCCAAGAGAAAACTCTTAACAAGTCCAGTAGTTCCACTTACTGTGTAGACATATGTAAGCCGTAGGTCAATTTTCAGTGTGTACTCGATGTCACCGTTATCTTTAGTGAATGTAGTAACTGGTGGGTTAGGGCTCCCTTCCAAGTAGCTAGGCCCTGCTCCCAATCCCTCAATGTAGCTGGCTGAATTTGCTATTGGGTCCATAGCATTGCGATTTTGATTTGGACCCGAGACATCGCTTATCACCCAAGTCGCTGTGAAGGGGGATGCTTTCTTTAACTCTTGAATGCTGAAGTCTGAGTATCCAGCTCCCCAAGATTGGTCTTTTGTGATCACCGAGTAAACCTTGTTCGATGTCACATAAACGTGATTCATGCCTAGTGGAAAGTCGGTCTGCCAGGACGCCTGATTATCGACCGACTGAAAATCACTTTGGAAATACTCAGAGACCGTTGGAGTCACAACCAGTCGAGTTGATCCTTTTCTAGCTCTCGAGTCCCAATCAA
>Ga0214917_10003428_pt1 | contig 18293 bp, 14 predicted proteins | sample LL_1208_BB_MetaG_FD_177983 | JGI IMG/M metagenome (GOLD analysis project Ga0214917, IMG submission 177983) | Freshwater microbial communities from Lake Lanier, Atlanta, Georgia, United States - LL_1208_BB | ecosystem: Environmental > Aquatic > Freshwater > Lake | place: USA: Georgia | collected...
TCCAAGACTCCTCTGACTCAACAGCGATCTCACTAGAGATCAAGCGCTATCTCCTAGATGTCATCAATGATGATAAAAACGATGCAGAAAAGTTCTCAACTGCTCGCATCAACCAAGCCCAGCACATTCTTGATCGTGCAGGTCCTAGCGCCTTCTACTGGATGACTGAGATAGCAGCCCAACTCTCAATCCTGTCTGCTGCCCAGATCAATGGCATACCCACCAATGTGAATGTGGAGTTGGGGGAGAGTGCGACGCCGGAGCAAGTAGTCGCAATTGTCATCAAGAATTAAAGATCCTTACGGAAACCTTCCCACTCACATTGCTTACATTGAACGTCGGGATCAAGACCGTCTCCGCTAATACAACATCCACCGACTGCATATTTTTCGAAGTCAAAGGTTTCAGGATCTGGCATTCCGTAGATGATCTTTCGAAGGGTGCCAATTTGCCCGCATTCAGGGCAGGTCAATAGCCCGATCGAGCGCCGGAGACGTTGAGGGGTCATGTGTGGAATGTAGGGGACAGGACTGACAAAAATCTAGGCAAAAATCCCTAAGGAAGCAGCTCCAAATCAAATAAATTAGTCACTTCTTCCATCAGATCGGATTAGAAAAGCTAATAATAAATGTCCCTGTTGCATATCCAAATATCAACTGCCTTGCTATCGTCTAGACATGAAACCTGCTCGCATCACTTTCCTTGCTTTGTTTACATTGGGATTAATGGGTGGACTTGGAAACGCTTGGCAAGGCTCCGCATATGTGAAGTTAACAGGTGGCAGTCAAATTCAAGCGACGCTCGATAGCCTTTTCTCTTTTGTGGGATTGATAGATTATGTAATTGCCCCAACACTATTTGCTGTCTATGTATCTTTGATTGTTGCTGGGTATCAAAAATTTGTTAAGCCTAAGGTGAGCCAAAAATTCAAAGTTCTGTCCGTGATTCTCACTATTGTTGGTGGAATTCTAGGTCAATTCATCCTAATTGTACTTTTTTACTCTTTAATCAGTTAGTGCTAATTCAAATGAATCTTTTGCTGGTGTGGTGATGTGGAAGAACGAAAAGACTAAGTTAGTCGCATCATGGATAATCAACACCCCAGAGGTTTGCCAGTCAGCGCGTAAATTTGCGACTGAAAATCCTTCAGCACCAATTCTTTACCGGGCGTGGCTGAGGGCTGAAGGAATGCAAGAAGTTGTTACCCCAGAGGGGATTTCGGTACAAGATCCAGAGTTGCATTTTGGAGAATTAAGCGATGTTCTTTGGACACTAACGGTTTAAGGAGTTCTTAATGGCTGGCGAAACAACTGGGCTTGTCATCTTCTCTCACCGTTCGGTATTTGAAGAGATACATGGGCCTGCTTACTCAAGATTATGGCGTCCAGGTTATTTGGCCGCTTTGATAGAAAAGCACATTCCTTTGTGGGTCATAACTCCAATTGCACACGCGGCAAAGAGTCATCCAGAACACGAAATCATCATGTGTAATCCTGACCTAAGTGGGCCGCTAGAAATGAACCTTATGCCATTCATGGCTTCTATATTTTCTCAAAATAATGTTGAACTTAAGAATAAGGCCGAAGGCGAGGGTTTAAAAATGAATGAAAGGGGGGCTTGGTGGATTAACGGAAAGTCAGTCAGATATGGCGTGGAAGAGGAACTAGACGACAATGGCGACGTTGTAGACAGAATTGAAGACATCGACTTCATCTTCCCCTCGAGCAAGATTTATGAGATGAGTATTCCATTAGTTGCGGATGCGTGTCGTGTTACAAGCGTCAGGTATCCAGGATCAGCACTATTGGCATCTGATGGAGTTGCCTGGATGAGAGCGGAAGGTATAGACGTGGATGAGTTTGTTTATAGAACCGCCGGAATTAGCGAATAGAGTTTAACTTTCCTGGATGTAATTCCAGCTCACTTCAACTCCGTCTATTTTGATCTTTAGATACTCTTTCAGCAACGAGGATAGATCGATGAGAGAAGAGTACATTAAATCGCAATCAGCATACCCTCCACTCTTACCTTGATGAGAAAGATTACTTCTGATCTGATAGTAGGTTTTGATTGCATCTTCAGGCGTCTCATTGTCAGATTTATACTTAAGTTTCTTGGCATCTTTGACTTGAATTCTTGTTATTCCATGGTTCAACTTCACCTTTTGATAAGCCTCGGCCCATTCAGACGTCTCACCAAGTTTCTTGATTCGAGCATTTGGACCGGTTTCATCGGGCATACCAATAACTAGAAGTGCGACGTGCTCGAGAATTACAGTTAGAAGTAGATATTTTTCTTGCAAACTATTCATGTATTGCCAATATTGCTTGTGCATATCGGCCGGGAAAGACTCCCGTTTCATTTTTTGAATGGATTCCAAGAGAAGTGGGAAAGAGTAAGCAAAATATGGATCGTATTTGGAAGTCCACTTTGCGCCATCAATTTTTGTGTAGCCACGAGCTTTTTCGCGTTTTCCAGCGAAAGTTAAGCAATTCCATGACTGGCCTTCTTGATTGAAGACTTTAACTGCTACTTTTTTGTACAAGTCACTTCCCTCATAGCGATCTATCGCTGTCCAAAAAGCATCCTTTAATTCAATTTTTGGGGTCAATAACTCACCTTCCACCATCGCTCCCTTTGACTCGAAAATGACGGGAAGCCCATCTCTAATTCCAACTTCATAATCTGGAAGCTTTGTGGGACGTACCTCTTGTACAAGGTTTGCGAATTGGTTAAAAGCTATTTCATCACTTTTCAAGGATCCATACACGAACAAATCTTGCATTTTTTACCTCCCGACCTACGGGTCTGCGGTGTTCCATAACACCAAAAGGTTACTGCTTTATTCCCACAAATTAGCCTGAACCAATAAGAAGTTTTGAAATTCAGATAGAGACATTGAATCTGGACATGGTCTTTCGCTTGCTCGTGAAATTCTCTAAGCTCGGACCATGTGGACACTGGAGGCTGAACAATCCCTTCGCGAGGATTTGATCGAGAAGATAATCTCCAAAGCGACCGAGGGCGATGGAATGCTCTCTCGTGCTGAACTTGGTAGCTTCTCCTATGCCGGGCAAACTATTCGAGTAATCGACTCTCAAGGCGGCATTTGGAATCCAGGTGCCTCTTGGACTCTCGGCGAAGAACTACGAGCAACTCTTTCAATCAATACAACAAAGTCAGGAAAGTACGAAGACCAAGAAGTATCAGGCGGACTCTGGCGATATGACTATCAATCAGGTGGAACTGCTGGAAAGAATACAAAGATGCGCAAAGCTATGGAGCTTCAACTTCCTCTCATTTGGTTTGTTCAACAAGATTCAGGTCGCTACGTTCCATATAGAATCTTCATAATCCATGATTTCCCAGATGAGGGCTACTGTCTTATTGCCCCTGATCTTTCACTGGCCACCGCTACTCGGTCAGAATCATTAATTGAGAGACGATATGCAGAACGCATGATGAAGCAGCGACTGCATCAACCTGCATTCCGTGCCCGAGTTATAAGTGCCTATGAAACAAAGTGTGCAATTTGCAGACTTGGGCATGGCCGACTTTTGGATGCTGCGCACATAACCCCAGATAGCGATGAGGCGTCATCGACATCGGTCACAAATGGTTTGAGTCTCTGCAAAATCCATCACACCGCTTATGACATAAACATTGTTGGAATTGATGTTGACTACACAGTCCATGTACGCCCAGACATTTTGGCCGAAAAGGACGGCCCGATGCTGGAACATGGAATCAAAGAAATGGACAAGGGAAAACTCTGGGTTCCTTCTGCACCAGGGGAGAGGCCAGATCCAGCCCGGTTAGAGGATAGATTTAAGGAATTTTCTGCCCAATGACCATTTAACGAGTTCTTGATCCTGGCTTTTATAGGGATTGTCAGAGCTATCCTATAAGTTTTGATCCTGAGCTAAGCAATTTTGAGGGGATTTGGATCTATTTATGTTGAAGCCAATCATCACGACCTGCACCCCAAGAGCTGACGTTTTAGCAGGAGGCTTGACGGATAACCACTTTGCGGCCCAACTCGACAAGATAGTTCGAGACCCAGGAAATTATCCGGTCTATGGCGATCCAGAACAATTCTTTGCAATCACGCATCCTACAAAAGGTCTTTACTCATTACTCACAAAGACTTTTGGCCGCATCACGAAGACGAAAGGTGAACCTGGCGAAAGTGGAGTTCTTCGTCCAACAACTTCATTTGGCGGGGGAAAGACTCACGGACTCACTGCGATTTACCATCTGGCAAAAGGCGCTCGCCCGAAGGACATAGACACGTTCGTAGATTCTTCTGTTCTTCCGAAAGGCCAAGTTCAGGTCGCAGCCCTAGTAGGAGATGCACTTGATCCAGTTGCAGGCGTAACAACAAACGGATTCAAGACCTACACATTGTGGGGCGAGATGGCTGCACAAATTGGTGCAGATGCATACAAAGTACTTGAGGCAAATGATCGAGAAAGGTCTGCCCCAAGTACTCACACAATTCGAGATGCCTTTGGCGGTAGGCCAACGGTCATCATCATCGATGAAGTCGCACAGTACTTACGCCAAGTAACATCCTCAGGAAATGAAGACGTAAGGCGAATGGCTGGCGCAATTGTTGTCTTTCTAAAAAATCTTTTTGAAGTTGCTGCTGACCCTGACAACTGTGCAATTGCAATCGTCACGTTAGCTGTTGGAACTTCAGCATTTGGTACAGAGACTGACGAAATAAACGAACTGATGGATGAGTCAAGTGCTTCTACAAAGAGTGGCTTATCTGAAATTCACGATGTGCTATCCCGAGACCTACGGCCAAGTGCGATGATCAATCCAGCGGATGACAATGAAATAGGCGAGATACTTAAAAGGCGGCTATTCGAAAATGTTGATGAGAAAGCAGCTAAAGCTGCCGGAGATGAATTCCAGTCCTTATACGAGAATCTAATTCGTAACGAAAGCTTGGCCGGGGGACCAGAAAAACCAGCTACTTATGCACTTGAAGTTGCTAGAAGCTATCCGTTCCATCCTGAATTGATTCGCGTGTTAGATCGCCGGCTGGGTGCAATCCCTCAGTTCCAAAGAACTCGCGGTGCTCTTAAGCTTCTCGCCGAAGTTGTTGCAGATATTTGGGGTAAGAAAAAAGATCTTGGCATCATAAATGTCGCAGATATTGACTATGGGAATCCATCTATTCTCAATCACCTTACTGTTGGCCTCTCACGGGCAGAATTTTCTACAGTTGCCCAAGCAGATATAGCTGGGTCAACTGCTCACTCTGTTGCACTTGATGCAGAAGTGTTTCCAGAAAGACCACCATATTCAACTCGTGTGGGAAGAACAGTATTCGCACATTCGCTGGAACTCACTGCAAATGCTGGAGCATCGAGGAACGATTGGATCATCGGAACACTTCTTCCAGGAGAAGATGTCAGTCTTATTGAAAAAGCGCTGAATGAAGCAGAGAAGCGTTTCTGGCACTTGGTTTATGACGGATCGAAATATCGATTTACGCCAGAGCCAAATGTTATTGCAATCATCGAAACTGAGAAGCAAAACATAGCCAACACACAGGTATCTGCGTTGGTAGATGATCTGGTCAAGCGCGCCTTTCCAAATGATGGAAACGCAAATGTAATTCACTTTGCCACAGGTCCAAGTGACGTATCCGATGAAGCAAAATTACGTTTTGTTGTTATGCATCACTCTGTTTTGTCTGTAAATCCAAAAGAAGCTGAAAGTGCGCCATTAAGAATTGTAGAAATTCTTGATTCCACAGGATCCTCTGGTGCTCCTAGGAAGTTTCGAAACAGTGTCGTATTTGTCTTGGCCGACGAATTAAACATTGAAGTTTTGAAGGATCGAGCACGTGCACAAATTGCCTCTGATATTTTGGCAACAGATTCTGCACGTATGGCTCAATTTAGCGAAGAGATTAGAAAGAAGATCGAGCAGTATCAGAAGGAAGCGCAATTGCAAGGTCGGATAGCAGTGACAAGATGCTACAAGCATATCTATTACCCTTCTGGCGAAAAGTCTAGCAATTACTTACGGCATCGAGATTTACCAGCACAGCAACAAGGAAACGTGAAGACTACTGGAACTGAGGCTGTCCTTCGGTTACTAAGTGATGAAGGAAAGATTCGCTCAGATCAGCTTTCTGCAAGTTATCTAAAATCTAAAGCTTGGCCCGATGCACAATCATCTGTCAGCACCCAAAGTCTTTCTGATTGGTTCTGGATTGATCATGGTTCCCAAATGATTGTAACTTTGCCTCCAATTCGTGAAGCAATAACATCTGGTATTAGAAATGAGGGATGGGTTTATTTTGACTCTTCCGTCGGCAAAGCATGGACAGCCACTTCGATGAGCGATCTAAAAATAGAATTCCGCACCGATACGGAATTAATGTCTGTTTCAGAAGCTACAAAACGAGGATTACTTGTCCGTAAACCTACACAAGCTGATCTATTGTCTTTGACATTTGACCCATTTTTGAGTGGTGCGCAAATCAGAAGTGCGTTAGAACTTAAGTGTGGTGGAGAACCTTCAAAGGGTGACGTTCTTGAGGCAATTTCAACTGCTGTCCAAGCCTATGAATATGGACGCCTAGTTGTAACCGATGTTGAACCGCAAAGTGGAGTTAGAGCACTTACCCCAAGTGAGATTTCCAAGCGTGGATTAGATGGTCTCTTTGTGATGGATCGGGCGCACGCAGATTCGCAAGGAGTAGAAATTCCAACTCGAACTGCAACCGGAAAGACATTCACTGCTAGCGGTGCGGGTGGTCAAGCAATCCAATCAATTACTGATCAGATCAGCGACTTCACTATCAAAACAGTCTCGAGAATTGAACTAAAGTCGTTAGCTGATGATCACAAAGGTACTAAAGACCTCGATCTGCTGGTTGCCTGCCTAGGCATGCTCCCATCACTTGCTCTAATCGCCAATGCCGATGTTAAAGCCGAGTTTCCCAACTGGATGAATGGTGGGATGAAAGTTCAAGGATCTGCCGCGAGAGCAGACTTCCAAAAGTCATGGACTAACATTTCTAAGCTATTTTCTCAAGCTTCTGCCGTAGGCGGAGCTATCACATTGACTGTTGATTTTTCTCCACCTGTTTCCATATCAACGCCAGATTATGAACAATTGGCAAAAATTGTTAAGGAAATTGGGCTTCAATATGTTGAAATAAGAGCAGAGGTTAGTAAGTGAGTGCAAAAAGAATAACATTTGAAGATGCCAGAGCGTTTCGTCTCACTATCATCCCCACCACAGCGGATATGTTTGGCGTAAAGCTTGAAGAAACTTATGCTGCAGACGGGCACGCACTCGCGAGCGCGGTAACTAATGCTTCTGCTTCGCAAACGCATAGAATTATCGACACGTTACTTGCAGCAGCTAAACAAAGCGGACATCAAGGTTCAGTAATCTCAATTAGTAGAAAAGCTCCAATAACTTTAGAAGAATCGTCTGGCGTGCGACTCGCGCTTGCCCTACTAACAACTTTGCCAGTCTCGAAGCATGAAAGGGTGCGTTCCTTGGTGGCTGGAGTTAACGCAATGAGTACTGAAGAAACTTATTATTGGTATGCAAAATGTCTTGGCCCCGACGCACCAAGAGCCAGAAAAGCTTTACGAACTCTCCTATCGGAAGATTAACAGATGGCTATAAAAAGAGTATTGATTGAAGACTGGTTGCCGGTCCAAGAACTCGGAATCGAATCACGACGCGAGAGAGCCGTAAGTACAACTTTGCCACCGCTTTCCAGACTTCACGTTTGGTGGGCGCGGCGACCGCTTGCAGCCTCTGCCGGAGTCATGTTGTCTGGACTCTTGCCAAAATGGACACCAGATTTAGCGTTAAAGTTTCCTAATAACTCGGAGATCTCATCAGAATTAAACTATAAACAATGGCTTCTAAGGTTGGTTGGTATCTGGGGTGATCCAATAGAAGCAAGAAGATTGAAAGATAATGCAGAGGCGGCAGGGGTGCGTCTCCAGTCAAACCCATTTACGTACAAAATGGCATACAAAAACTCGCCAGATGCCAGCGATATTTTACTTTTACAAGACATCTTGGTGGATTTTTGGGGTGAATTGCCGTGTGTATTGGATCCAACAGCCGGAGGGGGAAGTATCCCATTTACGGCGATCAGGTTTGGCTTACCAACTCATGCAAATGATTTAAACGGAATTGCCGCAGCCGTGCTAACCGCTGGTATAAAGATACCAGCAGAGCGTGGCTTATCGATTCTAGAGAAACTTAGGCATTGGGGAAAAATCATAACTAATAGTGTTGATACTGAATTAGCCCAATATTTTCCACAAGAGAAAAGTGAGTCAATTACAAATTATATTTGGGTTAACGCTATTACTTGCCCTAGAACTGGGCTTTACATCCCCCTCATGCCTGACAAGTGGATTAGAAAAGAAAAGGGTAAAGAGATTAGCGTGAGTATTGCTTACGAAAAATTAAGCAGTAAGTCTTCAAAGTTTCCAATTTTTACATTGAACTTTGGGGTTGATGTTAACGCTGCAGATGCCGATAAGGGGACAGTGAAAAGAGGTGAAGGTGTATCACCATTTGATAATTTAGTTATCGATGGTGACCACATCAAAGCTGAGGCACAATCAGGCAAAATGATTCAATTGCTTTACGCAGTAGCGATAAGAAAACCGTCTGGGGAACGAACATTTAGAGACGTTAGCAGTGACGATTTATCAGGAATAAAAAACGCGACCAATTATTTGCAAAAAGTTAGAAGTGAATGGGAAGATCTTGGGTATATCCCAACAGAGATAATTCCTGCTGGCTTAAAAACCCTAGAACCAATTCGATATGGCATAAACATGTGGACTGAAATGTTTACTGATAGACAGTTACTTGTACATGCAACCTTTGCCAAAGTTTTTGCTGAAATAATGCCGGAAATACGGGCAAAAGAGGGAGAGATGTCAGAAGACATAATGCTTGAATTAGCATTAATGCAAGGCAAAGCTCTTAATTACAACAGTCGTTTAACCTCTTGGAACGCGCCACGTCAGGTAACCCGAAGCGTTTTTGATCGACATGATTTCGCTTTTAAGTGGACTTTTGCTGAGATGGAGGGTGCGAGAGAACTTTATCCCTGGACAATGCATGTCATCGATAACTACCACCAAATTGTGGAATTACTTGAAATTCCTGACATGCCGTCAAAAGAAGAAAGAAGGGAAATACAAAGAAAAGTTACAGTGACTCAAGGTTCAGCTTCGAATCTGATTTCAGTAAATGATAAAACGATTGCTCACCTCTGCATGGATCCCCCATATTTCGATAACGTTATGTACGCCGAGTTATCCGATTTCTTCTATGTTTGGGAAAAAAGGACACTTGGACGCCTGAGGCCAGATTTTTTTCCTGGGGAACTTTCTGACAAAGAGGATGAAGCCGTGGCTAACTCTTCAAGATTTGAAAGCGCCGGGCGAAGAAAAAATGAGTTGGCTGAAATGGATTACCAGGCAAAAATGACAGCTATTTTTGCTGAGTGTAAACGAGTTCTTCGTGACGATGGTGTCATGTCAGTAATGTTTACGCACAAGAAGGCAGAGGCATGGGATTCATTAGGTACAGGATTATTAAATGCAGGATTTACCATTCAAACTTCTTGGCCTGTTAATACTGAAGCAGAAAAGTCACTCCATCAAGCAAATATGAATTCTGCTGCGTCTACCATTATGTTGGTTTGCCGCAAAAAAGAAGAAAGAAGTGATTCAGCAAAAGTTTTTCTCGAGGATATTGCAATTGAAGTTAGAACAGCTGCTCGCGAGGCCGTTACGCGTTTTGAAAAAGATGGGATCAATGGAGTTGATTTACTTCTTTCAACGTATGGGCCAACGTTATCCGTTATATCAAAGTACTGGCCAGTTTATTCGAGCACTCCGGATGAAACTGGTAAAGACAGGTTGTTGCGGCCAGAAGAAGCCCTTGAGTTGGCACGCCAAGAACTAGTTGGGTTGCGACAGAGACGACTCGTAGGTCATTCTGCTCAACTTGATGAATTGACCGACTTTGTAATTATTGCTTGGGACACGTTCAAAGCTAGAGAATTTTCCTTCGATACCGCCAGACTTTTGGCATTAGCGGTTGGTGGTCTAGACATTGAGACATTAGTGTCCCAAAAAGTTGTCAGTAAGAGCGCAGGAAAGGTCACATTACTGCGACCTAGCGAGCGAATTCGTAAGGACAACTCTCATGATTCTGCTGGAGTTAGAATTGATCAGGTGAGTTTCAACTACATGATTGATGCAATTGATACTGCTTTATATATCGCTCTCGAAGATGGGATGGCCGGAGCTAAGAGATTCTTAGAGCGCTCAAATTTGCTCACGAACGAAGTATTTAAGAATGCAGTTCAAGCAATGGTCAACGCAATTCCTAGAACGACAGTGAATGGGTCTTGGGTGATCGAAGAAGCTGGCTTGTTAGATGTTTTAGTCACATCTTATTTGCCGGATATAAGTTTGCCACTGAAAGAAGAGTTAAAGCCTCAGCTTGACACCCCTACGTTATTTGACGTCAGTTAGATTCTGGCGAGAAACAAACAGGTTTATGATGCCTAGTCAATTTGATTCTTTTAGCTCTTTACCATTGTTGTATAACTATGAACCGTCAAAAAATCCTCTCGCATCTTTCTATATTCCGTTATTAACGAGAGCGGTTTCCTATGATCGAGCGGTCGGCTACTGGTCTTCTTCTGAGATTGCATATGCCGCCCAAGGACTTGCACACTTTATTGCTGGTAATGGGAAGATGCGTCTATTAGTTGGCGCGCAACTTAGCCAGAAGGATGTTGATGCCATCACTCATGGGGAAACCATTGATTCCATTATTGCAAATAAGATTTTAGAAGATCCGGGACTTTCCGGTGCTCAAGCAATATCCTCCGCGCCACATAAGGTGATTGCCTGGATGATAAAAGAAAATAGGCTTGAAATTAAGGTAGGCGTACCATTCAAAGATGGAAAATATCTAACTCAAGAAGAAAGCGGTAAATACTTTCATACCAAGCACGGACTTTTCATTGATGCATTGGGAAATGAAGTTGCATTTGAGGGGTCCAATAATTCCACCACGACAGGTTGGCAGGATAACTACGAGACTTTTAAGGCTTTCTATTCTTGGGACGAAGAAATTTGGATGCGCTATGGTGTCGAGACAAAGCAAAGGTTTACAGAATTGTGGGAAAGTACCAACGATCCAGAATGGCGGGCGTTACCACTCCCAGAGGCGGTCATTCGACAATTAATCTCGATTGCACCAGAACTAGTTCCTATCCACGTTAATGAGGACTTAAGTAATGAGCTAGATATCCAGTCAATCGAATTGCTTACTGCGCTAAAGCAGATTCCTGTAGAGAAACCCTGGACTGCAGTTGGTACCGCACCGGCAACTCCACTTCCGCACCAAGCAAATATGGTCAAGAGAGTAGTTGAAACTTTCCCTCGCGGATATCTCTTTGCTGACATGGTAGGAATGGGTAAGACAATTGAAATTGGACTTGTCTTACGTGAGCTTTATTTAAGTGGTCAAGCTAAGAAAATTTTGCTTTTAGTGCCTGCTTCAGTCCTAAAGCAGTGGCAAGAGGAGTTGTCAGAAAAGATTGGTATAGAAGTTTACAGATTTGGGGACGGTGTTTTTTTGGACATAATGAATCGCCCGGTTCCAATACCTAAGTCTACAAATCCTTGGAATGCATTCCCCATAGTCCTCGCATCTTCCCATTTAGCCAGAAGGCGTGATCGCAGACAACAATTGATCGATGCGGGGCCTTGGGATGTAGTGGTAGTTGACGAAGCACACCATGCTAGAAGAAAAGGTTCTAAACCTTCAGACTCTGCAAATTCATTACTTCAATTACTTCATGCCATGAGAGAAAGCCAGTCCTGGAAGGCACTATACCTTGCGAGTGCAACACCAATGCAAATGCATGCACATGAAGTTTGGGATCTCCTAGAGTTGCTTGACTTACCTAAAATGTGGGGACGCAGCGCAAATGATTTTTTGTCATATTACGAACAACTCAGATTAACTCCCAAAGATCGAAGTTGGGATTTTCTTTCAGCAATGCTCGGCGATTATTTCAGTGATAAAGAAGCCGTTAGAGATGAAAGATTGGAATCTGACATCGAGAAGCAGCTTGGATTCGTGGGTTCAGACAAGGTACTGAAACTTGATTCAAATTCTTTGGCTCCACAGACCGTCTCTTCCTTAACAGAGCCAGAAGTGGCAGCAATTGATCGCTGGCTAAAGCGTCACACACCAATGCGGGATCGAGCCTTTAGAAACACACGCGAGACCATGAGAACTTACCAATCGATGGGTTTGATACCAGCTGATGTGATTATTCCGAGACGCGAGGTAGAGGATAGATTTATAGCTTTAAGTCCAGAGGAAGCGGATCTCTACGACCGTATCGATAATTACATTTCAAAGTATTACGACGCATATAAGAATCAAGGGGCTACTCAAGCGCTTGGTTTCATTATGACGGTTTACAGGCGGCGTTTAACTTCCTCATTCGCTGCGATGAAGTCATCAATGCGCAGGAGACTTGATGCCTTGGAGAATCGACAAAGGCTCGCGTCACTTCTTGATTCTGACGATCAATTTGACGTTGAGGATTCATTACTAGATCCAGAGGATTTGGATACAAACACTGAGTTGCTCCGACAGGAGATCGATGAGTTGAAAATATTTGTGAGGGATCTGGAATCAATGACTGGTGCAGATACCAAGGCAGAAGAGCTGATGAAAGATGTAGGAAAGGCTCTCTTGGATTATGACTCGGTAGTTATTTTTACCCAGTACACGGATACTATGAATTATTTAAGAGACCGCTTCACTCTTGGCTCATACACAAAGATAGGTTGTTATAGTGGCGATGGTGGTCAGATTTATGACCACACAAATGGCGATTGGAAGCATGTAGCTAAGGGCAAAATCAAAGAAGCATTCCGTAACGGTGAAATTAATATCCTGCTCGGCACAGATTCCATGAGTGAAGGTTTGAACCTTCAGACTTGCGGACGGGTCTTCCAAGTAGAAATGCCATGGAATTTTGCACGAAGCGAGCAAAGAAATGGTCGATGCGATCGTATAGGTGCTCGCTATCAAACAATAAAAGTTACTAATTATTTTTATGCTGGAACAGTTGAAGAACGGGTATACAGCGGTATCAAAAAGGACTACACCGACTTTACTGACATTGTGGGAGCTGCCCAACCCGTACTAGCTGATATCGAGAAGACTATCGAGCAGCTTTCTTTGCAAAACCCTAAAGACCGTGATGCCGCGATAGACCGTGCAATATCTAGATTGAAACACGAAATTGATGATCTAGCAGCGCGCCCAGTTGAGATAACAGATGTTGGGTCAACAATTCTTGAACAACCTCCAGTTTTGGAAAGTGATTTTAAGCCGGGGGACTTGAAAAACTTATTGCTTAGTTTAATGACCCCACTAATAACGTTTGAGAAGGTTGATGACTATCAATACAGTCTAAATATTGCCCAAGCTGGTCGCGAGCCCGTCCAGGCAATGGTTACGTGGGATAGAGATTTCGCAGATTCAACGAAAATGGAGTTTCTGACATTTGGCTCGAAATCGATGAACCAGATTTTTGGATTGATTCCGTCAGTTTAATAAATGATCAGGTGCAATTACTCTACCCAAATTTTGAAGCAGGCGAACAAAGTATTCCCAATTACAGATAAGGGAACATCTTGCCCATTGCAACTCAAGCATGAAACACTAAGACTATGAGCGAACTCGGGAAGTTAGTCCAAGTCGATTTACGAAAAGTTTGGGAGCATGAGGCTCGCGATTTCAGCGCCTGGCTAGTTAAACCTGAAAATCTTGCCTTGCTGTCAGAACAACTAGGTATCGAGATTGAGCCAATAGATACAGAAGCGAGTATCGGAAGATTTCGCATAGATATTCTTGCCAAAGAGGCCATGACTGGCGCCAATATAATTATTGAAAACCAGCTTGAACCGTCGAATCATGATCATCTTGGCAAAGTTATAACCTACGCAGCAGGGCTTGACGCAAAATATCTGATTTGGATCGTCAAGGATGTACTGCCTGAACACCTTAAAGCCATCGAATGGTTAAATGAGCACCTTGATGATGAAATCAGTTGCTTTCTAATCCGAATTGAAGTCTGGCAAATTGGTGATTCGAAACCAGCCCCAAGATTTGAAGTTGTTGGAATCAAGAATGATTGGGCGGCTACTTTAAAGAAGAGTGCGATCTCGGAAGAGACCAGTACAACGAAACTTGGACAGCTCGAATTCTGGCAGCATCTTCATGAGTACATCCGAAATAAGGACAAGTTCATTAGACTACAAACGCCTAAACCAAGGCGTTATTTTCAATTTGCAATTGGTGACTCAGTTGCGCAAATTGTATTAGTGCTAGCTCCAAGGAAATCTCAGTTCACTTGTGAGTTGTACATAAATTCCGATAAACAACTACTTGAGTTCCTCAAAGAAAGAGAAGAATCTTTAACCGCAAAACTTGGGAAAATTGAGTGGTTTGATGCCAACGTTGCTTCGGGAATTGCCGTGAATTTAAGCGTTGAAAATGTCTTCGACTCAGATAAGTTTGATGAGTATTCAGAGTGGTGCTATCAAAAAGTCTTGTTATTTAAAGATGTGCTTGTTCCATACGTAAAGGAATATCGGCACATTCAATAAGTTCATATAATTTGGATGACCAAGATCAATCAGGCGTTAACAGCAACCCAATAAACACTCTCCCCATCCCTCTCCAATATCCCGTACTCGATCATGTACCTGCGTAGTGCAGCTGTGTCTGCGTGGTACTTGGCAATGATGAGGTTGAGTTCCTTCTCTGGGTACTTGGTATCAGGGGAGAGTTCAGAGACGATGTGCTGAAGGACTGCGATCTTCTTGGCTGATTTAACGGGAATGCTGATTAAGGTCCCATCAGGGCGGAAGAACTGGTCTCTCTGCTCGGTCATAGGGGTAATTGTAAGCAGGAGCGATGGATCTAGTCCCTAGGGATTGTCAGTCATCGCCTCTAAGTTTGAGGCATGGGCATTAACTTCAAGCAGAGCCAGGCAAGCCTTGCTGCGGCAAACAGGATCGCACTTGATTTAGAGCGCATACTCAAAGAGCAAGATGAACTCATAAGTGGCACAAAGGTTGCCGCATCCCATGCAAAAGAGTCTCAGGTTCTACTAGAGCTGGCTAAGTTACCTGTTGATCGCTTAAAGGATGCAACGGAAGAGACTGTAAGAATCGAGACTCTTCGTAAATATGGTTTTCAAAACGTTGCCTCGATATATAACTCATCTGCCATTCAGTTAGAAAGAATTCCTGGGATTACCTTAAGTGCGGCGCAATCGCTAAAGGCGCTCGCAGATCAAATGTATCAGGCTGTGGCTCAATCAATTACCTACGGTATAGATATTGATGATTTAACCAAAGCAGACAATGAGTTGATTGCTAATCTGCAAGGTTTGGATCACTTGCGAGCGGCAACCAAGAACTCAACTAGCAAGATGAAACCAATTGCTCAAAGCCTTCGTAACTCACTGACTTACACACAACCTTTGAATTCTAGATTTAGATGGTTCTTTACTGGGTCAGAGAAGAAAGAGCGAGCGTTAAGTGCTTTGCAGGAGATTAGCTACCTTGTTGGCGAGCCAACAACGATTGCCTTAGTTGAGGCTGCTAGATATGGGCTTGATGCTTTAGAAAAACGATCAGGCCAACCTGTAGAAGAGTTCAAGAAGAGATCTAGCGATTACTACGCAATTCTTGAAGAGGTTACAAATGTCAGACCAAATACAGCTGCTAATCGTCACTTTAATCAAGAGTTACTAGACAAAATCCAAGCCCAGGAGCTTGATACTTCAACGATTAAGGCAACACTGCGTCAGTACCAAAGTTTTGGTGGCAAGTTTGCACTGACTCAAGGCAGAGTCATCATTGGCGATGAGATGGGCCTGGGTAAGACTTTGCAGGCAATAAGTGCAATAGCCCATCGATCCATGTCAGGTGCTTCGCGCTTTCTAGTCGTGTGTCCGGCAAGTGTGATTACCAACTGGATGCGCGAGGTGGATGCACGAAGTGAGCTTCCTATAATCAAAATCCATGGAGAAGACCATAAAGTTGCACTCCAAAAGTGGATTGAGGCAAGCGGTATTGGAATTACTACTTTTGATACTTTAAAGAGTTTTGAGATTTCAGAACAAGAGATATCAGCACTGGCCGTTGACACAGTGATTGTGGATGAAGCTCATTACATTAAAAACATTTCAACGGGTCGCACGCGCACCATTGCTAAATGGCTAGAGAGAGCGCCAAATGTCATCTTCTTAACAGGAACACCACTGGAGAATAGAGTTGATGAATTCATTGCACTAGCCAAGCTCCTGGATTCAAAGATGGGTAATGAGTTAAGTCGCGTTGCCTTAGCTGCTGGTCCGGAATCATTTAGGCGGACTGTGGCACCGATCTACTTGCGCAGAAACACCGAAGAGGTGCTAAAGGAGTTACCTGAACTCATTGAAGTTGTTGAGTACTGCACCTGGGAGGGCGTGGACAAGCAGAAGTATATTGATGCTGTTGCTGCAGGTAATTTCATGGCGATGCGCAGAGCAGCCTTTGCTCCAGCGCCAGAGATGCTGCCTAGTAAATTGGAACGACTACTTGAGTTAGTAGATGAATCCATTGAAACTGGCCAGAAGGTAATTGTTTTTTCATACTTTAGATCTGTGATCGAACAAGTTATGGCTGCCTTAGGGGAGCGAGCTATTGGGCCGATAACCGGTTCTGTCTCATCTAGCCAAAGACAAAGCATTGTTGATCAATTTCAAGAATCTCCAACGCCACTTGCCCTAGTGGGACAGATTCAAGCAGCTGGTACTGGATTAAACATTCAAGCTGCATCAGTTGTGATTCTTTGTGAGCCACAGATCAAACCTTCCCTAGAAGTCCAAGCAATTGCCAGAGCACACCGCATGGGACAGGTGCGCAAGGTGCAAGTTCATCGTTTGATTTTGCCGGAAAGTGTTGATGAGCAGATGTTGGCCATGCTTGCCCGTAAGCAAAGCGAGTTTGACGATTATGCAAGGGACAGTGACTTGGCCAATGAGGCAACGGGTGCAAAAGATAGTTCAGAAGAATCTATAGCCAAGGTGATCGTGATGGATGAGAGAAAACGACTAGGAATTGAAGGCAAGGATGGAAATATTCAAGTCAAAATAGACGAGGAAGATTAAGGATTCTCCTATACCCTTTCACCAACCTTAGTTAAGAAAAGAGAGAAACCATGGGCGCTTGTACTTGCACATACACCAGAGATGAAGAGAAGAACTGCGACGGAACACATAAGGTCGTAAAGGCTGTTAAGGCTGAGTTAGCTGAGAAGCTAGAAGCAAATGGCTTTCCTCATGCAGCTGAGTATGTGAGAAACAACTAATTACTTTTAAGCTTGTGAAGAAAGTAGTTGCACGGCTTCCTCAGATGGTCTTGGGGTTTGCGCTGGCCTATGCCGGTGTTGGGCATTTAACGACTAGTCGGCAAGAGTTTCAGGCACAGGTGCCAACATTGTTTAAAGATTATGCAGACTTTGTTGTGTTGGCATCTGGGGTGGTTGAGATCGCACTGGGTGTTGGGTTGATTGCGTTGTGGAGATACAGAGTGCAGTTAGGTTGGTTAGTTGCAGCCTTCTTTTTGGCAATCTTTTGGGGAAATATCTCTCAGTATGTTAACGGCGTTGATGCCTTTGGCTTAAACAGCGATAGGGCGCGATTGATTAGATTGTTCTTTCAGCCGTTGTTGGTGATGTGGGCGTTGGGTAGTACTGGTGCGTGGAGTGCGTGGAGATCTAGGGTTAAGCCATGACCCAGAGACAAGAGTTCACAGTAATTAAAAGCTATAACGGCTTTGAGCTTCGTGAGTATCTACCGTGCTCAATAGCAGAGGTTAAAGTCTCAGCTGATTACTCATCTGCAGGAAGCGTGGCCTTTAGATCTTTGTTTGGATATATCTCTCAGGGCAATAAGAGATCAGAAAAGATTGCCATGACAGCCCCTGTCATCAGTGCGCAAAGAGCTGATAAGGCAACTGATGATGAGTGGTTTGTTTCATTTGTAATGCCTGCAGGTAGCACTAAGGCGGATATGCCTGATCCCAATGATCCACGGGTTGTGTTGCGTCAGCTAGAGGCTGAGAGCTGTGTTGCAGCTTCCTTTAGAGGTAGAGCAAATGAAGATGTAATGA